>Ga0065711_1012917_pt1 | contig 10562 bp, 8 predicted proteins | sample Hoacrofraction12_FD_59098 | JGI IMG/M metagenome (GOLD analysis project Ga0065711, IMG submission 59098) | Hoatzin crop microbial communities from Cojedes, Venezuela - Epithelial fraction 12 v2 (version 2) | ecosystem: Host-associated > Birds > Digestive system > Esophagus > Crop | place...
TATAGTACCACGTGGACAGGCTCTCGGCGCGGCTTGGTATATGCCTGAAGAGCGACAGATAACCACTAAGGAGGCTATGCTCGATGAGATGTGTGCCACTCTAGGTGGTAGAGCTGCCGAAGAACTGTTTATCGGACATATCTCTACAGGAGCGATGAACGATCTGGAGAAGGTTACCAAGAGTGCGTACGGCATGATAGCATACGCCGGTATGAGCGATAGATTGCCTAATATCTGTTATTACAATAATCAGGAGTATAACTTCCAGAAACCGTATTCCGAAACCACTGCAAAAGTGATGGATGACGAGGTGCTCAAGATGATTGCAGAACAGTATGACAGGGCAAAAGAGATTCTAAAAGAGCATAAAGAGGGTCATAACCAGTTGGCACAGTTGCTTATCGACAAAGAGGTGATATTCGCTGAAGATGTGGAGAAGATCTTCGGAAAACGTCCGTGGATAAGCAGATCGGAAGAGCTAATGTCGCAGAACGAGCCTAAGGCAGTGGAAGGAACCATCGTCTTCGACAGTAAGGATGATGTAGAGAATAAGGAACAAACAGATAACGAGGAGGGTAAGGATGAAAAATCTGATAACTAGAACGATAACAGGCGTTATCTTCGTCGCTGCCATAGTGGTATGCTTCCTTAACGTGAGAGCCATGGCTTTTCTCTTTGCTTTGGTTACGGGACTTACTATATGGGAATATGCGGGATTGGTAAACGAGAACGTGAAGGATGTTAAGGTAAACCAACTGATAAGCACGGTGTCGGGAGTATTCCTTTTCCTGGCAGTGACGTGTTTCTGTAGCGGCATAACCAACTCCTCGATATTTATACCTTATCTGTTGTCTGTCATCTACCTTATGATAAGCGAGCTGTATCTGAAAAATCCCAACCCTTTGAACTGTTGGGCTTACACGATGTTGTCGCAGATGTACATAGCTCTGCCGCTTTCAATGGTAAGCGTCTTGGCTTTCAGAACGGTTCCGGGAACAGGTGAAGTGGTATATATGTATATCATACCTCTTTCGGTATTTATTTTGCTGTGGTGCAACGATACAGGTGCATATTGTAGCGGTTCGCTTTTCGGTAAACATAAACTTTTTCCGAGAATCTCTCCGGGTAAGAGTTGGGAGGGTAGCATCGGTGGTGCTGTGTTTGCCATGATAGCAGCAGGTGTTATAGGTTATCTTACGAAGGGTACCGTCAATGACGCAGGACTTTCTATCCCCGAGTGGATAGGACTGGCAGTGGTAGTAGTGGTATTCGGTACATGGGGTGATCTTGTGGAGTCGTTGATGAAGCGCACCTTGGGTGTTAAGGACAGTGGTAACATCCTTCCGGGTCACGGTGGTATGCTCGACAGATTCGATTCTTCGTTGATGGCTATTCCCGCGACTGTACTGTATCTATATACACTTACGATGATATAACCTATTGCTCGTAGATGAAATACTATCTTATAGTCGGTGAGGCAAGCGGAGACCTTCATGCCGCTAATCTGATGAAAGCTATTCAGTATTGTGATGCACAGGCTGAGTTCCGCTTTATTGGAGGTGATATGATGTCGGCAGTGGGTGGCACGTGTCTGCGACATTATAAGGAGATGGCATATATGGGTTTCGTTCCCGTACTGCTGCATCTGCGTACCATATTTACTAATATGGATCTGTGTAAGAAAGATATAGTGCAGTGGAATCCCGATGTGCTGATACTCGTAGATTATCCCGGTTTTAATCTCAGCATAGCGAAATATATCAAGAAAAATACCAAGATACCCGTACATTACTATATATCTCCGAAGATATGGGCATGGAAGGAATATCGTATCAAAAACATAAAACGCGACGTAGATCAGTTGTATTCCATTCTTCCCTTCGAGAAGGATTTCTATGAGAAGAAACATGGTTACAAGATAACATACGTGGGGAATCCTACTGCCATGGAAGTCAAGGAATTCAAGCAAGACTACAAGGAGAGTAGGGAGGAATTTCTGCAGCGTAACAACCTGGAACAAGGAAAACCGATAATCGCCCTTCTTGCGGGTAGCAGGAAACAGGAGATAAAGGATAATCTGCCGATGATGCTTAAGGCTACCAAGGACTTTGCCGACTACCAGATGGTTGTGGCTGGGTCACCGGGTATATCGAAAGGTTATTACGACAGTTTTATGCAGGGACAAAGCGCAAAGATCGTGTATAACGAGACCTACCCGTTGTTATATCATAGTACCGCGGCATTGGTTACAAGCGGTACGGCGACGTTGGAGACGGCCATGTTTGGCGTACCTCAGGTGGTATGTTACAAGACACCGTTGCCAAAGATTATAGGGTGGGCGAAACGTCATATTCTTAAGGTTAAATATATCTCTCTGGTAAACCTTATCGCTGATGATAAGGTCGTAGAGGAACTGGTAGCCGATACGTTCCAGTTTGACATGATTCGCGGCAGTCTGTATAACATCCTACCGAGCAAACCGCTCCGTCAACCGATGCTCGATGGTTATAAGATCGTACAGGAACGACTTGGATACCACGATGCACCGCTTAATGCCGCCAGACTGATAATTAGTCATTGTGCTGCGAAGCAGCACAATGAAGTTGATAGTTGATAATTGATAGTTGATAATTAACTACCGATTCATAAAATCGCCGCGAAGCGGCTAACTATCAATTATCCATTATCAATTATCAACTACCTTGATAGGTATTTATCTCCAGCATGGCGGATGTACTCACGTGCAAAAGAGTCATCCATACCCGGACGTTCCACAGGTGCTCCTAAACCGTCTTTAGTCCTCTTGAATACACCGTTGTCATCGGGTTTTGTTGCCATATCGTTGTATTTCACGATAACAAAGTATGCCAACTGTTTCCATCTGTCTAACATCTGCTGAGCTTTCTCTATACTGTAGTCGTTGAGAAATTTTACAGCCTTGCTTGGACTCTCCTTATACAAGGAATTAGCTTTAGCTTCTATATCTTTTTGTGCTTTTTGATAGCTGTTGTCCAGACTGTCTCTCACTGTCTCGAGTGAAGAGAACATCTGTGAATAACGAGGATAAATCATGTTGCTCACCCAGTTGCACACCCAAAAAGCACTCTTGTCGGAGAACGTGACGTCGTCAGCCTCTTTGCAGGAATAACATTCTGGCATAGTTGTACTGCAACAGTACACGGGTGTGTATGCAACCATGTTGGCATCGTCATTTCCAAACCACAGGATACCTCCAATCTCTCGTGGCAACCAAGAACGGAGCTGTGCCACGAAAGTAAAGGCCGTCTGCTGCGTTGATGTAGGACGTTCGTTGATATATTTCTTTCCGTCGAGAGTAAACTCCAGTGGCGTAGGGCGATAGGGCATCGTCCATATACCACCACCTATCGTGGTACTGTCAAGAGCCAAAGGTGTTCCCTCGTAATGGTCGCGCATATCGTTCTCCAGATCATGCAGACTCACTTTTTTGTCTGGTACAATCCATAGAGGCATATCCTCGGCATTCTCGTCTATACCGAGAGCCCATGGCAGATAACGGTCGAAACCATTTTTATGGTGACGGAAGAACGACCATACACGGGCATCACAGAAACGTCTGCCACTGAAATCGGGAGCTGCGTAGGTGTTCTTCCATGAGAAATCAGCATCCTTACCTGTGAACCACCCTTTTTCGCGTGCAAACTTAACCACATTTTTGCTGTATAGCACATTCTTCTTGTCTTTCATATTAAACGTACCGATTCTGCTTTGGTTGGCATGAGCGCATATCGCATTATCGGGAATACGTAGGGCTACCCAAACCACACCTTTGGAACCAGCTCCCGTTCCCATCATTTCCATTATCCATGCTTCATTAGGGTCGCAGATAGAGAATGTCTCACCTTTGCTGCAGTATCCGTATTTCTCAGCAAGAGACGTCATAACGGAAATAGCTTCACGGGCGGTCTTCGACCGTTGAAGGGCGATATATATGAGTGAGCCATAGTCGATAAGTCCCGTACTGTCAACCATCTCTTCCTTGCCTCCATACGTCGTCTCACCTATAGCCACCTGATATTCATTGATGTTTCCCACCACGTTATATGTCTCTTCCGCTTCGGGAATCTCGCCAAGATATTTGTTGCTGTCCCAGTCGAAGATCTTTCTTGTCTCTCCCTTTGCATGTTTTGCAGCTGGAAAATGTGCCAGTTTGCCGAATAGTCCGTAGCTGTCAGCATTATACGTTACCATCACGCTGCCATCGGTGCTGGCACCTTTTGATACAATGAAGTTAGTACATGCGGTAGACTTTAATACTGTTGCACTTATCAGTGCTGCCGTGAGAAATATCTTTTTTATCATGTCTTATTTTTTTTGTGAATGCAAAGTTACTTTTTAAAAGCTGAAATCCCAAATATTTTGATATTTATTCGTTTTTCAGTCATCCAGATAGTTTTATTTCGTAAAAAAATATTACCTTTGCACTCCGAAATAGGCAGGTTGCCGTTTCGTTTATTGGAAAGATGCTCGAGTGGCTGAAGAGGCACGCCTGGAAAGCGTGTATACGTCAAAAGCGTATCGGGGGTTCGAATCCCCCTCTTTCCGCAGTTCTACCTGATTTTCAGTAAGTTACACAGCTTGCACCCAATTTTACACCCAAAAATGTAAGGTTGGGTGTTCTTGTTTTTAGACCTAATACTTGAAAGTATTTTGTAAAAAAGAATGGATTTCAGATGATAGAATCTATGACTTGCAAGGTCGCAGATTGGATATAATGCCTGAGAAGGGTACACTATATATCAGGGAAGGCAAGAAATACTTAGGGAATTGATAATTAGAAAAATCTCCGCAGCATCTTCTAGCTTTTGATCATTGACTATGGATCATTGATACTGTCGCGAAGCGACCAACTATCCATTATCCATTATCAATTATCAATTAAAAACATGGTTTTTACTGTTTCGTTTGTCTGTCTGCATATCTCATCGTACTCCAACTGGTATGCTTCTGCTAGTTTGCGTATGATTTCAGGAATGAACGAAGGTTCATTACGTTTTCCACGATGCGGTACGGGTGCCATATAGGGAGAGTCTGTTTCCGGTACGATGCGGTTTAATGGTACCACAGCAGGCAGCACTTCAGGGAGATGACTGCTTTTAAATGTAGATACTCCACCTATACCCAACACGAAGTTTTCGAAGGAAAGCAGTTCCTCGGCCTCTTTTTCGTTTCCCGTAAAACAGTGGAAGACGCCACCTCTTGTAAGGTTTTTCTCATAACGACGTAATATCTTCACCATCTCATTCTGTGCCTTACGACAGTGAATCATTAACGGTCGGTTGACCTCTATAGCCCACTGTACCTGTCTCTCAAAACAGTCGAGTTGCTCTTTCTCAAACTCACGACTCCAGTAGAAATCCAGCCCTATCTCACCTATGGCGATGAAATCCCCGTTCCACATCGTTTTTATACTGTCGAGAGTTTGTATGTAGTCACTGTTTACATCCTCAGGATGCAGACCGATCATCGGGTAACATATCCCTTTATACGTCTTACATATCTCTATGATTCGCGGCAGTCCCTCTAGGTTGATGGCAGGAACAAACATTTTCTCTGCTCCCGCTTCTTTTGCGCGTTCTATGACCTCTGCGAGATCTTCTTGGAATTCCTCTCCATCGAGATGACAGTGTGTGTCAATAAATGTGCTCATCTCTCACGGTTTACCATGTAACTAGCGTACTCACGAAGATTCTTCTTTCGTTCATCAGAAACATTCACCTTATCGAGGTACATGCTAGCCTCGTTGAAATAGTATGATATCTTATCCTTGCACAACTCTTTGATACCGATAGCATCGTATATTGCGGTAACGGCAGTCACTTTCTCGTCTCTGTCAGGATTCTCCATATTTATCCATTTCTCCAGTTCAGTACGCTGCTGACTGTTAGCTCTGTTATAGGCATTGATAAGCATATACGTCTTTTTGTTGCACATTATGTCGCCACCGATTTTCTTGCCGAATTTCTTTGGATCACCGTAAACATCGAGAAGGTCGTCTTGCAACTGGAACGCCAGTCCGAACTGTTCTCCGAATTTGTACAAATTACTACAGTCTTCTTTCGGTGCATTGGCAAGGATGGCACCGATATTTGTGGCGCAGGCGAGGAGAACACTCGTCTTGAGTCTTATCATCTCGATATATTCCTCTTCCGTCACATCGCTGCGATTCTCAAAATCCATGTCATACTGTTGTCCTTCACCTATCTCCAATGCTGTCTCGGTAAACAGTGACAGTACATCGTACATCTTGTCTTTGTCACATTGCATCATCCTCTCGTATGCCATGACCAACATAGAATCACCGGAGAGAATGGCCGTGTTGGCATCCCATTTTTTATGTACGGTCTGTTTTCCGCGGCGCATGTCGGCATTGTCCATAAGGTCATCATGCAACAAAGTGTAGTTGTGGTATGTCTCCAATGCTACTGCAGGCATGAGTATTGACTTGGGATCATCTTTAAAAAGGTTGTATGCCATAAGCATCAGCACAGGACGGATCCTTTTACCTCCTAATGCCAGTACATACTCTATCGGTTCATAAAGTGAGTGCGGTTTTCTGTCGTATTTCAACGATTTCAGAAAATCTTCCACCATGCGTAATATCTCTTCGTGGTTCATATAGTATATTTTTGTCGTTTATATTCTTGTTCTGTCGTATCTCCTATAGCTTGAATACTACAGGAATTACGAACTTCGATTTCACCGGTTTCTTATGTTGCGTACCGGGTTTCCATTTGGGCATCATCCTTATCACTCTCAGCACCTCTCGGTCGCACGACGGATATAAACCCTTTATGACACTAGCATCGGCGATAGTGCCGTCGGGGAGAATAAAGAACTGTACCGTCACCTGTCCTTGTATTTTTTTCTTTTGAGCATCAACGGGGTATCTGAGATTTTTTGTGAGCCACTTCATAAAGGCCGTCATACCACCGGGGTATTCGGGCAACTCTTCTACTATCTGGAAATTGAGCGGATTCTCAGGGTTGGGTAGAGGTTTCACTTCCTCTTTCGTATCTGGTATATCGTCTGATTCTGGTTCCATCTCGTCACCCATGTTGTCGGCCTCCTTCGATGGAGCAATCTCATCGGGAGATGCGTTACGAGAATCGTCAACGATATTTATCTTAGCATTCTCTTTTTTCGGTTTTATCTCTTGCGGTGGTGGAGGCAGCAACTGAATATCTTCACGTTTGAAATAAGGAATCATGTCTTCTTTATCCTCCTTATCGATAAGAGCCTCGAGGTCCTCCACATCACCGTCACCTAATTCTGACGAGTTGAATTCCAATGCCACGAAGAGGAGGGCAACGCCCAATATAAGACCGAGCAGGAAGAACAGGGGTCTCCTACTTTCAAGGTCTGCATTCTTTGATTTCTTCTCTTCTAACACTTTAACTAGTTGATAATTGAGAATTGATAATTGATAATTCTTTGCTTCGCAAAGTTCTCTCTTTTTTTATCTCATTGAGAATTAAATCGGTGCAAAATTACGCTTTTTTTCTCAATGAGCGTACCGATGTATAGTTAAGATAAATGAATTTTTGGTCTTTCTGTCTTTTACAGAGCACTTAAAGGAATTCGAGTAACCTTTATATCTTCTTTATTGTCGGAATATGACACATACAGAAAATCGCTGTCAATAAAGGATTTGGGATAATGATATCCCATCCTTTTGGCCTTACCTGCGAAACGTGGGGGCGTTATCTCATCACGTCCTCTCAAAAGCCATGCTTCATCGAAGGTATCACCACCGTCGTTGGATACCATGATTACAAGAGGTATACGTTGTTTATTGGTTACAGGACAGCATATCATAAACGGTCTACCGTCGGGTAGGTTGCCGGCACTCTGTTTTGTACGTGCGTCGGGGATATTAGTCATTGTTACCTCGCTCCACGTCTTACCTCTGTCGGAACTTATCGAAGCTAGTTTGTGGTAACTGCTGCTTTGGTCACGGAACAGCATAACAATATCTCCGTTATTTTTTATGAAAGAACTTGGTTCCAGTTCTCTAGATTGTTGGCCCCTGTCAGTATAGTTAAACCGTCCCTTCTGCCAGCCGCTGTGTCCCGTAGTGTCGTCGGTATAGACGGGACAGACATGTAGTCCCGGTTGGAAGTGGCAGGCATTGATAATTCTTCCTCCCGAAATAACATGTGGATCTTGTTCTAAGACACCTTGTAGCGGTGTACCGTCATCGTTTGTTACGATCTGTAGTCTGCTCCAGTTTTGTCCATCCTTACTTGTCGTATAATAAGTCTGACCACCGTCTTTTAGGTCATTTGTCCATCTATTTACGAAAGCTGTAAGCGTATCATTGTAAACCATCCATCCACCCGATGTATAGTATCCACTGTCTTGTGGCACAGTAAGAAACTGTACACTGCTCCATGTCTTTCCGTTATCACCGCTTTTACTGTATGCCACCCACGTGTCAAGAGCGTCTTCGTCTTTCCTGCAGCTTTGCCACATACAATATAAGGTATCTTTAAACGCCGTTATTACAGCACCGCTGTTGAAACAGCATTCATTGCTGTCTTTTGGAGAAAACACTGTGAATGTCTCCATCCCCTTCAATCTCCCGAGGCCTAAGGAAATAGAATCTTCGGCGTTTAGGAGACCATCTTTTATGCAGGGCACTTTTTGAGCCGTTGTAAAAAGGGGTAGGGTAACGAATAACGTTATTACGAGATTTTTCATTGAAATCATATATTTCTCGCGAAGGTAGCGAGTTTTTCTGAAAAAAACAATGCGCTTTCGGAAAAAATATCTATCTTTGCAACAGTTGATGGAATATTATCGGAAGGATTATGAAATATTCATTAAAAATACCAAGGAAACAAACAGCATTTAGATTTCCAGAAAAACTTTTGGAAATACTAAGATCTAATGCCCGCCGAGAAAACAAGAGCTTGAATGATTATGTTGAAAGCATATTAATTCAGGAAGTATATAAAACACCCAACGAAGATACAGAAGAAGCAATAAAGGAAGCCCAAGCGGGTAAATCTGCAGGAACACTCAACGTATCCTCGTACGAATCCTTTATGGAATCCCTTAATAATATAAAATGAAAGAAATTCACCTAACATCTAAAGCCAAGAAAGACCTAAAACGCTATAAACATAAAAAAGAGAAATATCGAAATTATACGTATGGGTTCTCATTCGGAATTATATGGTAAAGGTAGAAGCAGATAATTTCCCCAATTATATATAATGTGTACGTTCATAGCGATATAATTTTGTAAAGAATTCGGAAAACTTTGCATTAAATTTGAAAAAAGTTCTCGAAATATTTGGAGTGAATCAGAAAAGTGTGTACCTTTGCACTCGCTTTCGCTTAAAAAGTAGCGGAGCAGGTAAAAAGAGAGTTCTTTGAATAATTTACATACAGAGAGAAAGTAGTACAAGAAGCGACCATATTATATTATATAATGTGGTCGGGTAAAAAATGTCAACCGATTAATTTCTTGTAGATTCGGAACTGAGCTAAGTACAGACAAACATCCCTTTTAGGGATAAAGATATTTTTACAATGGAGAGTTTGATCCTGGCTCAGGATGAACGCTAGCTACAGGCTTAACACATGCAAGTCGCGGGGTAACGACGGAGAAAGCTTGCTTTTTCCGGGCGACGACCGGCGCACGGGTGAGTAACGCGTATCCAACCTGCCCTATACAAAGGCACAGCCCGGCGAAAGTCGGATTAATGCCTTATGAAGTGAGAAGAAGACATCTGATTTTCACTAAAGCTGAGGCGGTATAGGATGGGGATGCGTCCGATTAGGTAGACGGCGGGGTAACGGCCCACCGTGCCGACGATCGGTAGGGGTTCTGAGAGGAAGGTCCCCCACACTGGAACTGAGACACGGTCCAGACTCCTACGGGAGGCAGCAGTGAGGAATATTGGTCAATGGGCGATAGCCTGAACCAGCCAAGTAGCGTGAGGGAAGACGGCCCTATGGGTTGTAAACCTCTTTAGTCCGGGAATAAAGTGGGCGACGTGTCGCCTATTGCATGTACCGGAAGAATAAGGACCGGCTAATTCCGTGCCAGCAGCCGCGGTAATACGGAAGGTCCGGGCGTTATCCGGATTTATTGGGTTTAAAGGGAGCGCAGGCGGTCTGATAAGCGGGCAGTGAAAGACGGTGGCTCAACCATCGAGGTGCTGTCCGAACTGTCGGACTTGAGTACGTGCGAGGCAGGCGGAATTCGTGGTGTAGCGGTGAAATGCTTAGATATCACGAAGAACCCCGATTGCGAAGGCAGCTTGCCAGTGCGCCACTGACGCTAAAGCTCGAAAGTGCGGGTATCGAACAGGATTAGATACCCTGGTAGTCCGCACGGTAAACGATGGATGCTCGCTGTTCGTTGCGTTTATAGTGATGAGCGGCCAAGCGAAAGCGTTAAGCATCCCACCTGGGGAGTACGCCGGCAACGGTGAAACTCAAAGGAATTGACGGGGGCCCGCACAAGCGGAGGAACATGTGGTTTAATTCGATGATACGCGAGGAACCTT
>Ga0065711_1050998_pt1 | contig 10562 bp, 8 predicted proteins | sample Hoacrofraction12_FD_59098 | JGI IMG/M metagenome (GOLD analysis project Ga0065711, IMG submission 59098) | Hoatzin crop microbial communities from Cojedes, Venezuela - Epithelial fraction 12 v2 (version 2) | ecosystem: Host-associated > Birds > Digestive system > Esophagus > Crop | place...
GCGCGGGGAGAGGGCATCTCCCGGCGGGGGCGGGCGGGCGGCACCACCTCAGCGGGAGGCGGGGGAGCGGCCGGGCCCAGCTGGGCGGCCCCGTGGCTGAGGCCCTCCTGTGCAGCCCGGCCTGTCCGCGGCGGCAGACGGCGGCCCCAGCCCCTCCTGTGTGCGGGGCCGGGGAGTCTCTCTGCTCCCCCTCAGCTCCAGCGAGGCCGTGGAGCCTCGGGCGTGCTGCGCGCCGCTCCGCAGACGGGCAGCGGCCGAGCGGCGCTGGGGAGGGGGCGGAGTCCTTGGAACGGCCCTGCTTGGTTACTGTTTAACCCGGGCGTTGTGAGGTACTCGGCCCGGTCGGCTGGGCCTGGGGACGGTTGGCGGCTGGGCAGTGTCCGAGCGTGAGCGCAGCAGGCTTGGCCTGCGGGCCGCCCCGCCCGGGAAAGGTAAGACGCGTTGCCCTGGGAAATGAAAAGCTGAAGCCCATCAAAAAAAGGTGTTTTAGCCTGGTAACAAAATTAACAAACCGGCAGGATGCTGTGTCCAGAACAGTTGTTTCAAAGGTCCTCTTCTGTGTGGAAATTATCCTTAGTCACTTCCTTAACAGCTGCAGTGTATTTAGTGTTTGCCTCGAATTAAAAGTAATTAATAAATCAAAGCAGGTTTTTAGGTACTATTTGTGTATTTGCACCTTTTTCCCAGCATAGTCTATAATGACTGGGGAAGGGTCTGATTTTTGTGTGCATTTCCACTTGGCTGTTTGCAGAGAAGAAATTTCTAAATACTGAACAACACTCATCTATAACAATGATCAAAAATGTGTCATTCCCATTTCTAACTTTGGGAGTTATTTCAAAGCTGATGATAATCCTGCTGGCTTGTATTCAATACCGTTCAAACCTCCCAAACTTCAATTTAAGGATGTTCTTAACAGCTAGCATGCTACCATAGGTCTCTCTTAGTAACGGTGTTGCCATTATCCTTTTGCAGCGCCGAGGTTGCTTAGGAAGGAGAAACTTCACAGCATTCCGAAATACGAAACTGATTCCCATGGAAACATCCTCATCCTCCGATGACAGTTGTGACAGTTTTGGTTCTGATAATTTTGCAAACACAGTAAGTGCAATGAAAGAACAAATAAAACTGAATGTGCAGTGCTAGTAAAGCCTGCAAAAATGTGAAGCTGGTAAAGCTAGTAAATGTTTTGTGCACGATTAAAACTGCTTGCTCTGCTTATGTTTTTGCATAGTAGTTATAAATCTGTGCTGTATGCTGTAATTTCATTTCACTCTTCACTTGTGCTTCTAGGTGGTAATTGTTGGAAACAGATTAGCTATTTATTCTAGCCTTTGAAATGTCACCTAATCTAACATGCCTGATAATTTGCAACTGTGGTTCTGAAACCCTTTCTTAAATGCCTTAACTATTTTTTTTCTTTATTAAAAAAGCTATTTGCTTATACTGCACTTGTAAATGTAAATCATTTTCTGTATCACTTCAGTTAAAATATATTTTATTCTTCATAGAAATGCAAGTTGAAGTCTGGTATTAAAGAAGAACTGGCAAAAATTTTTCACGAAGCCTCAGATGAAGAATCCTTCTGTGGCTTTTCAGAAAATGAGATTCAAGGTGCATTGGTAAGACAGTTCATTTTTAGTTTGCAATTTTAAATTTAAGTTCCTACACATTCTTTATTGAAAAATAATGGCAGCTTCAGCTTGAAAGTTAAATGTGAGAAAGAAGCATGATTTTATTGAATTTAATGTACAGTCTAAGTAGCCATAGTTTCATTTTTGTTTTGTCTCTGTAAAAAGCCCTCAAGCTCCTGAGCTTTGTGAGGTCAGAATAAAATCTGTCATACGGATTTTGAAATGCAATACCTCTTAAAGCTGTTCTTGCTGGATGTTAGTCTGTTAGACTCTTAATGTTTCTAATTTCCTCGATATGAAATGTTATGTTAGTCCATAGACTCCAGCAAACCTGAGAAAAATTTCTGTGTATATTGCCATGCAGTCAGACCTGCGCTCTGACCGTGTAACAGGAAATGCTGTACTTCTTTAGCAGCAGAGAAATAGTGGTCGGTGGTGAAATACGCCTTCCTGCTTTTCCTTGACATCAGTGTAAGAGCAGTTTTATTGCTTAAAAAGACCAACAGCTGGTATTTAGTAGAGAAGACAGAAGTAGTACAATGTTTGGCGTAAAATAGGTTTGTCATAACTTCAGAACATGCCGAGGAATGATGAGAGAAGAGTAATGTCTGACTGGAAGAGGATGTGTCCAAGTTAAATAATACACAACACGAAAGAGAGCAAGTAGGAGACAAAGCTGGAATAGATACGTTGGAAAAGGGAACTGATAACTACATGTAATGGACAATCAGAACCACATACCTGGTTTAGTAAAAACTCCATGCAAATAAGGATTGCCATTGAGACTGATGGTCTGTGCGTATGAGGCAGGAAGCCTGGTGTTATCTATGACTGAAATAAGACTGTATGTTAGTGAGTTTAAACCTGGAAGTCAAAAAGGCTATTGCAAAATGAGCTGTTAACTAAAGAAATTATTTTCTGTCCTCCCCGAACCCGTGGTTCTTGCAAAGATTGTAAGCAAGGCATCAGAATTTGAAGATAAGAAAATATTGGGATTTTGTTCATAATTATTTCATTGACTGGCTCTAGAAGGAAGTTTTCGCTTGATGTCATTGGTACTATGAGATGATGACTATTCTTGACAGCTTGCAAACTTGGGTTTGACCCTGTGCTGAGAACTGTGTAGGGGCTTTTTTTACAACCAAATACAATACGTTGCAAAATCAAGCCCTCTAAAGGCAATTCTATTTCTCACGCTTATACACAAACTATCTTCTTTGCTGTTAGACCTGCAAGTGACAGCGAAGACTGCTGCAACTGAAACCAAGCTCCTTTTTCTCATGTGATGTGGCAGTACATTGTGGCTCTGCAGAGAGTTTTTTATCCCTGTGCCCCCATCTCCTGCCCCCTTCCCCCTGCCCCCCACAATATACTAGAGCACTACGACTGGAGATGTAAACATCTAGATTTCAGCCAGATAGCCTCTTTAACCACCTTCCAATAAATATACTGACGAACCATATTTCATTGCAGAGCAACTCACTTGGATTTATATGCTACCATTCTGTTTTGTTAACAGAAATTGGAATCGGATTCGGAGGAGAGTGATATACGTGGTGAAAGTGAGGTGGCTCAGAGAAGGCAGGAATGCCCTATTCCTCTAAAAGTAGCTATGAAGTTTCCACCTCGAAGATCGGAGAGGAGGAAGGGTGCGATGGAATCTCTTCCTGAAAAGCTGGTGCCTGCTACAGATTCGGACTCTGACTCTGAAGAAAAGGGCACCATATTTTTAGAAAAAAGAGCTTTAAACATAAAGGAGAACAAAGCAATGGCAAGTACTCAGCGTCTTCCTGGGGACTCCCCTTCCCCCCTGCCTTGACTCTTAGGGGATCTCTTTGGTTCAAATTAACTCTGAAGGGAAGTATGTGAATGCATTAAGAGGAATTTGCTTTCCTAATACTAAAATCTGATACTTTATGTCCACTGGCATGTGAAAATCCATAGGCTGCAAGCCTAAAGAATAACCCTTTGACATAAGTTTGAGCATTTTCCAATTATTTGCAGTCACTAGAATGTAAATAAGACATAAAAGTAAAAAGTTAGAGCGACTGCATTTCCTGTAAGTAATTGTGCTTTTAGCCAATTGCCCTAATCTAACAGTCTGTAATAGCACATAAACACCCTTTTAAGGCTCTGCTTTTTCTTTCCCTTGTTAGCTTGCAAAACTAATGGCTGAGTTGCAAAATGTTTCTGGTATCTTTGGTGGGAGAAAATCTTTGCCAACTGTCAGTCATGTAAGTATAAACTTACTATATTTCCCTTCAGGTTTCTGAGAGTCAGATTCTGACATTATAAAATAGGATTCTCAATTAAAAAACTTAATGAACAGTGTAAATCAAAGTCCAGTTCAGAATTTTATTACTTTCTAAAACAGGCATCCTTGTTGTGCAATTCTGTTTTGATTTGCCACTGTATAAAGCAGAACAGATTAATTCATAAAGGTTAGCTGTCTCCACAGGCCAGTAAAGGTGAACAAGGTGCTGTGTAAATATGCGTTTATACAAAGGCTGGAGATAAGAGGGGCGGTTCAGACTTTGAAGCTCAAGTCTGAATATTCTGTGAGTTTGGAGCCTTGAAAAAAACAACCCTGACATTTGGCCTAACTAGGTTCTTAAAGAAGATTCATTTGTGAATCACCAATGTAATGAATGTCACTGCTAATTTACCATTAAGCTGTGTGAAGATGGGACCAACACTAAAAGTCGCAACTCCTTGTGGACGTGGGTTCTGCTGCTACTTGGGGATATTATTGTGTCTTATACCTGCTTGGACACAAACGTGCTGTTGACTATTTTTCCGCAGCTAGCAGAAAGCTTAAGATGAATTTGCCTGAGATGTTTTTACCTTGTGTTTTCTGATTTGGGTCAGAGGGGAGACTGCGTCTTTGGGAAAGACAGAAGGAAGGCATGTCTTGTGGGAGGAATTCATAGTAGAGATGGGAGCTGTCTGGGTTTTCACCTGTTTCATTATGGGCTTTTAAACTTGACCAGGGACCAAAGCGACTTCCAAGACGTTCATTGCCCAGAAGTGCTTTGAGGAGGAATCCAGACCGAAGTTCTCGGCCTCACACAAGATCCAGGTCCCTGATTGAAGGTCCTCCTACTCCTTTACCAGAAGAGGAAGATGATGACCAGTACATCTTAGTGAGAAGGAGGAGGATGTCTGATGAATACCTGGAGGTATGTTGAGTTTCTAGTTCTCCCATTACGGGCTGATGATGAAGGTGGTTTTGTATCCATTCAAGAAAATTGCAATTCATACAGAGTTGATCAGGGTTATAAGTATGCCATGGCCTGGGAAGAAGTACAGAAAATAGCATGTAGTACGTGTTCTCTATTGCCCCCCCGCCTTATCTTCGAAAAAACACTTCCTCTTGCACTCCAGCATGAGTTAAGCAAGATCCAGTAGCATTTCTGCACCGTGAAGGTACTAAAGCTGCATCCATATCATATGTCTTTGCAAATATCTGTTATCTCTTGTTTAAATATATGATGGATATTTGAGACTTTGGCATTGCTTTGAAGATTCCTACGTTGTTTATGCAGAGTTTTTGCTGAAACGACTACTGTAAGTATTTATTGTATCTTCACTATGCAGCATGAAGCCCAAACTCCCAGGAGGGGTCACCGTGGTGCCATGGCTTTTCCACACATTGTGCGCCCAGTTGAGGAGATAACAGCGGAAGAGCTGAATAATATTTGTGGATCTGCAAGAGACAAAGTATATAACAGGGCCATGGTAAGTATATTCCCACTTTGTGAAATGCATACTTTGTGAAGTCATTTTCTTGTTATTCCCTGCTTGTTGTTAGCATCAAGTAGAGCAGATTTCTTCTCACTGAGAGGAACATTGTGATTTTGGGGAGAAGTATGGCTGAGATATTGAAATGTCATCTCTTATCTTTCCCTGAATTTATAGAATGGCCTTTACCAAGCCAGGTAGCTTGCTTTCACCCTGGAACAACTGTAGTACCTAGGTGATGCCAGCTGAGGAAAGTGATTAACAGGCACTGAAGAGGCAATGTTAAGACAGTCTTGGTTCAAACTTGCAAGGTGGCTTTCTGTTTCAGGATAAGCACTGCTAGGTGCCAGAGAGATTGCTTGTTAAATGCTCTGTTCCCCTAACTAACCAGCCATCTTTAATGTCTTGTTTTCCAAACTACTTTCCCTGTGTTCTAGGGGTCCACGTGTCATCAGTGTCGCCAGAAAACCTTAGACACAAAGACAAATTGTCGTAACCCTGATTGCGTAGGAGTACGGGGCCAATTCTGTGGGCCATGCCTCCGCAATAGGTATGGGGAAGATGTCAGAACGGCATTGCTGGATCCGGTAAGACAATTTGAGTATTGGCTTTATTGTGCTTAACTTGATCAGGGAGGTGCATTCGTTGCTGATAGCGAAAGAGCTTTAGCAGAGGAACTGCTTAGAGTGCTGTAGTACATAATGCAGTCTGGTTTGATCCAAACTGAATCACAGAACCTTGTGTTGTGTAGAACTCGTTGTAGTTACTACTTCTGTAGCTTTATTTGCAGGAGTAAACTCTGAGAGCAGAGCAGCTACCAACATATTCTTGTATTTGAGCATCAGAATAGCGTTCACCTTTGCCTTGCATTAGTGCTTAATGCCCTGTGGAAAGGAACTGTATCGGGGACAAAGTGCTGCTGTTGGCGGGCTGTGGAAGTGGTGCAGGAGTTGAGCAGAGTGGAATGCTTCCTGTGGTTATGTGCAAGGCAGGCAAAGGAGAGTTTAATCCCTTACAGACCTAAGAATTTGTACTCTTGCCCTGGTTTAGACAACTTCTGCAGCATTGATGTTCACTGCAGAACTCGGTACGGAGCAGGGCCCCCTTAAGTTGCATGTATGTATCATGTCAGCCATTCCAGTTCAGTTAAAAAGGCTTGCTGTCTGTCTTCTGTCTAGACCTGGAGGTGCCCACCATGCCGAGGAATCTGCAACTGTAGCTTCTGCAGACAGCGAGATGGCCGATGTGCTACAGGTGTCCTGGTCTATCTGGCCAAGTATCATGGCTATGACAATGTCCATGCCTACTTGAAGAGGTAAGTATGCCATTGTGTCAGTGGCGTGGCTCTGCTCTAAGTGGGATAAGCAGCTCAAAACTGGGAGAGGAGAGTTCGTCCGCATCCCAGTTTGTCAGGTAAATCTCAAGATCAGTAAATGTTGCCTTTAGAATTGAAGATTCTGCCGTATAATTTTTCTGACATGTTTTGGGTAAGAATCAACAAGTGGTATATCCACTGTCTTCTGGCTCTCAACTTCAGCTGTGTTTGTTGTCACGGCTTTCACTAATTTGTCTAAAGAGTTTCCAAACAGCGTTTTGCTACAAGCTAACTCATGTTTCTACTTGTCTTTCAGTCTGAAACAAGAACTTGGGATGGAAGACTGAAGCTGTGACTGCCTTTAAATTACATACTCTTTCACCGATGTCATATTACTGCCTACAGTGAATTGTTTAATCAAATGAGATTACAAAGCCAGTGCCTTCCTTCCTTCCCCTTTGGAGTAAAAAAGGATAAAGAACTTTCACTTATCTCCGTGCAAATTGTACTTGGGAAAGTTGTTTAATGAAGGTCCCTGCCCACACAGTTGTTTCCTTTTTAAACAACTTTGCAAATCAGATAGCATCAGTCCTTGCTTTCATGCCAATAACGTTTTTTTTTCCTGAAAGGAGATGGGGCTTTAAGCCATTAAGAGTTTTATTCATGTGGTGATCTGTAATGCAGGTTTATTTATGCTTTGAAGTTGATCACAAAAAGATACACGTGTTCTGAAAATTCAAGGCAGTGTTCCCCACAGAACCAAGCAGGGAAAGGTATGTGGCAAACTCAGGCCAACTCTTGCTGCAATACAGACTCTTACTGAACGTAAATGATCAAATAAAAGCTAAGAATTCTCTAAAACAGCAACACATTCTTGAGTTCAAAAAGGAGGCCCTAAAAGTTGCGGCTGAGCAGTCTCCAGGCACTGATACTTGGTTTTTATAGAGCACTCAGAGTGCACATGGGCCATTTTAAGAGAGATTCTCCGAGTGACTTAAAAAATGCAGCTGTTGAAGGTGGCACTTAGTATTTTTGTTCATATGAGAGGAGGCTACTGCTGAAATCTTTGGTAGCATCAGCACTAGCCTTGCCTAATGATGACAGTGATGTGAACTTACTGGTATACTTTGTGGAGTGACGGCTCTGTCTAAAACAGAATGTACTCTTTGTTAAATTACTGTTCTCATGGGTTCTCCGCTCCCTGCTCTTGCTGCAGCTGCAGAACTGCTGCTTTGCAGAATCAGCACTGGTCCTGGGGAAGGGAGGTGCCTCCAGAACATTGGGCTTGGTTAAGCAGAGGGATAGTGGGTTCATGTGCCTGTTGGCCAACTACAAGTGGATGAAAGATGGTAACTTGTTGAATTTGGTTATCAGGAAGAGTGTCAGTGACGAACAATCACTGGAATCGGAAGCCTCAATTTTCTTGCCTCTGAAAAAAAATTAAAAAGCAAGGACTTTCTAAGCTATAGTCCAGCTTAAAGTGAGGTATTCTTCCAGTTGCATAGAGCAGCATGAATGTAAATAGATAATGTTCTCAAGAGACACCCTGGTTGTAGTACCAGATGAGGAAGAACAATTGCATCATCAAAAAGGCTTTTAAAAATAAATAAAAACGGAGGAGTAATGGATTGCATACGGTTAGTGAGCACTTACAAATGTGGTTAGTGCTGTGGTCTCCTCCTTAACAGTCCAGCCATGTTTCTGTATCTGGCTCTGCATGATTGTAGGAGGATATTTTGCATGATGTTGTTAATGAAGCACGAGTACAGCAGACACGGAGCTGAAGAGTTCTGATGTGCTGTTTGGATGGGGTCTTGTGTACTCAGTGCTGTAGCAAAGAAGGTGCTGTGAAAATTGCACCCAGAAAACCACAAAGTGTAAAAATGCGCTTAGTTTGGTTATGGAAGCTACTGTATAAGCTTTATATAAGGTTTAGAATGCAATGTTATAAATAATGTACAGTTGAATAGTAGAAGAATCAACTTGCTTTTACTGAGCACTAGAACAAAACATAGGTTTAGACATCTCTGCACAGTATTTGCACTGTGTGTACACATAATGATCCACAGTTTATACCTTTCTGGGAATTACATCAGTGTGTGTGGGAGGGGAGGAGAGAGGAATTTAGAAACAAAAGATATTTATGTCTCAGACTTGCAGTTCTGTTTCATAAATCATCTGTCTTATTGAAGATCTCCTGTCCTCTATCAGTTTTTATAGTGTGAATAGCTGTGCAATCTGAGGTGGTGAGTGCTCTACCCTTTAGGTACATTTCTTGAAGAAGGAGCTCTAGAAATACATGTTCTGACAGAAAGCAATTTTTTTTTTTTTCTTTTTTGTAATTGCTGGGCTTGGCTTCTGATTGCTAGAGTGTGAAAGGACTGTGCTAAAAGCAAACCTTTGCGTCATATCACAGACTGCTGTATTTAGATTTACTCAGATCTGCAATGCTCTGTACAGAGTTTTTCTATTTTGAAAATAAAAATTTTCTGGTTTAGAATTTTTGCCTCGTAGCTCATTTTAAAAAGTGTAAAAAAAAAAAAGCTTAAAAAGCTGTACTTAGATTTTACCACCTTTCAGGTAAACTTTTGTTGTGAAGTAAAGGAGCTGGTTCCTCCCAGCATACCTGGGGGAGCAGGGGGACTAGGACATCTTTCTTTCCCTAGCCCTGTGTCCCTGAACCAGGCTTGCTCTGATATTTGTGCTGCTTGAATTGAATTGTCTGGTGCCTGGTGACTAACTTGTGGTGGTAGAAGTATGTAGGTGCTGAGTCCATGCCAGATACAGACTTCAAGCACGTGTGCTATGCGCTTACCCTTCTGTGCTTTTCTCTACATTTTGTTCAAACTAGATGCCTACATCCTGAGCTAAGAAGGATGAGGATCATATCATTTCAGACACACATCACTCAGGTGCCTGCGCTATATATTTTTTATTATTATTTTTTCCAAACAAACTTAAGTAACTTGTCTTCGGAGCTCTGTACTGGAGCAGAGAATTACCTGGGGGGTCTTGATTGCAGGCTGACAGTGCTGAAGACTGTTTTTGATGCGTGTGCTGCTTGCTTTTGCATCAGCATAGCTGGGCCTAGAAAGTTACATGAGACTTCCCGAAGATTACACAAAGCCAACCTGTAGTGAGAGAGGAAACAGGAAAGAAGTGATCAAGCAGAGTGACTGAGCTGTCCCCAGATACTCTCCACTGGTAAAAACCTCATGTTGTTACTCTCACCTAAAAGTGCATTACCTTTTATTACACTGCTGGTGATGTGAGAGTAAATTTGTATGTAATTGTGTGGTATGTTAGCTTACTGTTTATGTGATGATTTTGAGGTGTCTCGGTACACCTGTTTCCCGAAGCCTCTGTACCATAGCTACTTAAGTACTGTTGACAGTAACTTGACAAATAATTAAAGAGCTCGCGATTTGTCTGCAGCAATTTAAGAAACTTCATGAGGAAAAGATCCTAACTGTCAGCTTTAAAAACAAAGATGCATGGAAATAGCGTATCACTATTAGAAGAACTGAAGAATGAAGCTCGTGTGTGAGGCAGAATAGCTGTTAATTTATTATTGAAAAAGGCTGTATGAGTTGATCCTCCCTACTCTCAGCTTTAGGGCCAGGTGATTATGTGCCTATGTCCAATATAACTTCTAATATTTTTTTAACCTGATACAAGAATTTATAACTGTTAGAATACTGAAAAGGCTGTTAGGCAAATTACACTCTTCAATTCCTTGGACATTGGTTCCCTGGGATGGGAGGTGAATGGGAAGGGCATTTGTGGCTATGTAATAGTCTGAGAGAAGTGACTATGCCGGAAGGAGGAGTGATAGCTTTTTTTTTTTTTTTTTTAAAAAAAAAAGTTAAATA
>Ga0065711_1050999_pt1 | contig 10561 bp, 11 predicted proteins | sample Hoacrofraction12_FD_59098 | JGI IMG/M metagenome (GOLD analysis project Ga0065711, IMG submission 59098) | Hoatzin crop microbial communities from Cojedes, Venezuela - Epithelial fraction 12 v2 (version 2) | ecosystem: Host-associated > Birds > Digestive system > Esophagus > Crop | place...
GCCGTCACCCGGCCCTTCGTGGAGTTTGTGATGCGGGACCAGCGCGCCATCGACCTGTTGACGTGGTCTGAGGACACCTACAGCCCCGACGAGCACTTCTGGGTGACGCTCAACAGGATCCCGGGTGAGTACAGCTCCACTTTTGTCTTCTGTAAATAACACACGTGCACGCACTGGTGCTCACACGCACGCCCACACACAGAGATATATGTCTGGGGCTGATTTTGACAGAGCCTAGAAGAAAAATTGAATTGGCTCATAACTGATATAAATGGCAGATCTATCAAATAAGCTTACTTGCCCTTTTTGTCTGCTGAGGGAGAGATGATGGCGCCGTGCGGGATGTGCATGACCGCTCTGCGTCTGAGCAGGAAGAAGCCCCGGGGACCTAAGCTCAAATTGAAATCCTCAGACATTTCAGCTGTTTTAAGCCTTTGACCTGTGAAAACTGAGATGAAGAAAAGGGAAAAAATAAAGATTAAAATATGTAAGCATTGCAGTGAAGGTGTTTTCTACAAGATGTTCATTTTGCTGGGGGGAGTTATATTTTTCCACAAGTAGAAGTCAATTCCTCCCTCTCTATCTATTAGTCCAGAGCCAGAAATCCTGAGTTCAGTCTAGAATCTGCTTCTAATCCTCACATGCTTTTCTGTGGGCACACACACCAGCTCTCACGTTAACACCTGCAAAAAAACATGTACTCATAGCTACTGCCTAAATTCCATTGTACAGGGTCAAGGATTTGCTCAGAGAAACAGAATCAGAACAGTATTTTCATCTTTACCTTATATTCTTAAAATTAGTTCTACCTCATTCATATGGCTGGGAAAGGGTCAGAAGATGCAGAGGACTTCTCCCCCACGCACATTGCTTGTAGAAGCACTTGGTAGGACTTTACAGCTCCCAACTCCCTACAGCTTCACAGCAGCCCAAAGCAGGGATATGAGGAATGGAAGTAAGGATGAGTTTCTTCGCCTGTCTTTTTTTTTTCTTTCTACCATCTCCCTGCTGTAAGTTGTGGGAAATGAAAACAAGAAGCAGTAACAGAGAGGCAGAGCGTGTCTACTTTAACCAAAGCAGCAGACTGTGAATCCTTTTTCAAGGCCAGTCTGCTTTCATATTATCAGGCAGCTCTCTCTGAGAGCAGTGCTTGCTCTTCTGATGATTATATTTTACAACTGGCATGTACAAGATGTGCAGCTGATTATTGATTGAGTTATTTATGGTATAATCATCAGCATATACTGTTTGTATCTAGCTGACTTTTCCAGCAAGCTGGTTGTTGTGGTCTTATTAGAGTCCATTGCCTCAAAAGCAATAAATCTGGGACCAGATATGTTCTCCACAACCAGAAAGCTTTAGATGGGTGTTGTACTACACTGTGTAGTTTATGTAGGCTGTGTATTTGTTTATTTCCATGACCATCACCGTGTGCTTTCCAGTGTTGCACATTGGAATAACATTTATTTGTGCTTGCTCTCTTTGCATCTGAAAGAAGAATATCAAAAAGATGCTACATATCCACAGCTGATATGTTCCCTTCCTCTTCCTTGTTTTTCCTGTCATCACTTTAGGGTACCTGGACAAAAGTGGCCATGCAGCTCTGACAGATGTACTCAGGGGCTGCTATGTCCAGGATTTTGAATCCAAACTTGTAAGCATAGCTCAGGCTGTCAGACACTTGCCTGAAGGTATCCAAGTCACATCCAGAGGGACTCTGGGGTGAGAAGTCGTCCCCATCGGTAACTGGAGTGTTAGCCTAGAACTCTGTTTCCGGCTCTGACACAAAACTCTTGTCCAACTTTGACCAAGCCACTTCCTTTTAGCTTTTTAGGTACATCAAATGGAGATCATGGTGGCAGGCAGTGGTCCAGCTGTTAGAACAAATAGTTGGAGGCCTCCAGTCAAGCAGAGAGATCATTTAAGGACCAGTTTGGATGTACAGCATATCACAAAAGAACTAAACCAAACAGATATTTGCCTTTTCAGACAGCTATGATAAAAGATAAAACAGACTGTTTGGTCCTCAAGCCTTAAAATCGCACACTGATTACCCAGAGTGATGCAATGAAAACTAAGATATTTTTTAGCTCCCTAAAGGCTAGAGACTTTCAATTCCCATTCAATTGGTTTTCAAATAATAGTCTTAACTTATCTTTGGTATTTATCTCAGGCCACTTATCTCCCACATGGCTCCTGTGTGACAGAAAATTCTTGAAAGTCAATTTTCAGATAAGGAAGAGAAGCATGGGCAAATTGAGGGAAAGTATTCACAAAGTATGTAGGCCTGAAGTGACTGACCCTAAACGACTTCCCCCAGGTCGCACAAGAAGGACGGACCACCACAGTGCAGGTTAGCAGCCACGTCCCAGGCCAGCAGCCGAACCACCAGGCCACCTTTCTCCTCTCTGCTCACGTCGAGCAGCAAGCAGGTTCTGGTCCCTGTGGGAGAGGTGTGCATCCACAGCCCGTGCTACTGAGTCTTTCAGGCCAACCTTACTGAACCCTTTTCCAAGCCAAAGTCCTGGCCCCACTTTCATGCGATAGGGTCAGAGGATATGCATGACTTGGGATACAGGCAGTCTCAGGTGATAATCCCTCAGGGAACACAACAATATGTACATTGACATGCACATATGTTGGTCCACTAGTAACTTACACATTATTCACGTGGGAAAATAAAGGTCAGGGGAAGTAATAGCAGCACTTCTCATTTAAAGACACCAACACGCTTTACAAGGGAGATCAGTGCTATGACTCCCATTCACAGAAGCAGGCAGAAAGGGGCAAAGTGATATTCCCAGTGTCTTAAACCAGACCATGGGCAAAGCCAGCACTGGAGTGCTGACACCTGACTCCCAGTCTAATGTGCTGGATTAAACTGCTGTTTCAGAATTCACTCACCTGCAGAATAACAGTGGGTGGTTGCACTGTTGCTTCTGAACCAACCCCATTTACTTACTAAGGGCGAGGGTGCACAAGACAGCTGAGCTCTAAAAGCTCACTCCTGACAAAATAGGAATTTTTCTCCCACCTCCTACTCCGCCCTTCTGCCCACCAGCCCTGTTCCAGGAGCTTTGCCAGTTCAACTCACTAGATCTGAAGAAAAACAATCTCCTTTTTTCTGTGTCAATTGAATTGACTTGGTGAAGAATGTGGCCAGCACTGACGTGAGCACAAATTAAAGCGTGGGGTGAACATGCAGATGTGAGCAAACAGGAGCGGAAAACGGGAAGGAGGGGAGGAACAGGAGCCAGACCTTCCCCTTTCAGTGACAGTGAGCCACAAACCTGGCTCAAGCCACCATCTGCAACGCCACCTGCATACAGGCATTTTTATAACATCTGAGCTTGGAAGGGTAGGGCAGAAATATTTAAAAGCATTGCACATGTTTTATCAGTATCAACAGTTTCTGTACAATTTTTTTCCCAGTGCTGACAAGATGTATTTGGGGAATGCAACGCTGCTAGTTCAACATAGCTTTGTTATTGCACTTAAGACTTATTTCTAGCAAATGAGGATACGGAGATACAAACTTCAACTTTGATGTCCCATGGGTTAATCACTTTTACAAACTCTGCCTGTCTAAAACTCACATGCTCAGGTCTTTGTGCTAAAGTTCTTACCTATAGGAAGTTCTCTCACATTGATCACAATGAAACAGGTCATAGCTTTGTTTGCCTTGATCTTCAAGATTATACCGTGCACACCCTCCAACTGACAAGTAAGCTATAAGGAAATATTCAAGAGCGCATCCTCAAGGCCAAAATAAATAACTTCAAAGGGCTAGCCCACAGTCTGATGAACTAATGTCATCTGTGCGCCACAGGTAGTTCACTGCAATATCCTGTAAAAGTAGCATCTGTTTTCTATTTTGACTTTTCTGCTAGGTGCTGCTGGCACCAGGTTCATCTGTACAGATGATTCTTTTGTCTGAAATGATCTGGGTTAACACCAGCCTGGAAAATGTGAAAGAGTTTATTTGTAATCAGTCCTTGCCCTGGATCACTACTTCGTTCTCTGAATGGCTGTGCTGGTAGGACTGAAGGGGCTCGGTGGTTGTGGGAATGAACAGCCAGGGCGTTCAGCGACAGGGAATAAATCTCCAGAGGCCAGGAGTATGCATTTAGGTAAGGGGCTCATGTCCCACAGCACTTTAACCACCATACTCCTCCCTTCTCTCAAAAGTCTGACTGAATACACCTGTGCACATGCCAAGTAAGCCTCTTTCCTAATTCCCTGCGCCGGTTTTTCAAGTTTCTTGTTCAGGTTTCATTTTAGGTCATTTCTCCCAAATTCAGGAATGCCAAGAATGTCCTATTTTACCCAGACCCTTTACAGAGTTCCTCTTGACAGCTTGTTGGCAAGTTGGCCCCTGTCCTCTCTGCCCTGTTACAAAGAGACCAGAACTGTTGCTGCAGGCTGGGAAACATGCCTGAGACATTGTCTCTTACCTGCTTTACCAGGGTTCTGCTGTTGTGCTGGGGACAGCAGTGTTTTAATAGTCGCCATCTTTAGCTTCAAAACTTTACCACCACGCATGGAGATGCCATACCGTTGAAAATGCAGAGGAGGTGTTAGCTGTTCAGTCACAAAGAGATGCTGGCAGAGCATTCTCTTCCCACAGGGCCTCTGACCAGAGCCAGCCCTGAGGTGCCCTTCACTCTGTTTGCTAGCAGATATGAAACGCCTCTCCATTCATAGGGGCAGGAGTTGCTACATCTGGAGCCAGGGCTACAGCTGGATTTAAAAGTGAACTGCAGTGAACACTCTAGAAATTGGGTGAAGAAGCAGAGAGGTTTGGGAATGGCTCTTCTGGGAGCACGCTGGAAAGGCATAGTGGAGTGCTGCATTGTGATATCCAAGCTGGCCAAATACTACCAGCAGTCTAGGCGTAACAAGAAACCTACCTGCCACCAGGGGAAGTTGAGTTTTGCACCTGCACTCTGATGCTTTTGGGGAAGAATTATTCCTGGCAGGGTGCTGTGCCCCCAGGGTTCACTCTGTGACTCCACGGAAATTGCATCAGCACAACTAAGAGGACTGTGCAGAGCCATGAACAAGAGAAGCAAGAACTTCAAGAACATGCTTCATGTGGCGTTGTCACTGAAGGAAATGGTTGTGGAATCGCTGCCACACAACTAGCCAGTGTGCCTCCAAAGGGAACGGCGTTGCTGCACAGACAAAGCACAGAGCTCTGGACACAGGCTTTGCACAGACATGTTTGCTTTGCTGGTTGCAGTTACACAATTAACGTTTTAGCTGGGGTCAGAAGTGTGCTTCTGCAGTGCTTTCCTTCCAGCTGTTACCCTCCTACTGCACACTAGCTTTATTCAGATAATGATCTTAGTGCGTGAGGGCTGGATTCCTTCTCTGGTGGAGCCAAACCAGAGATGTGCGTTGGCAAGACATCTAGTGCACTGCAGCCACTAAGGGGGACAATCAGGGAACAGCCTGCACTGCTGTCAAGCACAGTGCTGCTCTTAGAGCGCGCACCAGCAACAATGTGCCAGCAGAAGACTCCGAAAAGTCAAAGGCTCATGTTGCTTAAGTAGCTAGGTGATACCTGCTCTTCCGACATTGCTGTCTCCTACCAGCATGCCATTTTGGTTGGTCCTTCCTTAGCTCTACGTTTTTCCTGCCTCAATATTATTTCCTTACTCTCCATCTCTTGCCATTTCCTCCACGCTGAACTTCACCTGTTTTTCAATGTTCCCCTTTCCCAGTGCTCTGCTTCTCTGATGGTAAGTGCAGGAGATTGCAGGTTCTACAATTCATCCAGGATCCTTGCTCCTGAATACTGCAAAAAACCCTGCATGAGGACATTCACATCCAGACACACTGCTTTTTCCACCTCACCCCAAGCCCAGCATCAATAACTTCATCCCAGTACCCGTGTCTCCATCTCAGACGCACATACGGCAGGGAAGTGCGGGGACACACTAGACTACTGGGGGAATCACTTGTCTGGGGTAGCGGCCTCAGTCTTGCAGAGATGCAATGAGTATTGTCCGTCCCAATGTAATGGCTGTCAAATGCTTAGCAATCCCCCTCAGGCTATGAGCTGCAAGAGAAAGCTCCCGTGCAGCAACTGGCTGTGACAGAAACCACCCAGTCATGCCCTGCCCTGTACAAGTGCCCAGTTATGTTCTGGCGACTGAGCAAGGCTGCAGACCTGTTATGCTAGAGCAGCTCTTCTAAGCTTCCATGAAAAGACCCTAACTCGTGGTTCCTTTCTCTCCCCCAAAATGCCAACGAGGTCGCAGTGGTGCCATGCTCAGCAATTGTTTGGTTCCTGTCACTGCAGAGAGCAACACCAACAAGTTTGGAGGCGGTTGCCCTTACACGGAGCGCAAGGTGGTTAGCAGCCCTGCCAGCCATTAGCCACAGTAATGCACCTCTCTTCCCCACCCTCATTCTGGCCAGCACAAAATTCACCCAGCCACCCTCAGACAGTATGGCCCCACCTCTGGGATGTACCGTGGTCGGGTACATCCCTCCAAAGAGATCACGAGTGGTGCTTGGCAGGCACGGGGTGTAAGGGGAACTGGGGGGTTGCAGGGAAAGTGCCAGGGCAGAACTGCTTTCATTCCTGGTTTCTGCAAGAAGCCTGCAGAATGGGGACCAGTGGTGGGTCATGTGTCCCAGAGAGGGGGGAAGAAAGGAGCACCACATCACTTTTGGTCTTGTGCCAGCCTGAAAGGGACATTGGGTACACAGCATGCTACCGCTGCCTGTTGCAAAACTAGACGAACTTTTGCATCAGCATGAATACGAGGTAGTTGATTATTAGAGGGGGTAGCCCACAGTCTCCTGTACAAGCCCACAAACACAGATCTCTGATCTGAACGGGCAGATCGCGGAACTACAGGGCCTCCGGCAGCTTCCCATCAAGCACAGGCATATGGCAGCATCAGCAACTTCATCCCAGTGCCTTTGAGTGAGGCTTTTTTTCTCTTGTTGCTGCTAATCTGACACAGAAATTGGGAATCCATGGGAGATGACGCTGTGTTCTAGCTTGTGCTTACTGTTCCAAGGATTCACCCAGCTGCATGCCAGCCATGATTTTAAGTGTTTTGGACACAGTCGTGTGTTGTGTCTGTCTAAGTGCAAAGAATCAGACTCCCCTCAGCTCTCTCCAAGCAGGATGAAGATTGCTTACGTATTCATCCATTTTGTCAGTGATGGGGAAGGAATTAATATGACAGACAGTTTTGTTTGTGAGTGTAGCGTTAAAATACCCCTAGACTTTGAAAGTATATCTGCACCATCCTGATGGCAACTCCTCGGCTGGGAGCTGAATGGTAGACAGAAAAAGACGAAAAACAATTGGCATACAGCGTGTCTCATATGGTGACGGCAGGCATGTGGCGGGTAATGCTGTGAGTCAAACTAGTACACTCTCAGGAGGGATGGGAGTTATCCTTGCTAAAATTTCACTCCAGTTTATCTGAAGCAGCAGCTTTACATCCAAATGAGAGCTGGTGGCTCTTGAGGAACATCTCATTCACATCCCTTGGATGTGGGTGTGAGATACCACAGTAATATCAGAAAATTCTGAGTAATGCTAGCAGATTAATCAATCCCTTTTGCCAATTCCTTATTTTTAAGTTCTTATACGGCCACTTGCTTGCACAAAGAGACTATTGCGGTTCTGTTCTGCCTGTTAAAACTGTTCCTTTTCCTTAGCTTAGTGCCCTCCCTTCAAAAGACAGACAGAGGCGCGGAAGCTTTCTAACATGATTCCAGACAGTGATGCTAGCTGAATAAGCCACGTTCTAGGAAAAAAGTATATTGCAACCTATGTCTGCAGCATTACTCATATAACTAATCCTTGTTCTCTTGTTCATGTTCTCCATTTTTTTTATGAGACTTCCTGATTGAGCAAGAACTTCTCATAGGAATAAGGGATAAAAAAAATAGGGATTTTCCTGTGACTGTTACTGAGTCTCATGCCCACAAAGCTGTTGTAATCTCATCATCAAAACCTTCCCCTTTTGAAAAACCTGTTTAGGGGAAGGTGTTGCAACAGTCGCAGCAATCACAAATACACCTTCTGCATGGCAGAATTTCCTGAAAAAGCACTCTTGTCCTCTATCCACCTTTCAGATAGTATAGTTCAGCTGAGAATATATAACTTAAAATAGGGTTTAGTCTGTGCAATCTGCAGTCATTGGAATTTGCGTACTGCTTTCAGTAGCAGCAGTACTTTTCTTCACAACCAGTTGTTTGCTTTTACGACTTAGTGATGACAGGATGAGAAAGGGTACATCTTCAAGAAGTCTTTTTGAAAAGCCACAGCTAGCAAATGGGCTTGTGTTCCTTCGCTTGATTCTCCTTGATCTTCACACCTATCAGACATTGGTGTAAAAGGCTTCAAACAGCACAGCTCCTTGAAGAACAGAATCAGGTCAGAGTAATTTAAGGACTAAGTTTTTTCTTTCTAAATTCTGGCATCAGGTAATGTCTGTCACAATTCATGCATGTAACCAACTAAACTGCAGTAACAGAGGCTTTTCTTGTGATTCCCAGACGCTGAGCTGCCAACAGCCCTTGTTTTTGTTAGGGGGGAACTCCAGTCATGCCACCTGAACCTATCCCCTCCTTTCACCTACAAGCAAACTCAACTGACCACACCTAAAGCTGCGTTACACCTGTTGAGAGACAAAACCTGGCACCAGCACCAGCCTGAGCAGCTGGGCTGGAATTTGGCAGAACCATGCCTGAACTGGTGCCAGTGTGGGCACCAGTGGTTCCTGCAGAGCGACTCTCCCATTGGCTGTCCTCTGCGCCCAGCGTGTCCCCGCAGGTTCAGCTTGCTCCTGCTCCAGAAAGCAGGTTCTTCCTGAACAGCCCTCTGATGCAGGACCACAACCCTGCCAAAGACACTAGAGTTTATTTACGGATCAATAACAGCTCAGAAAAAACCTGCTTCAAAACATACCATCAAATAAAGCTACTAGAACCAAGACCCTTTCCTTACTATCCTTCAGATGATTCAACACGGGAGGTGCAGTTTAGCTCTCTCATGACTGTCAACAGCCTGACTGCTCAAGGAGATGTCATGCATTGCCTTAATTCAGACAGCTGTCTTGAAAGAAGTAGTTCTAAATAAACTGGTCTGTTTCCTGAGTTTTATTTCCTTCTCTCTGTGTTCTGAGGTCTGCTTTAAAACTTGACAATCTGGAGTTTATTTTAGTTCAGCCCTCCCAACCATCCCCCCCCCTACCCCAACCTCCCCATTTTTGCATTCACATACTCCACTGGATTGAAAATTTATGGCGGTAAAATAAAAAAATGAGTCTTTGTACATTTTTAAGGAGGGGTGGTGGGTTTTTTTCTCCATTGTTTCAATCTCCTGTTGAAAGAAAAGCTCTTCTTCTGAGCAGTCCCCCGTATCCTTACCAGCCACCTCCCTCCCACGGACAGGTGTGAGAACTTGTCCTACAGGACAAACAAGAAAACAGACGAACCCCAGGATTTCAGAGCAAATTGTTCTTGGATGCTGTCTTCTGAGCCCAGTCAGACAAATTCTTGTTGCTGTACAGGATTAAGAGGTGACCGTTTCCATCCCACCCGCAATTGTCCATCAGCTTCTCTCCATCCTCCTAACGCTGAAAGCCTTGATTCCTCCTTACTGCTGTTCTGTAAGAGGGAAAAAAATGAAAAAAACCCCAAAACAAACGTAATTTACTGCTGGAGAACCTGGAAGGGACTACAATTGTTCGGATGAACCTGGGAGTGAAGCCCTATGTCCATGACTGGGACTTCCCATGCAGCGAGGGGGGTTGCAAGTGTGGTGGCCACCACCAGAAGGCAGGGCCAGTCCGCGGGGCGTGCATCCCCCTTCCCGCAGCACTGCCAGCACTGCGCGGGGGCTCGGTCTAGAGAGGCAGCATGGAGGCAGTGAGCGGAGGGAGCACCCCGGGGTGCTGGGCCGGCTGCGGTCGGTGGCAAGGCCGCCCTTCCTGGCTCCGGGAGCCGACACGTGGCAGGGTGTCCCGCGGGCAGGCCTCGCAATTTGTGTCCCCTCGGGGTGGCAGCTTGGGAGGTGCTGGCCAGGCCAGGGGTGGGCCGAAGCTGGTGGTGCGGGCCATGCGGCGGCGGCGGGCGGTGAGGCTGCTGCTGGCCACCATGGTGCTGCTGGGTGCCGCCGTGTTGCTGAGGCACAGCAGGCGGTGGGTGGCAAGCGGTGGGGGCTCCCCGGAGGCCGCGGTGCTGGAGCGGGCGTGTGGCACGGTGCTGGCCTGCGAGGCGGGTCATTGCGGCCAGCACCCGGGGCAGGATGCTGCAGCGCGTACATGTCGCACGGCCGCTACATCACCCGCGCGCTCTCAGCTGGGGAGGCCGCCTTCCCCGTCGCCTACATCATGACCCTGCACAAGGAGTTCGAGACCTTCGAGTGGCTCTTCAGGGCGGTCTACATGCCCCAGAATGTCTACTGCGTCCACGTGGATGCCAAGGCGCCGGCCCCGTTCCGGCAGGCCGTGCGGCGCCTGGTCGGCTGCTTCCCCAACGCCTTCCTGGCCTCGCAGGCGGAGCGGGTGGTCTACGGCGGGGC
>Ga0065711_1051000_pt1 | contig 10561 bp, 3 predicted proteins | sample Hoacrofraction12_FD_59098 | JGI IMG/M metagenome (GOLD analysis project Ga0065711, IMG submission 59098) | Hoatzin crop microbial communities from Cojedes, Venezuela - Epithelial fraction 12 v2 (version 2) | ecosystem: Host-associated > Birds > Digestive system > Esophagus > Crop | place...
TTGGTGCAGAGCTGCATCTCGATGTGAAAACAGTGCTGTGGCAGGAAACAACAACGTGGCAGGAAGGAAGTGACAGTGTGGCAGGAAACGGTGACGTTCCCCCTGCTCCAGTGTCCCGAGCTCATCGCTCTACCTTCCCAACAGGGTTCCATGTCAACTACTCCCAAGGCTCACTTCCGGATCGGAACCTGGGTTGCTCAACGCACCAAACTATGTCCCCTCTCGTCCAGCCAGGACTCCACAGGATAGTAGCTTGCATTTTTCACAGAATCACAGAATCACTGAGATTTTTAGCCATCTCAAGAATGACCTTCTGTTATGTTATATGTTTGAGCAAGAAATGTTTGCAAGTTCTTAAAGACAAATGCTGCCACTGGGAAGAGGCAGGAGAAAGAACTGTGTGCAGCTCTTGCAGTGGAAAAGAAAGGCTTTTTCCTAGGCTGGCAAGGAGACACACTTGTCTGATGAACTCTCAATTTAATATTATTAAATGGGTGATCAGAAAAGCAACTGATGCTTGACTAGCTAGCCCTAGCTCAGTAAACACTCTAGTACAAAGTGTATATGTTTTGGGAAGTTTGGACCCTGGTTGCTATGGGTTAACTCCAGCAGGCAGCTAAGCACCACACAGCTGCTCACTCACTCCTCCCCAATGGGGTGGGGGAGAGAACTGGAAGGGTAAAAATAAGAAAACTCCTGGGTTAAGATAGACGGTTTAATAAATAAAGCAAGAGCTGTGCACGCAAGCAAAACAAAGCAAGCAATTCATTCACTACTTCAGTCCATTCACTACTCCAATCGGCAGGTAGGCATTGAGACATCTCCAGGAAAGCAGGGCTCCATCAGGACGAATGACGACTTTGGAAGACAAATGACATAATTCTGAATGTAACCCCCCTTCTTTCTTCTTCCCCCAGCTTTAGATTGCTGAGCATGATGTCATATGGTATGGAATATCCCTTTGGTCAGTTGGGGTCAGCTGCCCCAGGAGAGTCCCTTCATGACTTCTTGTGCACCCACAGCCTACACGCTGGTGGGGTGGTATGAGGAGCAGAAAAGGCCTTGGCTCTGAATAAGAACTGCTCATCAATAACTAAAACATCCCTGTATTATCAACACTGTTTCCAGCACAAATCCAAAACATAGCCCCATACCAGCTACTGTGAAGAAAATTAACTCTATCCCAGCCTAAACTAGCACAGTGGTACATCCTCAACACCCTCAACAATCTTCATCAGATTCAAAGGAAAATATACTATGATTCCCTTTGCCATCTCTCCCCATTAATCTTAATGTGAGCTGACAAATGGACTGCGCTTTTACATACAGATAGCGGAGACTGGCAGACTCCTATATGAACCCCTGAGAGAAGAATAAGCTTATTCTACTTCTACTACTACTTGGCTGAATTTCTTAGGACAATCTCAATTTTTCTGCTTCATAAAGGTGTATATACCTCACATTTTAAAAAGTGATAAGAAAACTAAAATCTTCCTGCCAACTGAGGTTTCATCAGTGCTAAGAAGGGAAGAATCACTTTCTCCTTCCTGCTTGTTAAGGGCTTTTTTTTCTCTCAGAACAAGTAAGCTTTGCATTCAACAGCATTGAATGACCGAGTTGATTACAATTTTCAGCCTGCTGTAACTCCTGTTCTTCTTGGTCATGCTGCTGCCTGGTGAAAAAAGTGGTTAGACAATTGGGTTTGGTGTCTTTGATTCCAACTCCCTTTTTCTTACACCCTCTTAAGTAGAATTGTGTGCACATGCTTCTAGATTTTGTCTTGTTGGTTTCAGATCTTTTCCTAACACATGACCATACTGAAATGAAACCCTTGATGCAGTCTAAACTTGATAATAGCCCTACTTTCCCATTCCTTCTAACAAAAAGCTGTACAAACACTATGAACAAGATTGTCATATTTTCCACCTTGTTATATACTTTTCTTTCGTTGATTTGTAATGAATGACCCTACATGAAGTATCCTGCTTTCTTTTTGTATTATATTTAATATGCTTAAAAGACTAGTTCCTTGCTTAAATGTATCATGAAACCTTAAATGAATGCAAAATTTCATAGAAATGGAGTGTATGTAGGAATTAAATACGTGGAGAAAAGAACTCCCAAAAGCACAGTCACTCGTATTGTACTTGTGTACAGTAAAGGTGTCCAGTAGACATGATAGCCTGCCAAAGTCTTTTTAGGAGCAGACTTGTTGATCTTGCTAATCCTGCTGACATTTTTGAAAATATGTATACTTCTGTGAATAATATTTAAAAATTCTTTCTATAGCATAGTATTCTTCTTCAGTTCATAGAAATCTTTTCATTGACTTCAGTGGACTTTTGTTTGGCTCCCCGGGCTAAACAAAAATGGGGAATAAACTTCTTAAGAAACAAGGGGGAACACCTACATATCAGAAATGGTTTTGAAATGGCTCAAAAGTGGCCAACATTTTTTTTTTTATCTGTATGGATATTGTTAGCATAAGTTTATAGCTTTTCTTTAGGAATACCTTTAAAGAAATATTTGTAGTATTCCCTCTGTTAGAACTAGAAAGCTTTATAGAATCATACACTGATTCCAATAATACCTTAGCAGGACGTTGCTGGCATAGCGCGAGATTAAGATCTTCCAGAACATTGACATAAAGCCCAAGTCATAAAGAATAAAACTTCTTTTTTTTTCCCAAAGACTTCAGTGTAAGTAGTGCAATGCAGTGGTCTCCTCAACTTTGTGGTATAAATGATGTTTAACTGCTGTATTTTTTTTCCTAAATTTGAAATTGGGGACCTCTCATTTATGCTTGAGTAGGTATTAGATGGGAAAAAGAAGAGACATACTTGAGAAGCTGTGATTTTGATTCACATAGTGCTTATCACCTTCTGTTTCCTTCTCTTCTGTGTACAAATATATTAAGGTCATTAGTTAATGGCAGGGCACAGAAATATCAAACTATCAGCACAAACATCAAACACATGAAATCCTTCTGTGTTTCCCAACAGGGTATTTTTTTTTCTCTGATTTGAAAAAAACATGTCAGACCTTTAGTGGAAATAAATAAGGAAATAGGTGGTAACGTGATTAGGATGCACACAGATTCTTTGCCAGAAAATAAATTGTGCTAACTTTCAAAATTGCTCTTAATCCTTGCACAGTAGGAAAATGTTAAACAGATGTACAGGGCAGAAAATCAGATTGTTCCATTAAAGAAATCGTAACACAGGCCAGGAACAAAAACAGCCATTCAAATACTTTATGGAAGGTTCTATGAAGAAAAATAATTATCCATACTCAGATGAAGAGTTTACCAGTCATCGGCTTGAAGCCAACTTTTAGAGTTGTTTGTAACTAAGTCCTTAAGTCTTGTTTCTTATCTTCAGTATCATCCTTGAAATGATTAATGTACTCACAGACATTATAATCAGGTATTTCTGTAAAAGGAACAGCTACCCAACCAATTGTCAGCACTGGGTTCTTCGCAGTTTCCTTAGCCATGTGGAAGACAGGAATGATGGGCTTGGAAGAAAGAGCTTGATAACTGGCAATTCTGAAGACTTCTCTGTTTTGTTCCCAAAGGAGATCTTACATCTTTCAACTCAGAATTGCAAGGAACCCACCTGAACTGGCAATTAATTACTAGCTCTTTGTTTAATCCTGGTCCTAAAATGTTTTCTTCTATTACACTCATAAAGTTTCCTACTGCTTGCCTTCATAAGAAAGAAAAGTATTTATCCTGTTACAAGTCTTGGCACTGTGTAGAAGACAGTATAGGTCAGATGCTGACTCCCAGTTTCCCAGTGCATTAAAGGTAAACTACATACTTCGTTTCTGAGGCTGTTAAAAAACCTACCCTAATCTAACTCTTGAAGCATCCAGTTACACCATTGTTCTGACAGTAGTGAAACTTACATTTCTTGCTATTTTAATTTTCTTTGGAGTATTTGTATTTTGCTTCCCAAGAATAGGGACTCTCCATCAAAATACAGAACTCACCTAAAGATGCATGTAATAATGCCTACAAAACCCTCAATACATTGAGTGTTCTTGATTTGTTGTACTTATCCTTTTGTTGTCTGTTACTGCACTGGTGATATATATGGGTGTTCTATCTATATTTTGACATTGATCAAATAATAGTTAAAAGTCTTCTTGGAACTGCTGGAACTTTGTTTTGTTCTGAATTACCTTACCTTCATAATGAGACTCTGTTCTCCATCAAAGCAGGTAGGAGCAACTGCATCACACTTCCAGTGGTAAGCCATGATGGCAAATCCATCCAAACTGTTAAATTTTGCTCCTGAATTTCCCAGACTTGTTCATAGTCCTGATATTTTCTAGACATATGGTAATAAGCATAGCTTTATTTTCAAAAAGGTGTTGCATTAGAAAATAATAGTGTTTTTAACAATATTATTTTATGGTTTAGGAGTCATAGATAGCTTCACTATGCAACATGCTATTCTTACAGGGAACTAAGCAGACTGTACATAACTGAGTATACACACTATGGTGTACAAGATCTTTGCTCAATTGGTCGTGTACTTTCACACCTTGCAAAAAGTTCAGGAAAGATAAGGGGGTGATTTTCCTCTCCTGTGTTTATGCAGAAGACAAAACCATCAAAACACCCCCCTACTGTTCATGCAAGTGAAAGGAGCACTGAAGCATACTGAAGGTTAAATTTATTAAGTTGACTTTTGCCTCAAACCAACTTAAAACGGGTAAAATGCTGTTACGACCCTGTGCCTAGCACATTTTTGCATGGATCTTTGTGCATTTTTCATATCGCCTCAGTGAAAGAGTGCTCTACTCCCATATTGGACTTCAAGATCAACATATTTAGTGTCTACAGGCTTGGTAAACCTTCCTGCATTGGTTTCTATATGCAGCATATCATCATGGTTTTTATCAAGACCATCATTACTACCCATTTTTAGAATTCTGGAGTATTGCTTGAAAGTATCAGTTTTATAGTTATATAGAAAGCTTTGTATAGCTCATATATCACAAGGGATTTCTAGTTGACAGTTTCTAAATTGATTTCATCAGAAATAGGGTATCTTCTCATTCCAAATGACAGGTGCACAAATGGTATTCTCAGAAAAAAAAAAGGTGGTTAGGGTTACTAACGTGTCATCAAAGTTTCAAGTTTGGGGTTGTTTTTGCCACTTACAGAGTCATTCGAGAAAAATTTACTGATGGATGAGCTAGGATAAATCACTGAAAAAGTAGAAATTGAAAGATTTATTAAAGAATTCAAAAGCCTCCAGGGCTTGAATGCAAGAGTAAAATGTTATTACTTCAAATATTATTACTTCAAACTGCAACTCTACTGTTTAAGTCCATTGATGAAAGAAAATGGAATCATCCTGCACTAAGAATTGTTAATACGTGATATCACTTCGAACAAAAATGTGGTTTGCATTGTGAGGAGACAAAAGAGGAATGTGAATGCCATACAATTGGATATTATAATTCAAAGATCTTTAGGCCTATTTATTAGTACCTACTCCATTCACCAATTAAGACTACATTTTTCTATGTTTTGCAGACATAAGGCAAAAAAGATTGCTCCTTCCTCAAAGGACAAGTAGAAAATATATACAGTCAGAGTTGGTGTGATCAGAGCATACTTTGTGGCCCTTACTGGGGGGCACTTTAAATTTTTTACTTGTAAGTCAAGGCTTTTGGCCTTAGTTAGGCCAAAAGGAGATATCAAAAAAAAAGACAAACAAAAGCAAATGCTCATAATTAGCAATTTAATAACTACTCACCCTTGACAGTCACACTGACAGGGCATAAGATCCAGCTGAAATTTTGTCTCTCAGAAATAAGGTGATAAAATTATTTTCATGTGCTTGCCAAATTTATTTTAATGTAATTAAATATGAGGGATTAGATGAGAAAAGGTGTTACTCTGGTACTGAGCTCAGTCCACATTGATCTTCCTTCCTGCACATGCAGTGATACCCTTCACAGTTTAAATATCTGAAACATAGAAAATATTGCCTCTGATTAACAGATCATCTTTAAGTGGGTTTTAATCTCTTAAACATGCACGTTTCACAAAGATTCTTTTCAGTTTAACAATTTTATAAAACTATAATTATGCTATATTATTATTCACTTGATTCATTTTCTGGCTAATATTTTTCTGTGGAGATCTTTAAAATACAATGCTTCAAAGTATCTAGTTACTTCAGGGCAGAGTTCTTCAGCTTCTCTTGGTTTACAACTCATGTTTGGGTCAACACCTGCCAAGTGTATGCTTTATGTTAGATAGAAAACAACTTGAGGAAAGAAAAATTTTAGCTAAATGTATTCAGGCAGTCTTTAGCAATGCTGTTTCATGACAAAGTTATTTGTTATCTGGGTGTGCAGTATTGCAAAAATACCCTGTCATTGCTGCTACCAAATTGGTTTTAACATCTTTCAATTGACTGAATGCATATACCCACAGCCAAAGGCGTGCCCTTTTTTCCCCAAATGAAGTGCTAACTACTTCAATGGAATTTTTGAATCCACATTAATAACAGAAACTGGATGAAAATTGCTGCTATACAATATGGTGGGTCCCTTTCAGGTTCTCCAAGAAAGACTATTATAAGCTTTAGGGCAGGGAGGGACAAGTAAGAAACGCTAATTTGATCCAAATGTGGTAGATTAGGGGCTAAATGGTTTTAAAAGTTCATTATTGTATAGTTGGGCTATTTTATGTGTTGCTGCATTAGGATGGCCCTTCAGGTAGCTAGGAAAAAATACTAAGTTGCCCTTACAACTTCATTTGCTATATGTATACGTGTGTGTATGTAAAAAAAGTATTTGTTTCCATACTGAAACCTGAGTTTGAGATATTTCTGTGCTACTCTATTTTTATGTTTTTAATAAATATAGGTAGTAGCAGAGTATTAAGAATCATTATAAAATAATAGAAGTAATTCTAGAATCTGGTAATATATAATGAAGTTTACAGCTTCAGCTTTAGGACTGTATATATTACTTATCAGTAATAAAGAATGAGAAAATCTATTAGTAAGGAGGGAGAAGAAAGGATTAGGGTATCGGTTTGGCATATTGATTATCCATCTAGTACCACTCATTCATGTATTTAGATGCCTTAACTTTTTAGAAAAATCACTTGTAATTTCCTGATGGGTAAGTCTCTACTGTGAGGAACCTTTACCCTAAAGAGGTTGCTCCACACAAAGATCTCCATAAATAATTGGATTTGTAAATTCTCTACCAGCTGAACAAAATAGCCATGAACTTGCTGGTTTCCTTTTGACCACTTAAAAAGCTGTCAGAGAACATGGAATGTACGTATAAAAATAGAGACAAAAGCTGCATAAATTTAGTGGATAACAACATCGTATACAACATTATTTTTTTTTCCCAGATAAGTGGTCTGAGAAGAAATCAGTTAATCTAACTATTGTAAGACTTGTGAGTGATTCAAAGTTGAAAGCAATTGTCTCTGCTACTCTGCCAGTGGTGTAGATGAGGGGAACAGACTTCAAATATCTTTAACAAATGAGTCGGTGTGAAGCTTATACCCAAACTATTATCAAAATCCCAGAGAAACAAGAAAAGCAGTATTAGAGTTAAGGAAAGCAACTGGTTTTTTTGTTTGTTTTGTTCACTATATCACGAAAACCTGTGCTTTACGATCCAGTTAGCCAGCCTATGCTTTTTGGTTAAAATTACTCTTCTGCCCTCCAATGAGGTCTCCCAATTTTCTGCCTGAGAACTGCAATCCTAAAATAGCCTCACTTTTACAAGTCAGAAAAATTACATTCCCCACTATTTTAATTAAACTGTTGATAAAACTTCAACTGATTTGTCACTGGTCTTGATGGTATGGTTCTTTGCAATGTGCTCTTGCAGTGGAGTTCCCTGGAAAAGAGATAGATTTGAAAGTAAGAAATCCCTTGTGCTGAAAATCAATATATATATAAACAGTATTAGTACTATTTTTTATTATTATTATTTCACTGTATGATTGTCTCAGTCAGTAATTGCACTAAGATTGTCTTTTACTGTAGGTGAAAGCCTTTTACAAAGCTTGTCTCCTGAAGTGTTTCCTATTATTATCCTACTTCTGCCCAGTCATTTAAGAGAACATGTAAATCTTTTTTTAATTTGAATAGAGACTGTTGCTGGGCAAAGTCTGCTATCTCACTATGGCAAAATTAGTTCTGTTTACTTGCATACGTTTGTTGCTTTAGAAAAGTGCTATAAATCTTGAAATGTTTTTAAAATGTCCAGATTTGTTTTGGCCTTGGAAGTGGGGAATTAGGGAGTGTTGGTGTTACGGATGGATAATACCACCTGTCATCACCACCTCCAAACCGAGAACTCATTTGTTGTAGAGAACTCATTTGCTGTAGGCATGGGAAGTGGCACAGAAAATGAACAGGACATTCAAATTCTGGCTTCCACAGCAGTCTGCATGCAGCAGCAAGGAGACTACAGGGGATATAAGAAGTCAGTGTCTGGCTTGCCCTCCTGATTGAAGTTCTTTTAAGTGGTCAATGAAGAGTGACTAAGGGCAACTATAAGCTTCGCATACAACAGTGATAGTATATCTTTAAAATGTCATGAAGCAATAGGACATATTACTAATTAAAAACACAGAACCTTTATCAATTCCAATGTCCTACAGAAAGATAGTTCCCATGCTGTGGTGATGATTTCTTGTTTTGTTTTTCTCGCAGTTTACGACACATATGCAAATTAAAAAATGTGAAATGCTGTTACAAGTCCATTATGACACTGATAAGTGAATCTGTTAATAAGAATAGAAACTGCTCCCTCTTGATTTCTACAAAACAACAGATCTGAGTTCCTAAGATACAAGGGATAGTAAAAACAAAGAGACCTGGTCAGAAATACAGAGGGAGAAGCTGTTAATGTTAATGGAGAAGCTGTTTCTTTAATGAACATAGATTTTGGTCAAACATGTTCATCAAAACAAACCTTAATAGGGCAACTATGCTTCTTTCCTTTCATTAACATCAGCAGTGATAGGGAAATTACTATTTTATTATTTTTTATTTTCCACCTCACCAGTAAAACTGCTTTCAGACAACTTTTAGCAGGACACTTTTGAAAACAATCTCTTAACCTCTATGATCAGTCACAGTCATCTTCAGTAATCCTGCAACATGCCAGCACACTAAAATATCAAAAGCCTTTGTTCCATGGTGCTAGTAATTTACACTGCCTTGACAGATAGTATGATTTGGGCTGAAGAATAAATGGAGGAAAAGAAAATTGTTTCTTTTTTGTGACGGGAGTTACATGTCCCAAAGAGTAAAACACAGCTAAAATCAGGGAAAGCCAAGGAGCAGATGAGAAGGGACGAAATGTCAAAAAGAAAGAGAAAAAGGCTGCTTGGATAAAATATTCTGTGTACAGACCTAAAGAAGCATAGTGAGCCCTGGAAACAGATTAGATAGATTGTTCCTTTGTTTGGAATAACTGTCTTGGAAGGGGGTATATAGGTGAAGTATCCAACCCATGGCTTCCTTTTCAATTTGTATTCACAGAATGGTTTCAGTTGGAAGGGACCTTAAAGATCATCTTTTCCTAACCCACCTGCCATGGGCAGGGACACCTTTCACTAGACCATGCTTCTCAAAACCCCATTCAACCTGGCCTAGAAATCAGCTAAATCAGTCAGTAGGACTGCTTTGAGAGACATAACCCTCCTGCAGGCAAACACTTCCTGGATGTTGCACAACATGCTGTTGCAACTCTTCTGTCCAGGGATCCGGTATTCATGATTCCCAGATTCCAAGGGCTGGATAAATTAACCAGAAGAATCCTAGTGCGAATGGCCATCTAGTTGTGGGATTTGTTCATCCCCATGTTATAAAAACTATTTGTTGCTTCCTTAAGAACAGTTATCAAACTGCATGAGCCCACTTAGCTGTTTTGCTTTTTCCAGTAAAAAGAAAGTCTTTTTCAGTTGCCTATATTTCTGGCACCCATGTTTTAGAAAGGTAGCCATTAGAATTCTGTGCTTAAAAGAGATTTTTGTTCTTCTGTACTTGTTCTGTTTTGTTTTTTCTGTATGTGAGATCACATCTCACAATTCTTTTTTGCAAGTCTGGAAGAGCATGGTAGATTTAAAAGAGCTGACGGTGAAAACTGCAGAACACTGAGCTCAAAATAATACAATTAAACAGAAGTGGTTGCTGTTTTCTGATGATGAAAAATTGGCATTTTTATGAGAACTACCTTTCATTAATAACACAACCACATTTCAGTAACTATCTTTTAATGGGAGTCAGTCAGTCTTTGCTCATCAGTAGTTCCTAGCATTTAGTTGTTGGATGAGATTACTGTAATGGGTTACTATCTCTTAAAGTTGGTGGTCTGAGTTTTTTTCTGATATACTTACAATTCTGTAAAAAGACCCTTGGCTACAGCAGGGTGTTTTGATTTCGACTGCCGCCAGCAACAAAAGCGCCGTGCGGCCGCCCCTCCCCCCGCCGGGGTGTGGAGGAGAATGAAAAGAAAGAGGCAGAAACTGGTGGGTCGGGATAAGGGCAGTTTA
>Ga0065711_1051001_pt1 | contig 10561 bp, 4 predicted proteins | sample Hoacrofraction12_FD_59098 | JGI IMG/M metagenome (GOLD analysis project Ga0065711, IMG submission 59098) | Hoatzin crop microbial communities from Cojedes, Venezuela - Epithelial fraction 12 v2 (version 2) | ecosystem: Host-associated > Birds > Digestive system > Esophagus > Crop | place...
ACTCAGTGCCGCTGATGACAACCCTCTGAGTTCTGCCATTCAGCCAGTTCTCAATCCACTTCACCGACCACTCATCCAGCCCACACTTCCTGAGCTTCCCAAGCAGGAGGTTATGGGAGACTGTGTCAAAAGCCTTGCTGAAGTCAAGGTAGACAACATCCACGGCTCTCCCTTCGTCTACCCAGCTTCTCTGCACACTCGTAGGTGATGTGCTTGCAGTCATACAGCAAGTGCTAAGACATATGACGCTCATGAGGAAGTTGCAGTGACACATGGAATATAATCTGAAGCTGATGCGATTGGGATTTTTGACTCGCTCACTTTAGGCTAAAATGCTGTACACTGGGATATTTTTACTTTATCTTCCTATCGAGAGCTTTCTTACCACAAGCTCAGCTGCAGTTACTGACTAGATTTTTCTTGGACTTTCTTTAAAGAAGAAACTGCTGGGTACTATATAACAGTAGCTTTGATATAAATATTTTGTTGTTATTACAGGAGGAAAAAATACACAATGATTCCCATTCTCCTCGCATTCATTCATGTAGATATTTATGCTCAAGAATATGTACAAAGACCAGTAGCTAGTCTTAAAATTATGCCTTCAAAGTTTTTTAAGGTTTTTATCAGTCTTCCAATATTTAAAAGACATTTTCTGGTCCACTGTTTATGAAATAACATTTTGTGCTGGCATAGAATATTGGCATTTTATCAGTATGTAAACTTTTTTATAATCCAACAAGATAAAAAGAGAAGCATTTTTTCTTATTTCTAAAAGAATTTTTGCCCAGAATAATGTTAAGTCTGCTGTTCAAAACACGGCTTTTACTTACAGTTTACTTTTTAGTTTTGCATGTCAGGAATTATTTAGGAAAATAACATGAGGGAAGTTTTTGTCCCTCTTTAGGTTTCTTGCCAGTCTGTGGTCACGTTCTCTTGTCCCTTATGAATTCACACCATTTTCTTTGTATTTATCTGATGTGTGTTGTATAAATTTTACTTTGAAAACTAAAACATTTTGTTATACAATAACTGAGTTTCTTTGTCTAAGAATGTCAAAGAGCCAGACTTTCTGCTGCTGAATATTATCATAACATCAATCCCCTTCCTCCTCCTTTCTCCAGCTGTACAACTTATATTTTCAGGTTTCATTCACTTGATCACAAGGCAAAATTTTCCTTCCCTTTCTCCCCTTATAATTATTACTTTTATCTGTGTTCAGGCTCCAGCCTCATTGCACGCAGGAGTGGTGGCAGCTGTGACAGGTGCCTCTTAGAAGCCTGGGAAGCAAATACACCTAATGAAAGGGCTTGGATACTCTTTCTAAAAGGGTTTCTGGATCGATTCTAACAATTTCCTGTCTTTCCCATCCCTGTGCTACCCAGTGTTTCTCTTTAGCTTAGTTTGACTTAGTTGCAGAACTTGCTTTCCTCAAGAGACACTGGCTCATGCAGAGGTCAAAGGCATCCTTTATGAGAGGAACTTTTCAGACCTACTGTGTGGGTTGATGTTTGACAGACTTCAATCCCTCTGGAACAAGGCTCACTTTCTGTCAAGTACCCTAACATCAGACCTTTCCCAGATAATGGGAACAATAGCAATCACAAGTTTGTTTGCCAAGCTAAATTACAATTGGTGATTTTTTTTTTCCGTCCCACCCTGATTCATGGAATTTAAGTTTCTTTCAATGAGTGAGGTACATATGTTAAGGTCGAGAAAAACTGTCAAAGGCTTGAATCCATTATTGCCAGTGAGTTGTTTGCAAACAAGATTTCTTAAATATTTCTGTATAGTTCTTTATAGTTTATTGACAATCAAAGTTTGTGAAAGTAAATAGCACCTTGGCCCCACGACATGCCTCAGGCCTTTCATGCCATTTCACTGTGTTCATTGCTTTCAGCTGCTGGTTCAGTCTGATGGCAGCTGAAGCTGCAAGAAGCTTAGGACCCATTTCAGCCAGTTTTTGGTCCTTTCAAGGCCTTCATAGGTTCAATTTTCTCTTCCCAGCTCACAGTGGCAGCTTAGCTTATCATTGTTTATACATCCCATCTCTCCTTGAGGGGTGGGAATTACTTTCCCCATTTGGTAAATGAGAAATTGAGATCATATTAAGTGTTTTGTGTAATGTAGTAAGGAAAACAGGCAAGTCAAGAGAACAGCCAAAGAGAAAGTACACTTTGTAAATTATTTTTAATCTTGGAGAGTGTCTAAACTATTGCTACATCCTGTCTGCCATGCCTGAAGTGTGAGCTTTGTATGTGCTGATGGGTTTCTTTTTTTTTCTATTTGGATATTTGTGAGCATAAGGAAAATAACATTTTAAATTGCATCTACTTTTCATTTTCTTGCTGTCTGTCTTATATAATGAGGCATAAAAATCAGACATACTTCTTGTTTAATAGTTAATTGTCTTTATCATTACTCATTGCAAGCATGCTATACCTGTTCCCACCTTGTCTCAGATTATTTATTTTGGGTGTGTTTTTGCATTCTAGAGACTTCTGAAATGTTTTTAATTCAGTATCCCTGTTGCATCCCTGAGATTACTGCAATTATCCTCAAAATTACTGTGTAATGCATTTTCTTCATGTGTAGTGTATGTATGTGTTTGTGTGTATAAATATAAACTGAAAATATTTACATGTTCACCTTTGGGGAATTAACTGTTACCCTGAAAAGGGGGTTATTTTATGATCAGTATCTTTTGGCTTTTATTCCTGGTTCCCTCCAAAAAATTAAAAAAACCCAAAAATTATCCAGCTGTGACAACTGTGCTACTGCAGCAGAGTTGTTGCATTAACTTATTTTATTGGAGTGACCACTTTCCACCTGTGGGTAGTCTCACAACAGCCCCAACAGCAGCATGCAGAGTGCCAGCACAAGTTCAGCTGAGAGAGTGTTTTACCCAGAAGCGCACTTTTGTTACATACTCTTTGCAGTTGTTTTTATCAATGTTAGTAATACACCTAGCTAATTCCAGAGCCAAATACTTTGATTTCCTCTTACCTAACCTTAGTTATCATAACTGTGGGAAGTTAGACAGACTTGCTTCCTTTATACTCTTGTGTTTATTGAGAACAAGTGATAAATAGGGGATGGGATGTAAAAGGGGAGAAAAACTGAAAGTATGGGTTGCAATGTACAAAGAAGCACATAAAGTCACGTCCTAAGGAGTAAATGAGGGGATTTTAGGAAGTTTTAATGCTGCCTAAGACCTCTTTGCCAGAATAATACACTTGATACAACACAAAGAAACGCATTCTTACCGGAACAGATGAAGTCATCGTATAAAACTGGGAGAAACCTGTGTCAGGTGAAGCAGTGACAAAGACTGTGCCTTGGCTTCTCAGTTGGGTAAATACAGTAAATCACTTACTAGCAGAATCAAATAGGCACAGGACCTGTGAACAAAAGAACATTTTCCTTTTTTTTGTTTTTAATTTCCCTGAGCTAAATTGCTTTGCTCTTTGAGGTCTTATTCAAGCTTTAAAACCAGGCGAAGATGACTTCTGGTGAACTTGGCGAATTCTTTAATATTATGAGGATTTCTTCAGCCCTTTCAAGAACTCAGGAGAAAAATAGAACTTGTCAAATCTGATCTACCACTGAGGAACCCAGAAACATCAGTGCCCTGAGCCTCAAAAGCTAATACAAACAGCACAATAATTTATGATATAGTTACTGTTCGGTTAAAATACAAGGAGAACAAGCCCCTAATGATGAAGAGTTTGAAGCAGAGCTAGCTTTCAGCTGATTTGTATCAAAATGTTTATATACACTTGCAATGATTCAAACTGAATCTAGAAGTTCAGAAAAAGATATAAATGTAATAGATCCTATTCATTCTAGTATGTGACGACTTTAATAAATATGTCTAATCAAAAATTCTGAATTAATTTGCATTTAACCCGTTTGTTGGAGCTGAGCAGAAGCTGTAGGTAGCAACTGGATTAGTTCTGCATAAACTGGACAAAAAGCTTTGTTCTTTGAGATTGATTTCTGTTTCATGCATAGGGATGTAGGATGATAAAGTCATGTTCCCCAGAATACACAAATCTTTTATATTCATTCTGTGTTACCTGGCTTTAGCCTTGGAGGCCAGAACACATACTCTGTGGAGAAAATATGCTACTTTAGAAAGCTTTAAAGACTTTTAAAATCTATATATCAGACCTGTAAAATCTTTTTAGGTTCTTTTATCATCCAATGCATGCTTGAGGCAATCAAAATACATAAGCATTAAAGTGTATGTCATGCAATAGAGGATGTCATGGTTCTGATATGCAAAGTGCATGTCATGATAGTGTAGCCTTGGATAATGCACACTGTAAAATATATTCTGCATGTTTACAGACTTAAATTCTGAAAACATCACAGAAAGATTTTCACATCTATCCCTTCTTTTCACAGATAATCGCAAATTATTATCTGTATTTGTGTAAAATGTTGTGAAATGTTAATAGTAGAAAGGGAGTCCTGTTACCTTAGAATGAATGGTTTCTGAGTGGTTACACCATGCACATATTGGTAATCTAGTGTCCATTTAATCTGACTTTTATAAATTTTCTTTTCCTGTACATTAAAGACTCGCTGCATTATGAACCTTAGGAAATAGCTTGCTTTTATTTGTTAGAGATATTATCATATACACATAGCCATTTTTCTTTGACCCTCTAATATGAAATCTATATACATGGTAAAAAGCAGTATTGTAAGAGAGTTTTCACTCACAAAAATGCTTGGAAAAAAGCATTAAGAAAAGGTTTTTTGATCACTTCATTGATGGAAAATAGTACTTAAAGCAGAAAAACAACAGAAGTATATGATTAACACCTGGTAACACCAGTCTAATCTACTTTTTGCAGAAGGATTGCATTTAAAATAGTGTTGGCTGATTAAGGAAGTCTATAAAGCTACTAGTCATGCTCCAAAATACTGTACAACAGCAACAAACCAGAGAGTGTCATCAGAACAATCAATTTTATTTTGAGCCTAAAATACTCTTTTCAGTTTCCTCTGTGATATACAAAGTACAAATTATCTGGATTTCATCCTAGAGAGAAAAATGACAACACCATTTAAATTGCAACAATTTGCTACTTTTTTTTTTGTGGAATAATTTTAACAATCTTGTGCTTACATGCCATAAACTTTGGCCACATAATAAGACAGCATGTTTCTTCTCTAGACTGACAGTCTTGTTTCAGGACTACAAAGGAGAAAAAGGAAGTGGTGGATTATAATGATCAGATTGAAAATGCTAGCGTAGTTTAAATGTAAGTGGCATCTTTCAAGTATGTAAGGTTATAAAGTCCCAAGAATGTTTCTTGAATTCTCATCTATTAGTGCAAGTATTTCAGTGCTCAAAGATTCCCTTAAAAATCCACTTTTTCCTCAACTTTTCTTCTGTCAGAGGGTTTAACAGGGTGTCTGAAAGACCTTTGTCCAAAAACCAATAATTAAATCTCTTATTAAGGCAATGATTTGAGATGCTTTAACATTGCTTTTTTAATTTATAAAATTATTATTATTTATTTTTAGGATTCCATTTTAGATTCTCTACCTTTCTTTGTTAGAAGATGTAAAAGTACATATGAGTAGTACATACTTTACATACGTAGGACACATATCCTTTGGTCTGTACTGTTCCTATTCAGAAAATCATATCTTGTCCTTCATCTGTGGTATCTGTATCTCCAGGACACATGCTGTGTTTAGACTGGATTTCATAGTAACCGTCACGAAATTCTTCAGTCGACTCATCAAATTCATTACTCACCTGAAATGAAAATGACTGATTTGAGAATGAGGTAGATGGTTCTCATGTCTCAGCATAAAACTAGAAGCATAATACAAAAATGTAAATAAAAATTCAGATTCTTATTTGGAAGTTCTACCCATGGCAAAGAGAGAGAATTTATGCACATGATAGCATGTTTATACATTTGAGTCACAACAAAATAAATTTGAGAAAGTTTGAATGACTGCATTTTCTATCTAAAATAGGAAATAACTATTTTATTTCATCCACACTCAAACTTAACTTGCAGTGCCCAAGAGCACCTTATCTGTTTCCAGGCAAAGCTTTTCCTCTCATCCAAACTATACCTATTTTTATAATGCCTTGAGCTCAGAAAAAGATATTGCTGTTGTACCAACTGGAATACAATTTTTAAATACAACTACTGTATAAGGTACAAATGAAAAGTCTGTGCCCCACATAGTTTTAAATTCAGTTCTTTACTCCTTAAGAATGAGGTCATACATGTTTGTTAAATGTTATTAGCAATATTTTTGTCTCCCCTGTTGAAAACCTACATGAAGTCAATGATAGGACCATACCATGAATTTTGACTGCATCAGACTACTTACCCCTCTACATTAGGGTCACCATTGTGAAGCAACTCCAGTCATTGAAAGACAAAATGTAATGCTTAGTAACTCTGATCATATGATGATACATGAAAGTTGAGACAAAATTTTGAAGTGCTCTAGATGGCATTTTCATTCAAAAATGCACACGTTTAGCAACAGCAGATAACAATGAGTGGTAGCAAATGACCACTTCCCTTTTTTCGGTACAAATTTAGTGCTTTTTGCTAGGTATGAAAAGGCTTTAACAATGTAACAGTACAACCTTCATATTCCAAGCTAATCAACATATTTGTTGTGCTTCTATCTTCACACAAATAGAAAGGAAGGCTGGTTCGTGGAGACATCACAGAGGAGAGGAAAAAAAAAAAAGAAGGAAAAACAATATATATTTAACATTTTTGGCCCAGTGGTATCCTGCACAGCTCAAAGATACACAACTCCAACATCTGACTTAAAAGACCAAGGATAAGTAAGCAGATCAAAACAGGCACGACATCAAAGCGCAGTCAAAGCGGGAGCAGCTAATTGCTGCGCCTTCCCTACACGTTGCAATTAGCTGCAGGAGCAGTGGCAGCAGCAGTGGTTCTCCCTGCCAGCCTCATCACACTTAGGTGCTGCAACTCATCATACAACCAAGGTGGAGCTGGGGGGACAAAGGCACGGGACAAGGCTCTTGCAGGAAATTGTGGTGCTTAGGGGATTATATGAGCTTCCTAAACAGTTCTAGTTTGTTATTTTGGCACATCCACAGTAGGGTGTAAATGCTAAATGCAAATCTGTATCTACAGCTGCTGCTTTTGTTTTGCAAGCTTCGCAGTGCTATTTCCAAATGAGAGTTGCAGTTGAAAATGGCATTTATTCAGACATTTCTTGCCACAGCCTTTACCTTTTGCAATGCTAAATATTGCTCTTTACCACTCAGGGAAAAATGTGTTTTTCAGAGATTAGTGTGGATATTTATTCATGCAATTTATATTGACCCTAGTGGGAGCCTTCTGGAAACGTCCAGTGTTTCCAAGGCTGATTTTTCACTTTACCCACTACAGGGAATAGGTAATCATAGCAACATTTGCTACCACAACTTTTGAATATGCATGTCCAGAAGTATCACTTGCAGGCCACTTGCAATGTACCCAAAGAGGCCACCTCATGAAGCCTCCTTAACCATCCCTCCCAGTTTCACTTATCCTCTAGCTGTCAGGCCCTGTGTGTGCACTGGGATGGCCAGGGCTGGTGCTGGCTGGTGGTTGGGGGGGCAGCCCCCTCCTGAACTCCCCATAGCAGACCCCAACAGCTCCCTCTTGCAGGGCATCACTGTAGAGAGGGTGGCGAGAAGTTGCAAAGGTTCATTTCCCCTTCCAAGCGTGGCCAGGGCATCATCACCTTGCCCAACACCTCCCACTGCCCTTCAGTGCTCAGAGGTTTGAAGGATTTGCGAGAAAAGTACCAGCAGCAGTGCTTAATCTGGAGGTGGCAATGCAGGAGAAGTGCTGGGGCCCAGTTCAGCTCACCCCAGGGAGTGAGGATTAGCCAAGAGCTACGTGTAAATTCAGGGAGATCTTTGCAGTGCAGGGAAGGTCTCCTTGGGTCCAAATAGCCCTGGTACAGCTATGTGGAGCCCTGAGCACCAACTACTGGTCCCCTCAGGAGGCACTGCAGGTGCCATTTCTTTCATAGAATCCTTAGAAATATGTAGGCAGGATATATGCCTCTGAAAGAAACTATTCATTAGAAAAAGACTGCCTTAGGTTTTCAAGTGGACTGTGGGCACGTGCTCCCCTTGTCAGTAAAAATGAGTAATAATTAAAAAAAACAACAGCATTACTAGCTCCTACCTGCGGCAGCTTTGGGAATGTCCAGCCAATTCTTTGAACAAGTTAAAACAGCCCTTGCCCCTCTCCCTCACATCTTAGATTTTTATCCCTGCTGTCTCTGCATTTCTATGCTTAGTAGCAGCAGTGAGGATCCAGCTTGTAGGACGCAAACAGTCTTGCAATTTTTGCTGGTGTAAATTGTGCCCCTCGCTCAAGGATTGCTGCAGTAAGTGTAGAAGACATGATCAGACTCAACCAACCGTGATGTGTGTACATAGGAATTTTAATGTCTTTTCCTGATCGATACCTGTGGCCAGCTGCTCAGGCAAAAATCACCTGTACGCTGTGATGTCACCGGTGCTACCTTGAGCATAGCTGATGCGTGCTGTAAATTTAAATAGCTGCTACAGACTTAACAGTATCAGACAAACCAAAATTAGTTTTCGTTGAGAAATGGGAAGCTCTGTATTTGGTGTGTTAAGGTAACAAAGCAGCAGTTCAAATCCATCACCCTCATAGAAATGTGCTCTCTTTGGCAGAAAGCTCAGTTACACAGCAAGTATTTATGTATATTTTAATGTTATTCTTGGACTATAGATATCAATTCTGCCCCTGTAGGTGGATAATCTCTTGAATCTTCCAAATTAATCCTATGGCAACAGCAGAGAGAACCATACTGCATCAAGATTGCTATCACTCCGAACAGCTTGTTTGTGTGACCCCTGACTTTTCCAAATATGTCATCACTATGGCTAGCCACATCCCTCTCAAACATTACAGAGTCTGTGCAGAATCTGTACCTCTTAGGACTAGCTAGTCAAATCAATCCCATAGCTCTTTAAAGCAGCTCTCCAGTATATTTTTCTATCAGTGTAGTGACCATTCTCTAATCTTCTGTTATTGCTGTAAGAATTTAATTTCTTTTATGACTTCACAAATAGAGGCAAGATATGCATACATTTTAAGACATAAAATGATTTGACACGGAAGAAAGGGTGTTATTTTGAATATATGCTGTTACAACTTTACATGTTTTGTAAACAGTAATACACTAGAATATGTTTGCTGACTCAAAATTGTTAAATCATTATGACACCATGATTATCTTTTCTTTTTTATATTTTTTTCATTTTTGACCTATACGTTTAACAGTAAGTGAAGCTTTTAAAGTGTGTTTTGATGGAGTGTAATGGGACTAATACTCCAAACAAATGTAAACACTGCTCTCGTAGATCTCTTGTAGATATGGGATTTTTGCAGCATTCTCCATTTCACAGAATAGAAGTCATAAGATACAAGAAGATTGTATCAAAGGCAAGAGTAGGCCCTGGGCCTTTTGAGTGTCAACAATGTACTTTATTTACAAGATCTTTCGGCTTCAGTAGCAGTATGTTAATAGAATCTCAGACTGGTTTGGGTTGCAAGGCACGATAAAGATAACCTAGTTCAAACCCCCACTGCCATGGGCAGGGACACTTTCCACTAGACCAGGTTGCTCAAAGCCCTGTACAACCTGGCCTTGAACACTTCCACGGAGGGGGCATCCAGAGCTTCTCTGGGAAACCTGTTCCAGTGCCTTACAACCCTCATAGCAAAGAACTTCTTTCTTATACCTGATTTAAATCTACCTTCTTTCAGTTTAAAGCCACTGCTCCTTGTCCTATCACTCCATGCCCTTCCAAAAAGTCCCTCTCCAGCTTTCTTGTAGGCCCCCTTCATGTGTTGGAAGGCTGATATAAGGTCTCTCCAGAGCCTTCTCTTCTCCAGGCTGAACATCCTTTCCTCATGGGAGAGGTGTTCCATCTTTGTGGCTCTCCTGGGAGCTTGATCCAACAGGTCTGTGCCCTTCTTATGTTTGAAGCCCCAGAGCTGAACACAGTACTCCAGATGGGGTCTCACGAGAGCAGAGCAGACAGGGAGAATCACCTCCCTTGACCTGCTTGTCATGGTTCTTTTGATGCTGCCCAGAATATGGTTGGCTTGCCAGGCTGCAAACACATACTGCTGGGTCACGTTGAGCTTCTCTTCAACCAGTACCCCCAAGTCCTTCTCCTCAGGATTGTTGTCAATCAGTTCTCTACCCTGCCTGTATTTGTGCTTGGGATTGCCCCAGTGCATAAAGTCATAGCATAGTTTGTGCCGGAAGGGACCTTTAAAGCTCATCTAATCCAACACCCACGCAACCCACCACCACCCCCGCAGTGAGCAGGGACATCACTTCCTCCATGCTCAGGAGCAATGCATCCCCCTAAGAAAGAAATTGAGCAAAGGAGGCAGGACACCTGCATGGTTAAACAAGGAGCTTCTAGGGGAGATCAGGTGGAATAGAAAGGTCCATGGAATGTGGAAAGAGGGGCAGGCCACTTGGGAAG
>Ga0065711_1051002_pt1 | contig 10560 bp, 6 predicted proteins | sample Hoacrofraction12_FD_59098 | JGI IMG/M metagenome (GOLD analysis project Ga0065711, IMG submission 59098) | Hoatzin crop microbial communities from Cojedes, Venezuela - Epithelial fraction 12 v2 (version 2) | ecosystem: Host-associated > Birds > Digestive system > Esophagus > Crop | place...
GGGGGGGGGGGGGCTGTGTTCTCTTCCTGCAATACATCTGTCCACATGAAGGAACAGTTCAATCATGTCACTCTTCATCAGCTATTTCTCAGCTTTAGCTTTACGAAGATCTCTCTTCACAACTGCACTGGTAAACTCTTGAATCAGATATCTAAAGCTTAGTCATACCAAGTCACCTTTCTGAGGCCAAGCAACCTTGACAGTCTCCTGCTGACCAAACAAATTAACAGGGTTTTGTTGTCATTTTTAAGAGGATGATGGGAAGGGCATTAATACCGGGAAGGGAGAAGGAAGCAGGATTATTGTCTGTAATCTAGATTAATTAATCATGTTTTCTTATGCTTAATAAGTGTTGTTAATATATAATTCTAGCTACCAAATGCATGTCACTTATAAACTGCACTGACAGGATCTGATTTCTTAGAAATGTCACAATTATAACAAGTATTCCTGCACTGCTTTGTTCTAGCTTAAAAGCAATCTGAACTCCCCATTTTATTCATTAGCATAAGAGCACTTTATGCCCATAACCCACATATTTGAGGAACAGTTACCCTCGGATGCATCCAAGAGTACAATAAGTACAAATTAAACTGCAGTGCAGAAATCTCCATGTTCCACGTGCTCTGAACAGCCCACTCGGTACTGCAGGATGTCTCAACAGCTCAATAGACTGCTCCTGACTAGATCTTAACAGAAGAAGAGATTAAGGTTTTAAGTTAGTTTAAACAAAGAACTTCTGTGGCATGAATTGAAATTTATGTATCTGTGTACATGCACATATAAAGGGAAATCAGCAATATCCAATTTTCTTTTTTTTATGGACACTCTTACAATTCTGTTCAAGTTAACCTGTAAGAATTTTACACTACCTTCCTCCATGGTGGTAGTCAAACAAGTCAATGATGTGTCTGTTAAAAGCAATTCTCTTCTTTTTACAGCTGATTTGAGAAACTACACCTCATTTTATAATTTATACACAATGCATGCTACTACAACAAAAAGGTTTCACTCTTCATCAGCTTAAAAGCATATGCAAAAAGTTTATCAAAATAAAATACAATATTAAGAAGCTGTAACCCCATGATTAATAAATGAGGGTGGTAAATCTTAAACTAATAGATATAAATAAGTGATCAAAGTCTAAATTGGTATTTTTGAGAAATGACTCAAAGGGTGCCTCATACAGTATCTCAGGGCATTGATCATATCCTAGGACTGAGCTACCACTTCTACATCTGAAACTACCAAATGAGTTAGTAGTGTCATGACAATAGCAAAAGCAGAACTCTGTTTCCTCACCAGATCTGTCTTTACTGAGTGTTTCAGCATCTTGCAGTGTCATTTCATAAACACTAATTTATCCTTAATTCACCTCAGATACTTATAATGCATAATGCCCTCCCACTTCCATCTAAAAAGACCAGAGCAGTCAAGCTTCTATGAATTTGAGAAATCAACCTGGTTTGGTTTCCTTTCTACGTTTTGCTTATAAGTATCGTCTTACTTATCGTCGGTGCGTGTGCGCTATCCACCTCCTTTGTGGATGCCACTGCAATTCAGAGTGGTGGAGTCTGACCGGCCCTAATCCAGTCCCATGCTTTAAGCATCCATTAACACTTGGAGTGTTATTAGAACAAGTGTTCCAGGAATGCATCTTTTCCTTTAGCTTCATGTGAAGGAAACTGCATTTGCAGACTCAAGTGATTCATCTGGGATGCAAGCTGCAGCATGGTGTATGGAGGTAACAGATCAACAGTGTGCTCATGAAGGAAACTTGAGCTAAAGCAGTGTTGTGGAGACACCCACTGGAAGTTGCTGCAGAACCCATGCTTCAAGGACACAGTGGGGAAAGGAGTATATTAGTCAAATGTTTTGTGATATTTTCAAGTCTTTTATTTTAATCTGCTTTACCCACGCCTTGTGTTTTGTGCAAGACACTCGCAGAATAAACACCATGTAATTACTGTGTGTCCCTCTGTTCATCGTAACACAGTAATGCTATTAGTAGAGACGGCTGTAAAATCTGCACATCTAAAGCAGAATCCAGTAGTCACCCATCCTTCTTTCCGCGTTATCCTTTTTTATCCACAGAACACCTTCAATTTGTTACATTAAACAAGGTAGAGATCAGCATTCCACTAAAATCTTCCCTTTCATTATCAGAGTACAGTTTCTTCTGCGCAGGGAAGGAGGCAGAGCTCTTTGGTGCAATGTAACTGTCACTTTAACAGTAACCAAGGCTGCAACATACACAAATGGCAAGGGACCAAATGAATCCTGCAAAGGCAGCTTTAATCCTGGTATTTCCTAATTCAAGTGCTTGAGTTTCACCTTAATAGTCTTTACACACAACAGTCAGAAATAAAACAAGCTATGATACATTATGTAACAAATCCAGAACTGGTCTGCAGAACATTTAAAGACATTTCTATGATTCTATGATTCACACAGATCTTCTGAAAGCCTGAAATACTTGGATGTAAAAAAAACCCAAAGATTACCTGAGTAAATGTACCACGTATTAAAATTTCACTACACGAACACTTTTCAGTAACAAAGTTGATCCAAGACATTCCAGCTCTCTCTTGTTCAACTTATCTGCACGCTGCAGTTCACTCCTCCTTCAGCTGTGCCAGCACAAATATTTGCAGGCCTGTATTACACAGCAGATCAGACAATAAATAAAAACCAAGTAATATTTCTTTTCAAATGCTGGTCAACTTTAATATTAAACCACAATGTCAAGAACGATTGCATTGGCATAACTGAAGAGGCAGCAAACGTTGGCTTTCAACGGAACCCTTCAAACAGTTTGTCATCAAAGCCAACACTTGGCTGGCTGCGCTCAGCCCTGACACAAAAGGTGTGCCTGGCTATTGTGCAGATAACAGAACTATGGCAGTCTCTTGTAAAATCAGATTTGATTCCAGGTGTTTGAGGACTCACACTTCTCAGCTGAATATTGTTTTGCCCTTAAATACCTGAGCTCTTTCCTCCAGATAATCTGCTTCTATTCTCTCCAACCATTTTTTTCCATCCGTCTTTGCTACTGACTGGAAAGCCCTTTCCTCTCTTCTTCCATGATGTTCAAGTAACATCAAAGAAACAGTAGGAGCATATCAGAAAATCTCCCATTGTCCGTGTTCAGGTGCCACGTGCTACAGCAGCTGCTGGTCCTCAGGAGGAACAGCGAGAGCAAGACTCCAGACCCGGTAAGGGCAAGTGCTTCAGGAGCACCTGCAGCCTTGCTTCAGGAGGCCAAGGAGAGATTTCAGTGTCGATCATCTTCAGCAGCCCTCTACTGATCTCAGCAAACTAGATTTAAGAATCCCAAGTACCATATTTGGTACAAGATTTATTTTATTTTTTTAACAAAGATAGAAAAAGACACCTCTGGTATTTCAAAATTGCTTTCTGCAAAAAGGAAGTCTCTCCTCAGGAAAGTTCTCACAAGGAAAGGGTGAAAAAGCTTAATCTTTGGCCCAGCAGTTTATTGATCTTCAACAGCTACCTGCCTTTGAAGCAGTAGTTCCGCTTCCTTTCCTCTGTCCCTTACTCTCACGTCTCCTCCTCCCAGCCCTGTGGTACCCTCCTCTTCCTTTCACCAGCTCTGCTGCTCATTTGACCTCCCAGTAAGTTGATTCAGCTCCTTAAAATGAAGCAGGAAGCAAACAAAATCAGTCCAGCTTTTTATGTATGTTTGCAATTTTATAGGTTAGGAGCTTAATCAGCTCGCCGAGAGGTCAGATGAGCATCAGAGTTGCAGCAAGAGAAGCCAAGAAACTACCCATTCTTTGTCAGCAAGTTGTTCAATCAGCTTTGCCCATCTGAAACTTCCTTCAGAAACAACAAAGTCACCGGTGCTGAAACCTTACAAATAGAATCAGGCAGATATTTGTGTGAACGATTTCAGTGTAACAGCTTATGCTTGCAAATGCACAAGCAACTAAAGCAAGATGTTGATGTTGCTGACTTGCACCATGACGACCCAGCTGTCAGCTAAAGCTATGTCAATGGCATGTTGGGGGTGGTGGGGGGAAAGGCGATGTTCCGAAACCCTTACTGGGGTGCAGCGTTGCAGCAAGCAGGCGCCAGGGCTGTGAGAAACCGCAGTCAGAAGCGGAGGGTACAGGGAAGGAGGAGGAAACACACGCAGAGGAGACAGGCAGCAGGGGAGACGGAACAGGGGTTCCAACGGGGAGGACAGACACGAGAAGCGTGGTGGGGAAAAACTCACAAAAAATACCAAAGAAACACAGATTATAAGACTCCGCCAAGAAACACATGTGACTTCTTGGGGTGTCCCCAGGTAAATGCAGGAATGTTGTGCTCAGTTGCGAGTGCTTAGCGGAAGATTTGATGGCTCTGGTAATTCATGTGCTGTTTCAGACACAAAGGGGGAAAAAAGTTCCATTAATGCGTCCAGTCCAGATGCAAAAGACACCTACGCTGCTTAAACTTCTACTGAAGTATCCAATGCTGGATTTTACTACTTGAGTTTGACAACAGTTTATCAAATGCCTCTCCTCCTGTCAGTGGCCTTTGCAACACAGACACTCTCCTACAGTCTATACATTTTACACACATACTCCCCTATGCATCCTAAAAGCTGTATGTAAAAGCTCCAAACCTGCAGAGCAAGATTGTTTGCACTTCTATAATCTTCTAACTAAATATTTGAGTAATCTCTTGCTGCAAGTTTGGGGATTCTGTCTTCCTGGATTTAACGAAACGTAATTTCAACTGCTATCGCTTTTTTCCAGTGCGGACAATACTGCAAACTTTCTCCGTGAAGACAAATGTTTTTCATTTCCAATAGGTCAGCAGCAAGGAGAGACTCACTGGTATGCAGACAGGCATAATATCAGATAAATAATGTATTTGCTAGGGTGTGAAATTGATGTATTAATTTCCAACTATTTATCCTCCACACATACAGAAGCAGAAATTTAGGGAGAGGAAAAGAAGATATTCTCTAATATTGTGCAGTCTCTCTATTTTGCCCTCCACTGGAGACAAATAATTAGCAGTTACCCTGATACAGACTAGAAATTCTCTTAGAAATTTGAGGCCACTTTTCACATTCAGATCATACCCGTAGTTCTGCCAATTGATACTCAGAATAGCTCGGTCCAACTTGCAGCAAACTACAAAATGTCAGAGTAACACCACCAAGCTCCACTTATCTTTCTCATTCTTGTTTGTAAACAAGCAGCAGCTAAGGGTGCAATTTCATCTCACTCTCAGTCCGGTCTAACCAGGGATTGCTCCTGCAAGGAGCAGCCCACGTTTCTTCCCCTGCTGAGGACGCACTGGCTTGCTGGCAGATCCGTAAACGGATCCAGCTGACCAGGGGATTGCACAACTGCTGGCTGTAAGGGAGAGGGGAGGAATGTGCGCTGGCTGTGAGCTTTTCTGATTCTGCTTCAAAGAGTTCATGAACACTCAAACACATCAAATGCAGTTAGAGAAAATATTGGTGCTGGCCTCAATGCCTCGACTGAAAGGCGTGTGTAACTCACCATTCAAATTGCTGTAAACTAAATCAAGAGACTAAGAAGTTCAGAAATAGCTTTCCCTAAGGAGTTCTTCAGTTTTCATTCTCCCAAGTTCTCTTAACATTGCCATTAAACGCTCTGATGGGACAAGACTGAAAGGCTTGATGGCAGTACAATTTAAACACCTACAAAAACCTCATCCCCAGAGATATTTTGTAAGACTTTTTGTTAAGAGATGCACGAAATCAAGAATTTGAAGACGGGGAGACACACACCAAACATGTACACTTGTACTCTTTCTACAGGTTTACTTTACTATTTTACTGGTAATGCTGAGATATACTTACCAAACTGAGTAATATTCAGTCATCTGCTTTACTATATGAGCCACTCTTTCTTTAAATGGGCCAATTCACAATAAAACCTGCCTACATACTGCTTTTAATTTTCCTGGTATAGTGAAAATGACAAACTCTAATCGTGGGCATATTTCTATTAATATAAAGGTGCTTTTTATAGACATTGTATATTTTAGATGGGAAGAGACGCCACTTGTACCCATATAAGGTACTTTTCTATCAACAGAGTTGTGTTTACACGAAGGTTTATCTAAGAAAACAAGAGATGGGGGAAAAAGTCATGCACTTAAATCTGAAACATGCAGAACTAATACAAAAACTGAGCCTAACAGATTGTGAAATCAGAAACTTATGGTTCAGGGAATGCAGGTATCTTCCACCCACTGAAGGGATCCAAAGAAAACGCCATTCAGCCACCATTAATTATGGGCAACATACTGGGAAGACGATACAGGATACTTTAAAATGGGAAAGACAACCGCAATTTTACAGGAGTTTTACACAAGAGATGTACAAGGTCATGAATAGTACGTGGAAGATTTTCAGGTTGCTCCAAGCCCATGTGCACTTGGAGGTAGGCAACGTCTCTTGCACTTTAAAAAAAAAAAATTAAAAAATCTTTGTCCATGGACAAGAACATCATGTATTATTATCTTTATTTATCAAAAGTATTTTTGAGAAAGGAGCTGGTTGTATTCTTACTGAACTTCCAGGGAATTTGGCCATTGACCTCAATAGCTGAGAACCATATCCTGGCACAAAATAAACTAATTCCTTTTGGTTGCACAGGTAGATGAAGTTGTGGCAAACAATGATTAGAAATCATTTTACTTCTGCTGCTTTTCCTCCCACGTTTCTTCATTTTCTTCCCCATGATTTTTGTGAAGCATATTTACTGTACCAAGTACACTATTTTTGAAAAATTCTCCAAAGATACTCATGACCATATTCAGACCAGAATGCCAAATAGTTCACCCTGAAGTAGCTCTAACTTTTTTCAGCTGGTGGGCACCCACTCCACTGGGACTACTGGTACACTCCTAGTGCCAGCGTACTGTGGTGTCAGGCTTGGTGCTGGCCTAGGCATGAGGCAGCGCTGGAGGGAAATCAGCGAGCCAGAGGGATGGTGGGCGAGGGGTGGCCGGGACACTCTCTGTCCCCCCATAAGATCTGTCCCTGTGCTAACCACAACTGCTCTGGTTTAGCCCTGGCTCGCAACAAAGAACCAGGCGGCTGCTCACTCACTCCCCCCCCTCCGTGGGATGGGGAGGAGAATCGGAAGAAAAAGGGCAAAACTCTTTTCAACAGTTTAACAGAACAGCAAAGGAAGAGGAAAGCAACCACAATAATACTGGTAAAAAGACTACATAAAGCAAGGGGTAAACCATGCAATGTTCTCACCGCCCGATACACAGCCTGCTCCCGAGGCAGCCCCCCCACTGACACAGGAGCACAATGTCCCATGGCATTGACCACCCCGTCTGTGGCTGTGCCCCCTCCCAGCTTCCCGGGACAAGTAACCCTGCCCCAGCCGACCCCAGGACAGCAACTTATCAAAGAGGTTACTGAGAATGAACTGCAACCTGAAGATTACTCACACTGTTGAGTGCTGGTGTAGGATAAACCATGGATAAAGAGATTAATGTTCTGAGATGAAAAAGGGAAATATATTTCTTCTTTTCCTGAAGAATGCAATTTAATTGTACACTAAATACTATGAAAGGATAAGTTTCACAACATTTTTTGCAATTATTTGGACAAAAGATTTTTCATGCCTTTTCATCACAGATTGTATGGGAAGATTTTGCACAACAATGGTGTGCTGTTTCACTAAATCTCAGAAGGAAACCCCCCTCAACAATCAGGACGAGGTGATTTTAAAACTTTCTTATTTTTGACAGGTTGTAAGACTGCTGAACTGATGATGGTAGTGGTGGAGGTAGAACGAGTTCAGGAACATAGAAGAGTTGCTCAACACTTTCTATTCTTGTTCATAAAATATGCCTTAACTATTCTAGAACAACACAATGCATAAAGTAGCCAATAAGCAAAGACAACATGATTTTTTCTTTTTTATTTCACTGACGAAAGAAAATACAGAAAATTGATATCTTAAATATTATCACTAAGAAAAAAATTGGAAAAAGATTACAGTACATAGACTAATACTAAACCTACAACATAAATATCTGGGGAAAGCAACTCCCTCTGCACAGAATATCTATTTTAAGGAAGGGAATATTGCAGTCTTTCCATTTCCAACAAATGATTTTGCTGCCTCTAAAGATCTTTTCTTCCCTTCTGAGGATCTCAGATCATTAAATGTAGCAGAGTTCATTATGAAACAGCTCACTTGCTCAGAAGTTGAGAATTTCCTTTAATGAGAGCTGGAAACAGCTGCAACTGTAGCGTGTGACTCACAGCACAGTACCTCCCAGTGCAGCACAAACCATATGGTGATTATGGCCCAACTTCCTCTCCCCAGCTCCTCCGTCCTCTACCCTTGTAAGTCTACACTTGTTTACAGACCGTAGTTATCGCTATTTTGCAGATAAAACAACTTCCAAAACCTTGAAAACCATAACTGGAAATTGCTTGATGTTTTTTATGGTAACTGCTTCACAGCTACTCAAAGTTCAAAACCAACTTCAATGCAGTATGAAAGCTCATGGGTTTAAAAGGACAACTTTTAAACCCAAATGTTGGCGTGCCTCTAACTAATTTTAAGGAAAGCACAGTCAGCCATTACTATGAAGATGATCGTAGCACCAACTACTTGGTTCTTTGCGCATCAGTATTCTCCAGTGTCACACACACATAAAACCCATGAGCTCGCAAAACCCAGTCTCTTAGTGATATCAAGCTTCTGGTGATCTGGAGGGTTCTCAGCCTGAGAAGTGCGTTGAGTTTGAGTCAGCTGACAGAGTATCACCCTGCCACTTGCGACCTACACAGTAGGAAAAGGAAGCACAAATGTTCACATTTATCATACTTGTGTACCATTAAATGTACAGCGCAAGGAGGACTTCAGGAACTTCTTATGAGCTATTGCCTCTTTTTATATGAGATAAGAGTGCTAATACATACTAAATGATAAACTACCTTAAGCGTTAAAAAAGCACCCAACTCATTACATCTTTAATCCTGTTTTGGATCACAGGGCAATGTTGAAATTAGTGGAGGAGCAAGAGCACCAGTGAGAGCAAGACACACGGTCACTCCCTCTCAGTTCTGACCCCCAGGGGTTAACCTGGCTCCAGCAGGCTCAGGGGAGCTCACAGCCGGAGAAACCCCTGATAAATGCCAGTCTGGCACACACAGGCTGTAATCTGTGACATCCCCCTGTGAGTCCCTGCTGAGACCATGCAAATGACAGCTCTTTAAACGTTCACAATCCAGTCAGGCTGGGTGGATTTTCCACAGGCAAAGTAAACCAAAAGTTCTTAGGAGATGAGACAACTGTATAGCACATCGATAATAAAACTGCTGAGAGAAGGGGATGTTAGATCCCCTTCCACCCAAGAGATGGCCACGTAATTTGTTTTTTCGCAAACAAGGTCTATAAAAACAGTTGCTAAAGTTTGCTCAAAACTTCCCCTCGAGCACATCAGCACAACCCTGGTGGAAAATCTTAGTCAAAGCAGTTCGTCAGTCTGAGCAAAGTCAGAACAGAACACTGTAACTGGCAGTGCTCAGGCAATACAAACATAAAGGAATTTACTTGTAATACACATTTACTACTCCTGGTTTAGCATCGACAGCCTTATTGGGCAAAAATGCATCTTAAAAAAGCCTATTTTCATATTACCATTTATCTAAGGATAAAAATACTAACTACAAGATCTTCACTGTTTTCACGGAAAGGTGTGCGACGATGTAATTCATCACAATCTGTTCTTATACCTACAGCCTACCTACCTCTTACTTCCACCGAGTCCAACAACAACAAACAAAAATGAATAGCTTTTAAAACAAGTGCCATTGCAGAGCTTGCTCAGTACACAATGGAATTCCACAATATTTCCCGTCTCTTAACTCCTTCAGGTGAAGCTTTCCTGCCGTTGGATACTTTATATGAGCCGCATCCAACCGGAACACGTAATGACAGTTTGGACTTTAAAAGCGCATTAAATTCCCTCCGAGAGGTGAAACACCTTCCACGGCTCCCTGCAGACGCCCACGCTGCTCCACAGCGCAGGGGATTTTTCCACCAGCCCCGGAGATGCCCTTCCTCCCGCCCCCGCACAACGGAGCCAGGCTGCGTTTGGCACCTGCCCGCCCTCACGCGTCGCAGGAGCCCCGCCGGGCCGCTCCCCGCCCCCAGCGCTGCGGGCGCGCGCAGCTCTCCCCTCACGACACACCGGGCGGGACCCACGGCACCGAGGGGACGGCCCGGCCCGGCCCTCCCCGATCCTCCGTCACGGTCTAGGGTTCGGAGCGCAGCCGCCGTCTGCCCGGGGAGAGCGGCGAGCCGCAGCTTCCGCAGGCAGCAGGGGAAGCGCCGGTACCACCGAGGCCCCCCGTCCCGTCCCCCGCTCCGCCCGCGGCCGTTGCGGCGGGGCGGGGCAACCGCCTCCTCTCCCGCCCGCAGCGCAGGTAGGGGGCACACGTGCACGCGGGTGGGCGACCGCGCCCTCCTTCCCGCCACCCCACCTAGCGGGAGAACGCGCGCCCCCCCCGCGCGGCGCCGCTCCCGCCCC
>Ga0065711_1051003_pt1 | contig 10560 bp, 6 predicted proteins | sample Hoacrofraction12_FD_59098 | JGI IMG/M metagenome (GOLD analysis project Ga0065711, IMG submission 59098) | Hoatzin crop microbial communities from Cojedes, Venezuela - Epithelial fraction 12 v2 (version 2) | ecosystem: Host-associated > Birds > Digestive system > Esophagus > Crop | place...
CACGGGGCGGAGGGCCGCTCGCCAGGCAGAGCGAAGGCCTCGCGCTGCCATCCACCTTGCCAGACAACATCCTAATTCTCACCGCAGCGCTGCAGAGCAGGGAACCCCCAGGGAACTGGCACCACAACCGGGTGCATGGAGTGAATGTGACCCTCTAAAATTAGCAGCAACTCCCACAACCCCTTTTTAGTGCTGCAATAAGTAATTCTCCACGAGCAGGGAAAATAAAGGCTGGAGCATACGGTTTCTATCTGTGCTGCACAGAAACTGATTAAAAATGCTAACAACCATGATTGTCCAACAACCAGGAGCTCCCAAGAGGCTCATACACACAGATGGTGATTAGTTTGGGATGGCCAGAACAATCACTAGTACCATGTTGCAGTAACACCCACAGACTATCTGTCACAGTCCCAGGAGACACTTAAAGGCTGTTTACTTCATACAGTTAACTTGAACCATAAGCTTTACAAGCCTCTTTGATACATTTTTAATCACTCTCCTCATAAACCTATAACATTTCCCTGCACTGATACACGTTTGGGTTCTGCATATCACAAACTCCTCGTCAGGCTGGGGGGAGGCTCAACGCGTCCCTCGCCGGCGAGCCCGCCGCGTCGTGCCGCGACCGCAGCTGCAGAGCCCGGGGCTCCCACCGGGTCCGGAGCCCACGCTGCTGCCGGGGCGGACAGCGATCCATCACGGCTCTCCCTGGCAATGGCACAATCAAGAGATCGATAGCGGCCGTGGAGCAAATATTGGGTTGGTTAAACAAAGCCAATTGTTTATCTTCACAGGAATTACTTTTTCCAAATAATTCTGCTGCTCCAGGCTAAGTGAATACTTTTATTTCACGGCTGGTGCATTGTTTGGGAGGGTTTTTTTTTCAGTTAGGTCCAATACACCGAATGTTTCTGAGCACCGTGTGCGTCGTTGCTTCCAGTACTGTATTTCTTCCAGAGATCGTAATCTTTCTTTAAACAAAATGAATGGTTTTGTAATTTAGACCTCTCAAAAAAGAATCTCCAAACGGCGAAGCAACCTTGCCCTTCCCTCGCAGGCAGACTGTGGGGCCCTGATTCTGCAATTCATCTCACGTGAGCAAACAAGGCTGCTTGTCCAGGCAAAGCTCCGAGTGCGAATGGAGGAATTAATCACTCCTCAGACCCTGTCCAGAGCCAGAGGAACCAGCACCAGCCACCAACGCTTAGCTCTGTCATCTCAGCAATTGCTCCAGGGAGTTAGCGCAGTGAAGTCACTGGGAAAGCAGGTTAATTTACGGCAGAAGGAGATGTGGGGCATCGGGCTGTGGAAAGCCACTTTTGCTGCCTCTTTCTCTGGTGTAAATTTAAACCACTCCCACAGAGAAATGTGAGATTCACACTGAGCAAATGTTAGTAGACTCTGCTTCTCCTTTGTTGTCATTCTTTCTCCTTTAATTGCCTCATCTGTTTGGAGAGACTATGTACCCACAAATGGATTTTTTTTTTTAATGTTTCCTTTGCCACCTATGTAGTTGTTTCTGCCTCTGTCCCTTGCCCGTATGAGCTCACTTCCCACCTCTGTGCAGTATGAGGTAGCCTGGTTTAGAGGTCTCGCTACAGGTCACCACAGCTGGGAAGTCATGGCTTCACTCGGCGACCTTACGCGAGTGAACATGGGATGGGGTTTGAGTACGCCATTTAGAGAAGTGGAATGAAAATACTGAAAATCTGAAAGATGAATGAAAGGTGGAGGCATCAATCAATATCTGGCTCTGAAAATTTAAAATGCTGTAATACGGAAGTGCCAAATAGTATTATAGATATGTATCTCAGCAGTTGTATCAGTGGGGAAGAGAATTCTTTCTTTGTGAAAAAAATGCATGAGATACACAGTTGCTATAGGAGTTATCTTGCTACAACAGAAACTTCCCCTATTTACTAAAAATACAGGTTACTGCAAGAATTTGACGCAGATTTTGAAATGCAAGATTCGCTTCTATTCTGTTGGGGAGCTTTGTTTTTTACATTATCTATTTTTAAAACCTATCACAGATCTGTCCTTAAAAGCGATTTACAGACGTAAGTACTGGAAATTTCCAAATGTAAAGAAACACCAGACAATATTTGTATTTACTTCATTTTTGCTTCCACTCACATGCTGCAAATCTGAAGCATCAGAAGCCCTACTGGGATCTTCATAGCATTAACTGTCTAGCAAGATGCCCAAGCCTTTTTTATTTCAGCTTTGCTTTTCAAGGCTAGCGAAGACATTAGATTATGTATCATTAATCTAATATCCCATCAGCTGGACAACCTAGCCTTACGGAGCCGCGACAACTCTCACAATGCGTGTGTGGGACTTGCACACCTCGTCCTCACCATATGCTCTCCCACAGCGGTGCCGGGACCTTGCACGCTCCCGTGCAGCTCTACAGCTCATTTCCTTTAAGACCCAAGATGCTAAATGAAACTGAAAAATACTTGACAGCAGTTCGGTGGTTGGTGTGTCGAGATCGCCCACCAGCATCCTGGCCAGCGCTGTCTCCGTCACTTCCCTGCGTACTCCTATGTCTGTGTGTCCATCTGTTTCCCATCTCCTGAAATGGTGAGATCACAGCAGGGACTGTCTTTGTTTGGTGACTGTTCAGCACCTACCAAAAGGGGCTCTTGTCTGTCCCTGGAGATCCAGGGAACTATGCTCATTCAATATGGATGATGGCATCCAAAGCAAAAGGAGTCTTCACGGTGTGAAGATCATTCAAAGACTGCTTGCATGGCCATGAGCTCCAGCCCCTGGGGCAGAAGCGCGCAGTCAATAGGATGCTGCCACAACTCCCCGTCACACTGGAGCTCAGTAGTTTATGTTGGTGAGTAAACTGCATGTTTGGTGTCATGCAGCAAACCCACAGCAGGGATGAGAACAGAGCCCGGATCAGCCAAACCCCTGCTCTGTGCCTCAACCAGCAGACCACGCTTTCTCCTCAGTGCGACTCCTTCCACATAACACGGAACTTTTGGGCCCTCTTTTCTTGAGGCAAATATTAACACAGAGAAACTCTTCCCCACCCAGCTTGTATAGCTAAGAACGTATTGCCCAATCCAGCAGCCAAAAGGAAAGCAACACGATTAATGGAAATGTGCCTTGCTTACTCGTAAGCTCTCTCTATTCCCCCACCCACACACATACACAAACTTTTACAGCTTTGGCTACTTCAGATCTCAACCAGACAATCTGAGCAGGGTTATAAACTATGGTAGCAACCCTCAGGCAACAGGGTCCCTGCATTAGCAACCACTCTGTATTGAACAATTATATTTATACTCATCAATCATTTACTTGAAAAGAAGAAGAAAATATATTAAAAGGGACTGCAGGGGATTTATCTTCCCATACTGACAAATTGTTAAAAATTAATGAACTAGAGCAACTCTGAAGGCAGTGTAAAGCAAATCCAAAAAAACCACCGCAGCCACCAGAAAATCCCCACAGGCCCTCAGAAAGCTCTTACAGGGTGCTTCTGTGTTCAAGCTGCTTTGTCCTCTCTGGCCTGCCGGGCATTTGGCTTTTGTTTTTGTGTGTGTCTACTAGTGTCGACGATATATTTTATCCACTGTTTTTTTCCTGGCATTTTGGATCCCAGGCACAGAATCACTGTTTAGTTTGTTCCTGGAGGAAGGGAACAAAGATGCCACAGTTTGAAATCCCCATTCGCCGCGCGGTTTTGACCTGCATATGGGTACTACTCTTCATTTGGCAGAAAGCTGTTTGAGAAACTTCCCACCCTTTTCTATCCTTTAAACTGTCAAGCCCTGCAGCACAGCTACAGCCATGAAATTCAGCAAGGTGCCCAAACTTTGTGCAATGCAAAGCTCCCTGGCAGCTTACAAATAGCCCGAGGGCTGTGCTTAGCTCACGTTAAATGGAACAGATTGCAGCTGCCTTTTCTACCATACAAAGTTGTGGGCACGGAGATCAGAGGTCCCGTCATTCACTGCTCCGTAAAGTCCCCGTCACTCTGCTGTACCTTTGCCTATGTCATTCCTGATCATCAAACCCACGTTCATTTTACTTACCCTTCATCTGACTTGAGGGCACTCATATCGAGTAATCACAAAGAAACGAGTATGAATGCTGCCCATTCCCTGGTGCGAATGGAGATTACGGCAATTTGATTTTCTTGTCTCTGATGCTGTTGTTTCGCAAACTCAAGTACAGGCTTTGTTTTGTAAACCGTACAAGAACTTTGCAGGTGTCCTTGCACCCATTGACCAAAGCGCATAACGGATCCCTTCAAAGCAGAGCAGAGTCAAACACTGCAGGCCGCGGACTTCTCATGGCAAGTGGGATTGCTAGTGGGAATGTATATGTACGTGTTGTGGATAAACTGGTGAAAATATTTACGTGTTGACAGTGCCAATGCACGTTGACAAAGCCGAAACTCATGTTCCTACCTTTCATCCCTTTCACGAGCAAAAGAAACCAGAAGAAAACTAAAGGAAAACTAAACCAACCAACCAAAAAACAAAAAGCCCAAGGGAGAGTTCTTTTTTTTCTATATCAAACTGAAATATTCAGCTCTGAATATGATTACAAAAATAAAGAGCTTTTCACATCGAACAACAGTTACCTGTAGTCACTTCTGCTGGGTTTTTTCACCCACACCAAAAAAACCCACATAAACAATTCCTTTTTCATATGCATGACAGAATTCCAAACATTGTAATTCCATTTTTTTTACTAGATAATAGTGTTTCTTTTTCATAGGAAAAGAAGTAATCAAGATTTGTCCCAAATGAAATTAATCCAAATACAGTGAAACCTATTTACAATCAAATCATGCTTTTCCTCAGTCAACTTTGGACTACAATATATGCAAACACAATTTTTCCTTCCTACTCCCTTCAATCAAGTTTCTTCTATGAACATTCTCTTGAGAAATACCCACTCCCACCTTTCATGTGTCCATGGCAATAACAGGCAAAAACCTGGAAGGCTAAACATACGCGACCAGGAAAAGTATTCAGATTGAAAATGAAATTTAAAAACTCGCTCTTTTGCATGTACTTATGTGTGTTTGTACATACCAGATCACGTGTACTAAAGGACACAAAGGTTGATTCAATTGTCAGCTGCTCGCAGATGGTGACTTCCCATCCTCGCGCCCATGAATCATTTAAGCCTTACTCCGAAGCCTCCCAAAGAAGACTTCAGCGATGCAAGTGGCCTCGAGCTAGCCCCATTGCAGACAGGTGAAATCCACCTGAATTCTTCATTACGTAGGGGAAAAAATGAGGCCTATCTAATGAAATTAATAGCAATAATAATACTTTGCATTTCTAAAATGCCTTCCAGCTTAGGAACTCAAGGCTTGATAATTAATGTCTCTTTAATTTTATTTCTATCGATTAAAGATCCAGCGGAACAAAAAAAGAGTCTATTAACAAAAGCTAATGTGATTTTCAATAAGAGTTCGTTAAAGTGAGGAGCGGTAATCTTGCCATTTCAGCTGCAGCAGACAGACATCTAGACAGTACATATGTCCATACGGTCCCTAAATTAGCGCACCCTCCAGTCGGCAGTTGTTCTGGGAAATTAGGCGGTTGTGTATAACTGTAATGAGGTCATACAGGGTCTGATCTCCACTGGGATTTAATTAACTCTGAATCTTATAAATATTGTGCTGAATTATAGTTAAATTTGCATAAAGGTTAGAATCAAGCTGGACCAGCCCCATTTACCAGAACAGGCTAAAAATAAAACCTCTGAGTAAAGACCTTTTAAACAATGTTTTTGTATTGCAGTACAGCCTTGTTTTGATCTGGGCCTGAAAATATATTTAAGGGGAAGGAAGGTTGAGAGGGAGGGGGAGAAGGAGGCTATATTTCAAACAGACTTTCTAGATAACTTCAAACAGACTAATAGAATGGCGGTTTGCAGCCCGGAGATAACCCGTTCCTCCAACGGCCTTACACTCAGTAAAAGGAGATTGTATCAAATATATACGCAACTATCAAGAAATCTTTCCTCCTTTTTTATTTTTATTATTAAAGTAATGCCAGATGTAAAATCTCATTGCCAGGCAGACCAGAATGACAAAAACAGTACAGGAGGAGGCAAAAGCAGTATGTGTGGGAGCCTCTGCGCCAGAGGAAAGCAGGTCTGTGGCCTCCTTTCCTAAAAATCTTACTCAGATTCTACCCCAGCACAAGTCCCACTGTTTCTGCAGAGAAGCAAGCAAAGACGACACAGGGACTTCAAGACTCGGGCCCACTTTACGACATGAACTCGCAAACCTCAATTAATTTAAAACTCCTGTGTCCTAACCCAAGCATTTCCACCCTAAGCACACCTTGGAACGATGGAGAGCCGAGATAGCCATTCCCAGCTGTCGCCTGGCCCCTGCAGTGAGAGGGATAGAGCTGGGAAAGGGGACAACCAGCACAGTGCAGCCGTCGCGGTTTGCAGGTCTGCGCTGCAAGGGCAACAGAAGGGCAGCTGGAAAGGCCCCTGGTCCTTCCCACCCCTCCACCTCCTGCGCTAACGCGCTGTGGTTGGGGCATTGCTTGCTTCTAGGGGGTAGAAATAGCAGCACTCTCTCTCACGGCTGCACACCGCCACCGAACCTTCACCCCAGGGCCATACAATTCATCGGCAACATCCCTGCTTGCTGAGGGTCACCCTGCAGCACCTTGCCAGCCAAGCCAGACCGCTAATCTTCTGTCACCAGGACCCTGCTGGCACATCCTTCTGTCCTTCCCTGCAGCAGTCCCACAGACATGAGCCAACCCCCATCTCCTGGCCGGCCCGACGGACAGCAAGGAACTAGATGAGCTCCGATGCCCCTGCCAATATGCTCCATAAGCTCCAAATGAGTTTTTCTCTCTGCCAATATGTACGGTGCTGTTCAAGAGAAGCTCTGTATGCTGGTCACACGCTCTTGGATCTGCTCAAGGATTGTCCCTGAAAACCATCTGGCACCGGCGTCAGCCAAGGCACGCCACAAATTGCAAAGCAGAGCTTGCATCACAGTCATTTATCCAGCGCATGAGCTAACATGGGCACAGGAACAGAGGAGGAAGGGACAACCTGCAGAAATCACTGGATGGATGAGGCCATCAGGAGATGTCACAGTACCTGAAGCAACCTTGCTAAGTGAGGTGAAAAAGAATAAAGCTCTCTATTGCCAAAGCTGCACTGGGAGCTTCAGAGCGGGTCGGATCACGCTCCTTCACGTTTCACTTTATCTGGCACTGCACTCCGACGGGTGTGCTGGAGCAATTGCCTCTTTCATCCCTTGCCTTGCTACACTGCTGGGTGGGGAATGCTTTAAAAATGATTTTAGGTAACCAGAATAAGCAATACGATCTATAAAGCAGTTGAAAAGTGTAATTTGCATTCAAAATAGGAACAAGAAATACATTTTGTTAACTATACTCATTAATGAAGATGCTTCATTCCTAGGACAGTCGCAAGGAAAACAATCATCAGTAGGGCTGCATCCAGCGTGGGTCACAGCGGTTACCAAAACAGGGCAAACGCACCAAGGCCCAAGTCACACAGGAGGAGGGGACAACTGGAATGAGCTGGAATGACAGGCAAAGACCTGCTCTGAACATCAAAATCTCTTGCAGCGATTCTGTAACTCTCTTCATAATGCAGCAAAAGACAGATAACCTTAAGGAAAATGAGTCTGCAATGCTTGTTCTAGGAGCTGTTAATGTGTCAGCTGCAGCTTCGCCATCTCCTTCTATTTCCTTCCCTATGAGCATATCAAATACTTATTAAAAATTAAGGAATGGGAAACATAACAGTTCTCTGAATTACGCTGCACATTCAGAGTCATGTAAAGTGCAGCATTAATAGACGCCCATAAATATTTACCTGAAAGCAGAGTTCTACTTCCCCAACTCCACGGTTTGTCAACATGTCTCATTGCCTGCTACCGTTCTGCAGCAAATCGCCACGGACCAAAGGCAACTCTGCCGAGCCTCAAGGACTCCTACACCACTTCTCCCGCCCTGCATGAACGATTGTTCTCGTTATTACAAAGCAAAATTGTAAAGCTTATGGCACACTCTGGCCAGAGAACATACAGCTGCTTTGCTCTGGAAAGTGGCATTTAAAGCTGGTGCCTTCCTCTTCAGACTTGTTTCTTCCCTCGTGACAATCCCCTAAGCGCGTGGGGCATCACATAAGCATCACTGAAGCTCCAGCTTCAACCTGTCCTGTGGCCTTCCCCTGGACTTCAACTAGCGAGCAACTTTCACCGACCGGACTTCTCCATGACAGAAACCTGCTCAGTGGTACGGACAAAATAACTCCGTCTTTGTCCAGCTCTGCACCGTGCACACTCCCTTCCCCCCGCGCGGTGTCGTTATGAATAGGAACTATTGTACGCAGGATGAAGTCCTCTGCCAACACAGGCCTACAGCTAAGCAAAACCCATCAGCCTCACGCCATTCATGTCCAGAGTGGGAAAGTATTTTAATGTGATTGTGAATTAAGCAAAGAAAACTCGAAGGGGAAAAGCAGAGACTTAGGAAGTCTTTTCAAATCTAAGACCCAAAACTAACATTTGGAAGTTTCCAGGGTCTTAGGAAAAACAGAAAGAGCTGTTCAGCTACATTTGTTCTGGCCTTCGCCAGCTCTCTTTGCTGAGCTCTGTTGTCATCACATTTCACATTATGATGGTGTTGTGAACTACAAAGAAAACAAGGGAATTGGCAAGTCAAGTATTTTGCCAGCTTTTCAGAGAGAAAACGTGTCCAACTTAGAGGTGCCGATTCCACCGTCCAAACAGAACACGCGTTGCTTCCACAGACTATCGGTCGTCTGACTCTTCCCACCTTCCCCTTACTGGTAATTCTTTAAAATACCCTTGATGATTTTAAACCTGACGGAAATGATAAATTAATTTTAACATTACTGGACAGAATGGACCAGCTGTGGATGGAGGTAGATACCTCATTTGCAATGAAGACAACATCCTGCCTCCAGGAGAGTGGAGGTCAAAGAAGAAAAAATCTAATCCACTCTGAACTGGAGGATGTCATCTGGATGGGATCACAAATAGCTGTAAAGAGGCCGGACTCAGGGCAGCAAGAGGTCCCTTCCAAAGCTTATTTGCACAAAGCTCACAATGGCATCTCCTGCCATAGTTTTCCCAGCCCGCCGAAGCAAGAGTGGCCCACCCTTTGCTGTTAACACCCACAACAGTTCAGCTGAAGGCATCAGCAAACACCTACCCAGCAGACGATGACTGCACCTCACCCAGGACTCCAGCTGACCTGTGTCTTCACAAGCCTGGGCCCAGGCAGCCTGGGCAAAACGGCTCCCGATGCTGCTGAGCTCCAAACCCCATGTGTTGTACAAGCTCTGGTGTTCATGGGAACCTCAGCTGGGCCACAGTGCACAAACCCAGCAGAAACAGCCCACAAAAAACCAGGACAGCTTTCCCCTGCCTGAAAGGGCTCGAGAAGAGCTCTGCGGGCTCTAGGGCCAATGCAGATCCCCTCCCCATCACCACCCTGGGACCTTCACACCACAGTCTCCTCAATTATATCCATACTACCCAGTAGGACAGCATAGAGGACAGATCATTAAAGAAAATCTTTTTTTTTTTTTTCCTGACCTGAGGAGACGTTAATTTGCATAATGCAGTGATCTGGTTGCAGACTGCTCCACAGACCACGGAGCCAACACAACGGGAAGGGTGGCACCCGCTGGCGGCGGGTCACAGCTGAGACGCTGAGGGTGCGAAGCCTTTACGGCAGCTTTGCTGTCACAGCCAGCGCAGTGTGTACCCATGGCTTGGCAGAACAGCAGCGAGCGTAAGGTGGCTTGGTAAGAAACATGGCAGATCAGAACGGTTCAGAAATTGATGTAACCTGCTCTTCTGACACCCAAAATCCACGATTCACTGAAGCAATGTGGCTGATGCTGGGGTGCTTAGATGCTCCTGTTGCCCAAAAAGAAGCTACGCTGCCACTTGTCTGCAGAGAAAAAAAAAACGGGAGCGAGGGAGGATAAGCAAGAAAGCACATCTTGTAGGTAAAAATTGTGTTGCTTAGCTTGGAGCTAACCCCTACGACATACATTACTGTCTTTCTGTTCAATCAGTGTTCTGCTACAAGAATCAGTTACATTCAATCATCTGAAAGAGCTATTAAAATGCTGATAAAAAATTCATAAAGTAACACACAGTAATGAATCAGGAGAATTCAGTAAAGTGAGACCTACCCTTAGAGCAGGGCAAGAATGAAGGTGAACGATCGTTTGGGCCTAGCGGGCATGAAATACCCTTTTGGAAGATGAATAATTCTGTTTTGGGCTGATAAGTTGAACTAATTTATAATGCTGTTTTAGGTCCACTGCTGAAATATTTCAAATCCCTCAACTTTAAAATGCATTGCCTGTCAGAAACGGGTCTCTTAACAGTTTCCTCTTAACATTTTTCAAAATGTAACCTAGACCAATTTGCATGATTTACTGCTTTATTGTATTACACTGTGCATGATTTAAAATGGGAAATAAAATCTAAAAAAAAAAAAAAAGGGAGACAAGGTGGTGTGAAAG
>Ga0065711_1051005_pt1 | contig 10560 bp, 5 predicted proteins | sample Hoacrofraction12_FD_59098 | JGI IMG/M metagenome (GOLD analysis project Ga0065711, IMG submission 59098) | Hoatzin crop microbial communities from Cojedes, Venezuela - Epithelial fraction 12 v2 (version 2) | ecosystem: Host-associated > Birds > Digestive system > Esophagus > Crop | place...
TCCTTTAAGTACATCATTTATTAAGTTCTTTCTATTCTTCTGTCTTCGTAGAATTCTCCCTCGCTGGTTTCAGGCCTTGCTTGGTTTCAGAGTCGTCTCGGCTTCTTTTGTGAATTCTGTTTGATACAATTCATGCAATTAATTTCTATCCCAATTGCAACATACTGATTGTATGGTTTCTTAACACAGCTGTGTTTACACAGCTGTATCTACATTCTAGTTTTATGATTTTATTCTATTCTATAATCAATCTTTATAATCAATCTCTAACACCATCATTGCCTTTTACAGTTTGCAGCTCCTTAAATACAGTGCAGAGCCACTTGTAATGCACAAGCTGTTTTGGGTAATGAATCATTAACTGACAAACTAAACACAGTACTATTGTAAGAATGCTGGAAATGTTTTTGTTCGTGTTCAGCATCCTTTGGGAACTTCTTGTACTTTGCTCAAGATTGCATCTCAGGATGATTTTTTTTGCCCTTCAAAAAAATTGGAAAAAAACAGTCATTTATTTTGAAAGTTCCAAATACTTTACAATGTAGCTACCAGAAAGGAGAATGCTGCCCCTTTTCCTTCTTTCCTGTTTCTTTTCTATAAAGAGCCAACAGCAATATCAACATCAAAAATGCAACTGTAATTAATTACAGATGCCTCAGCATGAGTCATTGCCATTCACAATGTTTGATGAGAGCTAACATCCATTGATATCATACTGGGATGAAGGTGATGCTGAGAGGATTGCACTGTAAATGTGAACACCCAAAGACTGCTAACGTGGCACTGACTACACTTGAGGCAGTCATTTCTTGTTACTTGAATCAGTTTTACACAGAAGAGACAGACTTGTTCCAGTGATATTTGTGTGGTCTGTTACTACAAAAGAAACTTTACATGTGTAACAAAATTATTTGTAAGAAAAAAATATTCACGATGTAACCAACATCTGCACCATCAAGAGCAAGATGACATTCTACAGCCGCACCTTTCACTGGACGAGTTTATTCTGCTTTGTCCTCATCAGCCCTCAACATTTCTTCACCTGACACCCAAGCTATGTGTTTGCATCCGTACTGTGATACACTAAAGCATATCACTAGCTATCTCTGTTCTTGACACAACCCTCACCTTTTGCCAAAAAAAAGCTTCTGAGCTATGACATTAGATGTTATATAGGAAGGTAAAGAAAAACAGAATTGAAATTGACTCCAGCAATCTTCCTAAGAACTTTTCACAGATATTTAATTAATACTTTTTATTCTTCCATTGGAGGTTATTTGAAGGCAAGGTCTTGAAGAAGAGAGAGGGGAGAGAAAGGCAATCAATCAATTTTACAGGTAAACATATTATTTCATATTTAATGGAAGATGACTTCTCCTACCAAAGAACATCACAACAAACACTGTCCTCTTCCGGAAATATCAGATTTTTCTTCTTTCCTAAATCCCCAAACAGTTAAGATAATTCTGACAATTACAAATTAATAATTCTACAAATTCTAAGGCTAGGGTAATTCCTTTAAAATAAAGAAGTACTACATGTATACCTGAAATATTCAATACTTAATAATATCTAAGTGCTAATGGAGGCTGAGGAGCTTTTTTTATAATATGAAATCAAAATTGCTTACTGTAGGGTGTTTCCCTTTTTGTATGGAAATGTGACAAGTATACTAAAACAATCCACCTGCAATTGTTCATATCCTTACAAACCATATTGCATGTTTTCAATGTGATAGACTAATCAGATGTAGTAATGTAAAAAATATCTGTCAACATCTCCTTCGTTGCAAGATTTTGAGTGTTTATATTTTTAAGATAAATTGAACTGTTTTGATTTAAAGCACTGTACTTTCAGAAGGAGTGGGATGGCTTGCAAAACATGTTTTTAGAAGCAATTTTTGGGTTTGCAAAAATCTAATTATAATAGCTACAGAGAAAAAAATGCTACTCTCCTTTCTTACAATTATTACTCTTTTTTTGTGAAACTTTCAAAAATTAAAATTTGTACCTCCATGCTGAAAGTTTTAAATTTCATTACCAGTCCAGGTAAAAATCTGTCACATAAGAAATATTTCACTTTCTGTACAGAAATGTCACAAGTGAGCTTAAAATCCTAAAGAAAAACTAAACAAAAATTGGCTGTAAGAAAATGTCTGTGACACTGAAACTAGAAATCATACACTAACTTCCAGTTTACCAAAAACGTATTATAATGTTGCTGTTCCTAATAAAAAGTGTGATTCTGAGTTAGGTTAATTTTCATTCTGATTAGAAATGAGAAAAAACTAGAATCATGATGCTTTTCTGTAAAACCTCAGGATCTGGGACTATATGCTGTAAAAATTGGAGGAATATGCTATGTTGCATAAGCATAGGTGTCATTTTACATGAAGTCTCCTGCAATCTGGTAGCTTTGCAGACTTTCAAAACACCTTTTGTAAAAATGCAGGGAACAGCCTTGAGAGCACAGGGTAATTTTAACATGAAGATCTGGGAGGTTATATAGTAAGTTTTATACATGCCATCAGCCAAAGTGTGCATATTATATATCATTCTATTTAAAAAAAAAAAAACACCGTATTTTTTTTGTAAACAAAGGGCATACTACTTTACAGTTTTCCACTCTGAAGAGAACTCTTGGACAAAGTTCCTCTTAGACTTTTTAAATTTTATTGATCTTTTCTTACAAATACTTGTATGTTGTGGGTAAGCACTCATGCAATTAGCTGTATTATTATTGTCTGTCTTTTACCATAGTTCAAAATCTAGAAATCTGGTTCATCAGTAGATGAAAGAATACTACCAGATAATATTTATTCAATTTTTATAGAGTAAACCTCACAACCGGGAATAAAATGAGAAATTCAAATCTTGAACACATCATTGAAAGAGAGGCAAAAGATATAGAAATAATAGTTGTGTATCACTATATCTATTAAAACATATTTATCCAAACCACTGCTGCTGCGCTCTCTCTCATAACCTCCTACTCAAATACCACAGATTCTTCTCTCTGATGTTTCTGAGACGCAGAAAGGTTGTACAGAAGTTTAAAAGCAGTCTATAGAGAAACAAAGTAACATATTAGTGTTGCTACTTCAGTGCTAACAAGGAACAAATTTCATTCGTACCCACGCGAAGCTTGTAAACAGTGCTATCTGCTCCATAAACAACCAACATGCAGCACCAGGAGCAGGAAATCTGCACAAAGAACAACAGCAGGAAGCTTTTTTAATGACAATGAAAGTTGAAAATTAAGCATTATCGATTCTTTGCGTTCAGTATCACTATAGCAGGAACCAAACCGCTAATGCCCATAACTTCTGAGTGGTTTTTAGACTTCAGAGTTAACTTCAGAAAATTATTAAAGGGCAGTTCATATTTCTTGGAGATGCACGGGCAGTATTTGTTCTTTGCTGGAAGATTAATATATGTTTGCCTGTCTCTTTGGTTGTTTTTTTGAGTTGTTTTTTTGTTTATTTTGTGAGTGGGTTTTTTTTCTGAAAGAGTCTAAATTTTCCATAGAAAGTGCAGGACTGCAGCTATACCACTCACATATGGAAAGCAGTTACAGAAGGACCCTCGTTAATTCTTTTTGTGTAAAAAAAAATTGAAAGTTCAAGTTTTTGCAAGAATCTTTCAATAGAATTTCCTTAACAGGGATTACCATCCATCTGTTGCTTAAGGATGGTTTAACACACACTCCGAAGAACAATCTGATACACTGAATCTTTGCAGGGAACAAGGTCCATCCAACTCAGGCACCATCTGCAGCCCAAGTTCGAGTGGCTCCTTTCACTGAGATAATGCCTCTGCCATGGAACCATGCTATCAAAAAGTCTCATCTGACTTACCTTTCATGGGTATGTTCCTCGAGATTGTTAGAGGAGGAATTATTTACTTCCCTTCAAGTCCATCGCAAGCCAGGAAAGAGTTAATGGAATGCTTTCCTTCCCTGGAAAAAAAAAAACTGATTTGGGGTTACTTGGAGTTCAGAAACATATAGTTCCAGTAGACTGGACTCCAAAAATAGCAGGTAGCTTCAGCTGGCCTGCTTCTTCTTCCCAGTTTGTCCCTGAACAAGAAAACCTATAACCAGTGACAGTAACATGGTATGCAACTTTTCTGAACAGGCACTGAGCACAGCACAACTACACTGCGTTGAGGACTCACCAGAAAATTGCCTTCAAAACACAGAGTGAACAATGTGCAAGCTCCATCACTAGGACCTACCAGCTCAGAAGCACCTGCAATCTTGCAAGCGTTTGAGCAAACTAGTAGTGTTGGGCAAGGTGAATTTTACAGAAACTCAGAAGCTTCTCTAAATCTGGTGAGACTGTGAAGACTGGGTCTTCTCTCTCCTGACTTTTAAAGAAAGCCTGAGCTAAGATAATGCTCTCCCACTGCCATGTCATAAGAAAACTTTTAGCCCTGGATCTGCAGGGTTATCTAGAAGCTGTAAATTTTTATCAAAGCACCTCACTGACAGAAAGTACTCTTGATGCACTAAGCAAGCAGCACACCAACTTATTAAAATACAGGAGACGTTACTTTGTGCCTTGTATGAAAGTTGGAAGAGCTGGGAATAAAGATGTGCAGACTCTGTTGCTCAGTCAGCTACCAGTAAACAGAATTTCTGTCCTGGAAATAGCATTCAACACTTACAGGAATATAACAATACAAAAGAATGACAAAGACATTTGAATTATTTTATAACAGTTAAAATAATTATGGAAAGTACCAGATTGGTTAACATTTGGCAGAATTAAATTAATGCTATTGTTTTAATTAGTTTCCTTTTCAGTTCATGAGTTGACTTCGGAAAGCTGTTACTCTGTTTTGACAGACAAAAATCCTTGCTTTCTGCAAGAGCAGCATAACATAAAAAAAAAATCTTTCTCCTTTTTTTTTTCCTTAAAAAAAGATCATTTTGTTCATCTAGCTATAAACCAGCATATTAGTTTAAAAATAGCTTAGGAAACTATGTGTTTCTGAATTGTGATTTTGCCAACACAAAGAAATAGCTCATATATTTATCTATCATTACAGCCTGGTTATGGGAACTAGAAAAGGAATGCAATGATAGGAATATTAACCTTTAACAATGGTTGAGCTATAATCCATTCTTGTTCCAAGACTCCAGTTGCACAATGGGGCTTTTTATGATAGTTTAAAATGTCTTTTCTGATAGCAGCATTTATAGAATCAGCTTGAGGTGACACCTTCTTAATTTCTATTTCTGAGGCCCCTAGTAAGGCAGGGGAAAGAATGCCTTTACATTGGGAAAACTAGACAGGAGCAGTCGCCATAACTGTCAGGGAAATGTGTTGACCAGACGTTTTGTCAAGTTTTCCATTGAGCAAGTCAGAATTCCCTGCCATCTCCTTTCTAAACCCAAACACTTGCTGCAAGAACACTTGGATCTGCACTGTTGGACTACTTGGGGAAGATAGAAGCTTAGATGCTTTTCCATCCCACTTCCCACCACCTTTTCTCTGTTTCATTCTTCACGGACCTTGCCCTTTGCACTTTTTGCAGATATCTCACTTCTCTTCCATACTCTATGAAGAATCATTAGCAAGCTCTGATTAGCCACCTTCATACTACATAGATACTGCCTACATACTACATACATGTTGCCACACATGGCAACAAGAACAACTCTGTAAAAACTATCTTTTGGAAACACGTAAGAGAGCTTATATTAAGCGCTACAGAAACAGTAAATTTTACTTCATTTGGTCTTGCAAAGAGGGTATAAGCTAATCCACTCTGAGTTTCATTGAAGTATTAAAGTTCTCAGTAGTGTGCTCAGTTTTTGGAACTATCTTCAAACCATTTGAACATAAAAATGTACTTTTGTAAAATTTAAACGTGAAATAATTCAGAATATTTTTGAGGAAAGCAGTTCACCATGATTGAGATGAATTTGTAAAAAATCATTTGATCTCTTTGAACCAGATATTGGGAGGGGGGGAGGTTTGAATTTTACAGGAATAGCTAAGGCTTGGGAAAATAACTTTGAAAAGGTAATAAATAAAAGAGATATGTCTGTTTTGAGGTCTCTTTTTTTCAAGTTATGTCTCAGTACTGATACGCACCAGTCCATTTTTATGTGTAAAAATACGTGAGAATCAGGCTGTGAGTCACCAAAATTTTTTCTTCCCCTCCAAGACTATTGGGCAGCAGTAAAACTTTCTGTAGATTGCAACACTCATTGTTATAGTAGCAGTACGTCATTTCCAAAAGGCTGACTTGTACCCATGACAGGAAAAAAAGCCCTATTTATTGCAATGTGAAATTAAGTAAGTTAAATAAATTTAAACAAAAGAAATTACAGCAGTTATGCCAATTAAAATAATTCTTTGCATGTATGACATTTTGCGTTCAGGAAAACTAAACACATTTGAATACACATAAAGGTTTCACATTTAGACAGGTCTTGTAACTGTATTTATGTATGAATGCAGATTTGAGGTTAGTTGCAAAACTTTTTCAACACTTCTCCGTCATAGGATTTAGCTGGGAAAAACTGACTTACTGGTGTTCAAAGTTAGATAGGATTCAGCCATCTAGCATATGAGTCAACAAAATTAAATGCTGGCTTTCACATCAGCCTTGCAACCTTGCCTGTAAAAGACCCTGTATTTTTATTCCTAGTTTTATCTGGATAGTAAAGACAGACCTATTTCTTTGCCAAGTTACCAATGCAAAGTTCAACAAAGTAGAGAAGATATGACATCTATATTTATGTTTTGGTTCAGAACATTGTCGCACGTTTGAAATAAATTCCCCAGTCATCCGCAGTTGCTGGGCATTAATTTGATTCACAGAGTGATTTCACTACACATGGACTAAATTCCTTCAGTAGGAAACTGAGCTGGATACTTTGTTCCAGATGTGCACCTAATGTACTCCAGCTCCTACCAGGGACACAGGTCCTGAAGGAGATCGGCACTGTGGACAGCTTCAAACCACATGGATCCTGGGGATGTTCATTACAGAAGACCAGAACAAATCCAGTCCAAAGCAATTCCTCCCTCAAAGCACAGCTAGTGGTGATAAGTGCAGTGTCAGCACCATCTGCTTCAGTTTGCTCTCTGCTGCTATTGTACTTCATGGCTTTCCAGTGTCGGCAGGCAGACTGGACAGTCTGACAGATATTAGGACTCAGATACAGGTACCACAAGAGCTAGAACAACATGGACTAAGAGATGAGTTCTGAGTCTCATGCACAGAGAGGAAGATAATAATGTTCCCAGCTTTGAATAGCTTCTGCACCCAATATTAAGTAGAAATTCCCATTTTGCATTTGAAAGTTTATTATGAAGATAGTCTTTGTCCTTGGTGTAATTCCTGGTTCTTCTCACCATATGTGACTTCAGCTACATGCCTTCCCTTCAAGCAATTAGTTTTGTATTAGGAAACAGCATTTGCATAGCGCAGCTTTTGAAAGAGAATTTATATATTGCCTTGCGTTCTCTACTTTTGTGAGACCAATAAAAACTTCTTCTCTAGCCCATCAGCCGTTGCTTGTCCATTTCAACAGTTTTGCACAAGAAGGGCATCATCCACTTACTGATTTGGCAGAGGAAAGACCATAACCGACAGACTTACATGCTTAGAAAGCTGAGCTGCTTTCTGTAGAAAATTTTAAGATGTTCTTATTTCTCACAGATAAAAACTTTTATACAACAAAGCACCAACATGCTGGAGACTTTACATCCCAGGATCACGTCTCTAGAAAAAGGGGGTTAATTGCCTTGATTGCAGACAGTCATTGAGTTCTATGGAACAGCCATACTACAACAGATGTTAATAATTTGGTTTATGCATGTTGGAAGGTACTGTGGTATTAACATAACATGAAATTGCACAAAACAAAGCAGACTGCCCATCACAATCTTTCCTGCTCGTTGGTTTTGTCCATAGCTATACTTTAAGTCTTATGGAAGCAAAGAAAATCCGTTATAGTCTTCAACTGGGGCTATTTACTGTGGCAGTGATACTTTTTGAGCATAGCCCTGATTTTAAATCTATTTTATAGCAGTTTATAGTTTTAATTCTCAATGGTTTCCTATCTCATTAATTAAATAATATGGAATCTCTCTATTGCATATCATAGATGTAATTCATATATGTAGATATTAAATCCAACTAATTGGAGAGTTTAACTCTTTAAGAAAATAGTAGTTTTAAGGATTAAGGCCTTTGGGTTTATCATTGCATTTTAACCTTAATAAACTCAGCCCTTAAGCAGTACAGTTCTCATGGTCAGCAGCACTACGAAAGTTTATACAAGCTGAAGATCTTGCATCAATTTACTTTTTTTTCTGGTCAGTAGCATTCCAGTCTACATTTTCAGGTATAAATTTTGGCCCCAGAACATACCAGCTGACTCACAAGGCGAAGTATGGCTCTTCAACACATAATGAAAAATTAAGTAACTCCCTTTTTTCTTGGATCCTATGTTCACCTATTTCTTGATGGCTGGACTTTTTCAGTGGAATGTGTCCTGCTGTGGAACACAAACTACCTAATGATCCCTAGTTCTCCCTGCTTTCATTACAGGGTGCAAAACTTCAGGACATATTCATAGCCATACTCAGTTCTGTTAGTAGTAGCAAAATTGGAAATTCATTTGGTGGTATGTGACTCTTTTCAAACTAGGCAGGATGAAAACAATTTTGCAGTTGTTTGAAATCTGTATTTAAATATTTCAAACAAATAGTACTGTGTTGATTTTAAGGCTAGAAGGAACAGTTGCAATCAGCTAAAAATGTTCTTAATAGATCATAAAGAATGTTTTGTCGAACCATAACATGGGTTTGACAAACTGTTTAGCAGTATCTTGGATTTAATCAAACTTTATGTCATCATGCAGCACAGCTGTATTCAAAGACATTGAAGACCACACTGTAACTTCTTGTCCAACACTCCACCTTGGCAATACTTGTGTTAGTAAACTCCCATGGGACTACTCATACTGACTCTGGAAAGATGAGTGAGTAAATAAGAGGGGTCGAGAGGTCATAATTCAGTCCAAAGAGTTTGCTTAATGGTTGGGCGTAAAACATGCCTTTAGAGCTTGATCCCTCACTGACACTGGAAAGGCTCCCTCTGTTGTCAAGTGGAGCTGGCTCAGGCTCACAAGACACAGTCTGGTGTTCAGCATTATATGGAGCAGTACCTCTGCAGGGTTTCACCAGGAGGAAGGTCTTGGATCTTCAAGCAGTTCCTGGAACAAAGCAAGTTTCTACTCCTCCTTAAAGAGTTACAGCAAACTCTTTGCTGGGATCTTGACTTTGGGGGAGGGAGGCTTACAACTTTTTAAAATACAGACACTTTTTAGAAGGTGAAAAAAAAAAAAAGATTTATCTTAAAAACTAACAGATATTTAGAAAGAAACAATAAAGCAAACCATGTATGAGACAACATCAGCAAAAAAGCCTGTGCAGACCAGTTCTTTGAAAAAGCTGTTAATTGACTCCACCATCTGGCTTGGGTGCAGGGAATTAGCGTTCTAAGTCAAGTTCCTGAAAACAAAGCCACAAGCACAATGGGCTGGATTCTGCCCCAGTTAAGTCAACTGGAGACTCTCCTGTGATTAAATGGCAGCAGGATGATACTTAACTGACACGTTTTAAGATGCTTTCTGGCAATTACCACAAAAAAAAAAGGCAAACAATAAATAGATTACAAAGGCTTCTGTGTCTGCCTGAAAACCCAAGACCTTTGAGCAGTGAGGCAGACCCTTCCCACCACCATGTCATGACCATTGTTCCATGGGCAGAAAAGAGGCCTTGAAGCTGGCATCAGCTTGCTCACAACAGATCCATTTCAGTGCTGTCCCCACCATACCCGGGAAGAAACCAAACCGCAGCCAAAGCTGGAGCTGAGGAAGACAACGGAGCTTGGCCCTACCATCGAGTTCCAGAGTGGCAGCTTTATATTGCCAGACGGCCCTCTAGAAAGTTCAAAGAACAAGCACCAAACTAGTGAGATGTTTGTGGTCAGTGAGGATAGACATCTAAATTTACAAACAGAGTTGTGAACTACGTTTATGCACTAATGCTGCTTGCACTTAAAGCTGTTGAACTCAAATTATTTATCAGGGCTATTCTGTATTTTCACCAATCCTGTCATTTACCTCTGCAATACTTGGGTCACTAGCATTTTTATCACATAAATTTTCTTTCCGAGCAATCCGACCAGAGATGCTCATACAATAAAGGAAGCCTCAGTCTCTCTGGGGAGAATGATTCTCTAGCATTAACATACACCTGTGAACATTGTTCATACAAGATAATATATGGACTTCAGACTAGAAAGAGGTTCGATTTACGATAGCTTACCTATATCATCACCAGGTGAGGATTGTCCTGGGTTCGGCCAGGACTGGGTTAATTTTCACTGGACTCCAGGAAGGGGCACAGCCAGGCGGGCTGCCCCACCTGGCCAAACAGAGCCAGGTATCCCATACCATGTGCCATCATGCTGGGTTCCGGTGGGGGGGAGCTGGGGGGCGGGAACTCTCTCGCGGCTCGGGAGGGCTCTG
>Ga0065711_1051006_pt1 | contig 10559 bp, 8 predicted proteins | sample Hoacrofraction12_FD_59098 | JGI IMG/M metagenome (GOLD analysis project Ga0065711, IMG submission 59098) | Hoatzin crop microbial communities from Cojedes, Venezuela - Epithelial fraction 12 v2 (version 2) | ecosystem: Host-associated > Birds > Digestive system > Esophagus > Crop | place...
TTTTTTTTTTTTTTTTTTTTTTTTTACCGAGAGGATCTGAGATTGAATACTCACATTTGATTCACATTACATTTGGCATTTTAGATAGTGTATAGTTTGTTTCTTGTATTTTCTAAACTTGTGTTTCTGATGGGACTAACTTAGCATGTCTTGTTCCTTTCTTAGAAAGCATCCAAATCAAGAAAAGGTACTATACTTGCTAACAAGATACAAACATCATTTTCCAAGTAGACTGTGTCATAAAGAGGGTTTCTTACTTACACTTTCTAAAATAAGCAAAAAATTAATAAAAGTTCCATATATATGTGGAAAAATGTGACATTTGTTAACACTACATCTTGCTAGGCATCTTATTTTCATTTTCATGCATTAGTTTGTGATTCAGACTCCAGTAAGAGTGGCAAGTTTCTGACACACAGTTGAAAAACTCTCTTCCCTTTCCCTCCCCCCAAATTAATACAGGTTTTTAAACTTTTTAATTTTAACATACTTACAACAGCATGCTGAGCTGGAAGGTTTTTCAGATGAGGCAAAAGAAATGTTTCGCTGTAAGCTGAATAGACAACAGCATTTCTGTGCAGTGCTATTAAGGAAATAAAACTGCAGGTAAAAATACCAGTTCATAGAAACTGAAGTGAATTCCAATTAAAACATTTCTCTAGGTTCTTTGAGAGAGGTTCTATTTCAGCTTTTTGGATCTCCCTTATTTCTATCAAGAAATATATACAGCAACTGAAATATCACAATACAGTTAGCTTGAACAGTTCTGTTTACTGGAAGGATGTAATTGGCTAATGTGTTTCAACAGGCAAACATCAACATCATTGATGCTATTTTCTCTTGAATAGACAAACTTTTATTACACTTTTGCAATAATGTAAGTTTAAACTGGTGTACATGCTTTCTAAAAGTTAATTGTTTCTATTTATATTCTAAACAGTTTTTCTACTGAGTAGGAACTTGTCAGAAATTTTCAAGAACAACATAAGTCTTTTAGTAGTATTAAATATAAACATTAACATCACATATAATGCACTGACTTCATTAAAACATACAGAGGATACAATAACGCTGCCTTCTGTGGTCCAACAGGGCAGAATTCACCATCAGCTGTCTGATGGGTTTCCTTTGTGATTTTAGTATCCCAGATGTCTTCTTCCAGCTCTGCATCAAAACCATTTTCCACAATTTCCATCTTAACTTCTTTATTGTTGAATTCAACATCAATGTAACAGATTACAGATTCTAAATTCACATCTGTTCTTTGAAGATAGGCTTCACTAATGCTGTAGAATAAAATTCCAGACATTGAATAATTTTAATTATTAGCTTTAAAATCAGCAATGCCATCAACCCAACAGTAGTACACACTATGAACTCTTTGAAGCTTACTATAAAATTAAGAACATACACAAAAATAGTCTTGCAGAACAAATAAAGGCCATGAGATAACAGTTAATATTTTATAATTATTAATGTTGAACAATACATGCACTGCTGTTTTATTTGAACAATGTACGTTAGTGTATTATTAGACATTCTGTCACGGGCTGATTTAAAGGCTACACATCATTCAAGACTTTTGTTGTATTCTGACATTAGTGGGACTGCTTTAACCCATAAGACAGTTACGATTTTCCTAGTACTTACTAATGAAGTATTTGACAATTCCAAGGCATGAAATAAACAAGATCTGATGTTTGCAATAAAAAAAGAATCCTTTTTGATGTGGAAGCCTAGAGGAAGGGTTACAGCAGTCTTGCTTTCTGGTTGCAGTGCCTGCTTTGGGATATGTAAACCATTTTTGTTGTGAACTTACAAGAGTTGATCTTTTTTTTGCGGGCTTCTTACCCCAACTAAGTTCCCAATTAAGTCTGCTGCACAGTAAACAGATAGCTGTAATGTGTAGAAGGATGAGTGCGCCATTCAAGCCAGCAGTGTCACCAAAAGGCACGTTCATTTAATTACCATTTACATAGTTTTTAGAATGAACATATGCAACAGACACCTTGTAAAAAGTTTGTCAGCCTGCAAGACCGCAACATACCCTGCACTCAGAATGAAGAACTTCAGGCACAGTACTAATTGCTCATCTATAAAATGAAAGCCATATTTGGCAACACGTAGCCTTTTATTAAGGGGCTTGGTTTGGTGAAGAAGGAGGAAAGAAAAAAAAGAGTAATTCCAACCTACCTTAAAAATACTTTCAAGCAAGCGTAAGTAATTTCTTCAGGAATATCTGGAAACCGTTGTAAACAGACTTGCAAGAGATGCACATCTTTTTTCTCCAAAGCAACAGACATTAGATCTGGACATAAACTGTAAGAATATGAAAAAAATAGGCTGCATGGCTCACACCCACTAAAAACTACATCGACAACTAATGCAGAAGTATTCATTTTGTTTTACATAAAAATCCATCTGTGAAGTGTCAGCTTCATCAGAAAATTAGCTTAAGCACCTTCAATAGTAAGTTCGGATAATTCAAGAGTGCTTTATAAAAAGAACTACATTTCTACTTTTCTGGGTTTTATTATTTTTAAAGATTATTCCTTACAGTAAAAAAATGCAGAATCATCACCTGTAAGACAAGTCTCGGGTTTGGATTATCTGTAGCAGGAATTTTTGAGGGTAGTACTTTGGATTTGTTTTACATCTGTTTATAAGAGCGGTTATTACGCATCCAATCATGGCTTGTAAATCTGGCTTCTGTGCTTTTGACATCAATTGTCTCAATTCATTTTCAAATGCAGTTGTAGAAGCGTCCTGAAAATGACAAATAGTGTGCAACTCAGAAGTACAAGGCACAGGTTTGAGAACTGTACTATTACTAATTAGACCAGGTAAAAAGACACTTATTTTGGAATTCAAGCTAAAAAGATTTACAAAAAAACCCTCACCACTCTACGCTTTGATGCTGTCTCTCAAGCACAAAAGAGCCAAATGAGGGTAATTACTCACTCGGAACTCTGGTAAGCAGTACCTTTCAATAATTGCTCAGGGACTGCTAGCCTGTTACTTTGGTAACATTACCAAGGTGTCCAGCCAGAGCTGAACTATAGTTACATTCACACAAGCAACACTTGCAGCAAGTTTTAGAAAGCAACAAAACAGCTTATTGCTATATTTGCAGTAGCTGACTTTCTAGATCCAAAATGTCTTCAACAAAATTAAGGCCATAAATAAGAATCTAAAAAAGCTTAAAAAAGCAGAGTTCAGGTGAAATATCCTCACACCTTAAAAATGAACAAATTTGTACTAGTTTTCAAAACTTGGACAGCTATTGTAAGCCCTGTATTGTACAGTTCTAGAACACACTCCTACGACAAAACTTTCATTTCACCATGTGCAAATACTATTCTAGCACAATAATGACAGTATCCTCCAACTCACCTATTTAAGGCAACTTTTTCAACCCAATACATGCAAGAGGACATGGGAAAAGATAACAGTTTGAAAGACAACTAAAATACTCTGAGTGTCTAAAACACTACTTTAGGATATTTGGTTTACTTACTTTTAGATTTAGTAAGAGCTGCCCAACTGATAAGGTATCTGGCTGTACTTTAGCAACTGTGTTCTTTTTTGATCTTAGCTATTACAAAGAAAAACAAAAAGTTACTATTTAGCTCCAGAAAGATTATATATATTTAAGGATTTCAACCAAGACAACTAGGAACTTCACGTGTCAACCTGCTGCACAGATTACAATTAATAACTGGGCAGTCCAATTCCAGACACGTTGTTAGAAACAGAGTGACAAATACAAAGTGAAATTTCCTTCTGCAACAACACCTAGAAGTAAAAGTAGGAGCATGGGGAAGAGACAAGAGAAACAAACCCAAAACCTCACATGCTCCTAATGCTCACTTACAGTCATTTTGGACTCAGATTTTAGAGCTACAGACTGCTGTGACTGAAGGGAAACCACCAGCTCTTCATCTCCAAGGGTATTCCAGTCTACAAACGAAGACACCTCTGTAAACACAAAAATGATACTATATGAAGGTAACACTCAAAGCACATTTATTAAAGTATAAATATTACATCAATTTCTTGTACTAACAGGAATTTTCTAAAGTATAATCCAAGTCATTTTATGCCAAGAAAGTTTCCAGTTTTATCTCAGCAGCAGGTAATTTTATGACCCTTTTTTTGCATACTGTTTTTCCACTTAGCTTCTGGGAGGAAGAGAAATAAGTTATTACACAACTTACTGTGAGCATTACTTGCAACAGCATTTTATCAGTGCAATACTAAATTAAAGACACTATGACAGTACAGTTTTAAACTGAAATTTACGAACTAAGGTTTGACATTGTACCACTTAATCACAAGCTCTTTGAAAATAATCCATAGGAGACAGCACTTCATTTTGTTTTCAGCATTCACAGCTAGCATTCCAGTATTTTCAGTAATTCCAGTATGTGAATGACAACCCAGGTTAAGTGAAGCCACAATAAACTCAGACATTTGTGTGCTTTGGTGCTCTCAGCAACAGTAAATTTAACAGCTAGGAACAGAGTACAGTATTAGATTTCTTCAAGCAGTTTAGATTAAATTGATTTTATAGGACTGTATTAAAATAGTTTTTATACAATTTTGGAAGTTTTCCTTTTATAAGATCTTTTCACTGTAATTATTAAAATTCTTACCAGGGGTTTGACTGTCCTTGAGCTTTCCCACAGCAGCTGCTAGGGATGACGTTTCACACTTGTACATAATCACCGTTAGCACTTTCCCATGAGTTAAAAAAAATTTTTCCTCATAACACCACAACTACAAAATATTAAAACATATCGTTAATGAGGAGATAAGCAGAGAGGCGTGTTCCTACACAAGCTGATGTTTAACTCCTTACTACAAAATTCAACTAAATGTCAGCAATCAGATTATTTTAAATTATTTTGGTAGGTTTAACACTCGTTACCAGACCTTCATTAACTGTTGATTTCAAATACAGAAATAAGCATTGTTGAGTATTTTCCAGGGATGTCTTCAAGTACAGCAGCTGCTCCAAGGCATTAAGTCCACTTGATAATTTTTCTTTCTGCACATTCCCTCTTGTGCAATTTTAAGACAAAACAGTCAGCTGTTTTATTTCACTAGTGCATTTATTACTCAGGTGTCAGTTTACTTATCACTAATTGACACTTGAATATCTTGAAACACTATTTAGGGAGTTGGAAGGATCACTTAGGCCATCAATTGCAGATTGTCTGAACAGAACAGATACTGGCTGGGTTTTCTGTTTAATCAGCTATTTCAATCTCATCAAATAATCAAGACCATCAGAAGTGAGAAGGTACTGAATTATCAAAGCAATTACCATAGGCCACCATCTTCCCGCTAAATATTCTGACAAAAATTGCTGATCATCTGGTCAGAATTAATTTTGTTTCAGAAGCTGACATTCACTGCTCTTCCAGACAGAAGCAGAACTCTGTGGCCCAACTGTCTCCTCACTGCTATCTTGCCAAACGCACAAAGCTTATGGACCGCAAACCAAAGATCGAGCTTACTTGTCCGCTGGTTCCCAGAGGCAGCTCCTTTGAAGCTTGCAGTGTCTGAAATTTTGTATTCCATATTGTTAGGCATTCTAGGGAAAAAAGAGATAGATGTTACAAACCCAAAAAGCAACATAAATGCTACATTTGCCTTTTCTAGTTTCAGTTAAAGACACTTGAGTGAATAGAAATAACTGTTTCAAAGCAGCTCAGTTAGTAATGTACTCAACATTAGGAATGAAGTCATTTTGGTTAGGTCTCAAGAAAAACATTTAAAGTTAATTTTTCCAGTGAAGAGCTTTAAACAAGAAGCTGTGTCAAGAGCGACAGCAGCCAATGTAGCTTCCAGTCAGGAAGAACATTTTGTCATAAAATGCTACGTTTAGTGACTCAAATTTCTGTGATCCCACACCTCAGAACTTTAAGCATGAGACCGAATTGTTTGTTTCACTTGAGACCCTGATTTCTTAGAGGACACTAGGTCTGTTTCCCTGCATAGGTGCTTTTACAAGTGTTCAAATCCTCCTTTTAATTCCCCTCCATCCATGAGTTATGTTGCCACATCTTTACAACCGTTTCACAAACAGCATGAAAGCAAATATCGAAACACAAGAGTGAGTATAGTCCTGCAACCCACTATGCACTTCACTGGTAAAGGTTCTCTTTTGCCTGGTGCTCTGAATGGCACAGCTCAACTACGCGCCAGTTTCAAGAGCCAACTAACATTTTATTTGCACTGTTTCCTGCCTAGTGCTTTGCCTAAGGAAATTTTAGACCTTACAACATCTTAATCTGATTTTTCAAGTTACCTTTGGATTCTTTGCCAGATGCAGTTAGACTTCCTAATACCGCAACGTGGTCTTTATCAAGAACAACGAAAGAAGTTCCTTTTAGAACACTTCCAGATACCGAAAGGTTTAGTAGTAGTGACTTGGACAAAATTTGCTCTTCCTCTTCAGTATTTTGCTGCAGAGGTATCAGAATCTTGTACACAGAGTCACTGGAATCTGTCAAAGAAAAGTGACAACACTTTTATCATATGTTAATGTGGAAAAACTATTTGCTATGATATGGCAGGAGGATGCCCAAAGAGAACAAAATGGAGTGAGTGCTGAAAGAATAATACAGGATATTTAAAGGACACGCTATGATGCAAAGCAGCAAAATAAAAGTATAGCTAGCATGAGATGTGCAAGGTAAAAGTCATAACATTTAGGAACAGTCAGCCTTTGCAGCCATCAAAATATCACGAAGATTTAACTACTACTTCTACCACTAGCTGCTTCAGCCAGTTTAAAGAGATAAAAATATTCATTCATAAATATCAACATTTTTGCCCTTCCATACAATTATTTCCTTTATTATCACATCCCGTTAGAAAACATAACTTACACAAACACAGAAGTGTGATTATCTGATTTTTTATATATGCAGTGAAACTCAGTGGTTTAGATAGCTCCTGTTGCTCAAGCTTATATTTGTGTAGACTATCCATCTTAAGTTTCTGTACGTAGACAAAAACATCTCCATCCTAAAACAAAAAAGAAAATAAAAGTTTTCCTGTAATTCACACAAAGAAGAGGTAACAGAAATTCAGATATTAGTAGTGCTTAACTTTGAATGTTAAGTAAAATTAGGAATTTGTGTTTTCTATAGGACATACAGCCTAACTCAGAAAAATTTGCACTCAAGCATGTAAAGACAATTCTAATTTGATGGAACAAATGGATTCACAGGAAGAAGCATCTGAATAAAGACAGACTCATGTATAACTGTTTTTTTAAAAATTATAAATCCTATGTAATAAGTTCCTCACAATGAGCAAGTATTTGAGGGCAATGAAGAGTCACACAGTCGTCTACTGTATTTAACCTTAATTGCTCTCTGACATTACAAGAGCCAGGCTCCTCAGCCCTGAAAGCAACATAACTTCAATGTCACTTTCCTACCAGAAACAATACATATATAGGATATTGATTAAATTACGATAATGATTTCACTAAAAGCTCTTAAAATCCAACGAAACAGGCAATGGATTTTAGAAAAAGCACGTAGATTTGCTGCTATGAAAGTTTTTAAAAAAGGTATTCAACTCACTTTCTCAGTAGTGAAGATTAAGATAGGTTGTTGACCTTCCACAAAAGCTTCACTCCACCTAAAACCAGAAAGCTGTATGAATGTCTTCTAAATTCTAGGACTATACCTAAATTCGTATCAGCATTCCTTAGGCAGCCTCTTATTTTTAGGATATCTGTGTCAATAATTTGAACATTTTAAGAACAACGTGCTAGAAAAAAAAGGCCAACCCCAAGATCTCAGTCTTCTGATTTCTCCCCTATTCCCTCAAAAAAGGGAACAACTTCCATCACCATCATCCATTCCTCTAAGCAAGCAGCAAGCTTCATAAAACTATATCACTTACTTGATGACTTCATCTGAGATAACATTTTCAATTTCTTGTTGTGGATCTTCCAAAAGGACATCTAAAGTCCGAACACCACCTCCTTTGAATAGTACCACTGGCCCTCCGCTGGGTAGTGAATGTATTCTGTATACATCAGCTGAAAGCTATACAGGAAAAAAAAAAATTTCAATGTTCTTCAGTGTATTACGTTGAAAGCCAGGTGTTTTATCTCTGATTTTTTTTAAAGTTCTTTCAATAAACGAGTAACAGAAGAATGATGAATCTGTAAGATTCCTAATTATGTAGACCTAGTAGGTGCCGATTTTCAGAAATGCTACAAATAGTGCAAACCACCACCCAGCAAAAAGCCAGGAAAACATCCCAGTGAGCATCACATTTCTGAATCACATCAGAAAAAACTTAATTGAGGGTAAGCAGTTCAAACAAGTGTTACACAGCGTAACACAAAGCGTTGCTTAACACATCCACCAGAACAGAAAAATCTGTATTTGAACATAATTCATCACCTTTAAAGAAAGCCCTCTGAAACTCTGGACTTGGGATATGAATCATTTTAAGAGTAATACTTTGATGATCGAGTCTCTCAGTCTAAGCGGATTTCTTGCAATATTCACGAAGCCCAAATTAAGACAATGGTCAGCTAAAATGTAATATTACCAGTACCATGAAAATTAGCATCTCTTCCCTCCACCAGGATTCAAAATGTTAACTTAAAAGTGAATATATGTTAAGAGACTTACTGTTGCTTTAAATACTTTGTCCAAGTTAATATCTTTGTCCTTCCATATTCTTAAAACCTTTAAGAGAAGCATTATTTTTTTAGGCACAGAAAACCAGTAATACACAGGCTTCTCACCACGCAAAAGACTAGCAATTGCACCTCACTGAAACACAAGAGGAAAATATACAGAAAGTATTCACAGTGCTCAGTGGAAACCGACCCAGGGGAAGTTTGGATGGGCAGAAGCGAAGCAGAGGCAACAGGAATACAAACCCAGCTCAGAAATCGTGAATTGGAAAGAAAGGACAGGAAAGAGTACAGCTAAGGAAAAATACACCAGAATCCTAAATGAAAGTAGATCAAAGCGATGGAGACAAATTAAGATACAGATGACCTGATCTGGAAGAGAACATTTCAAGGAGAACAATGAAAAGTCAGGAAGATATTTCATCAACAACAACAAAATGCCAAAGGTTCAGCATGTGCTGAGCAAACACTACAGGTATGCAAACGGGAAGTGTTTAATTGTAAAATATGGATGAAGGTATGAACTATTTTAATCATTTCAGTACAACAAGCATGCAGTTCTAAACGTCAACCAGTCTGCAACAGGAGAAGTAACTTATCCTTACAGAATGTATGCACCAGGCATTCTTCAGTGTTTTAAAAGGCCACCATGTAACTGGTGCTCGCCACAGATTATCTTCATGTCATTACGGAAAGAACACACTGTGCAGCCGCAGACCTGCACACCCCTGTCCTCTCAAACAGCAGAGATGACCCAAACTGCAAGTGGGTTTTGAGAGCTCCTCGCATTTACATTTAGCCAAGAATCCAGCACTGCTGATGTCCTCCCTATCTACGTTCCCCCAAAAGACTCACTACATTCTTTTTCTCCTTGAAGAAAAGATAAAGGACCTCACCTTGTCGTCATGAACAGCTATATATTCATGAGTTTCAAAGTTGCATATAACTGGGCACGTGATAATCTGCCCATGTTTAACTGACCAACAACCCAGTGGCTTCTGATCTGAAACCTGGAAGAGTCAGGAGAAAGACACTGTGATTAAAATATAACGCGGTACACTTTTGGGATTTTTCTCGTGACAGAAAGGACATGTAAGGCAGCCACATCTGATTTCATTGAGAATATTTAAATATGGAAACTGCTAGACTCAGCACTTCTGCTTGAGCATTCCTGTTTCTGACTTCAATACTAAAAATTTCAGAATAACATGAAAGAGCTTTACATTAATTACAAATTATTTCTTTTCATGTAAGAAATACCTTTAACCTGTGCTAGTCAGACTGGCCATGCCATGGAGCACAGGTGAGATGCATGGCCTCTCCCAAGTGACGACGTTACCTTCAATCGCTAGCGTACGTTACTTTTACAACGAAGACAATCGTGCGCAGAACCACACCTTCTCTCTTCTTATTCCAGTGTAAGTCATCGAGACCAAAAGCAATGAACTTCACTGCCCAAACTCACGTTCCGTATGATTTACGTCTGGTTGCTCCGAGGGCACTCAGCCCCTCAGCCCAGAGCTACACCGGCTGTGCGTACCAACGCGTTTGTGTCTCCATGCATGGTGCTGGCAGTGGGACGGACAACTCAAAGGAGGCTGTGCCACGAACCCCCCAAGATACAATCCCCAGCCCCATGAACACGAACGCTACTGAAGATACAAACCCAGATATTTCCATAAAGTTTATTATCGCGGCCTACTGAAATGAACACACACACTACAAGACACCAGAATACACTTCTAGTTTGAACTGCCGCAAAACAAAACCCTTTCATCCTCCAGCCAAGAGGACGGCGACTGACACCAACCGGCAGCCGGGCCAGACCCGTCACCCCGGCTACTGCCAGGCCGCGCCGGCAGACCCCGGGGGCAGCGCC
>Ga0065711_1051007_pt1 | contig 10559 bp, 11 predicted proteins | sample Hoacrofraction12_FD_59098 | JGI IMG/M metagenome (GOLD analysis project Ga0065711, IMG submission 59098) | Hoatzin crop microbial communities from Cojedes, Venezuela - Epithelial fraction 12 v2 (version 2) | ecosystem: Host-associated > Birds > Digestive system > Esophagus > Crop | place...
ACGATGAGCAGCCAGTCGATGACGTATGATACAGCTGCTAATCTGACGGCAAATGCATTCACAAGGGATGGATATACATTTAGCGGATGGAATACTGTGGCTGACGGAAGCGGTACGGCGTACAGTGATGCTGCGGAGGTTAAGAACCTCATATCAACAGCCGGTGGTACAGTAACACTCTATGCACAGTGGACGAAGGTGTCTACAGGCGGTGGTTCCGATACGAATTCAGGTACGAGTTCCAATGCCTCGACAACATCTTCAAACACCACGGCGCAGTCGGCAGATGTAACTACATCGACAAACACAGCCACGACAGTACAGGGCGTACGTACAGCTGATGATGTGGCGCTGTTTACGATATTCCTGATGATGCTTACATCACTTATGGGTATAGTGGTAACGGCCGGAAGGAAGAAGCGTTTCTAATAAGTGAAGGGTTTATAGAGTATATGGTCCCGAGAGCGTGATGCTGCGTTCTCGGGATTTTTCTACGATTAGGATAGTATCATATGTTTTCAGAAAACATATGATAGCATCACATCACCGGGTTGTAGGTTGAAGAAAAGGAAAATAGAGTGAAAAATCAAGGAGTCTTAAATATCTTTATCGAGATTTCTTTGGTGCATTATCGCACCTTTTTTCCGAAGGTAAATTTACGCTGTCTTAACCATCGGTTGATACCAGATTTTAAAAAAACAGGTATATTATAGATAGAATGATAAAAAGTTGTTAGACGATAATTAGGAGGGAAATGATATATGAGACTTGCAACAGCACTTCAGGAGAGGGTGGATCTCAAGGATAAAATCAGATACATAAGAGGTAGAATCGAGGATAACGCACTTGTTCAGGAAGGCGAGAAGTCGAATGAGGACCCGATGGAACTGCTTGCGGAGCACGATGAATGCTGCGCCAGACTTGGTAAGCTGATGTTCGCAATTAACTATACCAATTGTCATACTATGATAGATGGCAAAAGCCTTACGCAGATAATAGCTGAGAAGGATGCGTTTTCTATGCAGGCGAGCTCTTACTCCCAGGTAATAGATGCAGCCTCCAGAAACACTTACAGGGCTCGTCAGACGGAGATAAAGATACTTTCAAATGTAAATGTTTCGGAGCTTGTTAAGGAGCATGATAAGATTTCAAAGAAGATTAGAGAACTCGACAATATCCTGCAGGAAGCAAACTGGACCACAGAGCTTATAGAGCCGTAGGTCTGGTAAGTTAATAGAGGTAGCTTATATCTGGGCGAATATCGAGATGGCAGTAAACTGCCCTGAAAACATAACGTCCTCGGATGATAATCCCATTTGTGAAATAAGGTTTAGGGTTAGAGAGGTTTATAAATTACGGGCGCAATGTTACATGTTATTGTTTTTTACCTGATGTTGACAGATTAAGTGAGGGTTGGGTAAGGGGATATTTTGAAGGAGAGTTAACATGGGTACATTTATAAATGTGGTAAAACCTGATGATGTAGTGATACCGGAGGATAAACGGCAGGAGTTTGCAGAACGTGCTCTTACGGTATTCATGCAGGGCGGTATGCTGAGCTTTGATAAGGTAAGTCTGTACGGTAAGAAGATATATATGCTTAAAAAACCTGCTCTTACTGAGGATGGGTTTGATACGATATATAACTATTATGAGGATGATATCTGGGAGAATGCAGGGCTTAGTCTTAGACTTGACCGTATGACAGGGAAGAGAGAGTGCTGTATATACAGCGGTAAGATAGGCTGGAACAGATTTGCTATCGCGGCAGAAGCTGCAACAACACTGCAGGCATACTATCTCGATGGTGACAGCATAGCATTTACGGATGATACGGTGACGCCTACACATCCATTCTCAAAGTGGTTTCAGTATCTGTTCCCAGAGGACTCAGACAGGTTCCCTCTCGCATATGGAAATGCATGGGACATATTTATGATGTGTCACGATATAGATGAGGGATATACTTCCTATGATGGCTGGGATTGGCTGCTTGATGGGAGAATCAAGACAGAGGCATGGCTCAGCGGTATAGATGCTGTGAGAAATGGAACTGAAGCTGTTATAAGTGAGGCGGCGACTGATAATGACAAAAATGATTTTTTGGCGGTAAATTCCGGTATCAAAATGATTATTGAAATGCTGCAGCTTATTGATAGTTCGCCGCTCGTATCGGAGGATAAGAAGTATGACTATATAATTGAGATGATAAAGACGTTTATATCGACAGGAAATGATATAGATAAATTTCGAGAAACCATTCATACATATGACAAGAGCCTCGGTACAGATATTATGAGTCTTACGTGGCATATGATAATGTACGCGGATTTAAGGGCATTCCTTATAAAATATATAGCCGAGAAGTACGACAGGGATTTCTTTGAACTGTGGAACAGTCTGGGAATGAAGGATGTTAGCTGCGATTATTTAAGTCAAAAAAAGAAATATGGTAAGCCCAGTAATACACGTGAGCTTTTTAAAATAACTCCGGAGGATATGCTTTACATCTTGCCGGTGGCTGAGATGAATGAACTGGCAGATGATACGAAGGCTTGGTTTTCAGAACTTAAGGCACAGTATGATGAGCTGATGAAGGATGAGGATTTGAAACCTGTAGATATGAAGCAGGTTATGGATGTACTCGATTATGCCGAAGATAATTATCACTATGTGTTTGTGTTTTCGGATTTCTTCGAGGAGACCATTGGGCATACAGCAGATAAGAAATATGCAGCATACTGGAAAATCTTTGAGAATATCGTTCGGGATGAACAGAATCTTGTTGCAGCTGCTGAGATGTTTGCGAGAGATGATGATGGTAAGTTTGTTTATTCAATATATGGAGATAAGGTCATGAAGAGCAGTTGGGAATTTATGAGTCGTGAAATGAAGTATAATTCAGGCAGAACAAAGGTTCGTAGCTACCTTGCGCTTATGGCAAACAGAGAGCTGAGAGAGAGGGTACTTGGGTGAACCACCGGTTAATAGGAATTTTTCGGAAATGTACCTATACTTTATATATAAGACATGAAGGGAGAGATGAACATGAGGACAGTACAGGATTGGCTGAGGCTGCTGGATGCCGACAAGCTGTGTGAGATGTATATGGAAAAGGATAACGTGTATGACTACTCTGCCCCAGAGTGTGATGATTATACAGTCGGTGAGCTTAAAAGCCATGCGCGTAAGAGGTTTATGAATAAGCTGCAAGAGCTGAAGGAGACGAAGATAGTCGAACTCCCGGCAGATAAGCAGATGATTTTCTTTGCAACAGATGCTTTTAGTGAATATATCATTTGTGATAAGGTGGCGACACTTTGCTATGTGAAGGATATTAAGGAGAACTCTAAACTTTGGAACAGCTACGGTTGGGGGCTTACGCCGTCTACAGAGTGGCTTGGTTACTACATAGCGGAAACCGTGCTTACAGTTATGTATATGTATGACATACTTGTTGAAATCATATGGGAGGCGTCGTTCTACGGAGACAGTGATGCTGAGGTTATGGTTTTAAGACAGACTCTTGAAGGTGAGAGAGAAGACTATATAAGGCGCAGCGGCAAGGACATAGGTATACCTGAAATTACAGGGAAATCGGATACTGCCGCAAATGCATCAAGCGAGCTAAATGCATCGCACGGAGCTGCTACAGAGAAGAAGGGCTTCGTGGAGAGCTATCTCGAGGAGAGCCTTGCCGAAAAGCCTGAGTTTGAAGAGTTTGGTACACGTACACCGAGAACCTGGGAGGAGTGGCAGAGGTCTCTCGGCTGTGATACTGAGACTGAGAAGCTGGGGAAGAGAATTGCGATGAATGTTATGGATTTTTCAGAATATTCATTCTGGAGAGAAATAGATTATGTCAGGAAGTTACTTTTAGATACTGAGGAGGATTGATTATGAGAACAGTACAGGATTGGCTCTGCAGAGTGGATGAGAATAAGCTCTGCGATGAGTTTATAAGAGAATATAGCTTGTATGATTTTACAGAATTTTACTTTGATAAGTATAAGATATCTGAACTGAAGAACTATGTGCGTGGTAGTGTTATGGAAATGATACACACTCTGCAAAATATGGAGATAAGCACAGTAGATGAGAGTGATAAGGGCATATTTTATATGGTACTGACACCGGATTCAAGTGGATTCGGTGAGACTATTCCTGAAATGTGTGCCACTCAGGATGTAATAAATAATGAGAAGTTTCCTGAGACATTTGTAGAGTTGGATGATTTCAAGGCTAATGAGTGGCTTGGCTTCTATATAGCTGAGACCGAGCTTACTCTCAGAAATATGTATGAGCTACTTGCATGTATCATATGGTATGGTGTCACCTATGGTGATGACTTAGATGAGATAGGGAAGAAGTTAAGTCGTAGGACATGGAATGAAGAGGACTGGGAGTTGACAGGTGAACCCGAAAAGAAATGTATCGAGCCCTGGGAGATTGTATATGGTAGTTGGGAAGCGTGGATTGCAGCAAAGATAAGCTACGAGTCTGATGATCCGGACTGCGAACTGGAGGATAGGATGATAAGTGTATGGCAGAGCGGTGACGAGTACAAAGCATATGTCAAGAAGAGAGAGTTTGACGCGGTTAAGAAGCTTTACCATCAGCAGGAATAAAAACACCTCGGTACAATTACCGAGGTGTGATAAAGCTATCGAGTGTGTGAAAAAATCATTGTAAATAGGATGTCACTTCTTGACGACCTTCAGTCCCTTCTCCAGCTTCCTATCGTTAAACTTAGGAAGCAGCTCCTTGATGGTGTCATCGAAGAATGCCTCATAGAGACGCTTGTCGGCTCTAAGCTTTATACCCTTCAGAGGTATGATATCTGATGCACAGTCATCATTTTTAGTGACGATAAATATTTCATCATTTCGAAGTATCTTCTCGTCGATGATACGCACCTCATGGGTAGAAGTGATAAGCTGAAGCTTCGTATCTGCGGCCTTCTCAAGGAAGAGCTTCACGAACTTGGTCGTGAGAGACGGATTAAGGGATGAGTCAAGCTCGTCAACCAGGAAGGTTATGTCCTTATTTTCAAATACAAGGATATCCAGCAGCTCAAGTATTCGTGCGGTACCGTCGGACTCTTCGCCGAGTGTAAAGGATACTCCGTTATGATTATGGACAAAGGAAAGAGTGAATATGGAAAGATTATTCTCTTTATCCAGCTTGAATATGTAGTATCCCTTAAACATACTTGCAACTAATTGGAAAGGCTTTTCGTCATCAACATCGCCCTCATGTGAGTATTTTATCTCGATAAGCTTATCCTTGATTCTACTGATATCAGAATCATCGAGAGCGGTTTCGCGCATAACCATATCGTTATCGACCTCGCGCATACTTATAGAATACTCGCCGAAACCGAGACCATCGAGTACATTTGACAGAGAATCGAAGTTGAAACGCTCGTACTTCATGCTGTCAGAGCCCTTGTGAGCGAAGGGAAAGCGGAAGACTATGCACCGGGTGATGAAGTAGTAAACATCCCTGAGAACCGAGAGCTCCGGATTCTTATCATACATTGACTCTTTACCATGATTCATAAGGGTAAGCATAAGAGCCTCATTGTTGGAATCATTATCCTCCAGGTTGTTATTTAGCTTGGTATTTGCGGCAGAGGACTTGAAGTATAAAACAGGGTGGTGATTTTTGCCGGATATATCTCGGTAGTAGATTTCCCGCTCTCTACCGGTTTTGCTTACTCGGTACAGAGCCTCCTCAGTGAAGCGCTTCTGACTGAGTATTACTGAAAATGTATATCGGTAGTGAGTTTCCTTGTACTCGAACTCAATGTTAAATGTACTCGGCAGAGCTTTGTTTTCCGGCTTCATCCTATGATAGAGGTTTGTTATATCTGTCGGCTGCTGCATGATGCTGTACTGAACAAAGCGTCGAAGCTGCTTTATAGCCTTGATTATATTTGTTTTGCCGGTAGCGTTAGCACCATATAGTGCAGCAAACTTTACACATTTGAAGCCGTCTCCGAAGTACACATGCTCGTTATTTACACGTGCCTTACCGGCAGACAGGTCAAGAGTAGTAGCCATGTCATAAGACAAGTAATTAGAAACTGAAAAGTTAAGTATCATAGTTGTTCTCCATATTGTCTGTTGTATTTAAAATTTTAGTTTTTGTTAGGAATTACATATATTCTACACAAATTCTTCAAAAACAACAAGACAAAAATGAAGTTTACTCAACATTTTCGTTTTAATTAAAATTTCCTGGTTGACATGCAATACCATGCATGTTTATAATGGCAATGGATTCGAACGAATGAAGCGACTTAACAAAAGAATATATATAAAAAATCGATTTTCGACGTGAGATGCGTATGACAAAATCGTATAAAATAGTTAACAGACAAAGAAGAGTCCCTGTCCATACAGGGTTCGAGAGAGAAGGAGCTTGTTTAGATGATTATATTTGTGGATCTTGAAAATGTAAAAAATAGCGGTATGCGAGGCTATGAGTACTTGAATGATACAGATACCGTTTACCTCTGCTTCAGCAAAGCGGTAAGAAATCTTAGGGCTAATATACTGAGGGGATTGGCGAAAAACAGGGTGAACATCAAGTTGATAAGACTGGTTACAGCTCGTAATAATGCGCTTGATTTTTATATAGCATCCGCTGTCGGTGAGCTTCTGGGCAAGGGCGTACAGGATAGAATAGCTATAATTACCGAGGATAAGGGTTACTACTCCATAGCAGACTTCTGGAGGTCGGGACAGAGTGAGTGTGGCGAGGTTTGCATTACGATAGCGGATAGCATTGCTGATGCGATTCGGTACATAGGTGGTAAGGAGCAGCGAGTCAAGAAGGTTATAGAAGATAGCGAGATGCTTGATATATATACCTACTGCAGTGGCTACCAGGAAATGTGTGAGTTCAGAGATAGACTGCAGTTTGAGCTTGGCGGAACCGGATACGAGGATGTGGTAGATGAGGTCTTCGATATATATGATGAGGACAAGAGACCTGCCGAGCTCTACCATGAGTCACTTCACAGATTCGGTAGAGAAAGAGGAAGAGTTGTATATGCTGCACTGAAGCAGGCAGCAGGGTTTTGATAGATACATTTTGCAGAAAGGAGGTACGGCAAGATGAAGAGAAATGTAATGCGGCAGACGCTTACGGATGTGTACTTGGACACCATCAGATTTATATACGAGAACATGCTGCTTAAGGCGGCTGTTGGGGAGAGTAGGAAGTACACGGTTGTGTATCCGGCAGATGTGCAGCTCATGCCGAAGCTAAGCGAGTCAGCTGATAAGGCGGGAAGCGTAGAAGTGACGCGACACAGGACATTTGAGGCGATTCTCGACTCAGGCGATAAGTACAAGGGTATGAAGACCGCGGTCCTGAACTTCGCATCAGCAACCCGTCCGGGAGGCGGAGTCCGAAGCGGCGCCGGTGCACAGGAGGAGTGCCTATGCAGATGCTCAACCTTGCTTCCGGCGATTGATAAGGTCGCAGCCGACGAGGTTGGTTGTAGTTCCGCACTGGATACGGAGCGGGATGTGACCTGGGACAGCTTCTATCAGATGCATCGGGACAGACACGACTTGGTCCATGCCTACAAAGTAGGCATGCCCCGGCTCGGACAGTGGTCCGAGTCGGGACCTGCCAGCGGTATCGACACACTCTACACCGATACGTGTATATACACGCCGGGAGTGGTCATCTGCAAGACCGACACACTGGTGCCGGAGAGACTCGATGCAGAGAACTGGCGGACGACGGATGTCATCACATGTGCCGCACCTAATCTTAGGAGAAGGCTGCACGACGGAAACATAAATCCGGCATCTGAGATAAGTGAAGAGGACTTACTCACTCTTCATGAGATGCGCCTCACGCGCATCCTACAGGTAGCTTTGAGTAACGGAGTTGATGCACTGATACTCGGTGCATTCGGCTGCGGAGCATTTATGAACGACCCGCGTATTGTTGCGGAGGCACACAGGAGGGTGCTGACTAAGTTCAGACACAACTTTGAGAAAATAGAATATGCAGTATATTGCAGGGATGGAGAGACCAAGAACTTTGATGCCTTCAGTGAACTACTTGATTTCCGAGACTAGCGGGTAACACGGCCTGAGTAAGCTCCCAACTGTAGTATACGGAAGGGAGAACAATATGTTCAATAAGAAGAATTATTCAGGCATTAACAAGGAGGCTTCCCGAAAGCGTCTCTTCAAAATTCTTGACGAGAAGGGGATAGTACAAAATCAGCTTGCTGAGTATCTCGGTATATCACCCTCTGCAGTCAGCGCATGGAGAAATCAGGACAAGTTCCCTGATATGGAGAATCTGCTGATTATATGCAAGGCGATAGACGTACATATGGAGGATGTTCTTGTTACATACGATGATTCGTATGTAAGGTAGAAGAGTTAGGTTTGTAATTTACATTTTAGTGGCGGATGCGTAGAGGCGTGTCCGCCAAAATTTCGCAAATGTTAGTGCGGTTTATCATATGGAGGAAGTGTTGATGTTATATTTCTTAGCTGCATTTATAAATATATTTTGGATGCTTATGGGCTGTAGTAGCTTTATCAGAGAATACTCGGTACGAGATGAGGACGGTAGGATTACTAAAATCCCGGTGAAGATATTCTTAAGTGTAATTTTCACAACATTTGCTCTTATGACTATATCTACAATAAGGGAAAGCTACGGATTGTTTGCTGCGGCGTCGGCAATTAACATACTTTTCCCGCATCTTCTATCATACAGATTTAGCAGAGGCGGCTTCTTTGCCTACATAAGAATAAGGCGTAGAAGGCACCGCGACTGATAACAGATGTACCGAAATCACATAATCGATTATGAGTCAATGAACCAACGGTTCATAGGGATTTTAGAAATATGATGCTATCATTTATATGTAGCAAAACATTTGTAAGTATATAAGGAGGAAATGTATATGAAGGGCAGGAATTTTCCAAACTTTAGTGCGTATTTGATATCTGTTGGTAACTATGAGTCGCAGGGCTTACCGAACCTACCTGAGTATGACAAGAATGCTAAGGCGGTTGAGGAGGCTCTGGTTAGGGAGCTTGGGGTTGATAGAGAAGCCATAACTACTGTTGGTACAGATGGTGTTGTAACGAGGCAGGATGTAGGAATGATGCTGATAAATCTCCTGTATGGTGACTGTGAGAATCTGATCATATACTTCTCCGGTTATGGTGCTAAGGATGGTCTACTGCTTTCTGATGGCAAGCGTAAAGTGACAGAACTGATTGAGAAGCTAAGTATGTATCCGATAAGTAAGCTTTGGATTCTCTGTGATACCTATAGAGAAGGTAGTGAGGCTATAGATTTTTACGGAGTTGATAAGGGTGAGATAGAAGAACTTGCGGTAATAAGTACACCTGCTTATACAGAGGATGTAAAGGCAGAAGGTGACTGCAGCATATATACCGAAATAATATGCAAGGGTCTGAGCAGTCTAAGGAATGGTGCAGAGACTATTAATCATATCGAGGATGCTATGTCGTTAGAGGTGAACTGTTGGAATATTGTGAATTCTGCGAAGTCTGTGAATGCCCATAGGCTTGAATTTCAGAAATTTACATTAAAGAAGTAGATAATTTAATATTTTGAGTTGTAGTAAGGAGCTCGCAGTGTGATATGCGGGCTCCTTTGCTCTCTAAATGAGTAAACAAAATAGCGTATAAGCGAGGATGTGAACTAACGGTTAATACGGATTTTTCTTATATGATGCTATCCTATAAATGTAACGAATAGTAGTGATTTGAGATAAGGAGGAAAAGAGATATGGATTTTTGGATGCCAAGTGTAGAAGTAGAAACCGCCTCTGGCGTGAGGGAGCTAAACCTGAAAACCAGAGAGTTGACTAACAGAAACATCTATCTCATGGGCGAGATAAACGATGAGAGTGCAAATGCTACGGTGATGCAGCTGCTGCATTTGCAGGATGAGTCTGATGACGAGATAAGGATGTATATAAACTCCGGAGGAGGAGAGGTTATATCGGGAATGCTTATATATGATGTGATGCAGTCGATAACAGTGCCTCTCAGCGTGTACTGTACAGGTATCGCAGCCAGCATGGCGGCAGTTCTGCTTGCAGGCGGTCAGAAGGGAAGAAGATATATACTCCCTCACTCAAAGACCATGATACATGAACCACTTATAGCAGGCGGAATCGGAGGAAGTGCCTCGTCTATCCAGAATACAGCCGAGTCGATTATGGAGACAAAGGCTATGATAAATGGAATCCTGGCAGAGCACACAGGTAAGGATATAGCCGAGATAAATGAGGCTACAAAGTTTGATAATTACATGAATGCAGAGAAGAGTGTAGAGTTCGGACTCTGTGACAAGATAGTCACGAGTCTGAGGTAATGAGATGTTATGACACGCAAGCTGTGTGCAGGGGTTCATAGGCGTAAGTTTGAAACAAAAAGGTAGCGGATAGAAAAAGACTGTATGACACGACAAATAAGCCATCTTCCGGTGGCTGAAAATTGAAAACTGAATATAGACACAACACCTAATCAGGAAGC
>Ga0065711_1051008_pt1 | contig 10559 bp, 6 predicted proteins | sample Hoacrofraction12_FD_59098 | JGI IMG/M metagenome (GOLD analysis project Ga0065711, IMG submission 59098) | Hoatzin crop microbial communities from Cojedes, Venezuela - Epithelial fraction 12 v2 (version 2) | ecosystem: Host-associated > Birds > Digestive system > Esophagus > Crop | place...
CCCGCGGCGCTGGGCCGGGCGCCGCCACTCGCGCCCTTCCACTGGCGGCGCGGCGGTCCTGCTAGCCCGTCAGGCGCGGTGGCCAAGTGGTAAGGCGTCGGTCTCGTAAACCGAAGATCGCGGGTTCGAACCCCGTCCGTGCCTGCCGAGGCAGCCCGGTGCGCTGGTAGGCCCGCGGCGGGGAGGCTGCGGATGCCGCCTCGTGTGAGGCTTCTTTTTGGTCGGGGCGGCGGAGATCGGCTCCGGCCCCTCGCCGCGGTCCCGGGGAGCGCCGGGGAGCGGGGTCGTAAAGCGGGGGGTGGCCGCGGTCACACTGGATTTCCACCGCGCACCCAGCGGCGTGGGCGCGGTCCCCGCAGAGCTAGCGGGGAGGCCGGGGGCGTGAGCCCGGTGCGGGCCGTGGGCTGGCGGGCGGGGGGAAAGGGTCAGGCAGGGGCCGAGCCCGGGGGTTCCGGGAGCCGCTGCCCTGGCGTGGGCCTGCTCTGCTGCGCGTCCCGCAGGACGGGTGTCTCTGGTTTGCTGTGGGACGGGTGTCCCGGGGGCAGTGAATCACCGCTGGACTGGTGTTTGCACTGCATCGCTGGGGCAAAGCGCTGGGCCAGCCCGCAGACACTGAATCCCTCTTGCTGTGACTTTCTCTGTAGGTGCTGGTTTTGATGTCATTCTCGCATGTAGAGTCCTTAAATGGTAGAGGGAGGCCGAATCCTGGCATAAACAAATAGAGCTGTGAAAAGCTTAGTGCAGTTGTACCGTTTACACCAGAACTGACCTTCGCTGGTTGGCGCATAAAGCTGTGCGGAGCTTTACACGCGTGCAGGGGCATTTCTGCTGGCTCTGTGTAACATCACTTTGATTATTGCTGCTTTCAGGCAGCTTAAAATACATAAAGAATAGAGTCATTTCACTGCAAAGTCACCATCGCCAGATATCTGGGTGGAGCTGAGAAGCCTCTTCCAAAAAACTAGCTGCTTCCTTTGATGCTTAGAAGCAGCTGGTTTTTGCTCTTCAATGTGCCATGCTTAGCCTGGGACTGACTGGGGAGGAGGCTGTGTGTCTTTCTCCATAGGTATTGGAAGTGTGTGTGCGTAAGGTGTTTGGGGAGGTTTGTACAAAATGGTTGTACAGTATGTCAGTAACAACACACAAATAAAGCTGTAGTGCATTTTGGTAGAAAACCAGGAGGTGTGGTTTAGAACTTGTTTAGAAAAACTTAGACACCGTTTTACTTGGAAAATGCAGTGCTGTCAAAATCCTGTCAGCTTTGTTGGAGGCTTTTGAGGACAGAAGCTCCAGCTCTGAAACACCCTATTTTGACTTTTTTTTAATTCTACGTCTCACATCAGCTTGTCAAAGCAAAATGTTTCTAATGATTCAAAAGCCATCTTGCAGTTTTGCAGAGAATTTCAAAATTCTGTGGGTTTGTGTCTGGTTGAAACCACTTGTGAAAGTGAGGTCCTCCCTGAGACAGGCTTGCCATCCCACAAACCTGAGCAGTTGAGTCTTGCCCAAACGTGTGCCGCAAACCCAGGACTAAGAGCCAGGTATTTCAATAAAGCTCTGGCATTGCTCTCCTCTGTGGCCATAACACATCCAGGCAGCTCACCAGTTGCTTAACTTCAGTCTGCAGAACTGGAATATTCACTTCTGACTCCCGTGTGCCCTGGGAGGAAGGTCCTTCGCAGGCTCTTTGCCTAGCGTCTCGGGGAGGGTCACACAGGAGAGCGGTGTGCCGGGGCTGCTGTTGTGCGTCTTCGCTCTTGGAACAAGCTCACCTGCCTGGATCCTTTCTGTTCAGTAACATGTGGTTCTCTGTCTGCCATCCTGCTCACGTTCTCTTCAAGGCTCCCCAGCTCTTCACAGACACACAGATCCCAGGGTACCGGTATTTTTCTGCAGTCTTCAGGACCATCATTTTAGGGCTGTTGGTTTTGCTAAGTACAGCAGAGCCCTGGTGTGCGATACAGGCCCCTGCTCACCCCCAAAGTATGACTGAAAAATAATGCATTGGTTGTAGTAGCCAAGAAAGTCCAAAGGAAGACAAGGAGGTGTTCTTGTATGGAAAGGAATGGGTGGAGGCCTTGCTATGAATACCACATTTGAACAGGTGAAGCTTTTGGAGAAGTTTGTTGCCTCTGAAAAGTTCTGGCTGGCTTATTAGAAGGAATGGAGCTGTGCCTCTGAGTTCACACATGAAGTTTACAGCAGGGCAAGATGCTGTGCTGAGCCTCCTAGAGACAAACTGCTGTCGGCCCTGGCTCAGGCAAGAGCAGAGGCTGCCGGTTACTCTAGACAGCGGAGGGAATTTCTGCAGCAGGAGCTCGGGACGTGCAAGCCTGGCCCCCCGCGCGTCCCTGTCACCTGGCGCGTGTGCTGTGCCTGGCCGGTGCTGTTTGTGAACAAAGCTGGAAATCAACAGCTCACCCCAACTGATGGAAATCAGCAGCGAGCCGCTCAGGCTAATAAGACTGTGTCAGCTGACCCTGTGTGGGAACAAAGTCCAGCCTAAAAATAAAATCCATATAAAATGTCCTGCTCACCACATCTAGGCAGAGCTGATCCTGCTGCTCCCTCCCCTCCCGGCTCGCTGGCGCGGGCACTGCTGAGGCTTTTGGCTCTCCTCGCTCCCCTCTCCTCCATGCCTCTGCACCTTCATGCTTGTGGGAGCTCCCGGCACGGCAGGGCTGTGTTGAGGCAGATCACGCGTTTTCTCACCTCCCAGATTCCTGTCCCCCTCTTCGTACTCACTCGGGCAATAAATTTGATTCTGCTTTATTTTAATAGCTGAAGTCCTGAAGTGCCAATGAGCTTTAATTGAGATGCTTATGATCTGATCATAGCTATGCTGGCAATGGTTTTGGTTTGGGTTTTTTTTTTGGTGGGCGAATTGTTTATTTTGGACACAAGTCTTGACCAAAAACATACAATTTTTTATGTGCCCCATTTGAGTTGCTTTAAGATCTTTGATTTTATTCCAGAAAATACTGAGCAGCATCCCTCTGAACATAATGCCTCTATTAAATGAGGAGTTATTAAATGAGGATTAAAATGAGGCCCCTTTTAATTACCTAATAAAAACACATTACAATTAATGTACTCAAAAGATGTGTCAATGCTGAAAATCTTGGCCATATTTAGACAGAGAATTTCCTGACCTTTCTGGTTTGACAAAAGTCATTTAGAATCCAGACATCTTCATGACCCCTTTAAAGTAAGTGTAAAAATGAATCCATTATAACAGCGGTATTTCTGAATTGTGTATTACATGTATTTTTGAGAGGCTGACAGAAAATGCTTGCTTTTGAAAGGTAAGATGTGAGTGGGGACTAAAAGCATAATGTTCTTTGTTCGGATTATAATAACATTTTTCAGTGCTTTGCAACTCTCCTGAGTGTCTGTCGCGTCCTCCCTAGGGTCAAACTTCAGCAACTGAAAACCAGCGTGTTAGCAACACAGGAGGAGCTGTGTGTCTGATTCAGAAATAGTCGTGAGATCATTCGAAAGCCTTGCTCAGACCCTGCTCTGTGGAGCCGGGCAGGGGGACTGTCCCAAAGGCTGTTCGGATCCGCTTGTCCCGTTAATAAAGTGTTGCATTGTCTTCTCAGCTCTCTTGCTTTTTGGGTATCCCTCCATGGGACTGCTGACGTCTTTTTTTTTAAAAAAAAAAAAAAAAAAGAGAAAAAAGCTGAACAACCCAAGCCCTGAAACCTTGAACTTCAAAAGAAAATACAAGTGCTGAGTTGTGCAAACAGAACGTGGTGTGCCAGGGGGAACGAGGCTGCCTGCGCCAGCTGGGCCATGTGCCGGTGAGAGCCCTCGCTCGTGGGGATGGGGATGGGGTCCTGGCAGCCAGGCCCTGCCTTTGTAGAGGGCAAAGGACAGGGCCAAGCTGGGAGGATGCTCAGTGTCTGCGGTACGAAGCTGCGATAACATTTCCTACAGATCAGACAACTAAACGTATGAAGTACGTTATAAGCTGTGACTGCTGGTAAGACCACCAACAAACAACTGGCGGGATGAGGCAGGAGAACAATATTTGCAGTGTTGTCTGAATCCCAAGTATATGGCTGAGTAAATTAGCCCATGAGTAAATAAACCCCAAACTGTGGAAATCTTCACATGGCTACAGCAATGTGATTCCCATTTCCATTATGCCTGGAATTTAATGGACTGCTGCAGTTTGACCAAAAGGCATTTCTTGTGTCAAAATGAAAAATTACAGATCAAAAGGGTGACTTTGCAGACAAACATATCGATCTAAAGCCTGGGTGACACAGACTTCCTGGAAGAGAGCCCAGAAGCATGTCTGTGTTTAAAGTCAAATAGCTGTAGTCTTTTACCACTGATGAATAGAAAATGTTTTTGTCTGCATGCCGAAGGCTCAAGCAGAAACAGAAATTACTTGATTTGTTCTGCCGGAGGAGCAGGTACGTGTTTGCGAATAATAATCCATTGAATGCTGCAGTATTCAATAATTTTAAAAATGACAGTGAGATAGGAAATAAGACATTTCCCCCCTTCTGAAAACTCTGTTTATGGCAACTCTAGAAAAGGCAAAGTGGGTTTCCTCATTCTGTGTTCAAGGGGCAGAGTTACTGGTGTCCCCTTCCCTAGAAACATGAGGAGGGGAGCAGCGTGAAGTTCCTCCATGAGGATCCCAGTTGTATTTTTGCTTTGGTACAGGAGTAGCAAGTCTTACAGAGGTTCAGTCCTGAGCATGCTACTGTCATCTATAATTAGATGCTAATTAAAAGGTCCAGGTGCGCCTCCCTGCCCCGGATGAACGAAGTGGTCAGCACAGCATGCTGAGAGCAAGGTGTAATGCCACGAGTGGCAGCCGCGGGATTTTGTGAATGAGCTCTGTGGGCACCCAGGAGAGGGAGCGGGATTCCTTCCTGCTGTGCTGGAGCAGTGCGCAGCCGTGCTCGGTGACCTGGTTTCACAAGGGAACCTGTGAAAACAGAATTTAAATGGAAATAGTGGTGCTGAATGGCAGCGGCTGCTTCTGTGAAGCCCAGAAGATGCCAGCTGACACTCCGGGCAGCATGTCCGAAATGAACTTCAGCTACGCAGGGAAGGAGGAGCAAGGGGGATGGATGGGAGATTTCTAATCTCATCTCCTCCACTGTCTGTTTAACCTCAGCAGCACGGGGTCTGCTGGTCACAGAAGCCCTCCTCCTCTCCCACTTTCTCTCTCGGGTGCTTATTCATGCTCCTGACTGTAGACAGCATGAAAGGAACTGAGGCTGAGAGCCCAGCCCTGGAAGGTTTGTGCACTCTTACGCATCCGAGTACCCTCTTGCATTTATCACTGAGTGAAGTTTACTGTGGTAATCAAGCTCTCGCAGAATGAGGGGCAGTAACAGGAGTATAGCTTTTGTTATGACCTTGGTGTAAACTGGAAAAAAATTATATTGGAGCTGATGAAATTATATGTATATAAATGCAGTGCCATGGGAGCAGAGTCAGATGTCGGATTAATATAGCTTCTGAACTATTAGTCCTTTTATGAATCTCATATTATGGAGAGTAATTTCCTTTGCGTTCAGCACAATACAGCTCCACTGACCTGGTGGTTATGGTGACAAAGCCAGGCTTCGGAGTCCAGCATGAGACATCCTGTCAGCAATGCAAAAAGCATAATCGACAAACAGGGCAAGAGGCAAAGGGCCAAACTGAAACACAGGAGCATCAGGAAACACTTTTTCAAGTGAGGCTGCCCACAGAAGTTGTCTCCATCCTTGGAGATATTCAAACGCTGTCCAGACACAGTCCTGGGCAGCCTTCTTTAGGTGACCTGGCTTGAGCAGGGGGTGGACCAGATGACCTCCAGAAATCGCTTTCAACCACAACCATTCTGCGATTCCGTGAAACTTCTTTGCCTTTGAAGTTTGTGCTGTTTGCTGCTGCCTGAAAGACACAGGGCCAAATCTGCCCCTGTACTAGCAGCAGTGGCTTCTTCGGGGTGACGCTCCTTATGACTGTGATCTGCCATCTCATTTCTGGCAGCAGTAATTCAAACTGTAGTGCTGAGTTGGTACAATCATCTAAGTTAAAGAATTTAAACTGTGTGTGAATTCAAGGCAAGGACAGCCTAATACAGAATTTCATATTTACTGTCTTCAAAGAAGCTATAATAGACTTTGATGGGAAGCTCAAGAAAGAGATGGAGCAATCAGCTAGCATTGCAGATATGTTAGAGGGTTCTTGGGAGCCCCAGCCTGAAACTTTTGCATGTTCTTGCTGGGCACTGTGGCCATCAATTGAGCCCAAATGGTTGTAAGATTTTGATGGCATTGTGCAGTTTGCACTGTCACAGCATTATTGGGACTGTGAGGACCGTGCATCTGAATCTATGGAATCCTTGTCACTAATTTCACAGGGATTGTACCCAAGTTCAAACACATATTTCATCATAGGAAAAGGAAAGCAGAAGGTATATGAGGCTTTACTGGCATAGCTGGGTTTAAAGCCTCATTTCATACTCCCAGTGTGTGGATGGGAGGAATAATACTGTGGCAGCATCTTGAATTTTAAGAAAGCTTCTTGTGTAGTCCTGCGAACACTGTCCGGTCTCAGCAGCCACTGCAATGCCTTGGTGCCTGTGTAAGGCCTGTGCAGGGAGAAACGAGCTCCCGCTCCAAGCCCGAGCCCGCTGCCTGTTAGACTCTGCTTGGGCTGAGTTCCTGACTCCTGCCCTTTCATCACTCCGGGCCCAGCTGAAAGAGTACTTGCGAGCCACCAAATATAGAATGCACGCAGCCTATTTCACAACTGGAACTTGCAAATGCTGGAGTGGATTTCATGGACTGAAGCCCCCCAGGGAGAGAGCATTACAGTAAATAATGTTGGTGCATTTGTTTAATCCCTGGGGATTGTGGAACGTAGGATTAAAGTGGGCTAAGGGGATTTCCCCATTGACAGCTGCTCTTCTGTGCACAAACACACATACACAATTTTTTTATATGTTACTTGTTCAGCCCCAAAGAATTTAAACTGCATATGGCACTGTGCATAAGATGACCGTTGTTTCCACATCTGGTTACACATATCTGTCTCCCCCAGTAATTGTCTTTAATAGACACAATTGGGGATGAGGTAGTTGTACTAAGAAGAGACATAGCTCTGTATTTGAACAGGAAACCATTATTTCTGAGCTTAATCATAGCTTGTTAGTCCTGTGATTTTCTCCTCTCCCTCATATACGCACAAGCACATATGCTTTAAATATGAAGGCCCCATTTATGGTGGGGCATTCATCTTGTATTGACAATTTGCCAGAGGTTCTTTGGACAGGCAGAACCTTGGCCAGTGAGCAGAGAACCAGACCATGTCTGAGCAGTGACTGGAGGCCGGAGCTCACTGGTGTTCTGTGGGTGCTCGGAGCAGAACAACCAGGTCGCAGTAAAGATCTCTGAAGCACTGCTTCAGTCTCTATAAATCCTTGATGGACTTGGCTGCTCGGTGTTCCTGCAGAGGTACACGGGGTCAGGCCAGCTCCTTGCAGTACATTGTATTTGCACATTTCAGAACTTTTAATCATAAACTTGCTATTCCTATTGTTCTGATTGAAAAAAAAAAAATCTGACTCTGGGTCTCCGGCATGGATTGGTATTTTCGGGTGAAGACTAGCGAATTTCATCCTGTGCCGGCAGTGGAGTTTCAGTGATTTCTCTCACTACCTTGTCTTCGAGTTTAACTTGTTTGACAATCCAGTCTCTTTGCCACAAGGTCTGATGCTGAAATACCAAGCTGTTGGCTGCAAGCCACGCTTGCTTACAAGCTGCTTAGTACCACATGCTGGAAAGTTAACAAATCAATGGATCTACTTGCAGAGAAAGGTATTGCATAAGCACAGGCAGGATCAAGAAGGAAAAACTCAGATTAATGCATGTGTTCAACTAGACCAAAGTGCGTCCACAGGCTCTAAGTGTGTCCCAGTCAGCAACACGCAGTCCAGTCTCCCACCCACAGAAGCTCCCTCCTGACTTCAGAGGTGTCACACCAGTCTTCAGCTTTGTGGAGCCTTTGTGGAGACCTGTAAAGAAGCTACTACATCTCGTTTTTGGCTCTTGTGAAAATATTTTCTTTGTTCCAAACAGGGCTATTTTCAGAAGCGATAGAATCTATTGTTCCGTAGTTATTGTTCTGGGCTATTGTTGGTCTAATGTTATTAATATATTGGCCCTTTGGCTGCCAAATGGCTTGAAACAAACTGCTTATATTTATTTTTAGAATTGTGAAAGTTGTGATGCTTTACAGCTCGATATGCTTGTGATTACATCTGAACTGAATGCAGAGATAATCCTCTTCCCAGCTTTCATCCAGACACGGGCTGTAGTCATGCATTCCCAGCACACAGGTTCTGCACCCCATGGAGAGCAGCCAGCAGGTATTTGTGAGAGGAGATGAAGTCCAAAGACCTGGCCTTCTCAGATACCGAAGTACCTCCTGCCAAAGGAAGACTCGTCTGAAATGTGCCTTATCCAGTTACCACCAAAGGACTGCCGGTGCCGTCAGTGGAAGTGGGAGCGGGCTGCCAGCAGATGAGCACATCTCGTGGGACTGGGTTCCCTGCGTAAGAGCTACCAATGGGCAAAACCCCTGTGTCAGTCTTGCCCTGCTCTCATGGAAATTAAGAGGCTCTTCACATCAGTACCAGTGGAAGCAAGACAAAGACAAGAGGCAACATGTATGCGGCTGCTGAAAATAGCAAATTAAACAGTCGGTCAGGACATCAGCTAAGCAGTATGCCATCAGCTTAATTAGGGAGAAGCTTCTCCATTCCCTGGCTGGCACTTTTCCTTCCATACATGTAGGTACATTATTTGCTATGAAATTTGTTGTGCTCAGCATTGCTCTGCGGTGTTATGAGCAGCTCTTAGTACAACAAAAGAGCAAGAACAGTATTTAAAAAAAAAAGAGAGTGGCAATAAGAGGTTGGCGGATGTAACTTGCAGTCTCTGTAAAAGTAACAGTCTCTTAATTTCTAAAAGCTGTTGAGGCCTTGTCTCGTTCAACCCAAGTGATTTCTACAGTATCCATGCCCTTCACCAGAGAAAAGTTTACTGTCTTTTAGGCAGTTTTTGGAAGCCTTCATTTCTACCAGTTCTCATTGGGCATCATCACTGCGGAACAAATTATTGGGTGTTACCATTTCAGATGGTCATGAAATTCCTCATTTCTGTACCTTCTGCCAGTACATCTTATTTCCAAAATGCTCATACAACTTCTTCCCTCTTTCAAGCCTTTTTGCCCATGGTCCATGATTCACCTTGCATTCTACTATTGGTTTTAAACAGCATGTTCCTTGGCTCTAAATACTCATCAGGCTTCCAGCCAAGGAACACGTTCTTCTGTGTAGAGGAGGGCTTCGCAGTGTTGATCGAGAGCAGTTACATGGCAGATGAGTTCAGGTTCTCTCTGTCACGTTCTGTCCATGCAAGCGAGGTACAGTCACTTGCCATATCCATCGCGATGCTGGTACCATGAAGCTCTGAGCACGCACAGGCTTCTAGTGCAACCTGCATATATGTGGTTGTCTTTTGTGGCTTCTCTGTAGACACAGGAAAAAAAAATCCACTGTAGACAGAAAGGATGTGCGTTTGTGTCCTGCTGAACCCAAATATTTAAAAGAGGAGTCCTCTGGATGCTGGCTTTGATTGTTGTTATCTTTAGCTCCTCCGGCCCAGTTTGGAGCTGCTTGCCTAGCTGAGGTTTTCCTACCAGGTACGGTGGAGACGTTCCCCTGCGTTGGTAATCCTCTCCCATCAGTGTGAGCTCATTCTAGTCTGCGTCTCTTGTGGGTCTGTGCTCAGCTTGATGGAGCTGTGTTCCTGCTGTGATCTTCAGTGAAGATCGCCTGGGTTGCTGACATGTCGCAGGAACAGTGAGTGACCTCCTCTCTCTTTGTAGGACAGAACCTTGCAAGCCATCCCGCATGTTTCTGGCGGCTTCAACATGCTGCTGAACTGGTCGCTAGTTTGCCGTCACGCGGGAGTAAGCCGTGTGGGGGTACGGTCATGCGAAGAACTGCAGCTCTGAGTGGGGTGGGCGTGTTTTGTCCCCTTTCCCACAGTTTGGCGTTCAGAGGATCTGTAGCGAAGACTAAAGGGAGCTGTGGCACCTGCCCAACGCCCTGTGACCCGTGGGCAGGGCCCACACGTGCTGGGCCCAGAGCACAGCAAAGTTTCATTCCGAAAAGCCCAGAACGCTGAAAAACACGAGGCGGGCGTGGATGTGCAGAGGAACAGTGCCAGACCGAAAAGCAGAACAGAGTAAATCCTCCTTTCCGTGGGCTCCGGCTCCCCGCGCCTCACCGGGGGCCCTGTGCCGTTATCTTAACGCGGGGGGTTAACGGAGCGCGAGTCAGCGAGCGGCTCTTGCCGCGGCCCGAAGGCGCTGCCCCGCGGTGCCCACGCGGCGAGGCCGGACACGCACGGACGTTGCGGGGAGATGCCAGCCGGCCACGAGCAGACGTGGTGTTGCGGGGCCGGGACCTGCGCGTCGCCGGGACCTGCGCGGCCGCCCGGGCCCACCCCCCAACACTCCCGCCCCGCGCC
>Ga0065711_1051009_pt1 | contig 10559 bp, 12 predicted proteins | sample Hoacrofraction12_FD_59098 | JGI IMG/M metagenome (GOLD analysis project Ga0065711, IMG submission 59098) | Hoatzin crop microbial communities from Cojedes, Venezuela - Epithelial fraction 12 v2 (version 2) | ecosystem: Host-associated > Birds > Digestive system > Esophagus > Crop | place...
GCCTTTCCTTCATCCACTAGGCGGGTCACCTGGTCATAGAAGGAGATCAGGTTGGTCAAGCAGGACCTGCCTTTCATGAACCCATGCTGGCTGGGCCTGATCCCCTGGTTGTCCTTCACATGCCAAGTGAGCGCACTCAGGATCAATCGCTCCATAATCTTGCCTGGCACCAAGGTCAGGCTGACAGGCCTGTAGTTCCCAGGATCCTCCTTCCAGCCCTTCTTGTAGATGTATGTTACACTGGCTATCTTCCAATCATCTGGGACCTCCCCTGTTAGCCATGATTGCTGATAGATGATGGGGAGTGGCTTGGCCAGCTCCTCTGCCAGTTCCCTCAGCACTCTTGGGTGGATCCCATACTTGTAAGGGTCCAGGTGGCATAGCAGGTCATTACCTGCTTCCTCCTGGATTATGGGAGGTTTGTTCCACACTCCTTCCATATCTTCCAGCACTGGGGGCTGACTACCCTGGGAATAACCAGTCTGACTGTTAAAGACTGAGGCAAAGCAGGCATTAAGTACCTCAGCCTTTTCCTCATCCTTGTTGGCAATATTCCCCCTCGCATCCAACAAGGGATGGAGACTCTCCTTGGCCCTCTTTTTGTTGTTGATGTATTTGTAAAAACATTTTTTGTTGTCCCTTACAGCAGTGGCCAGACTGAATTCTAGCTGGGCTTTTGCCTTTCTAATTTCCTCTCCGCACGACCTAACAAGACCCCCGTACTCCTCTTGAGTCGCCTGCCCTTTCTTCTATAGGTGGTAGACCCTCCTTTTTTTCCCCGAGTCCCAGCAAGAGCTCCCTGTTCAGCCAGGCTGGTCGTCTTCCCCGCCAGTTCGTCTTGCGGCACATGGGACAGCCTGCTCCTGTGCCTTTAAGACTACCTCCTTGAAGAATGTCCAGCCTGCCTGGACCCCTTATATCTAAAACTCTTAAATGGAGAAGTCATGTAATAGGAATCTAAGATCACAAAACACCATTAATAGGAATAAGCAGGTTATGACAAAAGTTTGACTACATTAAGTATTACTTATTTCAGTAATGACCTTTGTATTTCTTGAAACAGTGCAATTTGATTACAGCAAGATGAACACCCTTATTGTTTCTCGGACCATGTTTATCAACATGTCTTTGTCTGTATTCCACTGAAACTGCAGCATCTCTAAAATGCAAGACCTTTTTCAGTTGTCTAACCATAAGCATCTGAGAAGGCAGTGTAACCTCTCTTTATATCAAGGAGCCTTCTAGATGAAACTTTTACACTATCTAAAATTATAAATTAATTAAGCAAGGCATCATACTGTATGGATGACATTGAAAGTGATTTATCAACAGCAAGTTTTAAAGCATCCTTCTGTCTATGAAAAGGGCTTATGAAATAACGTCTATATTCCTTAGATACAGTATACAAGAGTGAAAATTGTATTAAAAGCTTTGTAAAAGCAGATGTTATCCTGGATTATATTGCCAAAATTAAACATAAGAATAAAGAAAATATAGTAAACTAATTTTGGGTTATGTCTTAAGTGTTTATTTAGTAAGACATTTAAAGTAGCACATACCTTAAACGTGACATGTGTATCTGTAAGTAGGGGTCCTTCCACTTCAATAATTGGTGTTGACTGGTCTCTACTGATGACATGAATATTCCCTCCTCCTGTAGGATCCATCCCATCTGCCAAGTTATGAGCTGCTGTACCATCTGTGGTATTAAGCGCTTTAGCCAAAGTATCAAATGCCCTGCAAAAAAAAGTAATAAACAATGAAAGAGTGCTTCCTTACACCTGAAAAAAATTCAGAGTAGTGGTTAAATTAAATGCTATAAAGCATTTCCACTTACAGGTAACACATACAGGAACTGTTTATACTAAGACACAAGGTCAGTTTTCATTACAACCTGGCCCCTCTGTACTATTCCGACATTAACAAAAGGAATAGATCTGCCCATATATCCCTGGTAAAAGATCTCCCATGTAAGAGGGGAACATTTTACTACTGTAAATCCTGCTCTAACAGTTCTATGCTAGTATTTGTACTAGTAAAGGGGTCTCTTGTACTCACCATTCACTATCCCCTCCTCCTCATCTTGGAAAGTTTAACAGATTATGTGAGGATTAGAGACCAGATGCACTCTGTAGAACACCCTGCAGTCCCTGTCCTTGATGTCCAATTTCTTGGAACAGTGGAGAATAGTGTGATTCCCTTCTAGACAACATGCTTTTCCCTTAAGATGAGATATGGCCAGACACTCCTGACCTCACAGTATAGAAAGAGCCTTAAAAACCTTATGACAGTAATAGAAGAGAGACTGGTCCCTGGACTCCTTTATACTCAAGCTGTAGCAGGGCCATTGCTGAAATAAGGCAGTGTAAATTCCCTTCTTATGACAACGCAGCTTAGATTTAAAGAAGAATTTTGTGCTCCAATTTCATTCCAGTGGACGGCATTATGGTATAGTGTTGTTTTGCCAGTATTTTTGTCAAGAAGTTTTGGCGGGTGGGTTTTGGATTTTTTTTTCTGCTTTAGCATACAAGGTTGACATTAAGTTGAAGTTGCAGTGTCAAGTATTTTTAAGTATCAGTTCACTCAGTTGAAGATTTTAAATAAAAGACTTAAGACCCTGAAGTCAAGGTCCTCTTAAAAATCTTCTACTTGAGAAACAATGGACAGTTTTGAGGTCAAGTATTTTTCTTATTTCACTATATTTCCAATTTATGTTGTTCTTCAACCCATTTCCCCCCCCCAAAAAAAAACCCCAAAAAACCCCACCAAAAACCCCAATCATAACAATCTCAAGCTCTGCTTGAAATTTTAGGATTCCACATTCCTTTTCCCCATTTTTCTCATTATTAAAGACAACAAAGACTTCAAACTCTTTCTAAACAGTAAAAAAATAAAAAAAAAAGGTTATTAATCTTAGTTTAAGTACATTCTCCCTACATTAACAGCAGGTATTATGGCAGCACAATCTCAAAAAGAAATACAGATCCCTACAAGATCACGGCTATGGGCATGAGCTCTGCGCAGAAGAAGCTTCCATATAACAAGCCTATTAAATAAAACAGTACCAAAGTGTTGTTATTCTAAGAGTCTTTCAAGATCACAAACTAGTAATTTCTTATTTTTCTGAGTATGAAATCTTGTCTAGCTTCAGAACGCTACATTTATAAAACAGGATACAGTTCTTCACAAGAGGACAACAGCCAAATCTGGATTTCTAAAGAATTGGTTTTGTACTTCAAAGTAGGGGGCAGTCTCTATTGTGTCTGATGTCACAATGTCAAATCACTTCAATGAATGAGTGTAAGTATACACCATCCAGAACACAAATTGCTAAATAAGCCGCGAATATAAATGCATACCGTGTAATCTCACTTGTGGATTGCTCTTCTTGTTGAACTTCAGAAGTATCTCCATTATTTAGTGACTCACTGAGATTAGCAAGAGATGTTACAACATTTGCCAGCGTTCCTAAAGCACCCTGGCTTGTTTCAGCCTAAAAAGGAAGAACTGTATTAGTAGATCAAAATTATAAGCTATGTATCACACATAATCTTTTCCCATTTTTAATCTTTGTGTTCTTTTTCTCTTATGTACATTTTCCTTCCTCCTGAACACCTACAGGAAGAACAATGGCTCACAATCATCTTTAGATCCTGTTGTAATCATCAGTCCTAGCCCCGGCTGACATATCATGTGGGGAACTACCTGTGGCTGACCTTTTGCAGAAATATGCCTCTGAAAGAAATCGTGTTCCTGTTGATCAGCTTATTACCTCCATTTGTACAGATCTTCAGATTTACTCCAACCTTATCTGCTCAAAAGCAAGAATTATTTGTGTCTATGTACATAGCTAAAATAATCTGAACAAATAAATATATATATTCACAATTTAACTGAAAGAACAATACCTTGGAATCAGCAGCTAGGAGGACTGTACCATCATCCCTGATCAAAGGCTGCTGAATATTCACAAGCATTCCTGGATCAAGAAGGCCTGCTGACCTGTTCAAAAGCATAAGGCATCTGACAGTCAATAATATTGTATATTAATCAGAAGAATGTGTAACAACCTATGTCAGAATAAAAGGGATCACCGATTTTTAAATTAACAATTTAATGAAGTTTGGAGGTTATTCATCAGGACTTAAGTCTTTCTGAAACAGTTTCCAAAAAGTAGCTTGAAAGACAGAAAGATTGGAGTATGTTTTTTCTTCCTGTGCAAAAGCAATGACAACTTCCGAAACAGATAATCCTCTCATTTGTTTTTTTTTGTGCTGGTTTATCCTGTCTTATGTAAAATTGTTGCCTTCTCATGCTCTCAGAAGTCACTTAATAGCTCTAGAGTTATGCATTAGACTTTGGAGGAAGGCATAACTGCATTCCAAGTTAGACAATTGACAGCACTGAAGAAAAAAGTTATGTCAAGAAAATAGATTTTACATTCCAAAATACGGCCATAAGCAGTTGTGTAATCAGGGTATGCATAAAATGCTGACTTTACTTCTGCTACTTTCTGACCAAACATCCTTTCCCTTTGCTATATCCAATTTAGAGAGACAGTAAGAAGTCTTTGCAGTCAGCAAGGATAAGTTTATTTTTTACTAATACAACACTCCAAGTCTGTGTAACCCAATACAAATGCACGCAAGACAGGTTCAAGCTGTATGGAATCCATAGTTTAAGGGGTCTGACACTAACAACAAACATTGTGAACTACCACAGGCAGCAAATTATCATGTGTTATGCAAATCTGAACCCTACATAAATCATAAAGAGTGACACTTAATGACTATATTGTTTATAGGACCGTAAGGGTTTTGTAGCACACCGAAATCTCAAAGAAGCAAATATGTCTGTGAGCAGTACTTTTGAACAATCTGCCTTGCAAATGAGAACACTGAAAAAAAATTCTCCAAGAAATGTGCAGCCCAGTTTTCCTAACTGCAGTGTCATTTGCTCTAATAAAGAATGTATGTATATGTATATATAAATTTGACATCTGGTGTCTTTTAGGTGGTTATTATCCATTCGTAAACTAACCGGACATACTATTTAAAAAATGTGGTATTTGACCTAGAGTTCTTTTTTATTCTACTCAGAAGACGACAAATCTTGCCTCTATTTATCGTGGTATGCATTTCCACACCCACTGCCTATGAAGACAACTGAGAGCATGGGAACAGTCTTGGAATATCTTCCATATAGTAAACGGAAGCTGCTGCTGTTTTGCTGTTGATACCAGTCTCTTGGTATCTGAACCAGCAGTCACTGCAGTCTCTTTTACTACTGTCTTTATGAGAAGGAAAACTGAGTCTGCCATTTGCACATTTGATTTCAGAGAAGTGCTAACCTGAATGAATCACAGCATAAGCCTGCATGCTTTTTGCTTGAACATCACATACTTGCCCTGCCTGTGTTTTGACCTGGCTTGACAAGAGCCAGCTCTGAACTGAAAATGACCCAGCTGTACTCAGACATAAAAACCTGCATGAGAAGCTGAACAATCTAGATTGGTCTTGGTAATAGAAACAGATGATTTGTGAATTGGAGCTCTTTTCTGTCTAATTCTTTAGAGCAGAGGGGGGAAGAAAAAAAAAAAGGTTTGCCTGCAAAGTAATATACACAAATAACCTTAAACAAAACCTGTTAAACTGAGGTACTCACCGTGTCCCATCTTTATCTGCCACAAATGTTGGAGTTGCTATTAGAGGGCTTCGTAGATCTTTTCTGATATAGATTTTTTCAGTGGAAGCTGCACAGTTGGTTGGTTTTTCACGTTGCACATCAAAAGGCTTTCTTTCACTTTGAACCGCTACATAAAAGATAGAAACATGCAAATTTGAAAGGAAATAATTCCACTGAAAAATACAAAAAGAAAGTAAAATTCTCACAGTATGACTTCAGTTTGCACAGTTATGATGGTGATCAGCTAAATGCAAAACTGGACACTTAGTATGAAGACAGAAGAAACAGAGGCTCCAATTATACTATACTCGTGATTATGTAAATTTTTAACCAAGAAAGCCACAGATTAATCATTTGCTTAGTTTTGCTGAACAGGATTCAAACCTTGCTATTTCATTGGCATTTAATAAGATAGAACACTCTGCAAAATGTGATTTCAATTTGTTTAATTTTTTGCAGGTAAAGCTATACCTAAATGGTAGACTCAGTCATACTCTGGATGATTCAAAACAATGCAAACCCAGAACAAACCCAGAAAAAGTCAAGATAGGCAAGTTACCTAAGAGGTGCAGGTTAATTCCCTGGAAGAGTCGTCTCTGCATGATATGCAATTCCCTCACATCCGTTCATTCTACCCAGTTAGGAAACAGTGTTCCAAAACTGACCTTTTCAGAATTTAAAATATTTCTACTTCATAACTGGAAGAAAATAAGCTCACTCTCCAATGTGCCAAAATAGCGTGGTAATTCTTTTAATAAAAATAGTAAGAAAGAGTGACTTTGTAATTTTAAAGGAAGTGAAAAGTGTATCTTTATAATATTAAGGTATTATTATTAAACAGATTACAGTAAGTTATCTGGAATCTAAGTCACTAAACTTTACACACTTCTCTATAGCTTGGCATAACATTCAACTGCATTGATTTTTCATCTGTAAATGAGGATAATAAAATGAATAAAAGACTATAAGGATAATGTGAAGTATTTTTAAGTGTTGTACTAATATTAATTCTCACACACTTTGCAAATGTAAGGCATAATATAAATGGAGACAATATTTGTGTGCTATTCATTGTACCAATTAATCATACAGCAGTTATTGCTATAGAAGTTTAACATTATTAACAATCAAACAAAAAAATTCAACCCTCCTCTACAGCCCTTTTGAATGTAAGAGTAAAATACGTGGATATGTGTCTCTATTTAGTTTTGATTTTTTTTTGCTAATAATGTTACTGTCAGCAAAATTCAGAGGCTTAAAAGTAGGTATATCCATTTTGTTGGCTTGGTGGATACATAAATATTAATCAGAAATCTGACCCAATGCCCAGTAAAGTCAGTAAGCATATATCTGAATCATACTGGGCTAAGAAAGGTTTAGCTTCTGGAAATGCAGCAGTTTCTCTTGTACAAATGTCTCCCCCTATACTCAGCAGCGTGTGCAAAGCACAACAATCATCACTACAGGTCTGGAGTTCCAGAGTACAAATACAACAAAGATCTCCCTATACACAGCTAAAAATTTTCTGCCTCCCTTGAAATCAGTGGTTGGAACTTATCCTGTCTAGATCAAAGTGGAAAAAGAAAAGTATTTGTTGCTTCACCTTAAATTCTCCGTAAATTTATCACAAAACAACCAGATAATAGGCTTCATGAAGTGCTGCGCTGAAGAAGCAGAGATGCTATATAAATTGGAAACAAAACACATCGAAAGAGGTGTTTGGATGCTAGCACTGGAATTGTACAAAGCACAGCATACAAACATCAAAGTATATTGTTCAAAATACGGCACTTTATACAATGCCTCATAATACAATGCTCACAAATGACCAAATTAATATTTTTTTAAAAAAAAAAGGACATAAATGACTTACTTTCACTGGATGAAAAAGCAGCAGAAATAAACCAGAGGGAAAGCACATTCTGAACATGGAACATTAGACTCAGATTTATATCCATCCATATTAAAATATTTTGTAGTATAAACATATACTGTGTTTGCAAAATGCATTCTCAGTGAGGCTCTAACTGGGCTCCTTAAAAACTACAGTAGTATGAGATGGTTCAAAACAAATCACTGCTGCACCTCAGACATAAAATGGTGATGAAAGAAAGGCACAGTAGATGCTTTGGCTGCCGAAAAGTTCTGTGTCCTTCAAGCAACATACAGCGAAATGGAGAGAATACACTAGAGGGTGGTAGTCCACATATTTTATTATTTGGTAGGCACAGTATCACATTGGGTACTTAACACTCACATTCCATTTTCATGCCCATCTCTAGACATTTCTTAAGCCTACAAAACTGGCAGCGATTCCGATGATGTTTATTGATGATACAGTCCTGGTTGCTACGACAACTGTAGGTCAAATTCTTCCTCACACTCCTTTTAAAGAAACCTTTGCATCCCTCGCAACTGACAGCACCATAGTGACGACCTACGAAACATATATGTTATTATCAGATGGAAATTACTTGTATTTTAGCATAAAAATATTTATCTTAAGTAAAACATTGTAAAAGTCAACCTTTAAATTTATTTTGTATTCTTACCATGATTTTGGACCACGAAAGCATTGTTAAAGCATTACAGGATTTTTCTTGTTTTCCTATTGTCAGGGCTTTTTGGTGGGACAGTGGAGAGAACAGAGGAAGGCTAAGCCTATTTCTGAATGAGAGGCCTGTGAAGGGGTAGTTCCCATCCTGGACAAGTACAGACGCAATTCTATCTGCTGTTACAGATTACAGGATACATTAAAAGAACATACAGGCTAAAAGTGTAAGTAATTTCAGGATATAAGTAATTTTACAATAAAATTTGAAATGCAACCTTAATTTAAAATACCTCTACATATCAATTCTGGTATTGTTTTAATTACTTAAACACTTGAAAAAATAAAAGAAAGCAAGACAGAGAGACAGAAAGGTGTCTTCCCTGTAGCATGAAAGCACAGGCTGCTTTCTTGGCTAACGCAGAAATTTTACCTCATACACTCCTTGTTACTGCATGAATCTCAAACACTGAGGATTCACTTGATCTCTACTTGCCTTTTTCTGTGATAGTAAAAGAATGTAATCTATCAGGAAGTCTTAAGTTTGTTAGAGAGCACTAGGATGTGTTTTCCTGGAGCAGTACACTTTTCTAGGTGACATGTTTATTGCATGGTTGCCCATTGCTGTGGGGGGCCAGACTAAATGCTTGAAATAGTCTCTTTCAGTGACCAGGAGCTATTCAATCATTATTTTGTCCTTCAGAACATACCAATTTATCATACACTCCAGCTGAAGTACAAACTAATATTCTTCCAAGCAGAGTTTAACTGTTCTGTGTGTATAGATACGAAGTATAAGGCTGTCTTTTTCTATTTTAAACTCAATTGCTTTTGCTGTCAGCATGGCTAAAAACAATTAAAATACATAAAACCTGCTCCCTTCATCCCAGTCATCCTTTCAATCAAGTTTCTTGAATATTATTTTCTATGCTTCCTTACCTGATGCTTTGTCGCCACAGACTACGCAATATTCTACTACCTGGGGCCGCTGAACATCAGCTTTTCCCAGCAAACGTTCCACCGAAGCAGAGTCTGTCACTATCTAAAACAAAAATCCAGAACAAAAAGAGGCAATTAGCCAATATTTTCTTCTGAAATGAAAGCAGCTTTGCCTACAGAACAAGATTGGTGTATCAGCTAGGAAAAGGTGGCTGAATTTGAGAGTAAGTATGAGACGCGGAATGAAATTAAGTAGTATAAAATATAAATTCTTGAGTTTTTCTGTCAGGAGTGAGACTGTTGAAACAGTCACAGCAAAACAAATTCCAAATAGAACTCCTAGCTTTGTTCAATACAAGTAAGTTTCCTCATTTGTGCAGCCAACACTATTCTTCCCTTCTTGCAATTACTCTCAAACACAAAGATGATGGTTGTATTTCAGATGCTGTTCCCACCTACCCCTTCTCTAGCTATTAGGGGTATACTGTTCAGAGGGGATAGACTGAAGCTGAGATCCATTAGAGAAACAGCTTTGCTTCCAAAGGCCTTAGATCCCAAAAATTCTATTCAGAACATTCTACTTAAAAATGAAAAAATAAAAAAAACCCCGCACCTCTGTAACATCAGATAACCCATTTATCATAGTAAAACAAATTTTAAAAGACTGTTCATAAAATTTTTCAAATATTTATGTAAGAATGATACTTCTCCCTGTAAAATGTTCTCTAGTGTAACAGTAGTAATACGGACCAGGCATCTTTTTTTTTTTTTTAAGAATTCTAGGAAGAAATCTAAAATTTCACTAGAGAGAGATTATTGTTTATACAATTTGTTTCTCAAAGCTCCCATTGGTCTGGATCATCACAGAATGACAGAATGGTTCGGGCTGGAAGGGACCTTATTGATCATCCAGTTCCAACACTCCTGCCATAGGCAGGGACACCTTCCACTAGACCAGGTTGCTCAAAGCCCCGTCCAACCAGCCTTGAACACTGCCAGGGAGGGGGCAGCCACAGCTTCTCTGGGCAACCTGTGCCAGGGCCTCACCACCCTCATAGTAAAGAATTTCTTCCTTATATCTAATCTAAATCTACCCTCTTTCAGTTTAAAACCATTATCCCTTGTCCTCTCATGCCATGCCCTTGTAGAAAGTCCCTCTCCAGCTCTGTTGCAGGCCCCTTCAGGTACTGAAAGGCTGCTCCAAGGTGACCCCACAGCCTTCTCTTCTCCAGGCTGAACAGCCCCAACTCTCCCAGCCTTTCCTCACAGCACAGGGGTTCCAGCCTCAGATCATTGTTGTGGCCTCCTCTGGCCCCGCACCAACGGGTCCATGTCTGTCCTGTGCTGAGGGCTCCAGAGCTGGATGCAGGACTCCCGGGGGGGG
>Ga0065711_1010454_pt1 | contig 10558 bp, 12 predicted proteins | sample Hoacrofraction12_FD_59098 | JGI IMG/M metagenome (GOLD analysis project Ga0065711, IMG submission 59098) | Hoatzin crop microbial communities from Cojedes, Venezuela - Epithelial fraction 12 v2 (version 2) | ecosystem: Host-associated > Birds > Digestive system > Esophagus > Crop | place...
TGGATTTCTTGATGCTGTCGATGAGGGCGTCCTGCATGCACGGGAGAGTGGGGTGAGCGGCGACACACGGCGGTGGCCCAGCCGGAGCCAGGGACCCCCACCTCGGCACCCCCTCACTCACCACTTGCAGCTTGATCTGGATGCAGAGGGATTTCTTCTTGACGGCGGCCACGCCGGTGGTGAAGGTCTTGCGCATGCTGGTGGCCCGCCGCAGGGCCAGCTGGGAGCCCCCCTCCAGCCCCGCCACCGAGCCCGACAGCACCAGCGCCGACCCGCCACGGCCGGCAAACAGGCTGCTGATGACCTTCCTGCCAGGTACGGAGGGGACGTCACCCCCCCAAAAACACCTCTCCCCGCCACCGTGCCCCCTTCCCGCCCTGGCACCCCACTCACTTCTGCGACTCCTGCAGCAGGGCGGAGGCGTTCTGGGAGGCCGGGTTGTGCTTGACGTGGTTGAGCCAGCCCGTGGCATCGTACTCCACCCAGCTGGTCCCCGAGCTGTGACCCAGGAGGAAGTGTCGGGGCTTGTCACTGGGGAGCAGGGGGTTGTGCCCTGTGGGGAGACACAGCACTGTGGGCATGGGACCAGCGTGTTGCCGACGCATGGCCCCGCGGTGCCGGGCCCCTCCTGACCTTTCTTGCCCCCTTCCTGAGGGCCGTAGTAGGAGAAGAGCCGCTCCAGTAAGGTGTCCTCGTTGCCGCCCGGCTGCAGTGCCTCCTCCTCCAGCAGCCACAGCAGCCCCCGCGCTTCATCCGTGCGGGCCAGCGACCGGACCTGGGGGTGACACCATGCTTGCACCCCGGCCCCACATGCCGGTGTCCCCCGGGGCAGGGACGGGAAGGGACAGGGCACTGGGCCACCCAGCGAGCACGCGACCTCGGCTGCTGCCAGCAGCAAGGCAAAGCGGCACCACGGGAGAGGGCCCCTCCTCATCAGGGAAAGGGTCAGTACGCGATGCTCGGGCAGCGAGATGCTCGCTGGGGCAGAAAACGCTGTGCTCAGGCACCCGCGGGACGAAACCCCACGCCGGGCTGGTGCAGGCATCCCCCTCAGTCTCTGCAGCCTCCTCCAGCAGGGACTGGAGCACCCCAGGGACTGGGGCACCTTGGGGACATATGCACCCTGAGGACCAGAGCACCCCAGGAACTGGTGAACCTTGGGGACCTGTGCAGCCTGGGGACCTGAGCACCTTGGGGACCAGAGCACCCTGGGGACCAGAGCACCCCAGGGACTGGACAACCTTGGTGACCCGAACACCTTGGGGACCAGAGCATCCCATGGACCAGAAAACCTCGAGGATCACAGCACCCTGGGGAACGGAGCACCCTGGCGACCTGAGCACCCCAGGGACTGGAGAACCTTTGGGCTCCTCACACTCCTGCTCGTGGCAGCTCCCGGGGTGGTGGGGGACACCATGCCAGGGGATGCACCAGGGATGTGGGCTGCACACACACTTGCAGCCACGCTGTCACGGCCAGGCATTCGGGACAGCCCCTCTCCTTCCCCTAACTACCGCCAAAGGGCCACGAAAGCCACCCGGCCGCTGCCTCACACCACAAACTGCCGTGACGCGGCCACGAGGAAGCACGGCGGGTACTTACCAGTGCCTGGTGTGAGGGCTGGTCTACGGCGGCTATGGAGCCAGAGGAGCCGGGCTCGGCATCAGCCAGGGCAAGCTCTATATTCTCCTGTTGAGGGGGGACAGAGGTGCGGTTGGTGCCTGTGCGGCAGGGGACCAGCAATGGGAACCGGCAGCCGGTCAGGGCACTGGTCTCAACAGGGTGCAGGCAGAAGGCAGGGCTTTCCCAGCATCCCACCACCCCACTGTGCCACCACGGCACAGGGCGATGCTGGGGGCCGCAGGAGGACCAGGACACATGGAGGGGTCCCTCTGGGCTGTTGGTGCCGAGATGGAGCAGCAGCAGTGATGTCCCACCCCCAGCCACCCCATCACCTCCCAGCCTGGCACGTCCGCAGGCAAAGCTGCCCAGCTGGGGCCGGAGCTGCCGGCGAAGGCACCGCGGGCGGTGGGAGCCCTGGGGAAACCCACGCCGCACCGAGCATCATTTCAGAGCTGCTTCGGGTGGCCCCAGTCCAGAGCGACTGCGGGGCAGGACACTGGGGGGACGTTGTAGGAGATGCTCGTGCAGAGAGGGGAGGGGAGGTGATGGCAGCCCTGAGAGTCCCCGTTACCTCCTTGTAGCGCTCCAGCTCGCGGGCGAAGGTGCGCTGGTGGAAGAGGAGCTGCAGGCGCTCCTGGGCGTAGTTGTGGCAGAGCTCCTCGAAGGTGGCCCCCCGGCTCTCCCCCGCCAGCTCGGGGTTTTGCGCCCCGGGGGTGTCCACCACCGTCACCGAGCACACCGAGTGCTGGCTCGACTTCAGCGCCCTGCATGGGACAGAGGGACGCCGCGGGGTGAGTGGGTGCTGCCGGGCCCCCCCGGTTCTGCCCCCGGCCCCCCAGCACGTACCTGTTGAGGAGGGAGATGAGGAGGGTGAAGAGCTCGGAGTACAAGCCGGCCGCCATGCCCTCCAGGCACTCCAGCGCCGTCAGCCTGGGACCTGGCCAAGGCAACGCTGAGCGTCCCCAGCCTGGGGTCCCCCGGGGCCACCCGCTGTCCCCCACCGCCCCTCACCCTACCTGTGCCGCCGTCGCCCAGGGGGGGCTCATCGGGGCCCTGCCGGAACGACGTGGATCGCTGCAGGGTGCCCTTGGGCTGGTGCTTGAAGATGGAGGAGGAGAGCTCCTCCAGGCTGCAGCCCAGCAGGTAGGCGGCTTTCTGAGCCCACTCGTGCCGGGCAAACTGCTTCCTCCCAGCTACAGGGTGGAGAAGGGTGCTCAGCACCAGCCAGGGCATCCCCCAAAACAGGGGGGTGTTCCCAACCAGGCCTGGGTCCCCCAGAGTAGGCTGGGGATGCTGCGCACAGCGGGAGCGCACGGCCAGCGTGTTTCGGGGTCTGGTGAGAGGAGACGGAGGGTGAACGGCTTCGTGCCTCTGCAGGGCTGAGCCCAGAGCCACGCCGCGGGGTGGGGAGTGGGGGTCACCCCTCGCCACCGCTGCCTGGGGACCCCTGGAGCCCGGGACAGCATGGGGCTCTGAGCCGCCCCGGCACGGGGACATGTCCTGCTCGGCCACAGGCACTGAGCAGCTCCGTCACGACACGGCAGGACAGACTGCGGCTGCCGGACACAAGCACACGGATGCCGGGGGAGGGCAGGGGAGATGGGAGCAGGTTAATGGTGACAAGCAGGGACACGACAGTGGCAAGGTGGTGGCATGTGGGAGGGGAAGCCTGAGACACGCGCAGAGAACAAGACTTTACCTTCGTCGGCGTCTGCATGGCAAAAGGGCAGCATGCACCATGCAAACAGAGACAGGGGTTAGAAACAACGGCACGCGACAGCGCGGACACGCGGCACGGGGACGCCCTCCTGCCGAAACACGCCACGCGCAGGCACCGCCACGCACATGCCAAGCCCGGTCCCCTCCCAGCGCATCGCTGCAGAGAGATGCTGCGACCCGGCGTGGGGGCCCTTTCCCCGTGAGCCCCAGCCACCCCGTGGGCACTGGTGGGGAGCCGCTGTCGGATCCAGCCCGGCACAAGTGCCAAGGGGCCAAGGAAATGGGGGCTGGTGCGGCTGAGCTGGCTCTGAGCATCCCCGGTGTCCACAAGAGATGCAGGGGAGGCTCCAGGAGCAGCACAGAGCTGGCGCTGGGATGCCTGCCCGGAGCAGGCTGTGGGGATGCTCCCCCTGAGCGGGATGTGGGGGTCCCCCCCCCAGCAGACCCCCACCAAGAAGCTCCCGAGGCGTCCCCCGCGGTGGCTGCAGCAGGGCCCTGCTGCCCTCTAGTGCCATCAGCACCCCACGGGCAGCTCCGCACCCCGCTGCGCCCCAACACCCCTCCGGACTCTCCCTCCCCATTCCCCACTCGTCTTTCCCCCCCGGGGGCTGCAAATCCCCTTGCTGCAGCCATCAGCTCCGGGCATCCACTTCCAGGCTCCCCCCCGCCAGCGCTGCAGCACCACGGGGGCTTCCAGCACCATGGGGGGAAGGTGAAAGTCCGAGGGGGAGAAGAGCAGCCCCTCGAAGCCAAATTCACCACACCCCAGGACGGAGAGCAAAGCCGGTGCCCATCTGAGCAAGCCCCGCAGCCCTCGGTGAGCTCTGGGTGCCGGGGCAGCCCTGCCCCATGCTAAGAGGACCGGGTGGGGGGTCCTGATGGGCAGAAGGCAAATTTGGGGCTGCCAGGACCCAGCCGGGGGTCAGGGTTGGTCCCGGCACACCAGCAGCACCCCAAGCCCCCATTTCAGCCCCACAACCGGCGCCGCGCGGCACCACCCGGAGCAGAGCCCCCCACGGCTCCCATTACCGGCTCCGTCCGCCAGCGGCTCTGCGGGGAGGACAGGGGGGAGAGGCGTTATGCTGAGAAGGGGGGACACCCGCACCCCCCAACTCCCTCGGCCCCAGCCAGGACCCCATAGCTCACAGGGGCCAGGTCTGGCGGTGTTTGGTTCCCACCAGCCAGCAGGACCACCCTGACCGAGGGCGCAAAGCTGGGTGCCCCAGAGCACGCAGGGTCTCAGGGCACTGTCCCTCAGCTGACACAGCCCCAAAACCTCCCCCAAGGCTCGGCCACACCAACAAGGTGCTGGCAATCGCTCTGGGACACCACGCAGCCATCAGCCCCAAGCCTCAGCTCGTTAATGCCCCCCAACCTCGAGCAGCTCGTTACCTTTCGTGGCCCCGGCGGCCCCCAGGTGATAAATGGCGCCCAGGACGAGCCAGAAGGCCTTCTGCTCATCGCCGGAGATGCCCATCACCTTCATGGCAGCCTGGAGCTTGTTGAACTGCTGGGTCGCCTTCTGCTTTTCCTCCGGCTGTGGAAAGCAACAGGAGCCGTTGGTGTGGGGGTCTGGCCCTGCCCCCCCCTGCACCCCAATGGGCCAGGGAACCCCATCACCCCCCCAGCCCCTCCCCAGTCCCATAGCAGCGACCTTGGAGAGGGCCACGATGCCGAAGACGTTGTTCTCTGCCAGGTGGTTGAAGTGAAGCTCAGTCCTGGGGACATAAACACCGAGATTGGCCCCACGTGGGAGTCCTGGAGACCCCCCCAGGGCAGGGACCATGCCCTCACCCCCCCCAGCTCACCGCAGGGCGCTGTCAGAGCAGGCCAGCAGATAGTAGAAGACATTGAAGGTGGCCTCGTTGGCCGGGCGCTTGGCGACACGCAGCTTCTCCAGCAGCAGCGTCTGGCAGAGGTGGGAGCATTGGGAATCGTCCCCGGGGACCGCACTCCCACTGAGACCCCCCCAGCCCACCCTGGCCTCATCCTTGCCGCCTGCCCAGGGTCCCTGCAGAGACATGACGGTCTCCTGCCCACCACACGTGGGCAAACATCATCCTAGAAACCCCCGAGCATCTCCTCTCCCGGGGTGTCTGCTACTACAGGAGCACGAGGCGGCTCTCTTGGATTTTAAGGGCTCTGTTGTTGTCACACCAGCGTGTCGTCTGGAAGAAAGACACCCGGACACTGGGGTAACGCAGCGCGGACGGGGAGTCGATCTGATCTGCGCACGTCCGGGCGTGAACAGAGACGAGAGCAGGGCGCCTGGCCGCTAAGCGCTGCGAGCACGGCCAGGCAGCCGGCGGGGGTCTGCGGCAGAGCTCACGGGCTAGCGTGCGGCCGGGCTGCCGGGAGAAAACACCCCGGCGAGGATGGACCGGCACCCGTGCCGGGGGGGCCACGCCGGCCCCCTCACCTGTACGGAGGCGGATGCCACCTGCCCAGCCTGGTCGAAGTCCAGAGAGATGATCTGTGAGAAGCGGGTGGCGTTGCCGTTCATGCCGGTGCTGCTATTGCCAAAAGCCTCCAGGACGGTGTAGAGAGCCTGCCACTTCTCCGCTGCGGGAAGAGAAGCGGGGCGGTGGGGTGCAGGGGCTGCGCGGCAGGCGACCGGAGCCGGCACCGCCAGCCGGGCAAGCGCTGCTGCTGCTGCTGTGCCGTGCTCCGCGCCGCGGCAGCCCTCGAGAGCGCGGTAAAGGGACCGGCGTGAGAAAGTGAAGAGCGCGCCGCGTGGTGCGTGTCTGGCGGCGGGAGGCTGTGACTGCAAAGCCAGGGGCGTGCGCAGGTGGCACGGGGACCCCGCACCCCAGCACGGACTCACCGGAGAAGACCTTGCCGGTGCTGCCGGCGATGGTGGCCAGGTACTGGACGAGGTGCTGGCAGTTGGTGGTTTTGCCGCTGCCGCTGGCGCCCAGCAGCACGACCGCCTGGTCCTGGCGGCTCATCAGCATGCTGCGGTAGGCGGCCTGGGCCACCGCGTAGATGTGCGGGGACGTGTCCTCCCTCCGGCACCCTTTGAACATGTGCATGACCTGAGGGGGAGGGGAGCGGGCGAGTGTCAGCACCCTGCCACCCCCACCGGCTCCCTCTGCGCGGTGGCACAGCTCCCAGCCACCCGGTGTCCGCCCCCGGGCAGCGAGGTCACCTTCTCGGAGTACATGGAAGGGGAGCTCAGCGGGTTGATGATGACCATGCTGGGGCCGGCGTAGGTGTGCAGGAGGTTGCCGCCGTAGCGCTGCCGCAGCGTGTGCAGCACGCTGGACTCGTTGAGGTAGAGGAGGCTGGCGAGGTCCTCTGCGCGGTCGCAGGAAGGGGGGTTCGCCTGGCAGCAAGGTGGAGGGGGGCATCAGGCGAGGAACGGGGGTCTGCCCCGCCGTCCCCCACCCCGTGGCCCTACCTTCTCCACATCGTCCTCCTCCACCTCCAGGATGGCTCCGTCGTGGTCCAGCTTCACCTTCACCTTGCCCTCGGGCAGGGGGTTGCCCTCCTCCGGCCGCAGCTGGCTGCCTGCGAGGGGCACGGGGTGCTCAGCGGGGCCGTGCCAGCAGCCCCCCCGGGACACCAGCCAGGTTGGGGGCCTCGCTGTGCCACAGGGAGGATGGGGCACCCCGTGTCCCAGCGGCACCGGGCTGAGCCCTGACTCACCCAAGGAGAAGCCATCCCTGTGCACCAGCCACACCTTCTCGGTCTCGTACCAGGCCTCCTCAGCCGCTATCTGCTCCTCCGTCTTGGCCTGCGGGACAGCGGGATGTGGGGTGGTCATGGTCCCCACCTCATCTCCTCCCCACAGCCCCGGGGATGGAGGAGGCAGGGCTACCTGGCCACGGGGCCACAAGCCAGGCAGCCACAGCCACCCTCCGCAAGCCCCACACCCTCCCAGCACGTGTGCCCAGCTTGCCCATTGCTCCTGGGGATCCCAGTGGGCTCGGGGCTGTGGAGACCACCCAGGCCCTGCCATGGCTCGGGGCAGACATGAAGTCACAGCAAGTGCGTTCACCACGGCCACCTCGGGCAAGCCTGGGGGGCCCAAGCTCCCAAACCGCAGCCCAGAGAGCGGGCAGCCACGCCAGCCACGTGCCGGCACGCAGGGACACCGGGCATGCTGCGGGGCCATGGGACATGCTGCGGGGACACGGGGCAGGGGCACGCTGTGGGGACACAGGACACGCTGCAGGGACTTCACGGAGGGACACAGGACACGGCACAGTGACGGCGGAGTACCGCGGTGTGGGAAATGCTGCGCTGGCACGGCCGGCACAGCGGGGACGTCCCTGCCACCCGGGAGCAGGGCGAGCGCCAAAGCCAAACCTGAGCTGCCGCAGGGACGGGGCCAAAGGGAGCTGCCGGGGCATCGTCCGCTTGACCCTGGAGAGGCCGAGAGACGGGGGGTGAAGGCGAGAAGGGGGAACCTCTGCCCCGCAGACAGCCCAGAACGCGGCGGGGGGAAGCAAGCCGGGGCAAAGCGCCGCCGTGCCAAACCCTGTGGGCGCTCCCAGTGCCACGGCCACCGTGGTGGCCAGCAGACTGGCAGGTCCAGCACGGCGCTGGGGACACGCAGAGCCGGGAAGGACACTGGCCACGAGGCCGTGCTGCCAAAGCCCCAGGGCTGGGGGACACTGTGCCGAGCCGCTGAGAGCTCTGCCAGCACCACAGCCCAAGGCTGCTTCGGCACAAGACATACGTCCTGCCTACGCTGGGTGCTCTGCCCCTTTGCACCCTGCTCAGCACCCCTGCCCGCCCCAGCTGTGCCCCCTCCACCGACAGCACCCTCCTGGGACGCCCGGCTCCCCGGCACGGCCCCGCTGGGGTGAGGCACCCTCCGGCCCCGCGGGCAACGCAGCAGCCCACGGAGCGGGGCGGGATGGGGAAAGCCTTACGCTCCAGCACACGGCGCGGGCGCAGACGCCAGCCCAGAGGCAGACAGAGGACGGCGGGGGGTCGCCGGCGGAGGCAGAGGGCTCCTGAGGACGGGGGTACGGTACCTGGCTGGGTGCCGAGGCGGAGGCGGCGGGGTCCAGCTAACGGCAGCGAGGAAGGAGGAGAGAAAGGAGAAGAGAGGGGGTGAGAGGCAGAGAGCAGCAGCAGCAGCACCGCCACGCGCCAAAGGGCCCCGGCATGGCCACGACCCCCACGGCACCCCGGGCATCCCCCCAGCCACGGGCAGCCGTGCCCGGGCTGCCACGGGGATGCTGCCAGTGGGGGCTGCTGGGCATCAGAGCTCCCCACGGCCGGGCACGCTGGTCCCGGCAGCAACACCAAACCCACCGGCAGCCTCAATCATCCGTCCCCCGCGGCCGGTGCCACTCCAAGAAGGACCACGGGGCTGGTGGCCAGGCACAGGAGTACCACCACCCCGTGTGGAGCACACGGCACGGCCGGGGCGGCCACGCGCTGCCCACCCGTCCCCGTCCCCGGGCGAGCGGCACGTGAGTGCCAGCGTCCCTGGCATTACAGCAGCGGTGAAGATCCTCTCCAGCCGGCGCTGTGCCTCCTCCGACGGGCTCAGCCGGGGCGCGGGGCCAGGGGCAGCCTGGAGGCAGAGCACCGTTAGCACCGGGCCGGCCGCCCCGCAGCCCCCGCTGGCACTGCAGCCCGCGCCGGCGGCACGCCAGGGACTATCGCAAAGTCTTTCTGGGCCCTGCAGCCCACCAGCGTTCGAGGCGGGTACCGGGGCAAAGGCTGGCACAGACCCGGGGGCACTGAGGCTGGCACAGCCGGGGTACCGGTGGGCACCCACAGAGCCCAGGGACCCGGGTCCCCGCTCCCACACACCTGCTGGGGCAGTGCCGGGGCGGTTTTCGCGGGGGTCGGCCGCTTCTCGCCAGGCTGGAGCTTCTTCTCCACACGAGCCAGGAGGGAGACAAGGGGCAGCGTCACCGGGCGGCCGCAGTGCACACAACTGCCCCGACAAGTGACCCCGCCCGGCACCGCACACCCCAAAACCACTGCAAGCCATGCGGGTGAGCTCACACCACGCCGTGCCGCCATGTTAGAGCATCCCCCGCCGCGCACACACCGGTACCTTGTGCCTCTCCAGGGCAGTGGGTTTCGGAGCGGACGCCTTTGCCGGCTCCGCTTTCCCTCCCAGAGGCTGCACTGGTGGCTCCGGCTTGGCTTTGGTGCTCGGGGACAGGGACGGCTTCGCGTCCCCCCCGGCCGGCTCGGGGGACTTCTCCTCCCGCCTGTCCCCCGGCCGGAGCCGCGGCCGGTGCTCTTTGGTTCTGCCCTTCGCCATGAGGGTTTTGAGCCCCGCTGAGATCTCATCCTTGGGCTCTGGCTTGGCGGGGGCTGCTGGCACGACGGGGGGAGGCGGCGGGGTGGGGGGAGCCGGGACGGCGGGACGGCCAGTGTCATCCTTCCGGGGGGGTGGCACTGGCTCGGGAGACTTGGCGTCTCGCCCCGGCTGCTTGGCGCTGCCGGCGTCTTCCCCCGGCAGGACCTTGCGCACCACCTTGCGCACCACGCGGACCACCCTGCGCCGGGACAGCCCCTGCCCGTCGTCCCCCTGCGCCTCGCTGCCCGCACCGGGGCCCTCCAGACCATTCACCGCCGCCCCGTTCAGCACCGGCTCGGGGCTCTTCGAGGGCTCAGGATTTGGGGGCTCAGGATTCAGGGGCGCAGACACCGCATCCTTCGGGCTCTCTGGCTGCAGCCACAACGACACTGGTGTGAGCGGACGTCCAGCGGCGCGGTGCCTGCCACCGCAAGCACCCTCTGCTTGGGACACGGTGGTGCCCGGGGCTTCGTGCCCTGCCGCAGGAGCACAGCTCCCGGCCAGACCCCGGCACCAGCGGACGCAGCACCCAGTCCCCTTCCCCAGCCGACTGCCAGAACCCCACCTGACTCCGGGGCAGGGAGCAATGGCGACTGCTCCAGCCCTGGCAGCCAGGGACCCACCAACCCTCAGGCTGCTGGTATGGGGGTAAAATTCAGTGCTCAGGCACCGGCAGCCTCTCCGCAACACGCAGAGCAAGCCGCAAGGTTTTCTCCACCAGCGGCTTCGGTGGGCAGAGCGGGAGCCGGTGCTGTAACCGCAGGGTGGGCACGAACCCACCGTCCCACTGGGGTCTGCAGGGCAGGGACAAGCCCCGGGGAGACAGACAGGGAGAGATCACTGGGTGTTGACAGCAGGGCATCCCTGCCAAAAACACCCACCGCCCTCCACACGCTGCCCTGGAGCTGCCACCAGCGCTTCCAGGGACCGGGAGGGTGC
>Ga0065711_1051011_pt1 | contig 10558 bp, 6 predicted proteins | sample Hoacrofraction12_FD_59098 | JGI IMG/M metagenome (GOLD analysis project Ga0065711, IMG submission 59098) | Hoatzin crop microbial communities from Cojedes, Venezuela - Epithelial fraction 12 v2 (version 2) | ecosystem: Host-associated > Birds > Digestive system > Esophagus > Crop | place...
AAAAAAAAAAAAAAAAAAAAGAAAGAAACCCCAAAAAACTGTAAAAGAGAGTGCTTCTTCCATTTCAGAAACTGGTTTCTGCACCACGTTGTGTGGAGCAACAGAAAGGGCAGCAGGATTCCCAGTTAGGTGCAGTGAAGATGGAATTCTCTACTTCAGAAATATCCTCAAATCCCATGGTCGTCTTCTGTGTACAATTATTCAGTTATTCTTGTTTGATGTGTGAGAGCTGGATATCTGCCATAAAAAGAAATACAGAATTTCTTTCGTATACTTACTTCTCTTACTAGTGGCTCAAGGAAGAATATCGGAGAGTTTACATTTCCCAATGTCCTGTATTTTAATTTATATTGTCTGTGTCCCCATGCTTACCCATAGGTACCATTGAGGTAGAAGCATGAATGTTATAATTATCACAAAACCAATAGCATAGCTTGAATCTTTTTGCAGTTTTTCCCCTAAAGTTTACAAGATATGGTATATTAGCAGAATGCACCTTATATATTTTCTCCATAGATATTCAGGCATTTTCCAGAGGCCTGTGTTCAGTGCTGCCTAAGGTTTCCTATTACATGGCTCTGGTTCATGAAATGTATTTATTTGTGACGTACACCTGCCATATAAACACAGCAGATGCGCTTTCACTACTGTCCTAAATTTCAAATGCATTCAAGGTCCAGAAATTCAGTAGGATCCCTTCCTTATATTGGATGTCTATTAACGTCCTGGTAAATAACAGCATTTGGCACCATGTATGAGTAACAGCACATCCCTCCAAGTTCCTTTACTCATCGGAAGCATATTCTCTTATTTCCTTTTATACATCTCCAGTCCCATTCTTGCTATCCGGTTTGTCATTAAGTTGCTAGGCAACTGAGGGCTATGCTGTTTATGGTTTAAATTTTAATTAAGCGTTTTACTCTAAAAATTCTGCAAATGTTCTCACTAGTCAGTATGAGTATTAATTAGTCTTAGCATTGTCTTGAACTATGAACTGCTTCCAGAGCTGGGAATTTCAAAAGCAGACCAGGAGAATTTTGTGTTTGTACATACACATTGTATCTACAAAGGGCATTAATATGTTCTTTTCATTGGAAAACTACAAAGAAAGATGCATTTCACTTGCAGGATAGAAAAGTAACCATTCTTTTAGTGGTAGCTTAATTAGCTTTAGTTGCATCTTTGCTCCCATTCATGAGTTATGGTAATAATAAAAGCAGATCCAGCTCTTTAGCCACAAAGTATTTTAAACTGGTATTATATGTATTTATAACCCACTGAACTTCTTTTTCAGGCTAGCCCGGATTCTAGTTCGCCTGCCAGCGCTTAGGCTGATGAGCTCTAGCATTACCGAGGAACTATTTTTTACTGGTCTCATTGGAAATGTTCCCATTGACAGCATAATCCCCTATATTCTCAAAATGGAAACAGCAGAATATAATGGTCAAATAACTGGCACGTCTGCATAGTGGGAACAACACAATTTGGTGGATTGAAGTAATTTTCACAAAAACATACAATTACAAAGTCAAAAGAATAGCATTTTGGTGTGTAATAGTATTTCCAACTTGTTACCAGTTTCCTGTCAGATTTCTCCTTGTCTGATTGCTGACGTTGACAAAATTGAAGCAGCTATTAAAAGACCCGATATAGGACCTTTTCTGCCACAAGGAATGTTTTTGATGCCTTTCATTTAAAAGGCTATAGATTACTGAACATACTTTTCACATACTTTGTATTTAAAAATTATCAGTGGTTGAAAATAAGAGTTTTATAATATCACAAATTAGTAATAAAATTACTGTAAAAGTAAAAAGAACAGTATGTATATATTTAAACATATCCTTGGAATTAATATCTAATAATTGCCAGGATATAGTACTAGCACTTTGTAAGCACTTCTTGTCAAAGCAACGATGTCATCTACATCCTGCTTATGAGTATTGAAAATGAAAAAAATTGCGTATGTCCTTAGTCAAAATGCTAGCGATTTCTGTGAAAATGTAGAATGCTACAGGAGACAATCATTTATTCTACAAAAAGTCACTTATTGTTATGTTATGCATGAAATATTAACGTGGATTCTTAAATCAGATATCCACGTTATATGAAACCATGCTCATGTTAAGTTAGTGCAGTTGCAATTCACAGTACGATGCAGTCATAGTGACTCATGTGCTACAGAAATGAATCAAGCTAGGAGAAAAAATGTGTTTCTTGCCACAGTACTGATGAAATATTCAGGTTCCTTGAAGTTTCTATTCAGACCAGCACAGTCATGACAAATGTTATTCTAATAGGAAGCCTTTTGATTGTAGGGAAAATCAGTTATTAACTGAAGAAGTTCTTTTCAAGTGGAGCTGTGTGATGCTCGTTGAGTATGCTCTTTGTATTTCCAAATTTACTCCTTCCCTCTGTGCTCCTAAACACCCTCTTCATCCAGGCAGAGGTACAATTTAAAACCTGAAATGTGTAGAACCTCTGGCTGTCAGCAAGAGTATATTACAAAGCTCTCTTATTTCTCCCCACTTCCCTCCCCTTTCCTGACTGACCACTCCCAGTTTTGCAGTGCTGTCAACCTTTGTGTGACTCAGTTTGAAACTGAAATATAGTTAGGATTTACATTTAGTAATGTACAATTGCAGTTAATGACTGATAAACCATGAAGTTATACAATTAAGTACTTTAGACAATTAAAAAGTGATGAGCCATCAACATGTTTTCTAGTATTGGCCATTAGCTACTAGCATTACTTTCATTTTGGTATAATTTATTGTTGTTGACATTAAATATTTTAAACAATCAAAGTTTTTTAAAAAGTCACGGCAGTTAGTATCTTCATCTGATCCTGGTTCATTAGATGCATCAATTATTTTAATTATTTGTACGATAGAGGCATTTTCTAGTTGTATATCTTTACGTGACAAAAATCTAATGATAAGTGCAGCACTTTTGTTTTTGTTCTTTTATTAACATTTATTTAGAAACACCAACCAGGTTGGTGTTTGTGTCTTTTAAGGTTCTGAATTGTAGCCAAAAGACCTTAAGCAGCTCTAGGTGAGGCTTCTGATGTAATAAAAAGTCTTGGCCTGGTATACTTCATTCTCATTAGGAGGCTCACGTTTGTAGCTCTCATTGTGACATGGAAGGCTATTTAATTTTAGCTTCTGCACGCATTAAAGTCTTCTACAGTTACCATTGTTACAACATTCAGAATCTTCTTTTCTCAAAAGGGTGTTACACAGACTCCAATATACATGCAGAGATTTGTAATATCGCACTTTCATTTCTCTCCGCTTTTGCTATAGCAAATGGAATTGACATTTTTAAAGTGATGGAAGGTCTGCACTCTGAGTGTTAAGTCAGCTGGAACACAGAATTTTGTACTAGCTGTTTTATCGCAGTGTAACTTAATTTGTGATTTTGTCAGCACTTCTGATGCAAAGTCCCTGTTCCAAGGGTATACAACTTAAAAGTTAATTGTGATATTAAGAACATCATAAGTAGCAGCTACCTTGGAAAGAGTTGTGGCCATTTTTGTTAAAATTCAAAATTTTATTTGGTATATTGTTGTTGTTCTAAAAGCATTATGCATAGAACTATTGTGATATTTTTCATTGCAGACAAGATTATGCAGTTTAATTTGCTTTCACTATTTTGTAAAAACCACTGAGGCAAATAAGTAAGCATTGTTAATGACAAATGAAACATTCCTTAGCACAAAAACTAGCTATTGGAATCCTTTTTCCCAAATTTGAATACATACCAGCTAGCTTTTTCATTAAAAACATCATTTCAGCTTCCAATTTTTCAAGTAAAGGGCCCCATTTTCTGTGCAAAAATATGTTTTCCTAGTTTTTCTTACTTGTGCTGTGAGCATAACAGTTCAGAAAGCAAAATAAAGCCACTAGAGTTTTTTAGGAACAGAGGGATTGCTTGAAATAAAATTTAAAATGTGTGCATTGTATTACATTTGTAAATCAAAATGGTAAATATCATGCAGCTCTGTTCACAAATAAACTACACTCCCAACAGATGCAAGGCCACATAATGCTATCCTTGATCCAGAGGTAGTCACTTACTCAGTGAATAGATCCCTGGACTTCAGGGATAAAATACTAATTTGTGTAAATGGAGTAACAACAATGGGTTTATTTATTGTGTATGCATTTAATAGATGAAATGAAGCAGTTCCATACTTAAAATTCTGCTATTAGCACCTGAAAGCTATAAAGTCCCTCTTTGTATAGCATCATGATTTGCTGGCTTGCGTTAGTCAAAACCAAGCTAATTTAGTCCTTATGTCGTTAACAAAAAGTACTTTCTCCAACTATACAGTGCTTTGATTCCAAGACTAACAGTTTGGATTGTAGAAATTTGGACAGCAGATGGTAGATTCTAGAGCTTAAGAAATATTCAGAATCTAGAATGTTATGTATATTTGAGTATTAGCTATAAATAATAAGATAGATGTGATAAGTAACCTGCCACTTCTTTCTCACATGCTGCTCAAGGGCTGTCATAAAAATGAGCCAAAGATTTGGCATGTGATGGAGAGACACTGAAAGGAATCACTTAAAACACTGCCATATAAAACTATAAACCATCTTCTCTTGTGCAGTAGGGCTTCTTTGTGCTAGCTTTCAAGTGTAATCACAGACTGGCTGAGGCTGGAAGCGACCTCTGGAGGTCATCTGGTCCAGCCACCTGCTCAGGCAGGGCCACCTAGAGCCAGCTGCCCAGGACTATGTCCAGCAGCTTTTGAGTATCTCCAAGGATGGAGACTCCACAATCTCCCTGGGCAACCTGTGCCAATGCTCAGTCACCCTCAGAGTGAAAAAGTGTTTCCTCAGTTTCAGTCCTTATAATTTCTGACGTTTGTTCCATCCCTCCTGCCAGTAACTAGAAGATGGTAACAGGCACTAGCTTTACTTCTAAACTGGTTTCGGTTTTTTTCTTCTTTGCAAGTGCAAACTTTTGCTTATGAACATAGGACAGAAGAGTTTTTTTATTATTGTAACAATTATTGAAAGCTATTTCTTGATTTTAAGTATGGAAATAGCTTCTTTTCATAAAAGCCACATTTCAATGCCAAATTTGTGTCTACAGAACTAGAAGTCAAAGGATCACAGCCTAAAAGTGATTCTAAGAAAAGTGACATCTCACTGAAACGCTACTTAGTGCCTAAAAATCACTCTCTCCAGAATTTTTGAGGTCTTGTTTCTGCTGCTCTTGAAATGAAAATATTTTAACACAATGGAAATACAGAGATAAGCTATCTGATTAGATAGATCTGAACTTGAGTACATGTGTATATTGGTAATAATTCATTCAGACAAATGTTAGAATTCTGTGCTGACTGAAACTAGGGCATGCAGAGAGTGATAATGGATTTGAATCTTGTAGATAAAAAGAGCAATTATCAATAACTGTGCAGGAGCATTTTGGATTAGCTTTGTAGTAATGATTTTTACTGCATTTGTGACAAGGGCAAGAAAGTATACGACTTTTCTTCCCTTAATTTACATTGGACTAAAGAGACACAGAACTAAGACCACATGACGAAGTGATCTTTCTCCACCCATTTATACTGATTGTAAATTCGATACAATGCTTTTGGTGCTAGTGGAGTTACTCTGGCATGAAACTGGTAGAAGAGGAAAAGTTAATCTCCAAGGAGAAATCCTTCAAAGAGATATACAAGCCTCTATTTTAGCTGCCTTAAAATGTTAGATTATTAGGGAGACTTAGTTTTCAGAGCACTCTGAGGCAAGAAACTATTGTTGGCCACTATTGATTACTTAATATCGTTTACGAAGTTTCTTTTTACTGTCATCTGAAGCGCTTAGTCCTCAGGGCAGACGTAATGCTTCCAGTGAATACCACTGACTCAAGATTTCTGTGCTGAGTACGGCTGGCTCTGCATTGTCATTATAGTGCCCATTGGCAAAGGGCATATTCTGAAGTGTGATAGGGAAAACAAGTCAGGGCTGAAGTTTCCAGACAAAACCAGTTTTCTGACTGCGCTTCTCCTTTGGCAGAGGCTGTAAAACACTTCAGTTTTCCTTGTTGTGCATAGGACACAGGACTTTCACAGATTCCTGAATGATTTCATCCAAGATGCTGAAGATGTCAGTGCATTTTCCTGCCTATTAGAATTAAGAGGGTAGTTAGGATTCTTCCCTGATTACCTGCTGTTTAATTATTAAGGGATAATTTTAAAAAGCACCAAATAGCATGAGTAGCAAGGGTATCAGGAATACAGTTTAGCCAGGAAAAGGGAGCTGGGAATTATCAGGCTGCTTTCTGCAGTAACAGTACTGGTGTGGGGCCCTGTTTGAATTGGGTGATGTGAGCAGTAGAACTGGCACGTTAATCACACATACACAGGTGTACCAGCAAACGCCTACAGGATGAGATCACCCTGAAAAAAAAAAATTCTATTTGAACATATTTATCCTCTGTTACTGTTTAGAGTGCAAAAGCAGGGTAGGTTTGTTCTTTTTCATGTATTCTTGCGCATAAGAGAAAAAGCAGAAATACCAGGCAAACAGCAAGTAGGTTCCCATCTGTTCCAGTAGTTTGCCACACTTGCCATACAACAGCAGAACAGCTGCTGCAGTGGTTTGCTCTGATGATAAGCATGGGCCTGCTGTGAGAGCAGCACACATCTGCAGTCCTAGTGCATCCATATATCCAGGGAGAATCAACAACATGAGGCCACGTTCACCCTGTAAAGCAGAGTAAGGGGCAGAGAAAGGACAAATTGCCAGCATCTACTGGATCTTGAATGACAGCACATTAGGTTCAAAAATAGCTCTATATGAAAACTTACCAAGAGGGCATGGCAAAGGGGAGAAAATGAAAACATTTACTATTTGCACCTTGTAATTCTAAAGCTGCTGAGTCATTCTAACAGTAAATTCTCCTGAACTAAGTTCAGGCTTATTTGATGAAAAATGCCGGAACTCCTCTTGCTAGATAATGCTACAACCCTACTTCTGCTACAGTCAATGTTATCAACATTATATGGGAAATGATTTGTGCAAAAAACACTAGAACATTATTTATACTGAGGTTACAAGTTAAAAACTTCATAAAGTTTAAATGCTCTAAGTCGAAATGTATTAGACTTGGAAAACATCAAATCCAGAATTACCTTATTACTGAGCTTTTTGTTGTAAAGTAATGCCAAGTTCATCACAGATAATACTGTCATAATATTCCATAATTCCCACAGCCTGTTTTAACCTCCGAGTTACACAAATGCTTTGAAAATGGCTTATTATTGTTAAATTCATGCCTGTCTTCCTTCTTTTTAAACAGTTTGATAGATTTTTACACATCTTTATTTTGTGCCTCCCACCATTGTGCATTTCTGCATGTTCAGTTCTAAAACTCACTTGAGCAGCTAATGCATATGTACATAGTTGTATGTATGTGTGGATGAATGTATATGTTTATACCTATTTGTCTAAATATATTATGTACAGTGTATAGAAAGTGTGTAGTGTATGTATATATGTACAGATAAGTAGCCATGTATTCACACCGTTCTGTATGTTAAAGCTTTTCATTCATTTGCTAATCCAGAGCTTTCTAGTTTTCATTTCTTAGCCCAAACTAAGCCTCGCTTTAGCCAGGTGTATCCTTATGAATTTCAGAGCTTTGCACCTTTTTCTAAACCCAGACTGAATTTAGTATTTTCTGTTCAGAACTGACAAATATATTGCATTAATTTTCTGGCTTTTACATTATTCCCTTTATCTTTTCTCATTTGATGTGTAGAAGTCTGCCAGCGAATAGTTAATTGAACATAGAATGCCTGTTAAAAATAAATGAATACATAAGTAACTACAGTCATAGAAAATACTTCACTGATTTCAATATATACTCATTCTCTTTCAGCCTTCTGAGAGACTTTTTTGTAAAGTTTTGTTTTGCAGTGAAACTTGGTGAGAGATTGATTTTTTTTAAGTCTTCAGCAGTGGCTAATCGAGAGAAAAATAAGTTGCCCTTTATCATTCAGCTGTAGCACACATAACAGGATATAATGGATGCTATTTAAAAAAAAACACTACACCTGCTGCCATAATGATAACATGAAATCAAACCATTAGTTAAACAAAGATGATGTCCTCTGTTGAATGAAACAATGACATTTCTGTTACAGTGGTCATTCAGTAAGAGGGAGATTGCAGTTAGTTTATTTCTTAGCAAGTATCAAGACTTATTTAGGATTTTCACGATGCATTTCAATTGTAGATTCACTTTCCAAAGTTATTGTCTTTATTGTCTAGCTTAAACTCAGCAAAGCTGGTTAGTTCATTTAGTTGTCAGAGTAGTGTCCATTTTCACATTCTGTCCTTTCCTGAAGCTGTAATCTGTGCAGATCTTGCACTGTGTGTGAAATTTCCATTGCTCATATGGGAGCTGGGCATATGGAGCATTTATGAAATTGGACTTGCAGTAAGACAATTTATCACTCATAGGGAGTATTCAAACATTTAAATTATCGAAATACAAGTAGTTCATGTTCCCTTTTCCCTCTGATGACTTAAGTTACGAAGGAAGCCTTCTGTAAAAGTAATTCTGTTGACTTTGTCTTTTTAAAAAAGCATTTCACAGACCATGTGGGAGAGTAGTACAGCAGGTCTTATTTCTGTCATATTAAAAAGGTGAGGTGGAATTCTCTGGGCATTTTTTTACACCTTTTGTACTCAATGTGGCAAAGACTTGCCTATGTTTAAGCAGATGAGCAGACATCAGTTAAAATAATGGGAGTTTCTTGCATGCTTAAAGTAAAACATAAGTCTCTTTCAGAGTCAAGCTCTCTGCTTGTAAGTTTTTGCTTTGGAAAATGCTGAGAATGTTCTCTGTTTCTTGGTATATCATTCAGTAAGCATTTGTGGGCTTTTGTTTCAAATACAGAAAAGTGTAAAACATCCATTTTAACATTTCAACCCTTATTTTTGAGATTTTCAGCGGGAAAATTATTTAAACTAATGGCAGGAATTCCTGTGACAGGTGGTCCTTCATTGGTATCTTGACAATCAGTACTGTTTGAATAACGTTTGCTTTCCTTTTTAAAGGCTGAATGGAAATCGGAATGTCTGTTAACATTGTTGTACTGCAGTAACATTCTTAAAGATTAGAAAGCCAACTGGCGTATTGATCAGGATTGAATCTGTTTTAAAATTCAATTATGAATTTAGAAAAAAGAGTATATTTTTAAATTGTGAACTTGTTCTATGTACACATTTGAATTGTTCGTATTCAGAAGGACAAAATAGGCTCAAATTTAAGTGACAGTAAAGGCTCTGTTGTAATACTCTGTGGAAACCGTGGAATGTGAAATCAGCTTCCTGTATTTGATCAGAGAAAGAAATGTCCTATTGCCAGGTATCTAACACCCCTGAATAACTGGCTTCTTGTACATTTTTTAATGATCTTAGAGAAATTATAATAAGGCACAGGTCCATTTTAAAATATTTTCAATTATTGTGGGTTAAAAGTAGGACTGAATAAATTTAAAATAAAAAGGGTATTCTTTAAGAAGAACACGTTACTTACAGAGCATATATTTCTCATACATGAAATCAACATTAAATGTGAGAATATTTTTAGTAATTAATCTGTATTCCAAAATACCTTGCAAGTCAGTGTTCAGACAGTTTCATAACTGAAAAACTGCACATTGTGTAAATGTTGTATCTGTTTCGCATACCAGGGAGTTCTGAGCTCCTACAAAGATAGCAAACTTTTATAAAAGGAATCATCTACTTTTAATTCCTTGGGATATTTTCTGGAAGTCTCTGTCCATTATAATTTAGAAAACTATTGTTTATGTTATTACATTTTATTTTCAAGTTAAAAACCTTGCAAAAGTTATTAATTTCTCAAAGCTGCTTCTGTGAAATCAGCATTGTTATGTGTGATAGCATTTTAAAATAATAGCATGTTCTTTTTTTAAATCTCAATTTTGTATCTAATCAATGACTTCAGTCATGAAGAGGAATTTGCATTGTTGTGTTTGTATATAGAGTATTGCAGTGCATGATTTAGCTTATGCATTTTATTAAATGCTGTTTAAATGTGGCATTATATTGTTGTGGCTTAATACTGCTACCTAAATGAGGTTTATACCATTAAAGTGAAATACAAATATAAATGCATTCTCGAGTTTTATTTTTAAGTTCACTTAATTTCTTGTTGAACATTAGATGTCTAAGCCAAATACAGAATTTATTATCTGTTAGAGAGAAACAGTATTTTCCCTTCACTACAGTGATTATCTTAGTGATTTAACTGGGTCTAAGACAGAAGATAAATCCCATGAACCTTGCTGACAGCAGGGAGCTACTTCTAGAAAGAGAAGGACCCTTTGTAAGGTGCGAGGCATTCGACACTGTCCCGCATGATGTCCTTGTCTCTAAATTGGAAGGACATGGATTTGACAGATGGACCACTCGTTGGATAAGGAACTGGCTCGATGGACGCACTCAAAGAGTTGCAGTCAATGGCTCGATGTCCAGGTGGAGACCAGTGACAAGTGGTG
>Ga0065711_1051012_pt1 | contig 10558 bp, 4 predicted proteins | sample Hoacrofraction12_FD_59098 | JGI IMG/M metagenome (GOLD analysis project Ga0065711, IMG submission 59098) | Hoatzin crop microbial communities from Cojedes, Venezuela - Epithelial fraction 12 v2 (version 2) | ecosystem: Host-associated > Birds > Digestive system > Esophagus > Crop | place...
GGGGGGGGGGTTGTTTGTAAACAAAAAGAACAAAAAAATCGAGATGGAAAGCTTCTTTTGCTTAGCTTGGGAGAAAAAAAAATTATTTGGATCACAACAGTGTAATAAATACAAGATGGGAGAAATTCATTCCTCAGGGTTAGCAGATCATGCCCACCCAGTTGGGACCAAGACATGGTCTAGCGGGCAGGCTATTAAGGATTTAATTTATGATGTGGTGAGACTCCTATAATTAAAATTCACAAGTGCAGTATTTTGCTTTCTAGTATTGAAATGCATCAATATTCCAGTATCTTACAAAGCATTTCTACAACGCATATATGCAAGCTTCTACCATAAAAAACTTAAATCTTTCTTTTTTTCCATGGTAAACCCAGTGGTAATATTAATTTTCTTTAATCTGAATACCCCAAAGAGTTCATCTTAATTCTCTTATTACAAAAAATGTCAAAAAGCATTCATAAGTATTTGGTCCTCCTTGTATGCTGTAAGCAGAAAACCATTTCTGTTACTGCCTTGAAGTCTTTTTGATTGTTTAAGACCATCATTAGTATCAGCAGTATTTCAAGCATATGCCTTTACTTAAAAGTACACTTTGAGACCCATCAAAATGTACCTCTCTGCTTCGATTACTTTTTGCTGCAATTCTTATTCAAACATTCCATATTTTATTCTCATTATGGTCATGAACTCTATCTACACTCAAATTGTTTTTCAAGTATTTACCCCAAACTACTTTGCTTAGGAAGCGTTTTGCTTGGTGAAATAGTTTGACATCACTGTTGCATTCTACTAAACCAACTGCACATTTTCTTTGTGGAACTCTCAAAAACTTTATCAATCTCCCAATCATACTTTGAGTAAAATTCAGCACAATAAAAATATGCAAATCCACATCCTACTTCAGACCTGGACCACTGACTGATGCTTTCTGCTTGCTCTAAAGGGGTGTTGATGTTGACACCATTTTGGCTTTCATGCTACGCAGAATGTAGTAACTTCTGTGACAAAAAATATTGAAGAAGTATCATCTTAACACTGACACAGGCAGAATCAGAAGCCACCAAGAAATGTCAGATGGTACATTTACCTAGATAAAAAGAATCTATATCCTTTACTATTCTATTCTAATCACTCTTTATGAAAATTATTTTTAATTTTATTTTTAATTTTAATCTTTTGGTTAAAAGAATACTCTTTAAAGCACCCTTGTAATTTCCTCCATGTTATTGGATTTATAGATCAAAAGGAAGAAGTAGGTCTGGAAAGTTCACTAAATTCAATGCAATTTTATTTATTTATGTATAGCGTTGGCAACCTTCTTATTGTGTAATCCAGCAGTGATTACAGAGAACAAAAAAAACACAGTCCAGTAAATGCTACCACAATATTTGAAACGTATCAAAGTTAACAGCAAGTGCATATCAGACAAAGATGCCTTATATATCCTTGCCACTTTGCTAGGCCAGCCTGCCCATAGTTTACCTTTCCTGGTATCTTTTGATCTTCATCTATCATATCCAATCTCATTTATATCCATTCATGTGCTAACCTTCTCGTTGTTAGGTTAAGTATAAAAAAACCCTGTAGTGGCATGTTGTTCTTGATAAGAAGCTGCCGTCTTTAGAAACAGTTTTCACTTCCCTAAATCACAGCCATGCACTATTATACAATGCATAGCTTTCAATAATACTTAGTGTTACAGACCCTTCCTCATGCTTTATCCATTTTTACAAATTATTACTTTATGATACTGAACAACCCTCTAGGCTACTTTTCTTAATGCCTTCTGTTTTCTCTCTAAATGTCTTCAAATGTCCGTTAAGTTCTAGCAATTATTTACAGACATCTATCAGTCCTGGTCTGGGGCTCCTTGACTGGAATGAGATGTATTCAGGCTATTGTGCATCATGGAAAAACAGTTACTTTTTTACATGCAATTCTTGAGCAATTCTCCCAACCACTGCAGTTAAGATTTTACCCCACCGGGCTTGCAGCATATTGTTACAAATAACATAATGTCAAATGTGTTTAAAATAATTTCTGTTAAATGTCTCCAGCAAGTGAAATGAGATGGCTGCCAAATTCATTTAACCAGCCTTCACTTTCCAACCTTTACAGAGTGAGGCATCAAAACATTTCTGTCTGCCTATGTAATCCATCGGAATCATAGAATCATAGGTTGGAAAAGACCTCTAAGTTCACGGAGTCCAACTATCAACCCAACACCACCATGCCCTACTAAACCATGTCGCAAAGTGCCATGTCTACATGTTTCTTTGAACACCTCCAGGGATGGTGCCTCCACCACCTCCCTGGGCAGCCTGTTCCAATGCTTGATAACCCTTTCGCTGAAGAAAGTTTTCCTAACGTCCAATCTAAACCTCCCCTGACACAACTTGAGACCATTGCCTCTCGTCTTATCGCTAGTTACCTGGGAGAAGAGACCAACACCTGCCTCACTACAACCTCCTTTCAGGTAGTTGTAGAGAGCAAGAAGGTCCTCCCTCAGCCTCCTCTTCTCCAGACTAAACAGCCCCAGCTCCTTCAGCCGCTCCTCTGAAGACTTGTTCTCTGGACCCCTTACCAGCCTCGTTGCCCTTCTCCAGACGCACTCCAGAACCTCAATGTCCTTCTTGTAGTGAGAGCTCCAAAACTGAACACAGTACTCGAGGTGCAGCCTCACCAGTGCTGAGTACAGGGGCATGATCACCTCCCTGCTCCTGCTGGTCACGCCATTCCTGATACAAGCCAGGATGCCGTTGGTCTTCTTGGTCTCCTGGGCACACTGCTGGCTCATGTTCAGCTGGCTGTCAATGAATACACCCTAAGATCCTTTTCCACTGAGCAGTTTTCCAGCCACTGTTCCCCAAGCGTGTAACGTTGCATGGGGTTGTTGTGACCAAAGTGCAGGACCTGGCACTTGGCCTTCCTGAACCTCATACAGTTGGCCTCGGCCCATCGATCCAGTCTGTCCAGGTCCCTCTGCAGAGCCTTCCTACCCTCAAGCAGATCAACACTCCCGCCCAGCTTGGTATCATCTGCAAACTTACTGAGGGAGCACTCAATCCCCTCATCCAGATCATTGATCAAGACATTAAACAAGATCGGACCCAAAACTGAGCCCTGGGGGACACCACTCATGACCGGCTGCCAGCTGGATTTAACTCCATTCACCACCACTCTCTACGCTTGGCCATTTGGCGAATTTTTTATCCAGCGAAGAGTACACCTAGCCAAACCATAGGCGGATAGTTTCTCCAGGAGGATGCTGAGGGGAACAGTGTCAAAGGCCTTACTGCAGTCCAGGTAGACAACATCCACAGCCTTTCCCTCATCCATTAGGCAAGTCACCTAGTCATAGAAGATTAGGTTGGTCAAGCTGGACCTGCCTTCATGAACCCATGCTGGCTGGGCCTGATCCCCTGGTTGTCCTTCACATGCCTGGTGAGCGTACTCAAGATGAATCACTCCACAATCTTGCCTGGCACCAAGGTCAGGCTGGCAGGCCTGTAGTTCCTAGGATCCTCCTTCCAACCCTTCTTGTAGATGGGTGTTACACTGGCTATCCTCCAGTCATCTGGTACCTCCCCTGTTTGCCAGGACTGTTGATAGATGATGGAGAGTGGCTTGGCTAGCTCCTTCACCAATTTTCTCAGCACTCTTGGGTGGATCCCATTCAGCCCCACAGATTTGTAAGTGTCCAGGTGGCATAGCAGGTTGTTAACTGCTTCCTCCTGGATTAAAAGAGGTTTATTTCGCTTTCCTTCCCTATCTTCCAGTACTAGGGGCTGACTACCCTAGGAATAACCAGTCTGACTGTTAAAGACTGAGGCAAAGCAGGCATTAACTACCTCAGCCTTCTCCTCAGCCTTGTTGGCAATATCCTCCCTTGCATCCAATAAGGGATGGAGACTCTCATTGGCCCTCTTTTTGTTAATGATGTATTTGTAAAAACATTTTTTGTTGTCCCCTACAACAGTGGCCAGCCTGAGCTCTAGCTGGGCTTTTGCCTTTCTAATTTCCTCTCTGCATGACCTAACAAGACCCCTGTACTCCTCTTGAGCCACCTGCCCTTTCTTCCGTAACTGGTAGAAGATTACAGTCACTCTCTTTAAAGTACTGAGGTAAGCGTGCTGTAGGATAAAGATCCTAAACACTGGAGTTGGCAGCCAGACAGATCAGAGATCTATAGGAAATAAACTGGGTCATAACTTAGAAAACAAACATGTGAGCAATCAACAGTACAGTTAACACAAAACCCATCACAGTCAGTAGAAAACGTGCTGCAGGTGTCACTGATTCAGGCTCAGCTATTATTTTCCCGGTATATATATGCTGACTTGAGTCTCTTACAGAAATTAGAGACTATATAAATAAAGAAAATGCAAACTATTTCTCTATTGCCTTTTTTTTTTTAAAAATAAACAGCCTGCAAGTCTGCAGTTTGTCCAGGAAAAGACCTCCTAACAGAAATCTGAAAACTTCTATGGTCACTTTAAGCATACATTTGAGTGCACTTCTGCTAGAATTTGACTTCCAGGAATATGATAATTTTCTATGAAAATGTCTAATTAACTCTATCTAACTGTATCATGAAACCTTTCCAGGAAAGATATATCAGGGAAGAAATACATTACTATATCACCTACTATTCACATATTTTTATCATTAATTATAAGCTGTAACAAACCCTAGCTTGAAATTCAAATGAATATTTATTTATGTAATGCATATACAAGTTTATATTCTCAATAATTATGCCCCCGGTATTTGTTTCTCTAGTAAAGTGATGACACATAAATCATAGACGCCCAAATAACCAGTGGTGTTTACTGTGAGTTTAGAAATCGCACAGAAAAAAGGTGAATGGCCTCAGTAGCACAGAAAATGTATCAAAACACCACCAAAACACATCCTCACTGGCACTATGCACAAAAGATTCTTTAATTATACATAGACATATTAAGTAAATACAAAAATTACACATTATTGATGTCTCTTATTTTCTCCTACTTGCAACTATATCCAATGGCAGAGAAAGGAGGGTCCTTAAAGAGTGGCTTGGCACAACATTTCACTGTAATCATGTAAGTTTTGTGTCCTTACCTACATAAGAAACAAAACCTTCAAATCATTTAGGCAAAAAGTCTTTTTGGAAAACAATGAAAAGCCAGAACACGTGTCTTACAGCAACATAAAGTCCTATATAAACATTCACTTGAATATTAAGATTTAGATATTTAAATTTGTGATGCTAACTTTCTCCAAGATTTATTGGTAAATTTCTGATATTTCTAATGAATAATAGACAATGTGTAAATGCAATTTTATAGTCAATACATAAGTGGGAAACCACTAGAAAATTCCATTGGGTTTGAGACTGCTACAATTATGGCCCCACAGGAAAACTCACAGGAACCTAGCAATGGATAACTTAAAGCAAGATCATCCGAATCCCTTAACAAGACCTCAAAATGCTTTAGGCAATTTTCACTGTCCAGTATGTTCTTCTACATAATTGTACACCTGTCATTATTGAATTATTGGAATCCATGGACATTTACACTTTGACCCAGTGATCACGAAGACAGATCCAAGGTACCTATATGAGTATTTTCTTATTTTTCAGCAAAAGACTGTTTCAGTGAAGGGTTTTGATTCAGAGTTTGAATGAGGATGAGGGTGGCTGTGATAGGAAATAATGATGATGCATATAACGCATGCCTTTCTTTTGGAACTTCAAAAAAGAAACATAACAACACAATTTTAATACAATAAGAAAGAATCAAGAATCATACATGCAAACACATGCACACAAAGATTGCTATCAGGCTGCGCAGTGCAACTATTGATTGGGAGCAGCCAGACAGCAGAACCCGATGAATAATTTTAAGATACATGCTATAAAACTTGAAGAACTATGGAAAACAGATGCAAACAACATGAAATTTTGGTTGACTGATGCCATCTGCATACAGAACTATGGCAGATTCTAGCTAACACTGATTCTACAGGTTCACTTTTGCACAAAATAATTTTTCAAGTATTGGCGTTCTTGACACCAGAAAATGAGGTTATGAAGTTTAATGGAATTAATATCTGGGGAAAAGAAAGAGACGATAGGAAAAAGATGAAGTTGAGAAAAATTATTCAAACTTTGACTAACAGGTAAGACAATCAAAATGCCAGATACTACACGGATAAGTACCAAAGCGCAGAAATAGAAAATATATGAAAACAATTACAGAAGAATTCACTGGAAGTTGGATTGAGAAACAGGTCTACTGAATCAGCAGTATAAATTTCAATACAAGGAGTGAAAAAAAGGAAAAGCAATGATAGTTTATAGATGAGCAAAACCAGGGCACTGCCAGTTAAAAAAAAAAAGAGTAATCTTTGGCAGAGAAAAGAAACTTGCTGTAGAGTTTGAGTAAAGAAAGAACATATAGCAGATAACAGTTAAATAGTGTCCTACAGCCTAGAATTAACAAAGCTAAACATTACATATTGTTTCGGAAGGGCATGTGGTACATAAAAGGTGTAAACTTCTGCTTTGATAGAGAAAGATGAGACCACTGAAAAACTTGCAGAAATTTGCAGCTAATATACTACCAGCAGGATTAAAGCTTAAACACTGCAGAGTCTGAGCTGTTTGGCACCACTTTCTTCTACCGAAATACTGGATTTAGGGGCTGTGAATGTAATAAAACTACACCATCCCACTCGGTGGTCTAGGAATGTCTATCTACAAGAAGATGCTGTAGTTTAAATGAAAATGTAATAAAGTTGGTCCCTTAATCCAATTAGATAGCCACACTCTGCTACAGACTATAGAGTGATTGTGCAAAGGAATCTCTGACATTAGTTAGCAATATATTTTCAGTTAATTATGAAACTCTTGTTATAACACAGGGGGAATAGGAAATGGGACAGTATAGAAGTCACTTCTGAATTCTGAATAAGTGATCAATATTTGAAATAAATGAAGAAAGTACTAGAGACCTACAGCACAAAAGAGTTAGTGTTCCACTTGCAGTCATACTCACAAATATGAAACACGTTTCTTGTTTGAATGAAAAGATCACCAGTTGGTTCATTATGTGCCTGTCACAAGTAAGGTAAACAAACATTTACCTGAAAACTCTTACTAATCTGATGACGGAACAGCTCGTAACGCATTTCATACCTACAGCTTTTCAAACAACGGCAACTATATGTGAAAACACGAAACTCGCTAAAAAGGTTACACAATTCCTAGAAATTACGTAAATAATAATATAAAGACAAAGAATAACTTCTAGTCCTATCAATATGTAATACAAGGAAGTAAGAGGTGCTGTCTGTCCTTGTCAGAGTAAACAAAGCACATAACACCACATTAAGCTTCAATTAATACTAAATATTCATAAAAATAATGTAGTTGATGCCAGCTTTCATTTCAAAATATTTCAGTACGCCTATACAGCCAAAACCTTATGTCTATACTCACAGCTTCAACTGTATAAGGAGGATAAGGCCTTGTGTTCAACAATGTGTAGAAAGACGTACATATCTATAACCCCCAACTCTGATCTCAATTAAATCCCTGGCACTCCACTGATATTAACAGGAACTTCTACTGTTTTAGATTTCTTTCACCAAGATCCAGGTTAACTCCATAACAGAATTTGATCATACAATTACCGCTGACGAATGCAGTGGAGATACTCTTGAGTGGAATGCAACAGCTGTTTAATAACTCACAACAAAATTGCATAACAGCTGAGAACAACAGTTGAAGAAAACTAATTCAGCCTTTACCTGCAGGAAGAGTTTAGCCAAACTGAAATTTGGAACATTATCTTATTCTTATAGAATTTCATTATCAGACAAAATCAACAGTGAATTTAATCAGAACATTTTCATTACTAACTTTAATTCTCAAAGTGTGTTTTCATTTTGTTGCAACTGTTATATCCGCATGTACATCAGTAACATTGTTCAGTATTTCAATCTGCCCTGCAATACAGCATATTCATAATTTCCACTTGTTCCTATTATTTACCTAGCCTCATGCTATATAAACAAGTAAAAATGACCCTTCCAGTAGCTAACCTTGCAGAGAAATAGGCAGAATTCCCACTCTGAACAAAAACTATACATTTTACTTGGTCTGAATTGTAATAACATCCTAGGGGTTGTCTTCATTGATTCCAGATATGAATAAAAAAGTGTAAACCTAAATTGAAGTTTTCGTTCCAAACTATGTTATTTTACTTTAGTTTATATTTTTTAACTGCAGAGACCTGACTGTTTTTCAAAAAATCATTACCTGCTGTCCTAAAAGGCTGCTCCCATCTCTTTATACACAGGAAAGATTCCGTGAGCCATAAAATCAGCAAAAAAAGTTATACAATATGATAATAATGCATTTATCAATACAGAATTTGTTCAGGTATTGTTTACAGAGATATGATTGGCATGGACTTACCTGTAGGGGATCCCTCCATGACATGACCAACATAGGGTCCTTCTCTGAACATAGGCCTATTATCATTTTGATCAATAACAGAAATATCTAGGCGGACTGGACCATCGATGGTTTTTCCACTTATATCTGTGACCTCAACTTCAAGCTGTATGGATAAAGAGAGAGGAGGAAATTCATTAGTTCACTATCACAGTGAGCACAAATTAAAAAATAGCCAGTGCTGTTGTAACCAGACCCTGCCAAGGACACCACTTGCATCCCATTCTTTTGGACTAAGCTCAGGGTATATTTTATATCTAAGCAAAAGAGAAAGACCGGTGTAGATTCAAATCAAGATACCCCTTGTCAGCTTCTAAATGCCCTGGTTCCTTGAAGAATGAGATGACTAGAGTAAAAAAAGAAAAGACCTCCCTGTAAATTTGATAGTAATCATGTGAAGATTTGATTAGAGTTTGTTTCTTTACATTTTTAAAGCACATTTAGAGTGGACACATATAAAACTATTACAGTATAATTGACATATCTCCTAATGCTCAGTTAAAAACTTTTTTTTTCTGAAAAAAAAGCAAGAATGCTTTAGACATTAAATACATTTACTCAGTGATGATGATGATCACACGAAGTATTTTGTTCGATAATTCTGACAGTTCTCCAGCTTTTCTGATAAGGTATGGTAGGACAGAACAACATATGCAGTCTTACACAAACAGTAACGTATATATACACACACACGCTCACATCCCAATGTGTGAAAGCACCTGTTGAACATAAAGTTGACATATGCAGCCGAAGATTTGTTTAGACTTCCTTTACTTTCAAAAACTGGAAAGATAGATCATACCTTATATCTCAAACCTCTAATCCACTCGCAATGGAAAGTAACAATGAGTTACCAAACCTTAATCGGTCATTAAGACAGACCGTGCCAAAACTTCTTAGGTAATAGAAAAGGTCAATTTAAATTGCACCTGCATGTTGTAACTGCAGTTCTCTCTCCTCACCAAGATGTCAGTAAAACACAGCTATAAACTTACTAGAGACACAGTTATCATTTTCACATACCCTACCCATCCCCAGACTCAATTCTTTAACGGAGTTTAGCCAGCCAGAAAATGAACCTGAGCACTGACGTTAACATCACCCTCTTCCAGTCTTTCCCTAAGAAAGTGGTAGCAGCAGGGGCTGGAAGTCTCTGAGCATTTTGTTTATTCTGTCAATTTATTCTTCACTGCCATGTCTTATACCTGTAAGTTATTTATAAGCTAGTGATAAATCCTACTGGGAAAGAATTAGGTCAGAATTCTAATTCCTTATTAAAATGGATGGCTTATTATCACATCTCTCTGTATTATGTTGTTATTATAAATACTTTCCACTTTTATAGTTCAGTGTGCTGGGTGTGAGTAGGAGTATTTGTTATGAGTAAACCATCTACTCACATACACTATTTGTAAACAGTGTCACAGTCCATTTTAACATCTACGCACTGCTTATCCTCACTTCTCCAGCAATTGTTCTTGCAAGACTTTACCAAGCCTTATTTTTTACTAGGTATATAGCTTAACAGCTTAAAAGCAAACTCGGACATAAAGACACCCGAGTCATGCTGCATCGGCACAGCTGGAGCTTTGTGGGGGCACACGCCGCTTCGATTTCCAGGGCTTGTTTAGCTCTGCACTCTAGAGTCAATGTAGTAATCTTCGGATTGTATACGATGTGATAAGGACTAGGGAGGAAAATGCAGTCTTATTACTGAACTACATTAAAGCTAGATACAGTTTTAGATACAGTTGGAAACTGCTGACAAAAAGATTTATCTTAGTAAATGTTGACTCATCAAAACTATGTTAATTGCTTTGAGAAATGAAAGAATAGCAATATTTCTCTGTGAAATTCCAGAAAATTCATTTTCAAATTCAAGATAATTTGCTCTTAATCTATCTCTCAGTATTAAGCGACTGTACTGCTCACTGGAAAGAACAAAGGCTTTGCTAAATTTAAAAAACTACTCCAGCTGCTTTATCAAAATTGTAAGTCATCTAACACAAAGGCCGATTTAACACTAAGGTACTCCCCCCCCCCCCC
>Ga0065711_1009773_pt1 | contig 10557 bp, 6 predicted proteins | sample Hoacrofraction12_FD_59098 | JGI IMG/M metagenome (GOLD analysis project Ga0065711, IMG submission 59098) | Hoatzin crop microbial communities from Cojedes, Venezuela - Epithelial fraction 12 v2 (version 2) | ecosystem: Host-associated > Birds > Digestive system > Esophagus > Crop | place...
AAAAAAAAAAAAAAAAAAAAAAAAGAAAAAAAAAAGAAAACCCAACCCCAACAAGTCCATTTGACTTCCAACATCTGGTTTCATTCCCGACTTTGCTGCTTGTTTGTTTTTAGTTTTAACAACTATGGTGTCTGGGACTGAAGGAAACTATGAAATAGCAGCAAGCACAGGGCAAAACTCCTGGAAAGCTCTAGGTGACGCTGAGCACATCTGCATGTATTTGCCCGTGTATTTTCTTGTCTCCCATTCAGCTAGTTAAAGAATCAAAATTTTTGCTGCTTTTCTTCTTGCCATAACCCAAAGATAACGCAAAGAACCAGCCTTGCCTCCTCACAACAGGTATTTTCAGTGTCAAAAAAAAAAATCACATGCTTCAAAAACTCAGCCCACCTGCACCGCCTTAAGGATGATGATTAGGTCCCTGGACTAAGAAGGCAAATTCTTTTCTGCTAGAGTTTACGAAGTCCCAGCTGATTTTCCCCTTCCTCTTGCTCCCAGGACAGTGTCACCACCACAATGATACAAACATCATGTCCCAGCTGCCTTCTCGGCCCAGCAAAGCTTTCACTGGTCACCATTCCCCTGGGGTTCCCTTCTCTTCACCTTTTCCTGGCGTAAAGTCAACGTCCTAACACTCCTTTAACCCTGGGCTAATGACCCTCGCGACACACAGGATCATTTTGGAGGAGTGGTCTGACCAAAGCCACCCAGATGGAGCGTGGATGTGTCTGCGCTAAACCCCCCTCTAATCCCACTCCCTCTCTCATTTCTACTAAAAACAAACACTGGACAGATGACAATGCCTTCTTAAGGGCAACATAGGTTTGCAGTGAGTTTACCCATTCAGGGATTTAGCAAGAGGAGCCTCCCATCTACACGGGGAAATCGCTATAACAATTGTAACCAAGGTTTTCCACCGGCATTAAAGCCTACCCTTGATTTTGGGACTATTTGGTTTTGCAATGTTCTACCTATAAACCAATCTGACGTCATTAAGTTCAATTGTCCAGCTCTGGAGCCCCCAACATAAGAGGGACATGGATGTGTTGGAATGGGTCCAGAAGAGGGCCATGAAGACGATCAGAGAGCTGGAGTAGCTCTCCTACAAGGACAGATTAAGGGAGTTGGGGCTGTTCAGCCTGCAGAAGAGAAGGCTCCAGGCTGACCTTAGAGCAGCCTTCCAGTACCTCAAGGGCCCTACAGGACGGATGGAGAGGGACTTTTCACAACGGTGTGTACTGACAGGACAAGGGGGGAATGGCTCTAAACTAAAAGAGGGCAGATTTAGATTAGATATTAGGAAGAAATTCTTCACCACGAGGATGGTGAGGCACTGGAACAGGTTGCCCAGAGAAGCTGTGGCTGCCCCCTGCCTGGCAGTGTTCAAGGCCAGGTTGGATGGAGCTCTGAGCAACCTGGTCTAGTGGAAGGTGTCCCTGTTCATGGCAGGGGGTTGGAACGAGATGATCTTCAAGGTCCCTTCCAACCCAAACCATTCTATGATTCTATGATTCTATGAATTGGTATGATTTTGTCTTTATGAGATGAGTTTGTGGGCAGACTCTCAGAAATTAGAGGTAATGCTACAAATTTCTGCGAGTCCCATTTTTTGGCAAAGCAGACATCGTGGTCGCGACAAGATCTGCTCGGGGTTGCGGCAATGCCATGACGGCCGAGATCTTGGTCCAAAGACAAAATGTGCAAGGAAGAAACCTCCGGTAGGCTGAGGACAGGAGGAGCAAGCGACGCAGTGATTCTCCGTGCTGGGTAAGAACGGGAGGACCGAGCCATGTGTCCTCAGGATGAAATTCAAGGGGACAATTTTTTGTACTCTGTCACTTCTTCCTAAACTTCTACTAAGAAACATATCTCTAAGGAAAAGCACCATAGTGGTATCACAGAGGTCTCTGGGGCATAGAGCACCTTATCGCACGTGTGGTATCATTAGTGACGTTCGTTATCGGTTCATCCTGCTACTCTACCAGTGGAAGGAAATTGCCATAAGTGTTTCTCCAATAGCGAAAATACCATTGGTGAGAATGAGGTGAAGGCTGGTAAAATTAAAAATAAGGTGATACTCTTCTATCTGGCAATTAATGTTTTCTTCAAATGCTGAGATCCATAAGAGATACACCAGGGATACTTCTCCCAGAAGTGCTAGGGAGCAGTTATTACAGGATTTGTTAATTTAAGATGCCAAACCCCAGCCGGGACCTAACCTTGCCGGGGTCGCTTCCTGCCGAGAAACTGCATCTACTCAGAGGTGTCTTGTCAGCACAGACACATGCCATCTCTTCTCGCCCAGCCTGTCTGCTGTGGTATGATTTCATATCCTAACTGCCTGTTTTTTTAATGAGTAGCATATATCTGCCTGACTTGCAAATAATGTGCTTGAAGAACCCATTACTCAGCTGTAACAAAGTCCTGAGCCCAAAGCTAACAGCATGAGGAGCTGCCTTATGAAAGGAGGATCTCCTAGATTCGTCACCTTCCTTCAGTGTTGTGATCAGTCACTAGATATTTGTGTGGATAAGGCAATTACCCCTTTGAGGTTTCTGGTTTGGGGGTAGGCTGCAACTAAGAGGCAGCAATGAGATAAACAGGTATATATTTGGGAGCAATTTCACAATATAAATTTAAAAAAAATAAAGAGCTCAACAATTTGGAGTAACGGCAGCAGCATCACCAGCCAGTTACATCTCTGATAAATTAGCATGACAATAAAACCCTCCGACCACACACGTTTCTGAGAAACGGCCTCGTGACCTACACTTCCTTTGGGAAGGCTTTATTGTAATCTATCAAAAAAAGATCTGATTCATCCTGAGCCCTGACGACTGCTGCGTGCCTACAAAATACTCTGTACAAGCCCAGGCTGCAGGGAAAACTCCCCAGCTCTGACACAGCAAAGAAGTGACACAAAGAACTGCAGGCTGTCAGTGAACTCGGACACCAAACGCACTACCCAAAGCTTGGACGTCGACATGAGGAATGTACACAGCAATAACAACAAACAATCAATCTGTTCTCTTGAATTACTGCCATATCAGAGTTCTAGCACTGCTTTATAGGAGGTGAGTGTCAGAAATACTTCAAATACTGAACTTGGATTCATAGCACTCATCTGTCTCTGCTTTAAGCTAATCTTTTATTCAGGCTTCCCTAACATTTTGCCTCAGAGAAATCCTAAAGTTTTTCAAGAGGAGATACTCCAGCTGAATTTTTGCTTTATGCAGCATCCCACTGCAAATAAACAATTTTTCCTTATGGAGAGGTGAGACCGTTGTATTCCAAGACCTTTTAGCTCAGATCCTTATGCATTTTAAATCAGTAACAGGATCACCTCCTTCCTCCCCTCCCCCTTTCCGTACCCTAACACAGAATGATGCCTTAACACTACTTTCCTCCTTCAGTCACTATCTTACTGGACTGTTTAGTCCCTTCTCCTTTTAAAACCTCGCCTGGACAATGTCATTCCTCCAAGGATCCAACCAGAGATAAAGACCTGGACTGCAGGGATGGAGCCGGCAGAGCGGGAGGCTCCCAGCAGAAAGGAGCCCTGCCAGGTACCGACCTACAGCCACTCCCGTCCTATTGAGCTGTCAGTCCACCACAGCACTAAAACAGGTTTCTTTCCAACAACAGCTTTCTAACCCACCTTTAAATCTTTCTAGTTATTTACTAATGATCTCCTGACTAACTGGTTATCTCCCAACACATAAGCGTTCCAAAAATCCTGAATTCAACAAAAAAAGAATTTGCTGAACCCCCCCAAACCAATCCTTTCCCCTGCCCCCAGTCATTCTGCCATCACGTATCAGAACAAACCCTCTGCCACCACCCCAGTCTGCATTTAGACTGAAGAAACAGCTCCCAGTGTTAAAGCAGTGAAATAGCTTTATAGTTTTACAACTTCATGATTTACATCATGGCAGATTTTTTTGTATTTTAATCGTTTAAACATTGTGTTTGTTTGTTCGGTGCTGGGAAAGCAGGAGGCACCGGATCATTTTCTCATAGCAAAGAAAAAAAATGGCAACCAAGAAAGTTCAGCTGCTTCCATTTAACAGCTGCCTGAACAGGTGCGATAGAAAGATCAGCTCAGCTCCATGCTTCAGTAGCAAATTCACCTATGAATTAATTCCAGGCTGGAGCAACAAACTCATTTCTCTTTCACTCAGTTTATCCCTTTATTTCCCTTTTTGGAGTTACCTGGTGACGTTTTCTGTCAGCTCCTGTCACACGGTCACCAGACGTCTACGCTGTCCCCCACGTCCCACTGCTCTCCCCCATGACCACTCATCGGCGGGGAACGCCGGTCCCGCTTCCCAGCCAACGGCAGCAAGCAAAACTCATCATCTGAGTTCCAGTACTGCTTCAATGCACTGGAAAACACCACCGGCTGCTCTGCCGGACAAAAAAGCTTCGCAGCCCGGAAAAGGCGGTGGGGGTAGGGCTCACTGGCTTTTTTAAATGACCTAATGCCGCCAATTAGGAAGTGGCTTTGCGCAGCTCAGAAGGACACTGGCAGCTGTTTCAAGTAGATGAGCAAAGAAAATGCAGGAGAGCCCCATTGTAGCCTCTGACTCCACATTAGCAAAAATAAAGAAGTAAAAAAATAGCACTAAGCAAATAAACCCTCATGCCTACACTGAAGCACAGAACTTCCACGATACAGTAATCCAGACAGCTCCCTCCCATTCATTCCTTCTCCAGGGAGGATTCACATGCTAGAAATTCTTCTGTATACAGATTCATGGGAGATGATGTCCTGCCCTTACCTCCAGTGCCAGCCAACATGCATCTGAACTCAAAAGGTTTAATCTGTAACTTCACATTTCTTCTTTCTCAGAAGAAAAACCCCACACACCTACACTTCCTCTGCAAGGCAGGCCTCCTGCTCGTATTTCCCTTCCTTTGCTGATGAGACACTAGAGGCACACCTACAGAGAAAAAACTAAAAAGTAGGAAACTAACTGATTTTTCCTACCTGTAACAGGCTCAGCTTGCGCTGCCGGGCTGACGCTCCTCTTCTTTGTCGAGGAACTCGAATTCCTTTCTCCATCAAGGCTGGCTCCCACATCCACTGCAGCCTGGGGCTCAACCCCCACTTCTTCTGCGGCTGATAATTCAGGGGAACAAGGTGTCTCTGCTGCAAAAACCACCGCATCAAAACTTTTTACCATTTTAGGAACTTTATCCAGAGAGGAGCCTTCATCCGCCGAAACCAAGCTCTTTACTCCCACATTTTCCAGTGACTCAACAGCATGTAAACGGCACGAAGAGGGCGAGAAGGGCAATTCGGGTAGAGCTCGGCTTTGCTTTCCATTGGGCTCAGCCAAGACGTCCCTCTGCGCTGCTTTCGTAGCGGGACCGGCATCACTCTCCCCGGCCAGACAGACGGTGTCGGTGCTGGAGTCGCTGTCGCACGTGGGCTCTTCCGCGATGGGCTGAAGTGCTGCCCGGGGAAGCACGCTTTCCATATCCTCCTGCTCGTCTGGATACGCTGCGACAGCGGTTACCGCCACCGGCCTTAACACTTCCTTACCCTCACACGCATCACTCAGGGCTCCCATTTCCAAAGCCTCCTTTAGTTCAGGGGTGCTGCTGCGTGGGCAGATTCGCTGTTGGGTTTGACCGGGATCATGTTCGCTGTTCAGCCCCGCATCCGGACCACGGTCGTTCTCCGCACCCGGTGACTCGCCTGCCGACGCGGGTCCGTGCATGGTGCCTTCTCCTGCAACCACTGCCTCAGTCTCGCACGCTTCTTCGGCACGGTCTGCCCCTTTCAGCCCAGCATCCACACCGCTGCCGCCGGCCGCAGGGTCCCCCTGACTGCAGGCAGAGGGTTTCACAACAGCAGCAAGATGTTCCTCCAACAAAACCAGCTCCCTGTCGCTTGCACAAGCCTCCTGGTCAGGCTCAGCTTCGCCTTCTTCAGCCTGCTGCGAGAGGCTCTGCTCCGGAGAGCCCTCGTCCCCTGCATGGTCCTCAGGCCAGCCGACTGCGGCAGCTACTGTGCCGTGCTCCTCGCCGCGCTGCTGGGCGAGCTCTGCCGAGCCGGCCGCCGCCGCCACCGCTTCCTGGTTTTGTTTAGATTCTTCATTATGAATTGCAGAGGGTGTGCCTATTAAATTACCCTCCGCGCAGTCTGCGCCCTTGGCACACGGAGCTGATCCAGAGTCGGTACCTTGCAGAGCTGCCTCCTGCCCGGGAGGTGCCACTGCAGCATCTCCCTCCCGACTCACTGCTGGGCCCTCTCCTCCGGGCAGGGGAGCGAGCGATTTCATCTCACCCCTCAGCCCCTCCTGCTCCAAATCACCTCCTGCTATCTCTGCTTCGGTTTCTGCAGGCTCTTTTTCTGCCAGGGATGGGCTCGCACCCTCCGGAGGGAGTAAGGCAGGCTCATGTTTGCTGTCTGGTTTTAAGCTGTCNCCCATTTCATCTTCAACGACAGTTTGATTGGCAGAAGGGCGACAGCCAGCAACTTCCTGACCTCCGTCTGCAGAACCTGAGCTTCCTCCATCGCCGCTGCTGCTGGTATCAGTTCCTGCTGGGCCCTCTCCACAGGCTTCGCTGCCCTCCATTGCTTCAGCCGCACATTCAGTGATTTTACCACTTTCCTGGCCACGCGCAGGTTCTGCACTGCTTTGGTTAGATCCACCAACAGCATCATTTTCAGGTTTAGCATCAGGACCATCAGTTTCCACACTGTCTTCCAGCGAGAGCGAGCTGGACTTCCCATCTGTGCAATCTGCTTCCACCTGCCCTTCTTGCTCCCCAGTCATACCACTGCCACGAATTTCCAAACCAGGACCAGGTTTCGATGCACACGTGGGAACCTTCACCCCGTTCACTGCCGGCGACGCTGCCCCGGCGCTCGCAGTGACATCCGGCCTCTCTGCAACACGGGCATCGCCTTTGCTTTCCAAGAAGCCACCGTTCACCTGATCAGCGCATGAGTCTGCTCCAGTCTCTTCACTACCGCCGGTCTTCCAAAGGTTAACAGAGACATTGCCAGTGCCACCACTTGCACTCACACCATCAAGTGCCGGTGCCACTCCCACACTTGCATCCTCTCCAGCTGCACACTCAGTGCCATTAAAACCACTGAGTAAGGGCTGAGCAGCACCGTCTGACTCTTCCTTAGCTGGCAGTCGCTCTTCTGGGTTTGCAGTCCTACTTTCACCATCCTCAGCCATCCTGTCCTCTACCTGCCGCTGGCCCGCAGCCCTCTCAGCCGCCCCCGTGCAGTTCCTGCACTCGGTTTGGCCCATAGCCACATCCACGCCCTCCAAGGAAGCTGGGGCTTCGCCTGCAGTTTCAACCACAGTAACAGCACAGTCAGCTGCAAGCTCCTCGGCAGCTTGCGCTTCCTGATGGGCACTATCTTTACTGCACAAGCCGGCTTGATCCAGACCAACTCCAGCAGATGTCATTCCAGCTTCCTCATTTGTATTTCGACAGGATGGAACGTTTACGGTACCGTTTACGCTTGCACGCAGGCTCACTATGCAGTCCTCCTCATCTGATGCAGTCCCAGAGCCTTCAGCAGAGGTTGGCCCCTCCTCTTCCTTTTTACTCAACGTCACTGCATTTTTACTTTCACAGAAGCACTCCGGGCTCTTTGCATCCCCCAGGCTCAGCAAGTCGTTTGACACATCATCAAAAGCTCCCAAACTGCTGCTGTTGCATTTCTCCTCCTGGTGGCTTCGCTTTGAGACCTGCCCAATGTCCAGATGACCAAGATCAGACGGACTTTCTTTCCTCCCTTCTCCTGTCAGTACTTCCAGGCTCTGAGAGGTAGTGGCTGGGTGACCACCTGGCTCTGCTGCTTTAGCATGGCTGTCTCCAGAACCTCCCAGTACCGGCTCTGTCTGGTGCCTTAAACCCTGTAACAAGATGAAAAAAAAAAAGAAGATTATTTCGCTTTGTCACATACTGACTCCACCACCTACAAGACCTACATCTAAATAATCCTATTTGATGCAACTCCTGCTCCCTCTGTACCTCTACCCGGTGTCCCTCGGGACAGTTACAGACATACTGCAGTGGGTATTTTATGCATTGGTTGTGCTACGCAGGAATACTGAAACTATGAGAATGACAGAAACGTTGGTTGGAAAGAGCATTTCAAGGTCATCTAGCCCAACCTCTTGCCTGAAGCTGGACTGTCACTGATGCGACATCAGGTTAGCCATGACTTTTTGTCCTGCCAAGTCCCCATAAGCTCTGATGACGAAGTGCCCACCACCTCTCTGGGCAATCTGTTCCTGTGCCACACCACCCTCCCATGAAGGAGTTTGTCCTAACAGCCAGCCCGAACCCCCTGAACCTGCAGTTTGTCCCTCCACCCCCTCATTACACCACCTGCCACCACTGAGCAGAGCTGTAATCTTTGTAATGGTCCTTCAAGCAGCTGTAGCCATAGTTCTCGAGTGCACTTAAATTCAAGATCAGTAAACAGCAGAATTCAATACACAAAATAATGCAAATATACACTAATCTAGTCCTAAAGGGCTTGAGCTAACGCAGCTGAAGAGCAACTTCAGATCCCTGCCCGATGGCACTCCCCAGTTCTCATCAGCGCTGCTCCTTTTTCTCTATATTGATGGAAACGCTACCGCAATGGTGGGAACTGGCTGACAATGTCCAAACACCGCCGCTTGCCTCCTGCTCCTAGGACTGAGATCATCATCTAATCTATTCCTGAGAGTTCCATGCATAATTAAATATCTGACTTTTACTACCTAAATGGAAACATAAATTTGAAAATGATGACATGCTATTAAAATGAGTATATGCATTATCATGGAACAGTAGCAACGTACTCAATCCGTCTCTAATTTGCATTTTCCTTCCAGAGCATCTGCTTTGTCAAGGATCCCCCAAGCTTTTACAGTTTGATACAATCAAACTTTTACTTAAAAAGAATCGTCTGTTTCAGTATCATCTTTTTCATTCTCTTTGCTGCACATCAACATTCACATCTTGGAAAAAGTGACTTGTTAAACTCAGAGCCCCTTCAGTCCTTCACCGCACACCCCACAGAGCTCCTTCGATTTTCTGTGGCAGGCTCGGGGTTTTGCACCGTAAGCTTTTGGAGGTCACGCTGGTATCTCAGTCAGAGCCTGTGACTCTCCACAAACACAACACTAATGAACTATTTGAAACCTGTTATTTTTTGCATTTATTTGTCAAAATGCTCTAAAAAATACACGCATCCTACAAGCCTAACTTAAACAGGTCCCTGCAAATTTTGTTTAAGACTCAAGTTCTCAGAGAGAGAGAATTTCATGCCAAAAATGCCAGTTTAAACACCCCTTTTCTCCCTGAAAAACGGCCGATATGTTAGTTGATGCATCACAGGGAACTTCTGGGTATTGCATATACAAATAGTGGCTAAAATCATCACTGCTACGCTGAGGATATTGCGTTTACTCGTCTTTCCACACTCTGAGGTTTGCAAACGATGAGCACTGCCACTGAATTACTGAATCACAGACCACTAAAAGTACTTCTGGTGTTTGCCATAAATCTCCTATTTAAAATAATCCTGCTACCCATCTCCCACATATGCTGTCCCCTGTGCCAGAGCTGCCTGCTTTTGAGGCATCCCAAGATAAGGTCAGCACTGGGGGCAGGAGCCATCATCTCCACCACCGCGTAGCACCAGGGATAGGACGCGGGGCTCTGCGTGCAGGGGGACCCGCAGGGCTGCGGCTGTTTGTCGCAAGGGCAAACAGGATCAAACAGCCTGCTGGCTGTCTGGCGGCTATCACCCTGCAGCAGAGCACGGAGACCGCGCTGCTGGTTCCCAGCCAGGACAGACACACAGGCAACACAGCCAGGACGGACAGACACAGGCAACAGTGACGCTTGCTTGGGAACATGCAAGTTTGTCAAAAGGAGGGGCCGCGGCAGTTCCCCGCATCCTCTCGGTGAAGTCACTCTGCTGATAGCCTGAAAAATAGAGCCGTCTCCAAAGGAAGCCAACTGGCTTTTAACTGACCCGAAATGAACCTAAATGAAATAATTACAGGGCTGCTTTCCAAATTCAAATCAGATTAGATGTGAAGCGAAACAGTGCTGGAAAGAAAAAGTCTAAACATAGCCTTTTCTGATTTCATTGTCAAGCAAAATGTACCCATCTGGTGTTCGCACGAGCGAACAAGAAGCGAGCTGGATATGCCTGCTGTGCTTTAGTGCCTTTCGTTGGAAAGGGGAAGCGATTTCACAGTTAGCCTGGGTTTGCCACCCATGCCACCAGTTCCTGTTGAAACCGGGATTTATTAACATCTCGGGCACCCAGGGAGGGGTGAAAATGGCTCAGGGTGGCCCATACCTCTGAACACCCCCCAGCCCACCACCTGCAGACAACGATTCTCCCCTTGCTTAGTTAAAGGAACAAGAATATCCTGTTATTTCGATCCCACATCTCTGTAACAGCGGATGTCTGAGCTGATGAAGGAACACCTACAAGCGATGCCAGCTGTGCAAGTGTTTTGGTTTCGGCTGCCGCTGGCAACAAAAGCGCCACGCGGCCGCCCCTCCCCC
>Ga0065711_1051015_pt1 | contig 10557 bp, 3 predicted proteins | sample Hoacrofraction12_FD_59098 | JGI IMG/M metagenome (GOLD analysis project Ga0065711, IMG submission 59098) | Hoatzin crop microbial communities from Cojedes, Venezuela - Epithelial fraction 12 v2 (version 2) | ecosystem: Host-associated > Birds > Digestive system > Esophagus > Crop | place...
CTCTGTGGGTCTTGTAGTCCAACCCATATGCCAAAGCAGGGTCACCTACAGCAGGCTGCACAGGACTGCCTCCAGGCGGGTCTTGAATATCTAGAAAGAAGGGGAATCCACAGCCTCCCTGGGCAACCTGTTCCAGTGCTCCGTCACCTTCAGAATGAAGATCTTCCTCATGTTCAGGTTGAACATCCAATGCTTCAGTCTGTGCCTGTTGCCCCTTGTCCTGTTGCTGGGCACCACTGAAAGGAGTCTGGCCCCATCCTCCTGTCACCCTCCCTTCAGATATTTGTAGGCATTTATAAGCATCCTCTCTCAGTCTTCTCTTGTTTAGGCTGAACAAGCCCAGCTCCCTCAGCCTTTCCTCATAGGACAGGTGCTCCAGTCCCATTATCATCCTCGTAGCCCTCTGCTGGACTCTCTCCAGCAGCTCCTCATCTTTCTTGAACTGGGCAGACCAGAAGTGGACAGAGTACTCCAGATGCGGCCTCACTAGGGCAAAGTAGAGGGGGAGGAGAACCTCCCTCGACCTGCTGGCCACACTCTTCTTAATGCACCCCAGGATGCCATTGGTCTTCTGAGCAACCAGGGCACACTGCTGGCTCATGGTCAACTTGTCATCCACCAGCACTCCCAGGTCCCTCTTCGCAGAGCTGCTCTGCAGCAGGTCCTCCCCAAGCCTGTACTGATGCATGGGGTTGTTCCTCCCCAGGTGCAGGAGCCTCCACTTGTCCTTGTTGACCTTCATTAGGTCCCTCTGCGCCCAACTCTCCAGCCAGTCCAGGTCTTGCTGGATGGCAACACTGGTCAAATGTTTGTAGTTTACTAAAGGGAGCAATTTACTCTCACAGAAAATATTCAATGATTATAAAACAGTAATAGATGATGAGCACCACTTGTAAGTGTTTGAAATGTGTGATCAATTCCTGCTGTAGCCATTAGGTACATCCAAAAGATCAGCATATTTACAGGAATGATAAAAAGCAACATAATGTAATATACCACAGACAGGTTGCGGTGTTCTTGTTACAGTTTTAAAAATAATTTCTCCTTTCGACAGTAAGCCTATAATAATTTGCTGGAACTTTTGTTCCTCTGGAAATTTTATAATATATTTTGCTCAGCAGTTCATAACATTTGTAGCTGCAGAGGGTTATTTCAGGATCTGACTTTTCTTGTTCTACTGCTGTTTAGCAAGAAGGTTAAGATAAAGAAAAGATAGAAGTCTTACAAAACCTGCAGTCCAAGAAAAAGAAAATACTTAGTTTTTCTGGAATAAAGACTCAGCTCTAAGATTATGTATGTATAACAGAAAATTTTGCTGAAGCAAGGAGATGTGGATTTGGAATTACATAGACTGGGAATTTAAACTAATGAAACCATACCAAATTGCAATTTAGTACGGTTTTATTAACAAATTTAATTATTTATTAATATTTAATTTATTTATTAATAAAACCATACCAAATTGCAATTTTTCAAAGTAGAACTACACTTTAGATTACTTCATTCAGCAATACTATTCATTTTTGTGTGGTTTATACATCACCAAATGCCTGTTGCCAGGAATGACATTTCAGAATTACTGAATTCTTTCAACTGGTCTTCCCTGCCACAGGGAATCCCTCCTCCATCACAAACTGATGTTCATATTGTGAACCTTTCTTCATTGCTCCGCCTGTGGCACACAACATGACAGTATCAGTATTAAGATGCACAGTTTTGTCTGCAGTTTCGCTTAGAGTGTTATAATCAAGCTGTGTAACACTTCAGTGGCATACACACCCACTGCTCACCTTAAGGCCTTCAGCTGCCTTTGTTCCACCTTGTCCTTTAAATGACCTTATTGATTATTGTTGCTTTTGTACAATTTCTTCCAGCAGAGAGTGTCTCATTCTTTCTAGGTACAGTCCTTTTCTAACAGTCACAGAAGCTCTGTTATTTATCCATCTTCACTCCCTCTCCAAAGCCACAGCTGTGACGCCCCTGTCTGCTCCTGTAAGTGACACTAGGTACTGAGGTACTGTTCAGGACTACATCTATTTCCCTGGTGTTGCTAAAATTCTACATCTGAAAGTCAAGCGTATGTGCGTGTACAAATTGTGGTCATCTTCATTTACACCTTTTTCAGATCAGTTTGAACAGGTACTTGGACTTCCTATGCATTAGTACCTGCTATGATCCAATTTAAGATCAATTCTGTAGAATTTTACAGATCTTTTTTCCTCTTAGACATGATGGAGTACTTTTTTGTAATGTGCCCACCTGGACACTTGTTACAAGCTGTACTTGAAGTGAAGCCGGTTAAATCCAGTTCAAGTGTAGTGTATCTATATTGGGGAGTGGTTTACCTTTACTCACACTTCGTTCACAAACTTGTCCTCACATGATGTGTTTTTATTTCTCTCTCCCTCTCATTTCTCCAATTTTTCCTGCTATTGTTCATTAGTTATTAATTTTGAGATATTTTAGCAACTCAATCATCCTACCTAATTTAAAGTGCCTTTACAACTTCTCTGCATCCACTTTTTCCTATAAGATATAAAATCAGATCTATTCAATCTCATGTTGGCCACCAATAACTCTTTCTGTTTCTGTCATCCCTTAATTGCTTTTGCCATAAGTCTTTCACTTATGTGTGATAATATTAAGTAAAGCCTTTCCATCATTGTTAATTATAAGTGTGACTGCGAATAATTATTCTGCAAGTTTGCAGGGTTTATTTCACATTTACAATGGAAAGGATATAATTTATTTTAAAACTATGGTTAGACTTTAATTCAAAATAAATAATGTAGATCAATAAGAAATGTGGAGCCTTTGCCTGATAATAGTCACATATGTGGAAAGATCACAAATCAGTTTCTCTGAGATCAGCAGAATTACCCCAGATTCAGACCACTTCAATGAGAGTAGAAATAGATACAGCATGTAAACCAGGTAATTTCCAGTGCAGGGAACTCAATACAACTCAATTCACCCTGCCAGTGACTGGATATTTTTGGCGCCCCCAGGTACATTTGCAGACCATCTGACTCTGGTTATATTTTTGGCTTCATTTGTGCATAGTAAGCAAGTATACTACCAGAAATCAACCCTGATAATTAGTAAAGTCTGTAGTAACATCTGGTTACCAGCTGGTAGGCACAACATCACACAGATGTAATTTTGCCGCGCTCTACACTATTAAGAGTACCTTTTGCTTATGACACTCAGGGATAAAATATATACTTGAATTTTTACCTGAAATGAATTCTAGTCACTTGTCTGATTAAGAATTATATTTCTCTAATGAGAGATTACTATGCATACATAATTTAAAGTAAAGAAGTTAGGACTAATTGCATCCTTATGGCTAGCATCTCAGGAACCAATGGCACAAACCTGAAGTTGTTCTTCAAAAAATCAGTGATTCACAAAAAAGAGAGGGTAATATAGATGTCTTCTCCAAAACTCTTCTGTGTGGAAGTGACTTAATGCAAGAATTTGAGAACAGGACAAAAGAGGTGAAAAGCGGCAGAGACATGGGTGTCTAAAGACCTACTAAACCTGTGTTATCCCACTGCAGCCCACCCACACGTCAAGGTCTTCTAGATTCTGGCCTAACGGAAAAATACCTGCAAAATCAAATCAGGTAGGCAAAACAAAGACTATACAAGTTATTGATTGTCTATAGAATATAATGAAGTATGAATAAAAGTGTTAATGGTGCTCTAAAATAAAAAGACTCAACAGGGCCTATTACTGACAAAGCAGTGAGAAGAAAGCTAAGGAAGTTCTGAAAAGAACAAGTATTTAATTGTAATATATCCAGAAGGTGAACAGAGGGCCTGATCAGAAATAGGAGTTTTGAAGAATAACATGTGGAGAGCACAGGGAACAACTCTAGATGGAAGAGCAAGAGAAGTCTATTTGAATCCAGACAAGTTGATTGTCCCTGGCTTTGAGAGAGGAAAAAAGAAGAGAAGATTATGAAGTGTTTTGTTCTAGAAAAGGAAAATTCTGAAACACAAAGAGAGAAAGATGAAACATTTTTACGTAATGGGTTTATTATCCTGAAAGAGTTAAACTTCTGCAGTTACATAATGCATCTATTTCTCAGCAGAGATAAAGAAAAATGAGCATCAATTCCCAATGTCAAATGAAGAGTTAACCTCGACATTGCTGTAATTAACTTCAGAAAATATTTTAACTATCTATAGTCTCGAGGTTTTTACTCTTAAATTTTGCTGGTTTTCCTAACTTCCTTTTGTATGCTTGTAAATGAGAAGTAGTCATTGAGAGAAATTAGCATGAGGAAGTGATTACATAGTGAACTGTTTTGGAAGAGCGTTACTGACACATAGGATAGATTGAGATACCTGGTGATGACACCTGTGGAAAAGGAGTCCATATGCAATAGCACAAGGGCCCTATTGGTTTAAAATTAGTATACTATTGAGGAGAAAATAGCCATGGTACTCTATGACCTCTGTTATTAGAATATTTGTATGCTTCACTATTATTGATGTATTTACCCTCACGGTACCTCTTTGAGGCAAGGAGCTACTGCAAACCGCATCTTTCAAAAAGCAAACTGAGACACAGCAGGATTATAAGCAATTTGCCCATGGTCACATAGGATTTATGTGATGAAACAGGGAAATGAACCCTTGTTTGTCAATCCAATAAACATTTTAAAAGCACAAGGCTGCCTTACCTCTTTAGCCCTCTAGCCAAAACTCAAATTTAACTCCATTGGGGACTGTTTTTGTAAACTGTTCAAAAGAATGTTTCGTTCTAGGTAGTCTTTCTGTACAGACAGTGGGAAGTTGGAAACAGGTAACAAATAAATTAAAAATAAGAATATAAAGTATTTTAAAAATATGAGTTAAAGTATCTGTATCAACAGGAGTTGCGCATACCAATCTTACTGAGATTACTAACCATCTCTTTAAGGAGCCTTTTCTCTAAAAGTCTTCAGGTCAGTTTTATATGACTTTTCAGATTATATCTTTCAAAATAAATAAAAACTACTGGAAGACTAGGGACTCAGATTTGCTGTACTCTGCGTCTTAAGAACAGTTATATTACAAACATTTGTAGTATAACTGTTAAGAACTGTTATATTACAAACATTATGATTCTTTGCAAAAAAACATAACAAAATCCTTATTCTGCTGCTGATTTATTTCCCCTCAAATGGCATTTTTAGGCACTGTTACTTGAACAGTAAGAATGCTCCTTCTGGTTGGGAGCACTGGCACGTGACTGGCAGTGGGTGACAGTTGGGAGCGGGGAAAACTTGATTCTCACCTAAGCTGAGCTGACACTAACATAATCTGGGCCATCCAGTTATCACAGAAAGCTAGTATCAGCTGTGCAACTTCTGCTTGGGATCAGAACTTTGTTCTCTTTTTCAGGTGTGTTATCTTTCTGAAGTTATTTATGGCCCTAGGTCTAACTACATTCCCATAAGACAGTAGTTCCAGGAATTATGTCACTGTTGGAAGTGTTCAGTTAAAACGTACTAGACCTAGCAAGGCTGTGACAATATAGTATGTGTATGCTTGTGTGTATATATGTCACTGCCTCCACTTATACAACAGGATGTGATTTTACGTATATTCGTCTATGGGAAAGGCTGGTAGCTTTTATTCTAAAACCATATACAACTACAATAAAATCACTCTAGAGGTTCAAGGCAAGCAATAAAAAATGTGATCTAGTTCTATAAATCCAAGTCACATTTTCAATATGACAAATAACCATTATCAATCTCATGCTAAGTGAGTGTTTAAAATTTTAGAACTCAAAACAATTGAAAAATTGAGTCCTTTATCATAAAAGTCAGCATGACAATTCCTCCCTCTCAAGTGTCACAGAGCTCTAAAATCCCAAAGCCAATTCATTATGGAATAATAAAATGAAAAAAGTTCTAAAAATACATAAATGTCGTATTCTCTTCTCAGATGATTCCACACTCTCAAGCTGCATTTGTATGTGTTTTTTTTTAGTTTAGCAAACTACTCATGCTATTTTTTTCCATCTATACTGAAAAACAATGCAGAGAATTAGACTATACAATCCTATATATTTGAAAATAAAAAGCAATTTAATGATAAAGTCATACTCTTTCTTCTTTCACAAAAATAAATATTAGTTCGAAAAGTGATTCTCAGTCTGAATATCGAATTGCTCGGAGCACTTGGGTTTTTTTAAGATTTATTCCTTGAAAATGAATCTGTCAAACCTTTTAAAAAAAACAGTAGTATTGAAAATTCATTCCTGTCTTAAACTCTTTCGTTATGGATGATATTTCTCTGAATTTATTTATAGTTTATTCAGAAAATGTCATAAAACTGAGATTCATAATTTTTAATAATTTTCTGTGGGTTTTAAATTTGTGAGACTGCCACAACATACCAGAGATAATCCATGTAGACACTGATTTTGTCAGAAGCATTGCTTACTTCCATTGTTCTTTAGAAGTGTCTCCAATGTGACATGCATAAATATGGCTTCCATTTGAACATTTGTTTTCCACCATCATGCATTCCTATTTTAACAAAGAAAAATAAGGAAAAAAAAAGTCTCTGTATGATGGCGTACTTAACACAGCGAGGTCTGAGTGGCATATCTTCTTTCTCAAAATGAACAGAAATACCTTTTAATCAAAAATGTGGTTCTACTTTTTTCTTTCTTTCCTGCTATGCCACTTACAGATTTTAATCTTACAGAGCCACAGCTAATGTTCAGTGACCTGGTTATGTTCCATCTTTCAGGAAGAGAATTAGAATCTTTTGTCACAGAACGACAAAATAAGTGACATTACTCAGCTTTGCAAAGTGGCAACAACAGTAGCGAGCAAGGATTTTTCGGGGGCCGGTGGCAACACCAGCACCATCAGCATAAGCAAGCTGTTCTCCCTGATGTTTAGTGGCGTGCCGCGTAGTAAACTGCTTTTTCACCCAGATTTAACATGGTAGTGCAGAATTCTGTATGCTTGTGGGCACTTATCATACCATACCAAGATTTCAGAATGTATGGTTAAAGAGCTCGTTAAAGCCAGAGCAGGTGACAACCATCCGGAAAGTTTTTCTTTTCAGTAGATATATCAGAAACATCATAAAAGAGAATAATATTGGTTTGTGTAGATGAACATGCAAATTTGTTGAAAATACTACATCTATGACACTATATTTCTTGGAATTTAAGCATATATACTTACACAGCAAATTCTCCCCTCTCTCCTCACTTCTTCCAAAGTAATTTTTGTATTGATGAAGTTTTAGAAAAAGGCAGGATCTGGACAGAGGAAAATTGTTGAAGATAGCACTCTCGGTAAAAGAAAAGCACTCGAAACTCTATAAAAGCCAACCAGTAGACAGAAATGACTAGGTAATTACAGATCTGTTTTTGTTGCCCAGTATGTGTATGCACAGCTTCAAACTAGCTGTGACATGAATTGTTTCTTATCTGGAAGAATGTCTTGGCAGACTGCAGACTAGGAAAGACAAAATAAGTGTAAAACCCTAGGGCTTAAGTTCTTTTTTAAACAAATAAAGGTTTTTAAATGAACAGCATATTCAATAACTCTAATTACAGGATTATATGTACTGATTAGATTTTGCCTTACAATATATACATGTTTGAAAAGAAAGCACAGGACTACTTCCCTCTACAATCTCTGGCCTGTCCAAAGGACAGAGGATTTTGCTGTCAGAATCTCTCTCTCCTTCCTCCTGCTTATATGTATGTACACAGACTGCCGCTTTGATTTAAATCCCCTCCGTCAAAATATGGGCTTGAACCCCTCATGCTCACGAGGTGATCAAGAGCTGCCAACACAAGAGGGGCTGCCAGCCCTTACTCACTAGAAAAATGTTCTGTCTACAGCCTTATTAAATTAAGCTTAATTAGGGTTGAATTTAGCACCTGATGAGGAAATCTGCCTATTCTTCAGTCTTCATGCACGTGAACTTTAAAAGTGAGTCATTTTTTTGTTATAGTCACGCAACCAAAGGCAAGGATTTTTGGTTTTTGACTACCTTCTTTACAAGGTGAGTAATTCAAAATACTAACATTTTTTCCTCTCAAACACTGAACCCAAGTTTGGGTAAGGAATATTATACACTTATTAAACAACACAGATTTTTCCAGGTTCATTTATGGGAGATTATGTTTTTGATTAGTCTCCTATATTTCAAGGAGATGCCCTTTTAACTGCCTTAAGCCATGAGAGAAAAGAGATTAAGCTAAATAAAAATAACCTCAGTCTCTGCCCCTCTATCCCAAATTTTGGAGATGAATGTTCGCACTCAGCTGCTGAATAATACAATGTCTGTTATTTCTCCTGAACCTACTAAAACCAGTGTTTCCCACATTTCAGACTGAAGATTTTTGTCCTTTAAACATATGCAGATATTCAGACTCAGAGCATAGTTGCAACTTCACTATAAATATTTTCTGTTGCATTGACAAACCAGTGTCAAAACTATTCAAACACTCTTCAGTTCACTCATCTTGTATCAATGGAAATCTCCAACACACAAAGTCCCCACCATTGTAGCAAGAAGAATAACCTGGTTGGGATGGTGGGGAGGACAACCAGTCCATGGGGAGTCTCCTGCTGTCAGTGCAATTCGGCTGGTCCTCACGACCAGTGAGTGCTGGAATATTGGGCACTAGGATCATGTGCAAATAACGGTGCATGAAAGTCACTGCTCTCTCATTAATTTCTGCTCTAATCAAAGTCCACGTAGGCCAGATCATTTCATTCTTGCTTTAAGATCAAAGAGGTCAGACAAGACCTAGTATTTTTTCTTTTTGTGTATATGTGTATGTCTATGACTAAAATTTGATGAGAACTACTGTAACAGAGGTTATAGCAGTGAAACTATGATGAATCATTGAAGATGAAAAAAACACATTACTTTCCATAGCTTTTTAAGTCTTGTCTGACGTCTGAGTTGTTCTAATTTTGTTCTAACAGTAGAGTAGATATACAGGGACAGAGTAGAAGCAGGGTCACTGCAACAGACCAGGATCCACTTCAGAAGAATGGAAGGTTGATGGAAGTTCTTCATTACAAAGGAATTATTACAGAAAAGATCATGATTTGCACATTTGATTCACTTGCATACAATTCCTAGATACGTAAAGAAAATGGCCTAATTATGATGATATCACAGGCTGTACAGGTTAAAATGAGAAAGAATCCCTGATCATGATGATGTTCTTTCTGTGACTCTCACAAAAAGAAAATCAGCTCCTGAAAAAGCAGGGTTTTTAAAGCTCATTTCATCCCTTAATTGAGGAAGAACACTGACAGCAGTGGAGCTGGGAAGAATTTATACCTAGAATTTCACAGGCCATTTATGTTTTAAATGACACAAAAAGTTAATTTTTGGAAAGGCCAAGTGAAATGCTAGCTGATTTCATGTTATTCGGATATTTCCAATATACACAGCCAATGTGTTTCTAAGAGTATTTTCCTAGATATCTATACATTCACAAAGTATTTTAGTTAGTTAACTTAACAGTTGTCTCCTAAGAAATTCTTTTCCTCTACTGCAACATGCATATCTGCATACTGAACTGCAAGCTCATAAATAGCCCTTTTTGTCAAAGGAAATTCTGCTGCTAAACTTGTTTCCTTGGAAGTTAATTCCTTCATGCTGTTACAAGCCAAAAAATATATACCTCATTATCCTTGAAATAAAAGGAACTGACTGAATATAAAGGTGGTTCTGAAAAAAATTTACCTCCAACAGTGCTCACATAGGTGATAGAATAAAACAAGCAGGTGCTCTTTCTTTGTGTAAGAGACATTTCATAAATGGGCTACTAGAGAAAGTGAGTAATATTCTTGAACTGGTATGAGTCCTGTTAACAATCAACACAAAATGGTGGACTAGACATAGAAGAGCCCACTATTCAATGGAAAATGATTGGGTATTCATCTTGGTAAGAGCAGGAGCAAAATTAGAATAGAGTGCGAACAATCGTATAGAATAGTCCCTGTCTGGTTCATCTTAATATACAGCAATATTAAAATACGATATAGCTGAAGCTCATTTGTTCGCATCACGTTGCCTATGTCATCATCATTCTCAATATTAGTAACTACCAGCACATGCTATTTAAACCATAGCAGTAAAATAGTACTTGAAGACATCCTCCTGAGTAGTCTCCCATCCTGAAGCAACCTTAGAATCTTAGATAAACATGCATAAGTGTGGTAGATGCTTGGTTCTGATACTTTCTCTGCTCACTGCCCACCTCAAAATATCCTGCCATCATGCTTTTAGTGTTAAATAGATTTACAGTTTTCTTCTGTAAAACTTATTTTCCCAAAGCAGAGCTTTTGCAATACAGCTGCTATCACTTATACTTGTCATAAGATTTTCTGTCTTTAGACATTATCTGCACAAAAAAGTCTCTCTAACTCATAATTGCACAATTTTCTCTTGCATATCTGAGTAGCCATTTGAGAAATCTCCCTAAACTGATGAAGGAAGGAAGGAAGGAAGGAAGGAAGGAAGGAAGGAAGGAAGGAAGGAAGGAAGGAAGGAAGGAAGG
>Ga0065711_1051016_pt1 | contig 10557 bp, 7 predicted proteins | sample Hoacrofraction12_FD_59098 | JGI IMG/M metagenome (GOLD analysis project Ga0065711, IMG submission 59098) | Hoatzin crop microbial communities from Cojedes, Venezuela - Epithelial fraction 12 v2 (version 2) | ecosystem: Host-associated > Birds > Digestive system > Esophagus > Crop | place...
AAAATGATAGTTACTAGCAAAAAAAAGAAACACAAACCCAAAACTTTTTTTTTTAAACATTCCTTTTTTAAAACAAAAGCCCAAGCGCTGCAGTAACTCTGCGTCGGAAACACGGCCCCAGCGCAGAGGTGACGCGCAGCACATTTTGCCAAGCTGCAGAGCTATACCTCGCTGTCTGTGACGGTTCTGCTTCGAGACCGTCAGTCTTCCTCGCACCCAAACCCAGACCTGCACTTCCCCAAATTAATCCGTCTTGGAGCGCAGCAAGGAAATCCGCAAACCTGCATCACTGACAAGCGAATGCTAAAATAATTTGGGGATAGAGAAGGACGATTAAAGCCCATCTCCCCTGCGGCACGAAGCTCTCCTGTCCTGTGCTTTAGGCTGACCTTAAGGCTCCGATATTTAGTGCAGTGTGGAGGTTTTTTGTGTTCAGTCTAGCAAGGATGGGGGTGCAAATTCGTCTCTTACAAAAGCAATATGCTTTGGATTTTTTTGTTTTTTTTGGCAGCGAAAAGGACTCTTAACTCTTTCTGGCCAGGACATGAGGACACAGGAGACTCAGGCTGCCAACTGGAAGCCTGGCAGGTATCGCCCCACCAAGCTGCAGGCAGGAGCTGGCCCAGCTCACGCCTCCAGACAGGGAGATGGAGTCCAGCCTGGCTGGGGCCACCCGCTCCTGCTCCCCCACCGATGGCGAGGGCCAGTGCCTGCCCTGCGGCACGGCAGGGCACTCGGGCCGTGGTGCGCACACGTGCCCACGGCTTCTCTCGCCTGAGCAGGCAGCCGCCCCGCTTCACTGCACGCTCTCCCGGCCGAGCCCCACCGCAGGGCCAGGGCTGTGCCGTCCTCACCGACTGGGAGGGACCTTGTCTGCTTTCCCGGCTCAGAATACGCCTCCGACCCGGTTGTCACCAAGCAAAGGCATTTGCAGTCACGGCTCCTGTGCCAGGAACAGTGATGGCACCCACCATTAGGGTGGTTTTGGGGTTCTGAACAGTGCTCAGTTCAGCTCTGGGCACTGTTGGGATGTGCCCAGAGCTGAACTGCTGTGACAGCACATTCCTACCAATCCCTGAGATGGGACCTGCGTGCTCGCACAGAGGACGAACAAGAAGGACCAGTAAAACACACATTGGTCACGCTGAAAGCCTGTCCCACACTCCTAGTACCTTTCCAGTTGGAGTGGGGGATAAACACAACACCCACCTGCAATGCAACACACCCGGCAGCACACACCTTCTCAGGGGGATGCTTTACATCAGTCCACATTGCAAATAAAAAGAAAAAAAAAAAAAGGAAAATACTATTTAAAGAGCAGGTTCTGACATTGAGGTTTTAGTGGTGACCAGCAGCACCTGCACCCTGACCAAGAAGGGAAGGCTCTTGTCTCCAACCTCAGTGGCTGCTTTGGAGAAAGCAGTAAGAAACCTGGCAGCCAGGAAGCTGTGAGCTTCCGTGGGAGCTTTTCTCCTGTCCTGCTGCTGGAGGTTAGCCGAGCCTTGACGCTGCGTATTCTTTGGCAGTCTCATTCCTAAGTCTACAGGGCTCTTTCTGATTCTGCAGAGGCTACAGCTGTAGTACAGAGCCCATCTGTGCTCCACGTGCACGGGGCATTGCTGCAGCCAGGGATAAATACACCCCTTGCCGTGGCACTGCTCTGCCTGCCACTCTGCCAGACTGAGAAATAGCAGGACCCTCCCTAAAATCTCTGCCCTCAATTAAAAAAAGCTGTCTCCAGCACCCAGCTCCTTTCTCCCATCTCCGATGCAAGTGAACTCCTCCCGGGCTGATGCAGTCCCTACAGCCGGGCAGCACGATGCTCCTGGCGTGGCATGTTTTACAGCAGAACAAGAGCCGGTCACATGAGGGAGGGTTCCCAGTTCCATGCCCGCTTCGGTCCTTTCCCAGACTTACTGAAATGGCCTGCAGTAATGAGAATGGGAAATTTAAGCGTCGTGGCATGCCAGACAGATACGGGGATTATTTCTACTCCGTGGCTTCCCAAAGCCACACACACACTACTGTAAGAAATCCCTTAAAAAGAGCTGCTTCAAAATAACCTGTCTGCATTACTAGTCCTAAAGACAACACATGATGAAATGCCCTTACAAAATGAATCCTTATACTTCAGCCTAGCAGAGCATCTAAGCGCACAGCAAAGCCAAGACAAACACAGCACTGTGCTCTCCTGAAAACGTACGTGGTTTGAAAATCTGCATTGTTGCTCTATCCCAGAAAATGATTCATCCTTCCCACGGGGTTTTGACTTGCCTTTGCACATTTCGCAAGGCTGCCTGGCTTTATAACAGCGTGGTTGCACGCGGTGACTCCTAGCAGATTTCTCAGCTTGCTTGTGAGCGAGGAGGCAGCAGCTAATGATGATTTTCCTCTTGCAGCATTTCTTCTCGCTGGCCATAGACTTATTACTCGCGATGACCCTTTCCTGCCTCTTTTATGCCTTTGTATGCATTTCCATTGCATTTTTGACCTGCTTCGTTATCATCTTCTCCTTCACCACTGTGGAGAGGACTGTTGATGTGAAAGGGAGAGCAATTGTCATTCTCGCATCCAACAGCTCCATTGGGAGGATGTTTACAAGGAACCTGGATAAAGCAGGTTTCAGGGTGTCTGCTGCACACTGGCCTCCTCGAGAGGAGGGGACAGCTACGGAAGAAGAGTGCTCTTCAAGCATGGAGGTAGCCCAGCTCCACATGACTGAAGACGAGTATCAGAAGACAATGAAAACCTTCATAGAAAACCACTTATCCCTGAAAGGTAATTTTTAGGGCAAACTTGTGGATGGTGCCTACAGTAGAAATCAAAATGCATGAGACTGTGAGATCATTGTAGTTCATCAGCAAATGAGGGAGGCAAGAATGCTTTAGGCAATGGTTTATAACACCCTAAATGCATTGCGTTTTGTTGTTCGAAACAAAAATTTTGTTTTTTTCAGGGGAAAGAGCCTGCTCTGGTGGCTGTGAAAGGTCCCAGTAGACCCCAGTCCCTGGAGGAAGGCAAGGTAGGCCAAAGGATGAGGGGGAGAAGATCCCACCAAGGTACAGAGGGCTGGACTCACCCTGGAGACAAAACACAAGGATGAACAAGGGGGAGCAGAGACTCAGACAGTGACCTGAGATGAAGGACTTTTTAACTTCTGGATTAAACAACCTGAGGTCTCTCTTGGCTTCTTGCCCATTGTGGGATTCCTAAGAAACAGTCAGGTTAGAGCTTTGGCTGGCAGGTTGGGACTGTCTCCCTGAAGCACAGTGCCATCATTTCTGCGGGGATACAGGACTGAAGGCAACCTGCAGAGCTCACCTGGGACAGCACGAGGCATCTTACTGAGGGGATGGCTGTAAGCACTTCTGCTGGGGAATCTCCCCGGTTCCTTCTAGGTGGGAGATGAAGGGTGCCAATGAGCAGGGTGGCTTATGCCCTAGCTGAATTAGCTCTGCTATCCAGGACTCTCTGTCCTGGCAGCTGTACTTTTATACCTCTTGGGAGTGACAGAAATTTCAGCCTCAGCCATCAGGGCTGCAACATCACTGCCCACGGGGCTACGGGGTTACAAGAGCAGAGGCCAACCCTCTCCCCCACTGTGAGCCTACCAAAGGCATGTCTGAGCAGTGCAGCTCTCTCACTGCTTCCCCATACTGCCTGCTTCTTTTTCCAACTTCTTCATATGCTTCCTCCTTTCTGTGGTTTCTCTGAGGCTCCCTTTCAGGTCTCTCCAAGGCAGCCTCTCTGCTTGCTCATGCTGAGCCAAGATCTGAGAGCATCCACATCTCACCATGACAAACAACGAGACCCTTCTCATTGCTGCCCAGCACTGAAAATTTTCTTTGTGCTCCCAGGCTCTCCAGAGGAAGGATATTTTGGAAGTCAGAGCATGCACCACGAAGCCTCTCCTATTGCAGACACCCTTAAAAGAGGCAGTAGGGAACCCTAGCCAATACCTGCTGCTAGCTGCAGCGATTCGGGACCCAGAGGCACAGGTTATCTCACATTGCTTTTCTCCTCAGAAGCATCCAACAAACCAGAAACGCCTGCAGTCAGATCCTGTGTGACGCTGTGTGGCCCAGGACACCCCCCCCACCCATTCACTCACAGCCTGCAGGCTCCAGGACTGGGTGCCCTGCACACCAACAGAGGGTTTCGAACCAAACGCTCAGCTGCCTGCATGAGCAATTCGGCTAATCTACACTAGTAAAATTATTCTGGTAAAACTTGCCTGCATGGACAAAGCCTAAAAGCTCACAAAGCTGAGTATCAGCATACTCCTGCTCTGGAAATGAACAACGGAGGCTTTCTTAACCAGTAATACTCAGTGGAAGCTAGTGATTTCCATGGGCCTGTGCTGGTTTAATTAAATGAGGATCTGGCCCAGTGACATCTGTCTTTTTTGCTTTTGAATACTTTGATCACTGTGCTAGTTAACGGCTTTTGCAGGTGGGGTTTGTTTTTTTGACAGGGTACTCCATTGTAGGATCCATGAGGTTTTATATTTGGGATCTCCTGCATAGTATTCACATCACAGATGAGGATGTTAAAATGTATTTCCTAAGCACTGACCCAGTTGCATGGCAGATCAAAGCACTGTGTCAGGAAGGAGACAAAAAAAAACAAAAAACAAGAAGCAAAAAAAAAAAAAAAGAAAAGAAACCAAGTTTTCTTGGATTTCTTTTTTTAACAATTTCAAGTGAATGCTGGTATTTGTTCTGCAAGATTTGCTGCAGTATTTTTGGCATGGGTTGGGCGAACATGAACACCCGCCACCAGCTGACTGGTAAAACAATTTAAACCAAATAAGAAGACTACATTGGCAGGTCCCCACATGCAACGTGCAGCCTGGTCACAGCAGGATTTAGACAAGGAAGGAGAAGAGAATATGTGCTGTAGGGACAAGACATAGCAGAACCATTATGCAACTTTCTCCATTTAAAAATTTCTTTTACGCACTTTATGTGTGGGCAATTTTTGGTTTCTAAAGAAAGGAACTTCTGAGCTAGTTTTTATGAATTTTTAATAACTTGTCCCCATAGGAAATTTTTACCATTATATCTTTGCTAGTGTAAGCAAAAAGACACTTGTTTGATACAAAAACATCTTTTGAAATGCATCATAAATGCCTTTGAAAATAACACAATGGAGACAGAACCTCCTAGTCATGGTTCCTTCTAGAATGAAAAGACTTGTGATGACTAAAGTCATCTATTTTTTTATTCTAGCACAGGCCCAGAGACACAAATTTTCAGGTAAGCTAACACCTTTATTTTGTGGTGGCAGTACAAATGAGTAAGGTGCTACTAGGTTTAAAGAGATTGTAACACAAAGATACAGAGAAATGCAAGTCAGCCGCCTTCCAAATTCATAATATGTTTTGTGATAGCTTAACTTGATTCATAAAGAGTCTTGGGTTCTTCTAGCTTTTAGCTTTTGGTGCTGTTAGATCAGATGTTTAAACTTTCTCTGTGACCAGAAGGTCAAAAAAATAAGGGGAAAAAGAGCAGAGAAGGAGTCTTAATTGCTCACCTCCCATAGCTGTGCTTGTACTATCAAATATTGCAAGAGCTCTTGGTGTCATGTCCAAGTGCTCTGGGATCGGGCTGCTTGAGAAATTGCTGTGCCGTGTTGCTCTTTGGGCACATTGCCTGGAAAGGCTGGCAATTGCTTCACAACTTTCAGTATTGACGGCAGGGAGGGTGGGGCAGGGCAAGGAGGAAAAGACGTTGAGATGGGCAAGGCCCAGGAGACAGCAGCCTGACCTGACTTACGAAGAGCTCAGACAAGCAGAGCACTGGTCTGATTAACTGCTGTAGCCTCCATTGCCACAGTACTTTGGGGTTCACCTGACCACACACACAAACACAACAGACACGGGACTAAGTGAAATCAGTGTTTACAGCACCGTGCCCAAAGTCTGGCTGCCTCTGGCTTTGCCAAGCAGAGCAAGCTCCAAAAAGCTGTCAAGTGACCCTGCCCTGCCAGCCTGCAGGGAGTTCAGCTCCCTGAATTAAACGGCCAGGATGAGACAGAATGGAGAAACTGCTATGTCACATCTAGTCTCCGCCTTTCTCATGGTTTAGAGATTATTTGAACTGTGTTTTTTCTTTAGCTACACCCCAAACACTTCCAGTGTCTTGAGAGATCCTGTCTTCTCCTTTTGGTGTTTTAAATATCCCTCAGGTGTTTCTGCACTCCAGGCTGAGCTCTGCCAAACTTTATAACATCTGTGGGTATGTACATCACCGCTGAAGTGTATAGAGCAGCCACGATGGCAGAGCACTTTGGGGGACCACCCTTCCTTCCTACTCGTACTCCAGGGGCCACTCAAAGTTGGTTTCCCACTACCCTGCCAACACTTTTATCCACTCTTTGTCTCCCGCTCCTTGCAGTATCTAACACTGTGCTACCAATCATCACTGATCCCAGTTGTTTCCACCTACTTTCCCTTTCCTTGTTTTTCTTCCATTCCTCTGTAATGCCTCGGGTTTCTGCACGACATATGATGATCAGTGTGAGCAATGCTTCTGGCTGCACAGCACAGCCTCCCTCTGCTCATTCAGATCTCTGCCATGCTGAAGTTGCTTGGAAGAGTCCTGCTGATTTTCATAGGGTCAGGATTTAATTTCTTATACCTGAATCTCAGCTAAGACATGACCACTGGTAGATTCTTTCATCAGCTTCCCTCTGTCCCTATCTGTTAAATAAGGATAATACTTTTTTCACAAGTAGAGAAATAGTTAATGCAAAGTAATAATGTGAATTCCTAAATAACCTTAGGTCTCATATCTGAAAGACTCTTTCTCAGCCTGCACTTCACCGTGGTGTTTCAGACCAGTGGGAAGTGCTTGTTCTCAGAAACTCCAAAAGGCCTGGAGAAAGCTCCCCATGCAGACAGCTAGACCAGCAGGAGATAATGGACTGTCATCCTTGGCTATCTGTTCTCATCTCCATGATGCTGCTGGCAGAGTGGCTCTTATGGCCTCTTCCTAAGTCAGTTCAGGCAAGATCACCTAGATCATTTGATCAATTTGAATAGGTGGATTTAGTTAATCCAGCTGATTACTGTCTTCTGTACACCAGGGGACACTCATGCAATCTCTTCTTTGAGCAGAGCTGCGAGGGCAATAGCCCCGGCAGTGGCAAGTATAGCTGATCTTGGGCAAGGATGGGTGCGCACAGCTGCAGTCGCTTGCTCAAGGCTGTGTGCTGAGATGCTGGCAGAACTATAGAGTGCGCTGAAGCATCAAGGCTTTTAGCAGCCCCGTGGCCTCTTGGACAGTCTCCACCTCTTCCAAAGGTCCAGCTGGTTTTGCAGTTCTGTTCTGCAGTGGGTAGCAGTGGTAGATGCTCTCCTGCTGCTTTCATTTGCCTCACACCTCTCCCTCAGCATCTGCCTACTTTGGTCAGTCACACAGTTTAATCCATGGAGGCACACTTGTGACTGAGAGATCCAGAAAGCTAGACCCTATGGTGAGCCTGAACAGGAGGCAGAGACACTTGAATCGCTCCCTTGTGTGGTGGATGCCTTGTAGAAATTCTGTTGCTTCCTAAGGATGCCAATGTGGTCAATCAAATTATTTTATTAGAAGGTACCCCTTCCTTATTCACTTTTCTGTGCTACAGTCACCTCATGATAAAAGGCTAGGCCATACAGTCATTCCTAAACTCACAACGGGGGGAAAGTTGAGCTTTCTTTTGCAATGGTGTGTCTTAGTGCATGGCACAAGCAAGGAAGACTCACAACAACCTACCATTCCTGCTCACTTCAGAGATGGATCAAACAGACGTGATAATCATTGACTGCAATAAACTACAAGGGAGTAGGAATTAAGAATGACTAAAGCAAAGAAAATCGTATACTCATGCAATTTTAAGGAATACTGCATTATTTAACTTCACTCAGCTACAATAACTACAGGCCACCTTGGATAAATCAGGCCATTTTCCAGCCTGCAAATTACTATGCTTGGAGTCACGAGTCAAATGATTAATTTCTGGAGCTATGCTTTTGTGCCTTTAATATGGGTTATCCAGAAGTCTCTGAAAAACTGGCTTGCAACTGTATTACCTTCCTATATCTTAGCGATTTATCAAAACCAGAGAAGCACTTTGATACAGCAGCCATCCGGGCTATGTAACAACTCAGACAGAGAAAACAGATGTTGTTCTGAAACTACAGGTTGGGGGGAGCTATTTATTTTAGGATGAAGGGGAGCTTCCCATTCAAAGCTGCTTTTCTGAAAATAAGAATCTATGCATCATCCATAGTTGATGTGCTATTTTTTTCTTTTTCCAAAAGAAGCTATGCGTCAACATCTCTGCACACTGTATGGGAGGCCAGTTTTTACTTCCCTGAAGTGCTTTTGTAACTCTCCCATTTCAACAGACCCCCTTCTCTGCCAGGAGCCAAGCACGCTGGACGTACACATAAACCCACATGATTAAAGAGTTACACAACCCAGAAAAGCTGCAGCAACACTTCTGCTCCTCCATCCCTCGCTCATTGCCAGTGGGCACAGCCCATTCGGGTTGGAAACCTCCATCCCCCACATCACGTTGCTCTTGTCCAACACTCTTGCCTGCTGCTGCTGGCCCAAGGGGGAAGGCTGTGTGCTGGAAGGGGCTAGCACTTCCGATCCTGTGCAGAGTCTCCGCGTGCTCATGGTTTTTAATCCTGGCAGGGATCAGTCCGGTCAGCTAGCCTGACCTGTATTTTGTAGGGCAGAGAACTTCATCAAGATTTCAAAAGAACAAACCAGGCAGCCAGTCGTGCGGAAATACGTGGGCAGGGAAAGCCAGAGCTGAGCTGTGAACAACGAGCTCAGTGTGTTGTAAAATGCAGCTGGTACCTGTGAGCCCCGCTGTGCACATCACTGTATTGTTTATCTGTTTGTTGCTGGCTGGGGGATTTCTTGGTTTGCAAACCAAGATCTTTAAGCAATAATCAGAAATGCGTACTGGTCTGCCATATAGTAAAAGTAGGTTATTTTATCTGCATGCATTCAGAAGATGTTGCCATGCTCACCACTAATACTGCCCATGTGTATAATATTATGGAATGAGAAGGATGTGAAAGAGCCATATGCTGCCATGACCTTTTTTTGTCTTTCTTCTGAATCCTATGTTTGCAGATGATAGGAATAAAAATAGATAATTGCTTCAAAAAAAACAAACCAAAAACAAACCAAACAAGCCTAGGTTGTTGCATACTTACAGCAGCTCCTAAATCCTGTCAGAAGCCACCTTTAGCATGCTAAAGCAACACCCTCCTCACACTGCCCCTGCTTAGCTCATATGAAATTTACTCCCATGGTGTAAATTTGTCTTACAACAAACCCCTAACAAGGGTTTAATTTCCAAGCTTCACCAACTGTTAAACCACACAAGACTGAAGAGTATCTTTAGAGATCACCAGAAAGATATGGATATTTATGGCGTGTCGTTCTTGAAACAAATGATCAACGTATTTTCATGCAATTGCAGTGGTAATATTAGAGATGCAAGGTAGAATAAAAGCAAAATTATCTGGGAAACTGTTTCTTCATCCCTCATGCATGATGCTAAACTAATCTCTGACTCTGTAAGTCATTGGAGATATTCACAGGTGCGACATAACCCTTGTGCTAATTTTAAAATGTCCCAAACAAGAGCCTAACTTTGCACCAATTTAGAAACATTGTCTTTCGTTAACCAGAATTGGACAGCTTGTGACCAGAGAAATATTTTTTAAAAATACCAGATTAGAGCTTGCGGAGTTCCACAGATCTATTTCTCCCTTCGAAATAATGCAATAATGCAGTTTGTCAGAAAGAGTATTTGGAGCATGTGTACACACGTGTTTATTCACTCTGCCCCTCACCTCAAGCCTTCAGGAAAGTTTTGCAGGGGCCAGTTTTGACGGGGAAAGGGAACCAAGTGAAAGAAAAGGGTTCTGCAACTCTGGCTTCCAATGTTACAATGTTTGGAGACTGAAACCTTCTAAGCAGTTCTAAAACACATGCTTAGAGACTTAGTGTAAATTATGTAGTAAGACTGAACATGCATAAAAATTGAATACTTCTGTATATGATAATTAAATACTTCCTTGATACATAGAAATAAATTACCCATTTTATTACAGAATTTCTGAGTAGATTATTTATAGATTTTAAATCTACTCTGTTGAAATTCTCCAACCAACTAACAAACTGTTTTCATGACTGCTGCAAACTCCCAGGTAACACAGAAGAATTTCTGTGGAAGTTTCAGTAGGAAAAGGTGTGCAGGAACAAACTCTTCTACAGGGTTCTCCTTGCTGCAGGGCAGAGGACTTGGCCAGGCCCATGGTCAGCTCAGCCCTGGGAGCTTTGCTTTGGCACTACATTGTTCCTCTGGTTCCCTGGGAAGACTCTGGGAGAAAATGTCCAGCAGGTACAGCCTGTTCTACTGAAGCTCTTAAATCTCCCAGCACAGACCTGAATTTCATCCCACGTTAGGTTGACTTAGTAATATTGTCTTCAAAAAAATAGCACCAGTTTAGACCTGTTATAGGTGCTCGCCTCCCGTGAC
>Ga0065711_1051017_pt1 | contig 10556 bp, 13 predicted proteins | sample Hoacrofraction12_FD_59098 | JGI IMG/M metagenome (GOLD analysis project Ga0065711, IMG submission 59098) | Hoatzin crop microbial communities from Cojedes, Venezuela - Epithelial fraction 12 v2 (version 2) | ecosystem: Host-associated > Birds > Digestive system > Esophagus > Crop | place...
GCCTTTTGCGCTTCAGCTCTCTGACTTTCTTCCCTTCTCTTTCACTTTTGCCTCGGTGTTTTTATTTTTTTTTTTTTTTGCATTTGATGTCTAAAAGGGTGACTCCCAGCTGAGGAAATCTTGCAAGAACCTAATCCAGACCTTTAGAAAAAGCAATCATTAAACATCTACATGCGGCTTCCCTTAAAAATTGTCACGGGCATAGCATTAAGAGGTGGGGTAAAGCAGAATATCCATAGAGCAATATAGCTCTAATCATATAGAGCCTAAAAATGGGCAGGAAAACGCTCCCAAGGAGTCAGTCCCTGCCGCAACTCTCAGCAGATAATTGTTTTTTTGCAGCATGCCTTGAGCATTAACGTTAAGGGATATTTTGAACCGAGAACTGGGAACCAATCCCAGCGTGCCGTAGCCTTTATGAGAACTCCTGGCAAGCGCTCGCTCTCCTTGAACACAAAATATTTGCAAGTCCCGCTGAGCTGCCTTCTCGTGGGGAGCGGTGGCGAGGACACTGGGCTGCGTGCATGGACACGTCCCTCTCTGCCGGGCTGGACGGGGCTCTGCGAGCATCCAGCCCACACTGTTCGTTCACCGCAGGGTCACGGAGCCAAATGTTGCAGGTTTTCTCTCTGAAATGCAATCTCCTTATAAAACATGGTTTGTGCGATGGGGGATTGGTTTTCCTGCTGTGACCTGCTAAATGGCAGGGTTTGATATATGCAGCGAGCTGGGGAGCAGGCTATGAGCAGAGGAGGAAAAGCAGCAGCTGGCACAGACTTATCAGGTGTCTCCTGTGTCCTTGCCCTGGATGAGGTCCTGCTTGGGTGGAGAGATTTCTACACCAAACACTCTGGACTCTTACTTTGTACTAATCTGAAAGAAAAATGTCTGTCTGAATCTCAAAAACAGACTCCTTAGTGCCTCAATGCCTTCTGAAAGTGGCTCTGGGGTTCTTCTGCCACTTGTGGGGTGACTTGTCTACCTTTCCTTTGGCTGCCTGCAAGATTTAGGTGGCTCTGCAGAGAGGGAGGGCAGGTGCCTCTGCTCCAAGACAGGTAAAAATGACTTGTCTTTGGGAGGGGTTGAAGCTGGGGATGAATGCCTCACTTGGACTTTGTTTTTTTTAACCTAATGTGAAACAAGGAACCCACTTTTGGTCAGCGGTCGGACCCAAACAGAGGCTCTGTTTCAGGGGCTGTCCCCAAGAGCATCCCCGGTTTTGCTCAGTGGAAAATTCATCAGCGACGTGTTTGATGAATGGGGCTCTGTTACAACACGAGCGTTTCGGAAACCAGCAAAGCCCCATTGGGTTATACAGGATTTCGTGATGCTGCGCAAACATCCAAGAGGGCGAGCGAGCAAGCTGGTGGGTGGTGCTGCCGAGCGCGGCTCCGCGCGGCCTTTGCTGCTTTTCCTGTTACCCTTTGAGGCTTCCCGAACTGCTCGCTGCTGTGGCAGCAAGGGCGGTTTGGGCTGCGGAGTCTCTGAATGAGCACTTTGGTACGGAGCGGGAGGGCGCGGTGGGCTGCGCACACGTAGTGCGGGCAGGCGTCGTGCTGCCGGCCCCCGGCCGAGCCTCCCTGCTGCTCCCACCCCAGCCTGGCCCGAGCGGCTCTTCCCGTGCTCGGCCACATCCATCCAGTTTGTTTCTAACTTTGGGCTTTGACCTTGTGCCTCCATAGTTTCACTTTCAGACTCCAACCAACTTGGATAAATTTTTTTGGGGGGCTTTTTTCCCCAAAGTTTCCTCATGCTAAGCGGAATGGAAGCTGGGATCTGAATTCTTTACTTTCCCAAGCAATTAGTTTCATATTGACTTAAGCGCAAATATGCTCTCTGCAATCCAATGTAAAGGCACATGGAGCCAACAGCTCCTTCAGAGTGCTTCGCAGTCTTAAAAGCAAGGACTAGACCCTGCGTCCTGCCCCGATACTTGTGAGCAGCTACTCAAGTGTGCGTGATCCCAAAGCTGCTGAACACCAGCCGAGTGTCAGAGTGGGTCATCAGGGCTCATCAGCTGAGCGAGGCTGACACGTCAGCTGGAGCAGAGCACGAGAAGCGAAGCTCCTTTCCCTCGAGGTGGTGGACTCTGCATCACGCCGTGTCGGTCCGGTTTGCTGACGGCAGGTTTGCGTTTCGGTGCTTGGCTGCTCGCAGCAGTGTTGGCCTATGGCCCCAGCAGCGCTGAGCACGCTGGTCTCATTACCCCGACCTTCTCACGTTACAGGGTTTTTTTTCATGGGAAGCTATAAAAAGCCTGTAGTGAAATTAAAACCACAGCGCAGCTCCTGACTTTGCTGGAGGGATGTTTCTTTTGCTTTGTAAATGGAGCGGAGGAGGAGGAGAAGGGATGTGTGTGGCAGTGCAAGGAGTCTGTGTGTGTGCACCAGAGGGAACGATGGCTGTCGGGGCTGTGTCCTTCCATCCATGTTTGACTCCTACTCCCTCACCACCAACTTCCCAGGGAACCATGCCTCCTTATTTAGCAAAGTGCCTAAAGTTAGGTGACACAAATCTGGACCACTGAGTCATTTAAGACCAAACTTCAAGTGACACACAAGCAGAGAACCCTCAGAGGTACTCCTGGATGGATGTTCTCCAGCCATGCTTCCCTGGGCATGAGGCATTGCTGGTCTAGATTTGACTACATCTGCAGGATAGCTATGGGCAGAAGGGGCTCCTGCCTGTGTGGGATGGTTTGTCACAACTTCTATGTATCTTCTGATGCCTCAATCTTTCCCTTCCCCTCTGCTGATATCTGTCTATCGCAGACGTATGTGCAGATGCATGTGTTCACGTGTTGTGGACCAGCTCCAGGAAGGTGATGCAGAGACCTCGGGGCTCCCCAGCCCCCTGGCTTTGAGAGCCCTCTGCTATCTCGAGGTGGCCTTGTTGAGCTGGGGTGGGGACAGCAGGCATGCTATTAATAAGGCAGAGCGTGTAAGGAAAAGGGAGGATGCAGAGTGAGGTCCACTGGTGGAAATAGCAATGGAGAATATAGGAATACACATCACGTCTTCTAAAGAGTGGTGGGCTGCCTCGCTGAGTCCCATGAATTGCCATGTATTTAAATTAGTGGTGTCTCTTGGAAATAAGCCAAAAAAAGCCTGAAGTTGAATTGTTGAAAAAGTTTACTAGGATTTTTTTTAACCCCTTTGGAAAATGTCAATCTCTTAAAATCCCTCTGACCTGGAAACATTTTTGTCCAGAAGGTTTATGAGTTTGAGTAGACTGTCAGAGAGGGAGAGATAGACACCCGCCGGTCAGACTGGCCTTGGGATGGGAGCTATGACCAGGCGTACCCAGCTCTATGTCCTTTGAGCTGAGGTCTGCCATGCCCACCTCCGTGAGGTGTCCACATTGCACTTAGCTGTTCCTGGGAGGATGGTGAGGAGGCCTGAAAAGGGTGGAAGATGTCCCAGATTTCACCAAAAAAAGCCCTGGAACAAAATCAAGCCTGGGAACCTCATTTTGTTCCCAGAAATGACTGTTCTCAAGTTGTCAGAGCTGCAACACCATGAAATGACCAGGCTTAGGAGGGAAGGACTGTAGATCCCCCTGGTCCACAGTGCTGGGGAAAGACAGGGATTGCCCAAGTAGGAGAGTCTCCTGGAGCAGCCTAGCTGCTTCATGGGTAATGCCCTGTCCCAAGGGATGCTGCAGCATCCTCCCTTTGGCTCAGCTCTTGTTTCTCCCTGGGCTGGCAGAACATGGAGGTGCTATAGTGGCAGATTTTTCTCACTTCTCCTTTGCAGGCCCTCTTAGCTATCTCCTTTGCCCAGCTGTGACTTCTCAGTGGTGGCGTGCATCCCTCTGCTCACCCACTCCCTGGAGCACGCTGTACTTTGCTTGCAGCTGTTGTTCCAGCTGTGTCCTGCCAGCACAACCCAAGGCACAGCTTCATGAATCACCACCCAGCCCATTGCGTGGAATGAACTTCACTGTCACTGTTGGTCTCAGGGAGACGTGACCTTTGCGGAGGCTGCGTGGGTGGGCAGCGATGCCCTCTGGGGAATGGCATGCCCTGCTGATGCTCCGGCGCATGCCGTGCTTTTGGCTTCAAAGCCCCAGACATCTCTGGGAGCTCTTTCTGCTCCTGGCGTCTCTGTTCCCACTGCTGCAAGCGCAGCAGAGGGAAACCTCGTGTCTGACAGTGTAGGATTTATGTGCACATCCTGCACGGGGCCAGGGCCAGCTGGGGTGAGAGATTATGGTGCAAGTTGCCTGCTGGGAATGCAGAACACTGTGCATCTTGTGCATTTCTGCACAGGCTTTTCACTCAAAAATAATTCCCAGCCTTGCTAAGCCATGTGTCTCCTTCCCACAGAAATCTAGAAGTCCTCAGCAGAGATCTTGTGACAGTAATTTGCCTTCAGCTGTGGCCTGGGTTACATCCTCCAAGCACCACCAGCGGTAGCCAAGCCATGTAGTGGGGTTGCTCGCTCCCCTGTGAACCTACCTTCATGCCTGTCTCCTCTGTTAGTGAATACCACTATAGGCTGGAGGCCGTTGGTCTAAAATCGGTCCCTAAACCAGAGGCATGTGGAAAACTTGGGTGACAGTCCAATGGAAAAGAAAGAAACTAGAATTTCAAGAAGTATGGGTGTCAGTTGGCGTAGCTGGATCACACAGTAATGTGCCGCATAGGGCTGACTGGGCTTTCCAGCTGGAAGACCTGGCTAATATGTGCAATACAATAATTTATTTAGACAATAAATACTGGTTCTTCAGGAGGTACGCAGGGAGCAAGGCGGATGCTCTCCACCCTTCTACTCTTCTCTTTGAGAGCCTGAATCTGTACAGGCTGTGCCCTCATCAGCTTGCAGGTAGTTCTTTGCTGCTGCATCTGCTCTTGAAGCCAAAGGCTTCCCAGGCTGGTTCCACACAAGCTGGGCTCCTGGCTTGCAATAATAGCAGTGTTACAGCTGCTACACAATACCATATACCGGCACTCGTGTTGACATATGTGATTTTTCTGCTTCGAAAGAGGGGGAGGAGAAGCTAATAACGAGCACTATGAAAGCTCTTGTCGCTTGGTGAGACTGGAAGATGTAATGTGAATGCAAATATGCGGTTCTTGATCGTAAGGGCAAATCTGTGTGGATGCAGCCCTTGGTAAAGTCTGGGGTGGAAATGAGCGGTTCTTTTTTTTAATTAAATATAAATGCTTTTCAATTGCAATTTAAATTTTGGAAAGGGGTCTCTCTTTTCAGTAGTCTGATGGTAAGGACATCATCTCCAGCGTTGTGGGATTTCCAGTGAGCAAGTTGTGCTTCTGGGGCCATTCTTGGTGCTGGAGAAACCCAACTTTCTCTGAACAGTGCTTTTGCTTTCCATCCCATCACTTTCAGTCTCTGTTTTTGCTTAGGACCCAGGTGATTTGGGGTAGGTAGATGTAGATGCGTAGATGAGCAATGAGAAGCTGAAGGAGAGGCACAGAGCCTCAGTAGTTGAGATCCACCACCTTATTTGTGTCTTTTCACTTGTGCTGCCCAAGGGCTTGTTGTCCCCCTGTGCTCTGCTAAACCTTTTCATCTGGTTTGTCTTTCTTTTTTGCTATAAAAAGTTTTGAGGAGGTTGGCTGAAAATATCCCAGCATGTTATGGGGGGGTGTCCAGAGATGTCCCCAGATGCTTCAGGGGAGCGCCAAGTGACAGAGGTGTTGAGAGCCATTACTGAACCAGTTCCTCGGCACGGAGCTAGGGGGAGGTACCGTCTTTCAGATGAGATAAAATCAAAGTCCTTGTGACCCTTAAAATTTTAAGATGATTTTTGCAAGAATATGGATGTTAAGACCATTTTTATGGCCAAATGCCTGTACACCTTCCTGGTTATTTTGGTCCCAGCTATCGGTGTCCTGTAGCATTATAACATCTGCTCCTTCTTCCCCAGAGATGTCTGTGCTTTCTTTAGCATTGTGTAATCGTTACAGGAGAGATACTATATTCAGCATCTTTCAAGCAATTCGGGAACCTTTGGGATGAAAGGCATTAATTAAGTTAATGACAGTGGTGGGGGATTTTCATGGAGAGGAGCAAGTGATTCACTGAGGAGTTCCCTTCTGTATCGCCCACACGTGCTGCTCTAGTTCCTGCTCTGTTCTCATGTCAGGTGAAAGTGTTGGTCTGAGCGCAAAGAGGTTTGAAAAAATCCATCTTGGGGGTAATTCCCACAGTGGTGCAGGTCGGAGATGCCATCCCTGGCACTGTGCTCCGTGCCAGGCCTGGCTGGCAGGCAGGGAAGACACGTTGTGGTGCTTATAGGCAACTCCTCCCAGTCCTGTTGTGTCCTTCCAAGCAGATAAGGACAAGCAGATGCAGAAGTGAAATGACTTTTTTGGCCCAAAATATGCTGCGAGTCCGGATTCTATCTAGAGATGCAAAATCTTTTGCTTTTGCCTCGGTGTAGTTTTGTTTTCACCTCTACAAGGGAACAAGAGATTGAAACCATTAACACAAACCATTGAGAAGATGTTGCCATGAACTCTTGTTCAACTCAGTGAACCAACACTTAATATATCAGTCACATCATCCCTCTGAAATGAAAGCATCTCCCAGCTGGTGTTGCACTGGTGTTGTAACATCTGAACCCTGGCCAGTCTCACCACCTTGCTCTTGCAGACCGCGAATTTTGATGTTGGGGGATTTCTTCGCAAGCACTGAGGTGTGAGGGGAGGTCAGCGGAGCGGTGGGAGATGGACCACATGCTCCCATGGGGGCTGCGTGTGTGTGGGATGCAGCGGGCCGGAGCATTGGGGATTGGACCAGGTGATCCACAGACGTCCCTTCCAACCCCTACCATTCTGTGATTCTGTGATCACTGCTGAGGGGGCGGCTGTGACGGGCGCGGTGGCAGAGGTGGCCAGAGCACGCTTGGCTGAGTGGGGAGGGCAGCCCTGAAGACCAGGACTCTGTCTGCCATCACCCTGGGACTCCCCCACCCTGGTATATTTTTGTTGTTGTTTCCTCTTTCCCCTGGTAAAACTCATTTTCCTCCTGAAACCTGCATTTCACCCTGCATGTGTGTTTAATCACGTGCACGTGATGAAGAAAACAGCCAGAGGTGTTACATGCTACAGCCCAATTCATGGGCCCCTTTTCTTTTTTTGTGGGGCTGGTGCTCCACACCTAAGGCTTCTTGGCTTTCATTTTTCTCTTTCATGAATCATGTCTCAGGGGAGGAAACTGTTGGGCAATACAACCATTTGTTTTGGCAGTTGCCTGCGGGTGCCGGCCCTCCAGCCTTCCTGAATACGTACTCAGATGTGAGCTGCTCAGCCCAATGGGTCGGCAGGGCCTTGATCTTTAACCTTCATCAAAAGCTGGTTGAAATAACAATAAGCAAAGGAACCAGCTTGCTGGTGTTCGCTGTGCTCTGCCAGCTCTGAAATGGAGACAGAGGCCAGCACCAAGCCACCTCCTCCAAGGGAGACCTTGTCTCCGAAGTTGGGGTTCCTCATACCTGGGGGTCTACCCCTGCCTAACCCCACAGCCAGGACGTGGTGGCTGGCCTCTGCTCAGGAGGGTCCCTTTGCCCACGGGCTGCCTGCATCACTTTGCAAGAGCTTCACAGCCATGCTGAGCATTTCTTGGTAGCAAAGACAGAAAATGCCGTGATTACTCACAGCCCCCAGTTCATTACAAAGCTGGATCCTGTCTGTGTGGACAGGACCAAATCCTTTTGTAAACAGTTGTTGTCCTTATTACTCAAAGCCCTGTTATCACAGTATCAGGCAGCAGAAGCCTACAACAGGGTCCTTTCCCCAACCCTTGTCGTTGTGCGAGGCTGCCCTGTGACTTTGGGATGCCTGAGCACAACGAGCCACAAGAGGAAAGTATTTCATCTTTCCCACCCTGCGAGAACAGAAGTCTCCAGGGAAATCCCACCTGTCCCAACTTCCTCTGCCCTGCATGCTGCAGAAATAAGACACCTGAACTTTGATACGGATGTTCAGAGTTCCCATCCCTAATCTTCTTGCAGCCCTTTGTGGGGTGGATGCAGCATCTCCCGTGCTCCTACCCTGCTCCCCCCATCCCTGGTGCTGCAGGGTAGCACTCGCACTTGCTGCGAGAGCAGAGGTCTCTCAGTACGAGCTGGGAGTCTCCCTGAGATGTTGCATGACTAAGAATTTTATAACGGTGCCCACACCTGAAGACTGTTTTAGGGCTAATGAATCAAAGGTAAAATATTTAGACGCTTCCCTCCCGGGCAGGGTGCTTGGAGGGACCAGCCAAGGCCACGCATGGGTTGATCCTCGCTGGGTGGCAGGGTTCTTGTCACCGGTCATAATGCAGGAGACCTCCCCGGGGAGTGTCATCGCCTTCAGTGCAACCCACGCCCTGCGCTGGGAGTGTCACCGCGCCGTCCTGGGGACACGCGGGGAGGGGCTGGGATTTACGCTCGGGCTCCGTCTCTGATTATCCCAATAAATCACTTGGCAAGGCTGATACCAACAGACAAGATTGCAGTTATTGCCCCCCACAAGCCATTCTGCCTGCGAGGTTTCTGTTGGTTGTGGGGTGCTGATCCCGGTGGTGGCATGCGTGCTGTTGTGCTGCCTTTGTACGGAGATGAAAATAATTTGATTCAGCCATTCGAAATAACTTCATTAGCTACAGAAAAATCAGAGCTAGTTAAATGTGAATATTACTCCATTAGAAAATGGTTTCTTCAAAAACTGTTTGGGAGAGGGTTGAAGAGATATAAGGTTTAGACTAGAAGAAAGCTCATGATTTCCTTCTTCTTTCCCTGTGTTTTTTCCCTGCTTGTTTATCTGTGGAGGTTTTTAAAATGTGTTTTCACAGTGTTGCATAAAGACTGCTTCAGAAAGCCCCGGTGCAGTTAGCTGAAAAACCCTAGTGTTGTTTCTGAAGGTAGAAGGTTGGGCGCAAGGCAATGCTGCTGGTTCTGATTAGAGCCTTATCCCCTCCGTGAGACCCAGGCTGATGCTCACTGACAACCCTGGAACTAAACACAATTTTGACAAACTGTTGGTGCAAAATACGCAGAGTTCAGCAAGCTGCTTCCGAATCTGCAGCAGCTTTCGGGACTGGGTTCCTCTTACTTCTGGACTTGTCTCTGCCCCTGTCTGCATTTCAGTCAGCTGGAAAGGGCTTGCACAAAAATCTGCTTGCTGGCAGTACAACGCCCACAGGCAGCTTCGAATAGCATCGATTCAGATACGAATTGCAGGCAGCCTGCTGCAATTTCAGCCTTGTGATGGATGGCAAAGTGGAGTGCAAGTAAATTAGGGAAAGCAAGAGCATAATTAAATAAAATTGATGGCACAATTAGATTCTATCTGCATGAATGCAGTTCTGGACATCAGCCTACGTCCCAAGGCTGTGCTTTGGGTGCTGAGCCTCTTATTGTGAGCACACAAGAACCTACCTGAAAAATGAGGGTGCAAAAAGGGACGTGCACGTGCTTGCTATGACCATCACAGACCACTTTACAGGAAAGGTAGTTTAATTTTTTTAGCTAAACAGGGAAATCCTGTGTTTATGTGGCTGAATAGCTCCATGCATGGATCCCCAACCTTACCTTTCGACGTCACCCACCGTGCCTGCACCTCAGACATGCCTATGGGGACAGCATCAGTTTTCTGCTTCCCATACATCAACATTAGACAAACTTCCCTCCTTGACAACTGTTTTAAGGTTAATGTGTTTCTCATGCCACATGCGGGATTCAGTCATGAGGGATGTCCATGACCCCGGGACAGCAGTGGCTCTGCACAGGACCCGTGGAAGTCCCAAAGCTTGGGGTGGTTCAGACCCCTTTGAAATGACCTTCAGCGTGGTGGTGGTTGTTAAGCTTTAGGGTAGCAAGGCTTTCAAGGCAGGTTAGAGACAACAGCGTTGAAGTGATGCTCCTGTGTAGCCAGCTGAAATGCGGGTGAGGTTTCAGGGCTGCAGCTGTGCCCGCAGGAGAAGGTTTTCCTCTTGCAGGGCTGGCAGACGTGAGGTGGGCGGCACATGGGGGCAGGTTTCTCTCTTCCTATGAAAGATCAGTGCTGGGGACCACTTGGTACAGCCCAGGTGATACCCTCATGTCTCCAGGTTGACCTCAGTGCCACCTTGGGTTGGCAGAGAAGTTTCAGCCCATCTCTGTGTCACGAAGGGACAGTGAATTACATAGGGACAGCCAGGCTGTATTTCTGTGGGCATTGCTGAGGGCCCTGCCCTTGCTGACGCCCTCCGGCTATCTCTTATTTTGCCTGTCACACACCACAGTCATCCCTAGAGGAGGTCACAGCTGGAAGCCAAGGTGATGCTGGGTGCCATGTGGGACTGCTGGGCTGGAGCTGGGAGCCCCACTCCCTGTGCCCTGGCCCTGCTGGCATCCTACACCTGAGCACCTCGAAGAAGGTGTTTCAGTGCTAAACGTGTCTGCTTTTGCTCTGGAGACAGAGCTCTCGCCCTGTATAAAGTGGGAATTCTGCTGCAGGCCTCCTGCAGAGAAGCACGGGCAAAGAGCGACGCTGAGCTCACCAGTGCCTGCGTCTTCAGGAGGGTCGAGGGTGTGGGTGCGTGCTTGGTTCTCAGCTGTGTGTG
>Ga0065711_1051018_pt1 | contig 10556 bp, 9 predicted proteins | sample Hoacrofraction12_FD_59098 | JGI IMG/M metagenome (GOLD analysis project Ga0065711, IMG submission 59098) | Hoatzin crop microbial communities from Cojedes, Venezuela - Epithelial fraction 12 v2 (version 2) | ecosystem: Host-associated > Birds > Digestive system > Esophagus > Crop | place...
AAGGGGGGAGGGTGCTCGCGGGGCCGGGAAGGGTCGTTGCGTGTGTGGCTTTTATTTTTTTTCCTTCCCTCCTTCTCCCTCCGCGTTTCCTAATAAAAAAAAAAAAAAGTGAGAAACCTTTTGTATCCGGGGTCCTTTATCAAAAGATTTACGAGACGCCAAACTGTTAGGGCAGTAATTATAGCCCCCATAAATTTAATTGCCCTGCAGTGGCTCTGGGCCATGTGTCTTTGAAGCTTTTCTTCTAACCCAAATGCCCATCACCATTTTTTATTGCTCCTCGATTGTCCCCACTGTCGATAGGCTGCGAAACAATTTTTCTCGCCGTTTATGTATCTTCTGCGAACCTGGTGTCAAGTTATTATATAATGATGATGTTCCCTCGCTTTCCCCCCCACCCTCTCTCCCTTTCTCCTCCCTCCCCCCGCGTGTGTGGGTGCGCGCCCGTGTGTGCCCGTTTCAGTCAACCCCAACTACAACGGAGGGGAGCCCAAGAGGTCTCGCACCGCCTACACCAGACAGCAGGTTCTGGAGCTGGAGAAGGAGTTCCACTTCAACCGCTACCTGACCAGGAGGCGACGCATCGAGATCGCGCACACTCTCTGCCTCTCCGAGCGCCAGGTCAAGATCTGGTTCCAGAACAGGCGCATGAAGTGGAAGAAAGACCATAAACTGCCTAACACAAAGATGCGCTCCTCAAACCAGTCCACGCTGAGCCAGCAGTCCAAAGCACAGACACAGGTCCACCCCCACCAGCTCGACGGGGCTACACCCAACGCAGCCGCGCTATAAATACGTGGGTTTGGTTTGGTTTTGTTGTTGTTGTTGTTTTATATATATATATATATATATATACCTACCTACCCATTGGGGTTTTCCAGCTGCCCCGTGGTGGAGGCTGGCCGCTTGGACCAAACAACTGTGTAAAACAAAGCAGGAGCAGGAAAGGAAGACGAGACGTGCCCAAGAACGGGCACATGTTTAAACCAAAACCCGGACGATTGTCTACATTGTATATAGATAATGGTTCCATGCCCGTCATTTTTTTTCTATTTATGGAAACGCTCTCTTGCCCTCGGTGTAAGAGAGGGCTGGATGCTGTCACGGACGAATTCTCTGTACCTAAGATGGACTCTTTTTTCCTTTTTCTTTTTTTTTTTTTTTTTTAGAGAACACTTTAAAAATAAAAGGCGGTTAAAACAAAGCAAAGACCTCGTGAGACACTCGTGCAAGTCAATGACTTGAATAGCGCTGGTTCGTGGCGTGTTCGTGGACTCCCGTGCGCGCACGCGTGTGTGTGTGTCTGCGTGAGGGTGCACACGCACGTATCGCACACACACCGACACGGCAGAGAGAACGAGCACGTCCGCGGGGGGTTAAAGACTGACGAAAAATGTCCCCTCACGCTGTTTGAAGGAAAATGTTTTATGTGTCAAAGGTAACTTAACTGGTTCTAAGCGTAGCCCCCGCAGTAGCTGTGATCTATTCTTTTTTTTCTCCACATTCCCTCTCGCATTTATTTAAAGAAATATTGCTATAAAGGCTGTTGCTGTCTTCATATTTGGCACCGTCTAAATAGTTTGGGTCCATGTACAATTGGTGGATTTTTGGTGTAATGTATAACAGTGCCAAATGCTGGTAATAAAGGTTATTCTGTACGAAAGAATTAAACGCTTGAAAACACAAGTCCAGTGCTGTTTCATCCACCTTGTGTTGTGTTGGCACCAGGGATGGAAAACAAAGGTTTAACTTGTTGTTTAAACTTGGATTCGTCTCATCGGTAAGGTAATGGTTGCTTTAAATGTAGTGAAAAACGACCCCGACTCCTCGTTTCCTGGCTGGGGAACAGCGCTCGGTGGGACGAGGGAAGGTGCCGCTGCGGTTCGTAGGTGAGTGGGGTTCTCTGCAGTGGAGTGGGGCAGAACCAGTCCGGCTCTCCATCGCCGTCCGTGAGACTGCTGTCAGATGCCTTGCAGGGAAACTGTGCTTCTGCTGGGAGCCAAGAAGCTCCCACGGCCGGTTTTGCTGGAGGAAGTCACATATGCTCCCCATGATAAAGCTTTAAATCTCTAGCCAGTCGTGATTTATTCGTTCGTTTTCACCCGATTATGGTTCTTCCGCTGGCTGGCGCTTTTGGAGGGGAATACTTGGGCGGTAATCTAAAGCTTCTCGAAGCTGCCTTTTCTGTTTCCTTTTATTTTCTTTTTGAGACTATTTCGAAATGCGTCGAGAAAGCCTCGGCAGAAACATGAATTTGGGTATAGCTCAAGAGGGTTTTTTGACCGAGATTGTCGAAAAGGCTGTGGCAAAATGGGGTTCGAGCGGTTCCAGCTCAGGCTGTGCATCTCGCTGCTCCCAGGCAGCTGAGGAGCGCAGGCAAAGCGGAGCTGCCGACGGGGAGCCTTGCTCAGGGCTTCCACAGAAGGGAGTAGCACTGAGCCGGGTGGGAAAAGGCTTGGAGAGGAGCTCAAGTGCCCCTAAATCTTCCAGGGAAGGTCTGAAGGCCATAACTTACTTTCTTACCTGAACAGATCCGAGAGGGATCAGGCACCAGGCCCTGGGGGGGCTGGCAGCTTCCCCGCCTGGCCGAGGAGCACGGACCGTCCCGGAGAAAAACGTGCAGTGCCCCTGGCAGAGCACGTTCAGCGTCAGGGAGGGGGGCGGCTGTAAACCCCCTCCGCAAACACCGCTGCCTCCAAACCTGACCGAGGAGCAGGCCCGAAAAGCACACCTTCCACTCTCGTATAGGGGCTTACTAAATCCTAAATTGCCAGCTGCCTCCTGATAGAGGGAGAAAAGTATAGCTGGGGGTGAGGTAACTGCTATCCGCAAGAGTGTAACTCCTCGTTTCTGTTTATGGCTTGAGAATCCCTCAATATATTTAGGGCCCAAATTAGCAGGACCGAGCAAAATTCCAGCTGAAACGTGTTAACTGGCGATGCAGGATTTCTTTCGTGTGCAGCCTATGCGTATAAACCTGGTTTGCTCCCATTGTAAAGAAAAATGAAATCGCGCTGCAAATAGCAATTTTAGCGAGAATCATTAATCACCTCCTACAATAAATACTTCTTTGTAATTCAACAGCGGTTCTGAAAGGCATTCTCTTGGAAAAGTCTGTGAAGACGCGAAGGATTTTCCTGGGGAAAAAAAAAAAGTGGTCATGTGTAAAGACACGGCATCTTGGCTGTCTGCTAAAAAAATGTACATTCTCTTGCCGGAGATTCAACCGCGGACTGCAAAAAAACCCATGGCAGATTATCGTCGTTTAAGGTAAATTTTCCTCCCCCCTCCCCGCCTTGCCCCTCTGCCTATGCTGGGAGCGGGACGCGGCTCCCGAGCTGGGAGCCCTCCGCTCCCCGGCCGATACCGCCCGCCTTTACAATAACTTCGAAAATTACATCGTCCAGTTGAAATTCTCGCATTGTGCTCCCTTTGCTAAGGCAACCGGGAGTTCACCGAGAGGACAAATTTTCTATCCCATTAATTGTTTTTTTTAGAGGAGCAGACTGACCCTTCAAACCCTTGACCTTTAAAGACAGTGTTCTTTTTAATCCGGCACTTGGACCTAAATGCCTTCCCCCCCCCCCGGTGTCTCTCACACACGGATTTATCTGCTCCGGCCACAAAGGAGAGCGCGGCCCGAAACGTTGGAAGTGGAAGTTTGTCAATATTTCAAAGAAAGACCAAACCACCCCGGAGTCAATTTGCTGGCCGCAGGGAACGCCGCGCCGTTCACCCCGGCACCCCCTCCCCCAAGAAAAATGCTCCTTTTGCCTGGTTCCCCTCCTCGCTTCCCCTGCCAGCTCTCGCTATACCTGGTGTTTTATTACACGGGGAACTCAGCTGTGACAAGCGCCTCGCGGTATTTAATGACCAGAGCCATCCTGCCTTGGAGGATTACCCAATGCTCGGACTTTTTTTCCTTTTTTTTTTTTTTTTCCCCTTCAGGGCTCTTGCCGTCCCGTGGCCTTCTTTCCCAGTGTTTGTAAACGAGGAAGGGGTGGGGGGAGCCCTCACACAGGCAGAGATCTTTTGACAGGCTTGCCATCAAACTCCGGCCACCCCCTCCTGCCCCTCGCTGGGGCCCGATCCGGGCGGCCCTGGGCCCGCCCGCCGTTCCCGCACCTCCCCCGGAGGCGACCCGGCGTCGCGGTCCCGGGGGGGCGGAGGCTCTTGCCGGTTCCGGAGCCTCACGGGTGGGGCCTTCCCGGTGGGGACCCCTTCCCGAGTGGGACCCCACCCCATGGGTCTCCCCCGGTCCGTCCCCTCGGGCGCGGCGCTGCGCGGGCGGTCAAACGCGTCCCACGCGTGTTCCGGAGGGATCAGAGCTCCCCGCGTGGGCAGGGGAAGCTCCGCATCGTCCGTCCCCCCCCCGCCCCGAGCAGCCCTCCCGGCTCCGCCCGGGCCTGCGGACAGGCAGCACCGACCGGCGGACGGCAGCCCGGGGGATGCCGCTACCCTGTCCCCCGGCCAGCAGCGCTCAGAGCCCCCACCCCCGCTGCAGACAACGAGGATGTGGGTTCACCTGGCTCATTTTTTTAGGGGTGGGGGTGTATGCTTATGAAGCTGCCCCGTCTCGCTGAGCAGAGCGGGACAGACCCGCGTTATTAATGCCCCAGAGCTCTCCCTGGAAACTGAGGAGCTGTCAAAGCCAGCAGAGATCAGGGGATCCAAGTACGAGGATCCCTGCGCTCGCGGATAAAGGTGTTGCGTCTGTTCTGGGGAAGATATTGAAATTTTAATCTTTAGGGTCACGTGACTCATTAAATAATTAATGCAGATAGTCAGGAATGGATCTGTGGCCGTCAGTCCTCACTAGGAGTGATTCTCTCAGAAGTGAAACTCAACTCCTTATTACTGGAGTTTGTTTTTCTTTCCTTTTTTTTTTTTTTTTCCCCTTTAAAAAAACCCACCTGATTTATCTTGAGAGATTCTAAACTTCTTAAGCAAGCAGTAGGGTCTGTGTTGGTAAGTAGGTAGTGTGTATTTCTAGCTTGATGACTTTAATTGTTTGTGCTTGCTTTGTCTACTGAGCATTTACTTAACAAGTTTAATATTTAGAAATGTTAAATCTTTGTTTTAGCTGCCTTGTGGTCACATTACGGCTTTTGGTGATTAAGTGTTACCGAGGCAAACACATTTGATAATGTTCTGATTCACACTGTGGAAGGCTGGGTGCCACGGTGCAGGAGGACCTGCTTTGTTCAATTTTCCTGGCGTTAATAAATCACCGGCTCCTAATGCAGGGCCAAAAAAGCAATGGAAAGGCAGTGAGTGCTGTAAAGGAAAAGTCATAGGCGAATTTCTCTATGACTCATTAGTCTGAACGATTTATGTACGAACTATAAGTGCCGCAATGAATATTAGACTTTGGGATAACAACAAATTAAAAAAAAAATGTCATAGCGTTTGTAGAGTGCTTTATTGCTACTTAGCAACTCTTTCAAGAAGCAGCATAAAGGACCGTGGCAGTGTAAAATATGGTGGCGTGACTTAATAGTTCCAAAATAAATAACTGAATGTCGCTGGCACGGTTTTCAGATACACGCTCCATATTTAACACGAGTGGGGCAATCCGGTCACGACACGCTTGATCGATGATTATTGCCGTTCGTAACACGACTATTGATTAGAGATCAAAAGGGCTAAGGTATGAGTTTGAGCCTAAAATATGCCAGGGGGTTCCCTCTGTGCTGGAGCCGAGCGGGGCGAAAGGTAGAGCTATGAAGAACCCCGGGCAGCAGCGCCCGGGCTCCGCCGTGGCAGATTGAGCTTCCAGTTTTCTTTCGTGTTTGCCAGTAGATTTCAACAGTCAGCGCTCTCAAATTTATGAGACGGCAATAAACAGCTTAGTAGGCTATTATTGCATGATTTTATGTAGACTGGAGTTCTACACCAAATTTAAAATTATTAGCGCAATTATGGAACTAGTAAATTGCTAAAGCAAAGTCTCTGCTCGAAAAGTTCTCCCAAGGCAGACTTAATATTTCCAGGGCGCGGATGACACCCTTCCTCAAGAACTGCGTTATTTAATTATTAGCGTTTACATTTACTGACAATTTTAAGATGCGTTAGATGGCTTTTATTAGCGAGAATGAATACGGGGGGTACATTATTACATCTGACAAATTCATATGTAAACGTGATTCAGTAAGTGGCATGCGAATAATCTGACTATTGTCTTTTTGGTTTGTGCAATATTGTTTATTTTAGGGGAAGAGGAGTCGTCCAGTTTTTTCCCCCTCCTTCAATGCCTTTCAGTGTGGTGTGTGTTTTGGGTTTTTTTTTTTCTTTTTTTTAAAAAAGGGGGCTTTGGGCCCGATCCCTCTTCAGTGAGGTCAATTGTTAGTCTCTTATTGGGCTAGAGGTGACAGGATCGGGCCCCGGGTAACCCTTTGAATAAAAGCCCAGCCACAATACGCGCCGCATTTCAACTGGAACCCTTTCCGTGTTTTATTCGGCGGAGATGAACACCACGAGTTGTGTTTAATGTCTGTTCTTGATTAAATGATCCTAAACAAAGGTTTCCCAGAGGAAAATAAAGCAGACATTCATGTAACAAGAGTTTGGAATGACAATATTTCCAAACACTTGGAGACAGAAGGCATAGCTGTCTACGGGGAGGGAAAAAAAAAAACAAAACAACCAACAAAACAAAACCCAAACCAAAACCCCAAAGCAAAATCCCAACGAGCACGCTTTTATTTCTCACCCCCCCGTGCTCTTCACCCTGGGTGGGAGCCCACGCTCCTCGCCGGGAGCCCTCGCCCGCTCCATCCCCCACGCCCCGCTCCGGGGCTCTCCCAGCGCAGCCGGCAAACCACGTCCTGCCTATGAAGGAGCAAACCCGCCTCCCCCTGCCCTCCCCGGTAAGGCACTGTTTGTTGCTTCCTTGCAGGGAGCCCCGAAAACGGCCCGCTCGGCGGGAGCGGGGAGCGGGGAGCGGGGAGCGGGGAGCGGGGAGCGGGGAGCGCTTCGGCCCGGCCCGGCACGGCTGGAGGAGGTAAGAGCCGGGGTAAAGCTGCTTTCACGCCGTAAGAAAGCCTTTCGCCTGGTACCTGCGTGCGGGACAAGCCTGCTGGAACGAGATTGTTGTTGTTGTGATAAATATTTAACCTGCCTGGAATTTTTTTTTTCCCCTTTCCCCCCTGGATTGGCTCTATTCATCTTCCGTGGGTGGTGAATGCGCGTGTCTGGGCAGACAAAGGAGCGGACGGGACCCGAGTTATCGCCGTCCTTATAAAGGGGTTGGGGACAGGAAGGATGCAAAGGCACTTCAAGAGGCTGAGAATATCTTTGTCCGTTCTTAGCTCCTTCCCAAACCGAAGGGCTGAGGCGAGGGAGAGCGGGTTGGAGCCATTTCGGTGTTACCGCGGCTGGTTTCTTTGCCTCCTCCCGGAGAGGGTTCCGCAGCCAGTCCCGCAAGCGTGGAGTGCGGGGGGACGTTGGGAAACACGCTTTTTGCCCGAGTGCGTGTGCCAGAATGGCTGGCAAAGAAGTTTCGCGTATTTGCCTCTCCTGGCCTGCTCCGGGCTGGGCCGAGGTCGGTGTTTGGCGGTTCATAGCTGCTGGAGTCCCTGGTGCGCTTGGTCCTTTGGCAGGAGAAGCGTAACGCGTTTCATAGTGACCATTTTCTTCTGCCGGCCGCCGAGAGGGGAGGATTGCAAAGAATTAGCTCAAATTCCTGCTAGATTTACCTGCTTATTTTTGGACGCTGATGTACAATTAGTGTATTTTACTACCTTTTAAAAGCGGCCATAAATTACGGGACTACAAGGGCTCTTTGTGTTGGCTTAATGGGCTGCTTAAATCTTAACTACAAAGAGGTGCTGCGATTGTCTGTTCACGCTTGTGTTAGGAAATTAAAAGCGAAAATACGGTACGAGGGACCCTTTCTCTGGTGGCACGTACCCACAGCACTGCGTGCAGAGATATTTGGGATTCCTTCGCGGACCCAACAGCGGCAGACTCAGCTGACTCTGAGCAGAACTTCTCTCGCAAGGGCACGGTCGATAGCTCTATTCTTTTTATCTGCTTGGAAATGATCAAAGACTAACTTTATCTCTATCAGACGCACAGAAGTAGGTAAACAGCTCTGCGTCCTAGCAGATTTCAAGTCTTTCGAGGAAGCGAGGAAATAAATACTTCCCTCGCACGGTGATTCCCATTTCGTCTCCACATGGGAGTGACAGGCTTACCTCCTAACAACTGGCACGAAAGTAAACTTGAAAGACAGTAAAAATTCTAAATCTAATTATATTGAAGGTAACTTTAAATAGCGTTAATGACAAGAGTGACTATTAACGACAGAGCTGGCATAAAGGGTCTCTCTTAATGAAGGCACGTTTTGAACTCAGATCTGTTTGTTGATCCTGAGCCTGGAATTTCAGCTCAGCTCGAAGGCATGTGTATAAAGCACAGAAAAAAACAGTAGCAGACCTACCGATAAACTCCAAATTTTTTTCTGCTGGAAACCGTGTTTCAGGTCTCCAAATCACCGAGGTAATAAAACACAACGTTGGATGTCCCGGAACAGGAACAAAGCAATATACGGAGTGGCGGGGGAAATCTAGCGTCTGCGTCTCGAAAGATCATCTGAATTTGTCTTTGAAAACTCGTAATCCCGATACTAGAGCAAAGAAAGCTTTCCCCAAAATCGACGGAAGGGAATAATTTTCCTCTGCGATCCAGGACAGCGTAAAGTTAGGCAGATCCCCCCCCCCTTCCGTCCTCCCAAAGCACACCCTGTGAAAGGTATTCACACGTCAAAGAAGTTACTTTTCTGAAGAATTAATTAGTTTCCTAACTACATACAAGAAGTTAATTGTTAAACAGTAGTTTTAGCATTAACTTGACCATTAATACTAATAAAGATGTTCATAGAAACAGGGTTTTGAAGCCAATGGCCATAGCTAGCGTTAAGGCATTCAAGCTGACTTATGATTGTGATTTATTGCTTTTGTAGTTTCTATTTGCTGGAGACTCTAACTTCTAAAGCCGTCTTCTGCTTTTGACGCAGAGCAGTCGATAACTTCTCACAACAGCCCCAAGAAAGACTTGCTCTGCTTTTTTCAACCTCTGCTTCATTCCCCATTAATTTTGGTTTCATTGTTGCAGAAGAACTTCTCTGGGTGTTTCTTTTACGGGATCTAAGCTAACCGTATTTAAAAGAGCCGTGAATCCATCTTGAGTAAATATCAGCTTTGGTTTACTAGTTACCAGTCGTGCTGATAGCTACAGACCTGGGCATGTCGTGTGTGGCTAATGCTCTCTCTTTTTCGAAGGTGTATAATTTGTATTCCAGTTCTTACTGAGGGGTAATATGTGTACGCCCTGCTACTATGTTAGTCACTTCCATATGAAAAATTGCAAAATCTTCCTCGGTTGTAATGTCAGTCTGGCTGAGCTGCAATGTCCACTACTACACGCTGTTACTGATGGGTTTAAATTCCAGCGGCTCACTTGTACAGTCCAAGGGAGAGTATATAAGGCTTGTCCACGACACTAAAAATCGCCTTAAAAAGAAAACCCCTTCCATTCTGTTCAACGAAGTGCAGGTGAAACAGCAAGAGGGCAAATGCAGTTAGCTGAAAGTTTGCTCCGAGCTGATGGGGGATGGTGGAAAGATTTAGGCAAGGGTATATACATGGTGATGCCAAATGCTGGAGTGACGGAACTGGACCAGGAACACGTTAAAAGCGTGAACTATCTGATTTTCTTTGACTCCTTCCAGAGAAGTTAGTGGAGGGTTTCTTTTGTTTGTTTAGCCTATTGTGTCCACAGCTCAAGTTAAACAAGCTTACGGGGAAGAAGTGGTGTGTTCGCACACAGGCGAAGCTGCCCGGCTCGCGGGCCGAGCACAACTTTGCTCTTTTCTTTTTTTTCTTCATTTTTTCTTTCCCCCTTAGGCAGAGTTTCCCCCCCCCCATCTTTTTTTTTTTTTTTTTCCCCCCCATCTTTAGAAACCTATAATTTTGTGCATCACTCAAACTAGCTGTATAGGAAACGCGTAAGCACAGGTTTAACAGAAAGGTCCCAAAAGATTTTGCAAAACTCAGAGCCGCGGCAGTGAAGGAAGGTGTATTCTTCATAGTGTGTTACAAGGACAAAAATCAACTAGCCTCTTAGAAGAGACTCTTTTTTGCCTTTGTCAGGTAATTACAGGTCTTTTCAGTTTCTACAGGAGCCCTGATGTAGCGTGTGGGAGTTGGGCAAGCCCTGTACAATGGCAGGGGAGAGGCGGCCGGGGTGGGGGGAAGGCTGGTAGTCGTCCCATTTAGAAGGGGGCTGGAAATAATAGTACTAAGGTTTGGGCTTTCTTCGGGGGTTGCAGAGGACATGCGACGCGGAGCAGAGTGGCGGGCCTGGGGAGCAAGTGCCAGTTAATTAGGCGAAGTATCGAAGTGCAGCGTAATCCCGTATTATGAGAAGAATCCCTCTCACCTTCCAATGGGCTTTGTGCAAAGAAATATTGGTGTGGGAGGAAAAAGAATCAAATCGCCCCCCCCCCGCCTCAGTCATCTACATCTCTTGGATTTTTTTTTTTTTTTTTTTTT
>Ga0065711_1009775_pt1 | contig 10555 bp, 5 predicted proteins | sample Hoacrofraction12_FD_59098 | JGI IMG/M metagenome (GOLD analysis project Ga0065711, IMG submission 59098) | Hoatzin crop microbial communities from Cojedes, Venezuela - Epithelial fraction 12 v2 (version 2) | ecosystem: Host-associated > Birds > Digestive system > Esophagus > Crop | place...
GCTGGACTCTCTGCAGTAGCTCTTCATCTTTCTTGAAGTGGGGAGCCCAGAACTGGACACAGTACTCCAGATGAGGCCTCACTAGGGCAGTGTAGAGGGGAAGGAGAACCTCCCTCGTCCTGCTGGCCACATGCATGCATTTATTTTTGTCTGAGCAGAGCTTTATTCTGACAGTGTATAAACTTGCTGTGGTTAGGTGCTGGCATGCAGCCACAAGACTTAGTAGGTACTGCACTGTCTATCACAGTGGGAAGAGCACCAGGGGATGGCACTGATACTGCTGCTCCCCGGTTGGGAGCTCTGAGCTCTGTGCTCATTACTAGTAGATGCGACAGGCTGCTTCCCAGAGCGGTAGTACTGTTTGGCAGGTACAGAGGCTAGACATGATTTACCCTCCTCTTTTAGCTCCTGGAGGAAGGCAGAGATGAACAATAACTTAAGCAGCACAATATTTTCTGGTGGAAGCTGCTCTGGAGTACCTGGGCAAATGTGGTTTTGGATGCTTTGGATGTGGCCAAGGGAGGGTACTGTATAGTCCACCTGCAATTCAGCACAGCTTTGCTGCCCTGCAGTCTCACTAAGGATTCAAATTACACAATATGTTATGTTTTTTATCTGTGTGATAGATTCCAGTTCCTGATTCTCCCCCATGAGCAAGCCCAGTGAAGACCATGAGATTGCTTGTGTGGGAGTCCAAGAGCTGCTCCTCAGTTCCCCAGCAGCAGAATGAACCTGTTTGTATGACTCTCATTGTCTTTTTTTTGTCCCCCTGTTGCTTCTGACTCCCACTGAGGCACCACTTAACACTGCCTGTTCATCCTCAACTTCCGTTGAAAGCAGGCAGCAAAGATGGCCAACTAAGAATAGATGTAAAAGTCTGTATTCGCAGCAGAAAGAGAAGTTTTTGAATTAATCATAAGAACTAGGAGCGGTGTAAAAGTGCTAGCAGTGAGAAAGGCAATCATGTGGACAATGTACCCAGGTAGATGGGGCAAGAAAGGGCACTTCCTATCGACCGTGATGTCTGGTTTGCACTCAAACTCATCTGTAAACCTGAACATCCTACAGGTAGAGTGATGACATCCATTAATCACATTATTGTGAGGTAGCGAACCGCTTTCAGATTTTATCATCTCCTGTGGAAACACTTGAGTTACTGCAGATCAGGTCTGAGTGCAGGGGTGTGCGAGATCTCATTCTGTATTGCACTGTCTGGAGAGACAGAATATGACACCACAAGAAGAGTGTCACTAATTTATATAAATATGATGCACACTACTCTCTTTTTCTGATAAAAATCTGTTTTATTATCAGTACTCTGGATGGGGAAAAATGGTATTTCCTCTATCTGCAGCAAGTTATTCTTTCATATCACAGTAATGCTAAATTTTCAAGAAGGCATTCTTCATGCTTCTGTAAGGTTTTGTGAAACTTGTATGCACACTTTTTTATTTCACCTGAATGTAGTATTAAAAAAGCAGAACTATCACAAATCAAGAAGTCTTTAATTTTTTTTTTTTGTTCTTTTTGGGTTTTTTCCGCAAACACAAAGAAGCTCGCTTTTATGAAAGATAAAAACTATAGCTTTTTATTATGATAATATGTAGAAGGGTCTGCAGATCAGGACTGCACAACAAACACCTGTAGATACACACTGTAATATCTGTAACACTGTAAATACCTCTCTAGGCATATGTACATAGGCAAACGGTATGAACAACTGGATTAAGAACTAGTGCAGCCTAGTTTACATGGTGAGAAAGTTTTGAAAACCTGTCTGCTATTCAGTCTCCTTTCTGAATGACACTCTCCCTTATGACGTCCTCTCCCTCTCACTTCATAATCCTTGAAAAAAAATCACCCCAAATCACTTAACTGCCATACTTTTCAATTAATCCCTGTAAGTATTAAAATATTAACTACACAGATCTGACTGTAAAAATGAGATGTAGTGGGATGATATGAATAACATTGCTAGTGATCTTGTTAGGGTCTGGGGCATACGGAAACCCAGCAAAACTATGTTCGTAAGATTAGTAAAAAAGCCCTATCTTCACTTCTACCAGCCTGATGTCTGAAAACTTACTAAGCTTGCATCTTTTGCACCTCTGTGTGATAAAGAGGCGAGTTGCTGAACAGACGGTGAATAAATGACTCTCACTTCTACTGCTTTCACACTTCCCAGAAGCAAAGCTGGCAAATTGTATTTGGAGTCTAGTATGTGATTTCTTTATTTAAACTACATGTTTAGCACTAACAAGGGAGCACTCAGGACCATTAATTCAAACATGCAGAGTGTCTCACTCTGGGAAACGTGTTCAGCCTTTTTGAGAATTTGTTATTTCCAGAAAATAATCTTAGTTGTATCTATGTCCTAGAAATATAGTCAGAGTTTCTTAATTCTGCTGTCAATAATTACTAAAGTCATTGTATGTATCTATACACGTGTGCATAAATAAATAGTTGTACGTATACATTATGTATGTAGCAGATAACTCTTGAGATAAATGACATTTCTGTGCTTGAGAATGTAGTCCAAAAAACTGCAATACATTATTCTGAACAAATAACATAATCCTTCAGGGAAATGCATTCTAGCTTTTTCCCTCTGTCTTTGTTATAATGTCTTATTTCATACTGTGCATATTGTACTGCCTCCATCCACAGTGAATTAAGTATCCTATCCCTTCAAACCATTAGCTTAATAATGTTCTGTTCTGCCTCATTCCTCTTTACAGTGCTGCTGTTTCTACATTGTGTTTCATTCCTCTTTGCTCCCCAATCACATTCCTCAATGCACATTGCCCTGTCACTGAATCCTACTGCATCCATCGCCTGTCTAATGTTTCCTATTTCCTGTCTTCTACAGAGAACATTTCTTCATCTTTGCTACTTTTGTTACCAGCTGAGCTAATTGTTGTTTAGATTTCAAATGTGCTTGGCATCATGTAAGGCAAAGGACTGAATTAGGATGAGAACTTCTGCCGCACTTCTCTTTGTAGTACACTTCTCAGCATTAAATTATTCCTGCTGGAAAGGTATTGGACCACAAAGAAGACAAGCAAAACAAAAGAAAACCAAACTTGTGTGGTGGATATTTGCTGGGCTTGCCAATTTTCTCAGAAAGTAAGTATTGTAAGGTGCTGTAAGTCTGGTTGCAACGTATTCTCATCCATTCTTCTCAAACACACAGCTACTCCTGGATACAATTTCAGAAGTCTGTGTACAGCAAGTCTCTGCTAGAATGTCTTGCTGCTGTCAAGGCTTGGGTTCGTAACAGAGCTGTGAAAGCAGGAAGACATCACAGATTACTGNTTAATCAAAACAGATCCCTGTGGCCATGACTGTTTTGTTCAGAAAGGGAACAAAGATACTGCTTTACAAATGATAGAGACAGATCCTTGCTGTTGGCTCTCCTTTTCTACTGCACAACAGTGGTTGAAGTTCAGACTCCTCAAAACAGATTATATTCAGATTTCTTTGTGATAGTCATAATTCAAAATAAGCTTGTTTTCTGGTTTTTATATATTTTATATATTGTCTTCTGGTTTCTTTATTCTANTCCTGTAACTACTCCTTTGAAAGCTATTAACTAGATACACATGCTAAAAGCTGTACTTGCTTTACTTGATTATGTGGTCATTTAGTCTGATTTCTGCTATCTGGTAACGGTCAGAATCACCAAAGGGTTATTTGAAAAACAAAACAAAGCACAAAAACCAAATTCCCAGCATCTGGCTGTTGTAGGAATTAAATAAGACACTTGCAGCTGCTGGATGTATATAGCTGGGAAATATGCTAATACCAGGGATATGGGAAAAGTTGCACATGCTCTCTCCTGAGCAAGAAAATAATCAGAGATCATCGTTAGTGACTTGGCTACAGGGCTGATCAATTACAGTCCACAAAAACTTCTGGTGGGCTGAAGGAAGATGGACCTTCAAAACCAAAGCAGTAGGAAAATGGTATTCTCTGCAGTCCAGCTATTCCCAAAGAAATACTCTCTGCACTTCCACTCACCTTCCTTAAGGTCACTGTGATAGTTTTTTCTGATCTTTCTTAAAGCCTGGCAGAATGCTGCAGCTTAGTGCTGTCAGATAGCCAACTATTATTTTACTACATTTTTTGCTATCAGTGCCACTTAATGAAAGACGGTTAATAACGATTTGCTGTTTCCATCTTCTTTTTCTCTCCACCCCCCCAGTTTATTTATTGAGGCATTGGATCAGACCTTCAGATGATGTAAATCTACTGATTTCAGCTATTACACAATAAACTCTCTTATGTGACTTCTTATTAATTAGCTGTAGCTGGCAAGTACAGTTATAGGACAGACGCAGTATAGGATTGTTCATTGACTGACTGGAGATTATATTCAGTCTGAAGATCAGCAAATGGTAGTTGTTAAGAACATGTTAAGAACTCATGTGAAAAAATCTGTTAAATGGAGGACTTGGAATACACAACAAGGTAAATTTACTTTATGAAACAGGTTTCCTACTGCTGTATGTAAGTGCTACCTAGAACTCTGCATTTTTAGTGTATAAAAGGAGGAGGGCTGAATATTCTATTTAGAAAATGCCTGTAAGTGAAGTGGGCTTTTAAAGAAAGATTTCTGTGGTTTTTGTGTGCTTTGATCTTCCATAATATTCCTCATGTGCTGCACATTATAATTGATGGTGATATTCTCAATCCTGAGCAAAGAGTTTGTGCTCTCATAAATAGTGCAAAGAATTATCTCAGAAGAGAAAAATACAAGAGAGTAGTAATAGCTATTAGTTTTCACTAGGATGTACCTGTTAAGCAATATTGATTCTGGCAATTGTGAATGCTACAGTTTATTAAAGGAATTTTTTTTTTTCTCGAAATACTTCCTTTCTTGTACTAGCATTTTACACAGAACTTTTGCCCTCTAACAATAAGGCGGCACATCCTCAGGGCACAGCAATATCTGGAAGAAGTCTTGCATGCTGCCTCCCACCCCTCTTGCCTTCCCTCCCTTTCCTCAGCAGACTTCTCAGATCTGCTGCCAACATAAGGGGTTAAACTCCTTTGAGTCATATCGCCCCACAGCTGTGTCCAGAATGGTTTAAGAAGGATAAAAGCTCTGCTTCTCTTACCCCAATTCCAGCAGCCATCCCAGCCAATGTAATTTCCTTGGGTGTTTCATTTCAATTACATATGTGCAGGCAGTTCTTAACAATACTACAGATAGGATTTGCAATGGTTTCTCCTAAACTAGAGTATAAATGAGCTATCTCTTCACTGCTTCTTCCAAATCAGAGTTAGATTAACAGAATTTTTAAAGAAAAGATAAAATACGTGCCAAAAATAAAATTATTTGGTCTAACAGATACAACATACTAAGAAACAGGTGAAGGCAGGGACAAAAAGATACGTAAATATTTAATGTCAGAGACATTACAGCGAGGATTACAAAGAGGATTACAGCAAAATTTATTAATATATCACCTACGGAGCCAAGAAGATACTGTTGCTTAGTGTACATAGTTCAAAAAAGTGAAGCAGAACTGCACTCAGCAGCTGTAGGGCAGGTTGCTCCCCTAGGGTAAGTTTCCTTGCATTAAATGCACAGGTTTGCAAATGTGACTTGGATAATGTATATGAAAATAATGCTGCACAGAAGAGCACAATGCCATTAGAAACATGTAAGAACCTAATAATATTTGATGAATTTGATAGACAGTAAATTAGATTTGATCTTTAAGTGTAATACGGTGTAAAAGCCTGTGATCTTGTATGCAAGGCAGAATTATTTCACAGCCTGAATGGCCAAGAAAAATGATCACGCTGGTATAGCTTGGCTAACTCAGCAGGCATCTGAGAAGTACATGTACAAGGGGAGAGAAGACTGTGTAAGTTATTGCAAAGTATGTTATTATAGGAATGAAATGAAATAAAGCAAAGTAAAACCTGACCTACATTATAAAATAGGTCTGGTATGTCTAAGGATATAATGGAAACAGTAACAGATCAGCTGAATAATTTAGGGTTGGACTGGACATCACACATAAAAACATAGTATATCATACACAAGCAATCTTGCTTTGACAGAGAAGTAGACAAATGACTTAGTAGGTCTCTTCCATTACTAATTCTTTTCATTCAGTGCTCTTTGTAGACCAATGTTAAGTACCTCTAAAAGGCAGTAGAAAGATTAGACCTGCATTTACTTCTTGTCCTAAGAGCTAGTCTTCGATCACAGAGCAGTGAGATTCCATGTCTATTAGCTACTGTTGTTTACTCTGGAATGAAAGCATATGTAAGGACAGTGAATAAAATAGTAGTTCCTAATCAATCAATGTGAGTTGCTCCAGGAGTTTATGCTGACACACTAACACCCTGACACTTATGATGAGTAATGTTTTAGAAACAATTATGGTTGCTAAGTTATCATTTAATTAAGAAGTATCAAATGAAAAATAAATCCTCTATCCTGGCTTCAGGGAGAGTTAAACAAGCAAAACTTGGGCTTAATTTTTTAGCAAAATTATAGCCATCTCAATATGAGTGTAAATAATGATGCTTTTTAAGGCAGTATACAAAGACATATAAGAGGAACTAAAAAAAATTCATGGTATACTTACAGGTCAACTTAGAAAAATATTTTTTTCATTTAGAACACTTCACAGGATTTCTTCTATGAGACAGACTAATTAAGTACCTCTGATATCCTAAAATCCAGGTTAACAGAACATACTTCCATGTGTTCTGCAATCTCTCAAAATTTATTCTTTTGATCTTACATCATCCAGCCTTGTGGTTTACATAAAATTTATAAGCTTTGTGAAGTTTTCTATTTATTTTGCTGATGTGTTATAATGTATAAACAATTACACCAGATTAATAGTTAATTTCATGTTTAGAAAACAATCAGGCATATTGTAAATGTTTTATCATAAATACAAGAGATTTATTTTCTGTGTGGATTATCAATTAATGTGTAAAGTGGTTTGTTATTTGATGTATTTCTTTCAATCTTCCAACACAGAAATTTGAAAACACAGTGGGTTCGTGTATGCAGTTTTACAGATCTATTCCTGTTTGTCTTCATAATGAAGCCTTGTTTCTGTGTGTGAAGACAAATAAAAGTGATGTTTTGACTTTTTTTTTAATTAATGAGAAGTAATTATACCTTTGCTGTCAAAGTCAGGAATTGATTTTAGTAGAAGCTCTGCAAATGCAACGAAGAAGAGGGTAACTTCTCTGGTGAAGTACCATCGCAAATTTTAACAGATCGTCACAATCTGTTTTCCCTTTTCCTTTTGTTTAGGAAAAGACAAAAGTAAATACCACAATTAACACCAAATGTTCACTTCTCCCAGGGTCGGGTGTTTTAAAAGAATACACAAATGATGCGCTCCTGCCCTGCAACCTGCAGCTGATGTACATGAATTTTTCTTACCTTAGAGGAATAATCCTCCATTTCAGGGTTCCTTCCAGTACTAAGGTTTACCTTACAATTTATTGCCTTACAACCCCTTACTCCTTGAGGTACCTTTCCATCAAGAATTAGTTTATAGCATCCAAGAGCAATTTTCCTCTTAGGGTACTTACTGAGACAAGATTCAAGATGACAAACATTTCTATCTGTTTGGTTTTGTAGGAACAGTGAGGCAGAGAAACTTTCACACTTTGTAGTTATGTTAAAAAATATGCAAGTTTTGAATAAAATATTGCTCCATGAGGCTAAGAAATCCAAGAGCCTGAGAGTGGAAGTTTTTTTTTACATGGAGGTCACAATGTGGCATGTCAATTAAAGTCAAGTTAGATGACTACTGGCTGAATTTTCCCTTCTGCTGTGTAGGTCATCAGATTAAAATGAAAAAGAAGACAAACGAAAACAAGAAAAAATACTTTGGAGAGAACTTTAAATCTGCAGTGTTTTTTTGTGTCAGGGAAGTTATACTTCCATAAAATTTTATTGGTCTAATTTAATATATCTAATTTTCTAATGTGTAACAAATGTAACATTTAATACATTTTTTTTATCCTTAGCAGAGTTTTTCTTGAAGTTATCTAAAATTCTAAAATTCATGGACTGTATATCAGCAATTCTTAAAAAAATCACCTTGGAAGTTCCCAAAAATCCCAGGGGTGAAAAATTGTGTTGCCTATTGTACACACACAGACACACAGACAAATGTATGTATATATATATGTAAGACCAGCAGTTTTCTTAGCAGAAGGAAATCAAAACCACACAGACTGAAAAATATAATGGACTTTTATACTAATCAGAAAATAAAAAAAAGCATTGTATGAAAATTCCAGATTTCTTTTTTAAAATTATTTTTTAAGGAATTCCAATTTCAGAGACTGAATTAATTACACAAATAACTCAAATTAGTGAATAGCTACTACAGGACATGTCCTGGCATGGCATGATTTAGAAAGATATGCCTGTCTAATCGAGAAATAAGAAGTATATGTGAATACTAATGTAACAAGAAGAATGTTTTCTGAAAAAAAAAATCTTTCCTACGGAAAGAGAGAAGAAGAAATAGCTTCCTTTTAGGTTTGCTCACTATTATTCATGAAGAAGGATGTTACCTACAATCACCAATAAAAAAATGCAAGAACTTGACAACTGACTATTCCTTATAAGCAGGGCAAATTTAGACCTAAGAAAGCACAGTCATTACTCGCAAAATAGACTTTTGGCCATTTTCAGGAAAGAAAAGGCTTAATCTCCTAAGAAATTTTAAAAAGACCACAGATTCTTCTAGAATAAAAGCAATTCCAGGGAAGGACGTTATCTTTTTAAAATTTCCATGACAATTTGACAGCCCCCGAGGGAGTGAGAATAAAAATAATACTCATTGCCAAAGGGTCTAAATTATTATTTTTTAATCTTGCTCTAGAAAGGAAAGGAAAGAAAAGAAACCCCTGAAATATGAAGAATTCTTCATGGCACAATGCGGGATTGAATTGGGCTATTTAAGCAGAGTGAAATGTTGGGCCATTAGCCTTCAAGAAAAATCAAGAAAAGAAGCATTGTACTTTCTGTGATATTCTGTTCTTTGTCCGTTTGGAAAATATTCTCCTTTCTACCTCAGCTTTGATACAATAGTATTTCAGGTATTTTGGGACGTGTTTTTTCTTTCTTTTACATCCTGTGTACTGGTAGAATCTAGCAGGATGCTTACCATTCATGAATGAAATATTGCTCTTATTTAAGCCAACACTTGGCTCGGCTGCAAGCTGGTGTAAAAAAAACATACTTCAAAGAAATCTGATCATATGGTATTTGCTAATGTATTATTAATGGGCAGCTGAATGGCTTCAGTAATAATTCTTAGTATTTATCGTCCCCTACAAGGGTAAAATAGACAGGTCTCCATTAATCTGAGTTATTTTAAATGAGTTACACAAAAGAGCTAAGTGAGCCACTTATTTCCCTCACATCATCCCACAGCAAAAAAATGTGATATGACAGTGATTTGCCTTGACTTATATGAAGAACAGAACTGAAGCAGTCATAAAAATGCCTTTCTTTAATGTCTTCTGATTGTTTCACCGAGTTTATACTGCTTTGGTGCATTAATGATCACTCTTTAAGAATTCTTTGGTATGTCATCTAGTCGTATCCAAGTGATCTCTGTATATCAGCCTTGCAAGTATGTTAGTCTATAGTAACATTTGTGTGCTTGACTTGGAAAACTAGTCTTATTTTTTGATGTACTTACCAACTATGTGGCTAGATTATGTTGTAATCCTGGATATAAACTAAATTTACAGTATTATTATTTTTATTATTACGTGGTGTGAGCAGGGTAGAATAATCAGACTTCCCAGGCTGACTAAAACTTTTGACATCTGAGAGACTAGTTTGTCAATACCTGACCAACTAGGTTTTTGCTCTTTTATGATAGCTTTCTGTTTAAATTGCCTGGTTATGCCATAGATACACTCATCACTTTAAAAGATAATACAAATGCTGGAATAAACTACAGGAACTTTTTAGGCTAGATTTCGTTCTCCTTCGTGATGAACAGAAGCTCCACTAGAGGCTGCACTAGAGACCAGAAACTGATAGTGCGAGGTCCTCTGCCCACTGAATTTTGTCGATGCTACAGTTACATGTCAATATGGATTTCCAGGAGGACTACAACGGTTTAGGAAACCTAATACTGCCTGCACTCACTTGATGATTTGATAGGTCACTATGCAACTGCATAGCTTTTCAAATCACACTTCAGTCCACCTTTGGCTTCATCTACACTTTAGCTTTTGATGAGACAGCTATCAGTTAGGAATGAATAAAAAGAAATTTAGCCTAGTCTCTGGGAAAAGATTTTGATCTTAAAACCTCAACGGCTTATGGGAAGATTTCCAAAGATGTTTAACCCATTTGAAGATCTCACCCTAGAGTAAAAATCAAAGTAAGTACTACTATTATTATTTTTTTCCAGACTGGGAACTCAAGCACAAAGCAGGAAGAGAAGAGACACACTTAGAGAATCACACAGAAAAGTCAGAACTCACTTTGGACTTATAAAACTTTGAGGATAATGCAGGTTGTTCTGCCCTG
>Ga0065711_1010840_pt1 | contig 10555 bp, 5 predicted proteins | sample Hoacrofraction12_FD_59098 | JGI IMG/M metagenome (GOLD analysis project Ga0065711, IMG submission 59098) | Hoatzin crop microbial communities from Cojedes, Venezuela - Epithelial fraction 12 v2 (version 2) | ecosystem: Host-associated > Birds > Digestive system > Esophagus > Crop | place...
ACAGCACTCTGAGCTTTCCTCCATTTTTCCTGCAGCCCAATTCCCCTCCCACCGGCTTCCCGACGGGCGAGGTGCTCTCCCGCCGACCGGCCAGCCATCAGCCTGCTGCCACAAAGAGTAACACAGAGTGAAACCAACTGTCAGAAACGAACGATCCGTCACAGGTATCGCAGAACAACCTCGAATCGGCCTTGTTTCAACTGGGGTTCCCTTCCCGACGGCCATACGGTCTCTCCTGCACAAATGCAGCGCTGTTCAGCTATTGCTTCACTTTCAGGATCTCCTTTCCTCCTCAGCACCCGAGATGCAAGTAGGAACACAAAGAACAAGAAACTGAAATCAAGGAAAAATTCACTAAATGAATCCTGCACTTGACCTCTGCTGATGAACCAGGAGCTGCCAAAGCTGCAGCTGCTTTCCCCCACTCCCCCAAGCCATACCCAGTCAGCTTTACAACCCCAGTCCATTTTTTTTCCTCCTCAGAGCGCCCATGGTTGGCATCAGCTTTTGCTTATTGTGATTTCTCACTAACATGTTCTGCATCCTCAGTGAAAAGTAAAGCTCAAAACATTTCGTAAGCTTTCAACAGACATGATTTTAGCTTCGCAAACCCTTCTGTTTAGGAACACCTTCAGCAGAAACAACACTTCCACATTTTGATTGAAATGCCACTGTTAACTGAAAAAATATTCTGACAAAAACACCTCCATGCAATTNANCATTCTTCCTCCANTTCCCTATTTCTGGAAGTGACTTTATCTCCTANGTGAAGCTCGCAACCCAGACACCACCAGCGCTTTCAGAGAGNGGGTGCGTTTCCCTTCTGGGCTGGGTTCCCAGCNAGGCACGGCCGCGCTCGGCGAGCCCCGGGCGGCTGCAGGGCCCTCAGGCTGGACCCCCCGTGCCGGGGGCTGGCGGCTGGACCCCCCGTGCCGGGGGCTCGCCGGCTGGACCCCCCGTGCCGGGGGCTGGCGGCTGGACCCCCCGTGCCGGGGGCTGGCGCATCGCCCGCCTGAAGCTCCAGGCCTCCCGTGAGCCGCCCTCGTAACAACCACACGGCCACAGGCAGGGCACTGCCCTCGCGTCTTCTGATGCTTGCTTCTACTTCACCTACCTCTAACCACCACACTTTGCAAGTTTTATCTGTAAATAAGAATAATTTTTAATATACTCAATAAACACCTCTGTACAAATTAAGAAATAGTTAAATGATGGGCTCAAAGTCACCAAGCCAGTCTTTAACAGATACTAGAAAAATATATATATACACATATATATGTGAAAATCGTTGGCTTCCTTTGTGCCACCTATGAGGTTTGAAGCACTGACCGTTCAAACCACAAATTAAGGCATCTGAAGGGCTGTAATTCCACACCAGCTCTCCTGAATTTAAGAAATATGTACCCGCTCCAGTGAAGTGAGCCTGGCAGACGTTAGCCTACACCCGGCAGGCTGGCTTCAGGCAGACCAGGCACCAAGGCCGGGACTGCCTCAACGGGAAAGCTCCCCGGGAGCAGGGGCACGGCCACGCCAGCTCCGCACGCCGCAGAGCACCGCACCAAACCGCGTGCTGGGAGCGGGACAGGGTTTCTGCCTCCTCCAACAGCCCAGCTAAAAAATCCCCAGATGCGTCCGTCCCAGCGATAGGTCCACAAAAAACTGGCAGGAGGGGAAGAGAGGAGAATCGATGAACCAACTTCAGGAGTCCAAAAGTTTAAACAAGTCTATTATCAGAGGCCTTCAATTCACTATGGAGAAACCTACACCTGCACTAGAGAATTGTCAGAAGTGAGGAAAGATTAAAAATTACACAGTTAATGAGACACAACTGCCTTTTACAAGCCTTTACTAATCCCACTGGTTTAATCCCAGTAGTGCTCAGCCAGTTTCTACTTAATGCACAGCCAGTCACTCATTCCCAAATGAAATTAGTCAAGCTGTTGTGAATAAAGATTGAGTAAAAACAAAGTTATGACTTAAGGAATTAGCCCCAGGATGTCAATTCACTGTTGTGAAAATAAAAACTGGGCCCGGTACGCGCACAATGCTTGTCGGTACTACTCGTACTTACTTGCTGTTGTATGAGCATATAAACGCACGCTTTTTTTTTGTTGGATTTGGTTTTAGGCTGCTATGAGGAAAATCCCATTACAGAAGTTGTCTTTGCACAACCAGAAGCAGACAACGCATCAAAGCAAGCCACCAAGTGTTTACACGTCCAGGGCCATAGAAATTTGCACTGAAACAAGCAGATTTCAAATGCTCGCTCAGCAAACGTTCCAGCTTCCGACACCCCACGCCGGGCGGCTCCAGGAATTTCAGCCCCCCAGTTTGTTACCTGGGACACCGTGCCCGAAGTCTCGAGCAACGCCAAGGGCCAGCACACCACACACAGGGCACCAGAGCGAGGAGTCGGAGCCGCTCACGGCTGCACCAAGCCCAGACCCCGGCAGAGCAAGGCCATGTGGAAACCAACAGCTCCAGGGAAGGGCCGAAGGGTCCGGAGCCGCAGCCCCCAGCCTGACGCCAGGGCTCGCTGCTCAGGCAGCCTGACAAGGAGTAACGTTTGTCATGAAATCACTTAACAGCACGTGACAATAACCACCACGAGTAAAACAAACCTTGGATCCCACTGGTAGCCCCACGGACACTCACATCAAGTGCTCTTCCCCACGTCCACCACACCCGTTCGCGGCAGAGACAAAACGTTCTTTTTAAATTGTTTAATGTGTTTTCATCATACATAAATATATTCTGAAGAACAACTTTGGCTTTGAGAGAAACCAAGTATTTTGACTGGTTAACAACTAACTTATTACTCAAAAGACCAAATAAAATGCTATGAAGTACTGAGATTTACAAGCACTTTAAACCAAAATATTAATATATTTTATCAACTGCTGTGTTCTCTGCATTAGAGAACTAGAATTAGGAAACTAAGGTACCTTCTCAGCACCCTTGAAAGAAAGAAAATAAAAATAATACTGAAGAACCTCCCACAAAAGTACTTTAATTTTTATCAAAGTACATAAAAACTTCTCTAACATACAAAAACTGCATGTCTTCTATAATATTCGTGGTGTTCTGTTAAAGAGGAAGCTCAGCTGCCATACTTCAAAACGGTAAATAAAAGGCTATGTTCTAATCAAGGGGAATACTGGCCATCTGTTATGTCACTAAAGGACCCATTAGAAGAATAATGCCTAATTTGGTCACCCTCAACCGGCCAGGTTAATCCATGAAAGGTTCCAAACAAACGTATAATCTTTTTTAATCACTGTTGGATTAACTGGACTAATCCAATTGGTTGTATATAGTGTTCTTACACCACCACATTTATCTTGAGCATGCCACCTTTATTTATTTTTCCTTTTGAATCCATATTAAATTACTTCAAGAAAAGGCTTTCCAAAGTTTGGCATTTTTTATAAAATCAGTGAAGTCATCCAGTGAGTAAAATGAAATATTTCACAGAAGATAACTCTTTGCCACAGAAGGCTCATTTCTGCTTTGGGCCTCTGCTGAAGAGTGGCAAAACTTCACTATGGAAACAAAAACCACTCTCATGTTAGAGACCTGGAAACGTACGCTTGTTTTAACTTTGCTTCAAACCGTAGCTGATACAGATAGATCAACTACAATTAATCACCTCCCCCAGCTACAGATTTTTAAACCACTACAGTAGGCATCCTCATATCAGCTGCCGGTATTTGCTGGGCAACTCTTCAAACCATATGGTTTCTCCAGGAGGTCTTTAACCCCCCAACACCCATGAAGTAGAAGAACAGGACCTCCCTCCTACCTGTAGTTGACCTGATGATTAGTACTGGGAGGAAAAACCCAACCTAACCAAGCAACCCACACTGCCGGTGACTCCCCATCCACATTCCTTCAACCAGGTCCGCATGGTATTTACTCTTTTTCATAACAACGCGGGATGAAGGTGTGTTACAAACTCACAAAAGGTATACAAGACAAGTCTGACCAGAAGAAAATGGAATTTATCTTCTTAGAAAATCGAGCCGGAGGAGGAAATGGCAATAGTTTACAAAGGTGAGGCTGACTGAACTTGAAAAGAGAATGCCATGCTACCTGCATGGACTTGTCTACTCCTTCGGTGTCCCCCCCAGTATAACCACCAGTCCACGGAACACGGCGAGCATTAGCGACTGAAATTCAGAGCTGACAAATTACACAGTAACTGGAATGGCTCCTGCAAGCTGTAGATGGAAGGTAGCTGGCAACACCGCGTGGTGGGATGCAGGAGCTTCTTAATGCGTCTGATGAATCTGAATCGCGCTACTTACTCGCATCTTGCTTGCTTCCCCTCACTAAAGGAGGCACACCAAATCCAACCCGTCTCTAACTTCAGCGATTTCAGTCTAGCAACTGGATTGTTATTTTTCTGATCTGGCATTATCAGTGTGGCAATGAGAGTCACTGCACAGGTCCCGACCTCACCATTCCACTCTGTTTCGAGGAGGCTTGTCACCATTTCTTTATTCACTAGCACACTTCCCGCTTGCTTTCAGTTGTACAAACCTCTTGTATTGATCAGCACAAACGTGAAGATCTTGCTGCGTGTAAACCGAGTCCCAAGCAAAACGAGACTGCAAACCCCTTTAGAATACATGCTATTTTGCCACTGAAAAGTCTTCAAGAAAATTTAAGAAATGAGAATTGTTTAGGCTCTACCTGAGGCAGAGCATGATACATTCCTGTTCGTGCTGTAAAGCTGATACCACACAGCATGCTGCCAAATTATTGGATTTCGTAAATTTACCAGATTTTACCTACACAATCTTAGCATGGTGTTAATACAGTTTATTTTTCTCTACTGTAATATAGTCCTCCATGGGGAAGAAAACTCAAAGCAGCAAAACTGAAAGCAGCATTCATTATGTAAAAAAAAAAAAATACCACCATGGCATGAGTGCTTCACAGTCATTTCAAATGCATCTTAGACCTCAGCATGACCCATTTCCAACAGATCCACATAAAACAATAAACTTTTAATTTCCTCCTCCAACATTTCTCAGCACTGTATCGCTCTTTCCCATCACCAACACCACGCACAGCACATCTTTAACAAATGACCCAGAGGGTTCCACAACATTTGTTATAAGTTACTTAATAAAAACGTCTCATTTACAAGTGCCTAGAGAACGGCATGTTGATAGCCGAGACAGAGTTAAAAACGCAACCTGGATTTCCTAAGGGTTTGCATGGAAAGATCAACACAAGCAGTAATAAAGACCCCAGTTTAACACGCACTTAAGGCAGGTTGTAAATAAAAGTTTTAAAGATAGAAAACTAGCAGATCTTAGATTGAAAAAGGGGAGATTTTGAAAGATGAGACAGTTAAACAAAATGTATTGGAAGCATGCCCAGTTTAGAAGTATTTTTCATTTGTACTGTTTCTGAAGTATAACAAACAAACCCACTCTCCTAATGAAACCGATTACATCAGTAACACACAATTAATTCAGCTGCATCTCGGGCAAAGAGGACACCTTTCTACGAACCATAATCTCATCTCTTCGCTCTAGAATTAAACACGATAAAATTCAAACGTACCTTTCGAGCCTGGGCGCAGTTCCCGGCGGTAGCAATCGGCACAGCAGCATCGATTTCCACGGTGCAAGGGTGACCGAGGGTCTGGCTTCTGGCCAGAAGCTCCATTCGGCTGGTACAACACAGCTAGAGATTCTGTGGGGACACCCATGTCTCTGGTCCCCTCTCTCCCACCTCCCTCTTTAAATGCAGGAATCTCCGGACGTGACTCACTGTTTATCCGTGCACCTCAGTGCTCAGTGCAGAAAAACCGACTGCTGCATTCAGCACTGCTTCCCCTCACTGTGTGCTATGGCAGGGTTTTGGTGAGGCTTTTTCCCAAATGTCAGGACATCGCCAGAATCCATAATTTAAGAAACAGAGCAGATGGTTTGTTTGAAAGAACATCACCCACGGCATGCAGTGACCTCTCACGCCTACGAGCAGCTACGTGATCTTTCCACGTCGTGACACACCGCTCATTCCAGGCTCCTCACTACAACACCCATCACGGTACCACATCTGGCAACGTGACACTAGGCACGTCACTCTGCAGTACCCTTCAGTGGCATCGCTGACATCAAACATTCAGACCAAACTGAAAGCCAGCATGATGAAGAGCTGGTTGTACTTCGGCCAGGACCGCCAGCAGGACACGAAGCTCTGCCGAGAGGTGTCTGAAGGAGGCTCAAGCGATGCAGCCAGGTCACAGGATATGCCAAGCGCATGCTGTTTTCAGACCTCCTCTTATCTGGAATTCTCCTACGTGCCACTGAAAGTGTGTAATATCCCTACAGAAGTCTTTCTGAAAGGCTGAACTTTAATCAAAGAACCTGGCTACTAGACACATTCTCGTTTGTCGATTTATACTCTATTAAATGGTTTCAGACAACATCTGCAAATGGACCTTGTTGTTTGCAAAGTATCACCAGTGAAGAACAACACTTCAGGTCATCGTGTTCAACATCTGCCGTGTTGGAAAACAACACTGATAAGAAGATTCGGGAGAGGAAGTAATGTTTGTTTTTCTGGGAATCCCTTGTATGTTTGAACTCCAGTCTTATGATGGTCTGAGTCCCACAGAAAAATACTACGGAGAAGAAAAACTTCGGAATGAAGGCTTGTTTACGCATGCCCATTTATTGAACCCACAGGTATACAACCACCTTCTGTCCAGCTACTGTAAGTACTCACGTGTCTCAACTCAGCTGCCTGCAAATCTCTCCATGCATCATTTAAGGGAAAGAGAGCAATCTGCAGAGCGATGAACGGTACCGCGACAGACTGATTTCTCTTCATTTGAGTTTTAACTGGGGTCAGATTCTCTAAGCTTGTACTTAAGAATGCAAACGATCCCTCGGAAATCAATGGAAACACACTTTACATTAAGCACACGCTGGGTTACGCTGGTGCTTCAGGACCCTGGGAACATGCTGTCGCTGCTTTCAGCCCATGCCACTTCCACATGCATGACAGACATTTGAGAAATGCAATTTTTACACAAAATTGCTGCACACAATTCAAGACAAGTAAACATTTCTGCCACATTGGATTGTTTAGATACCCCACGAGTGCTTTACCCTACATAAAACACAATTCTTCAAAACATCACTAGAGATTAAATTCAATGCTCTCTATAGACATGCTTCTGCTAAAGCTACCTTTGTACTACAAAAGTCAGAATTCATTTCAATAGGATCTACTTTAATCATATTTATAATTTACAGCTGTTACCAAGCCTTCTAGTATTTAGGAAAGATGATTTTTGACTAAGACATCTAATATTTTTAAGAAAAAACTGTAAGAAAGAGTACCTGCCATAGCTTCCTGCCTGAAGCAGTTCTTTGGTCTCCCCGAGAACCGTACTCAGTTTCTCAACTTCCCATGAAAATATCTCTTTAACACCTTCAGCTGGTTAATTTGGGGGGAAGGGATGAGAGAAGGAACCTGCTGTGCACAGGACAGACAAGAGGATGCTCCGTGACGATGACAGCAGGGATGGGGGACGAGGGACAAACCCTGCTGCTGAATCGTGGCACTGCTGCCAACAGCCTCCAGCGTGAGCTCCCCACGAACCCATTCCTCTCTCTACACGGATGCAGCTGGACAGCAAGCCCCATTTTTTTCTTCTTCCCTCCCCGCCTTTCCTGACCACAGCACCCTGGTTTCACATCTGCGTTCATGCCCCATTTTCATAAGGGAAATGCAGCCTGGGCTCATAAACCCACATGCAATATTCTACAACCCCTAGCTGGGAACTCCTGCACCGTTTCCTACCACGACGCAACCCTTTGGGCAGCACGTGACAAGCGAAAGGTCATTATCACAGCCCCAAAAGGCTGGGGTCTTTCCAGTCGGGTTCCCTAAGGTCAGGCTGCAGTATTCACTTCAGGATTTAAGCCACAGTCACATCTTTTGAAGTAAGCTTGTTTCATTTATTACACACCTGCTGCACACGGGCTTGTGGTGCCTGTCACAGCATCCCTTCCCGTGCTGTTTCTGAACGAGTAGGAAGCAATGCATTTTAGTCCATAGAGAAGAGAAAGGACCAAGAATATGTGGTAATTCGGCCATATTAATGCAATGGTTTGTTTTCCTGCATGTCATCACCTCCCTAGCAGTAGGTACCAACCTGTCTAGTTGCCATTAGCTGTACCCCACTTTCCCAGCCCTGACTTTGGCTATCCAGAAATCACGGAAGAAACACCGACACAGGTGGACACCACCAGCATTCGGTGTGCTCACACCTCCAGCCGGTCCCTCTGCCACCAGCCTGACCCTGCCTGCCTCCCACGAACATCACAAACCCCAACGGCCGAAGGGAACGGCGCTGCGTTACCTGCCACGCAGCTCTGCGCACACGTCTGCGCCAGAACTGCCAAGAGCACTCCCTGCTGCCCCTTGCAGTGGAAGGGGCTGCAAGACCCTGGCTTATCCCGTCTTGTTCCACCAGTCACAACCCCGACCCGGGCAGAGCGCTGCGCAGAGCCGAGCCCAGGAGGCTCCGCCGACGCACAGCACCTTGTGGTCTCCGCTGTTTTTTAGGGAGTTACAAAGCTCTAGCGCAGTGGGGATCCCAGAGCTGTGGACACGTTCCCAAAGGGAACTGCACCCAACCATCACCCTTCCCAAAGCCTGCCAAGTCGCCCCAACACGGTAACGCACTTCCATCGCTGCTCACCTGGTCCTCACTTCAACACAAACCCAAGCACCTCAGCCTAATGTTTTACCAGGTACCAGTGACAGTGAGCGTCTCGCATCGCTACGCACGTTAAATCACTGACTGCTCCAGCTGACACGCACATCCTGCTGTGTCCATTTATCCGTCTGTGTCACACAGCCAGGAACAGAAATATGCAAAATCATTTCCAGAAAATCAACATAAATATCTCACTATTAATAAATCAAGCACTGTATTATCTCTGCAAGGATACAGAATAAATTTGATTTTCTGTGTTTCAGGTATGCACTTGTATCAACTCAACAATATTAAACAGAAGTATGCATTTATTTAAAATGCATTTCAGACTTGTTTTTAATAAATACTGACTCCACATTACTCACCCTCAACCTTATCTTAAGCTGAAGTAGCCCAGTTTTCTGCAACCTGTTCTGCTAAACAAAACAAATCCACGGCTCTTAAATTTATAACACAGTATTTATATCACAAAGTTGGAATACGCATGAATATGTATAAGTATGATGGAATGTGGTGGTGTATTGTTTCCTCTAGTAACTGAACAGTATCAAGAGCCACCAATACATCCAAGAAAAAAGTAATTTATCTTAGAAAAGAAGTGGGTTTCAGCCACCAGCCAGCTGCTGATAATTTCAACGAACAAACTCAGCATAACTCCGATTCCAAGTTGACTGGCTGCTGGCCATCGTATCCATATTTCAGGGTAATTTCTTCAACCCTCATGCTGTTCCATTCTTTGCGTTACCTTTTTCTGAAAAGATTTGTTCTCATTCCTTACAGGGAGCTCAGCAGAGGTCAACGACTCTACATTCAGCATATGCATAAATCACAGACAGCGTAAGCGGGCAACACCAGGACGTAAGTTGCTGTAGCAGGAGGAACTTCAACAGTTTGAAATCGCTAACTTCTGCACATGAAAGATTCAACAAACCCTTGTAAAATCATTCGGAAGTCTTCATTAATTACAGATAGCCGGCGATCACATCACCACCCTGGGATTATTTCACGAAAGCATACAGAATAATTTACCACACATCCTCCACACTATTGCTTCCTACTCCAGGGCGGTGCCAGCATGTTTCCTAAACTTACAACGCTATGTAGCCACCTCCGGTTCTCCTTTAAACCACTGTATCAGAGACCTGCACTACACCCAATAAATTAAAGCTACTGTTGAAAAATTGAAAAGATAAGAAATTAAACATTTAAGGTTTGGCTTTACACATTCATTCCCGGTCAGATCTGAGATGAAAGAACTAGATTGCTTTCACAAATTTATCAAAACGCTTGCATATTTCTTACCTCACTCAGCAGCGGAACAGACTCCAACTTAGTAAGACAACACAAAAGCTACCTTTCTCCCAAATATATTACATTCAAACAAGCTTGTCTGCTCTTTGGTCACAGGTATCGACAACATAAAAAGGGTGGTCTTCACAGTAAGTGTTATTTATAGGAGCATAGTATATCAGATATTTTAATTTCAAACTTTCTGAAGAGGAATGACAAGGTCAGGCTTCTCTAGTGACATTCAAGTTTCTAGCAGCTGTCACAAGGTCCAGGCGCCCCAAACACTCCAGTATGAAGTCCATGCCCCTGGCTTCACTGAGATTAGTAACGCATGTTTGCATGGCTAGGGCATGGTTACTACTGCCCTTATTTCAGAGTAACCTGTTTATGAAACAAACACAATTTAATTACCTGTCCTCTGATCCCTTAACAACTGGAAAAAGACTCATTCCTTCATGTTTCCAGACTTTGCTCATTTTCAGGATGAACGAAAGAATCTGTTTGCCCTTTATG
>Ga0065711_1051019_pt1 | contig 10555 bp, 7 predicted proteins | sample Hoacrofraction12_FD_59098 | JGI IMG/M metagenome (GOLD analysis project Ga0065711, IMG submission 59098) | Hoatzin crop microbial communities from Cojedes, Venezuela - Epithelial fraction 12 v2 (version 2) | ecosystem: Host-associated > Birds > Digestive system > Esophagus > Crop | place...
GTCCACCCCAAGCCTGTACTGGTGCATGGGGTTGTTCCTCCCCAGGTGCAGGACCCTGCACTTGCCCTTGTTGAACCTCATCAGGTTCCTCTGCGCCCAACTCTCCAGCCTGTCCAGGTCTCGTTGAATGGCAACACAGCCTTCTGGTGTATCCACCACTCCTCCCAGTTTTGTCATCAGCAGACTTGCTGAGGGTACATTCTAACTCTTCATCCAGGTCGTTGGTGAATAAGCTGAACAAGACTGGGCCCAGTACTGACTCCTGGGGGACACCACTAGTTACAGGCCTCCAACTAGACTCTGCGAGTGCAAGTGCAGCATCTGTGCTGCGGACATGTAAATGTGGACACAAGTGAGCTGTGACAAGGGGGATGGAAAGGCAAAGTGCTACAGCAACATCCAAGCAGATGGCGCAAGCAACTCTGATATGAATATGTATAGGGATGTGCAGAGATACAGACCTACCTAGGAGCTCAAAATTCGGAAAGTTCATGATATTCATTGACCATCTATTAAGCACTCCTGGTCTACTGGTGAGTGGTAGGTGAGTGGCATGAGGAGAAGGAGCTTTGCATGTCCCGCAGCTCTCGAAACAGCATGGAAAGCCAGTCCTTGCCCAGAGGCACAGGTCACGGAAATGATGGAGATCTTATTTCAGAAAAATACCTCCTGCTGGTTCCAGCAGAAAGCGGAGTAGAGCTTGGGGCAGGCCAGGACCGGAGGTTTGGAAGGGGCAGCAGGGCCATGTGGAGCACCGGTTCACCACAAGGCTGAAATCAGTTTTATGGCGCAAGGGAGCCATAACAGCTGCTACCATGCAAACCACCACGTGGAGCTCCAGGGGAGCCTCAGAGGGCCTGAGAACATGCATTTCCGGACTGCAGAGGTTCATAATACTTCAGCATGACTCACTCTGCTCTTAATAACAATTTTCATCCCTGTTATAGAAAGAATGCCACATTAATCAGCTTGCTGAGCCAAACGCACTTCTACAGGGAGCAGCGCATTTCATAACCATGGTGTGATAACCAAGGATACTCTGGGAAGGGATGTAGTCTGAGAATCAATAAACACTGTGAGATGGTGAGCTGAATATATTTACATTGTTCTTGAAGTAACCTGCTGAAAAAAATGATCGGAGATATGACTCATCTCTTGGTATCTAGATAAATACAGATGTAAATAGTGAGATATGCCCAAGAATACTGAACTTGAGGTCCCTCTTCTAACATTATTATCTCTCGTATTTGTGAGAAAGCCAAGGAAAAATTGATCAAGTGTTTATTTTTAACTTAATATCCTTAATAATAGTATATATTTAATATTAAAATATATTTAATATATTTTTATTTTTGTAATACACAAACGCCCTTAATTATTAGCTGATTTTTATTTTAGCTATTGCAGAGAACTTATCCTATTTCTACTGCTAATTAAATGAATCACTGTGAAGGATTCTCCATGAAGTAAAATGAGACTATAAAACTGGCACAAAATTGCAGAGCTGTTGCATACACTCTCTTCAATAAGCAACACAAACCAAAGATGCGTACCACTCCTCATGAAATAAAAAGTACAGCAAAATGACATGAAATGCAGTGCTGTAAGTGCAGCACAATGTGGCTACAGTTTCAGTAGTGCACCAAGCTGTACCGATCTCATAGAATCATAGAATCATAGGTTGGAAAACACCTCTAAGGTCATCAAGTCCAACCATCCACCCAACACCACCATGCCTGCTAAACCATGTCCCCAAGTGCCACATCCACACGGTTTTTTGAACCCCTCCAGGGATGGGGACTCCACCACTGCCCTGGGCAGCCTGGTCCAATGCCAGACCACTCTCTCAGTAAAGAAATTTTTCCTAATATCTGAATCTAAACCTCCCCTGATGCAGCTTGAGGCCATTGCCTCTCGTTCTATTGCTGGTTACTTGGGAGAAGAGACCAACACTCACCTCACTAACCCTCCTGTCAGGTAGTTGCAAAGCATAATAAGGTCCCCCCTCAGCCTCCTCTTCTCCAGACTGAACAGCCCTCATGAGGCTGTAATGCCAGTCGATGGGTTGGACCAGCAGCAGAGCAAAACGCTGAGCTTCTCCATCCCACCACTGTACCACAAAGCTTCCAGGGGCTTCCAGCCATCCTGGAGTAACAACAGTAGGGATTTTGGGGTCATTAAGATGTTTTTTCCATGTTGTTTCTCAAAAAGCAGCAGAGCACAGTCTGGGACACAGGAGAAAGAACCGTGGGCGACCCGAGCAGAGGTGAGCAGAAAGTATTTGATGAGTTTAACCCCAGGCATGTTCCTTGCTAAAACCAATAACGAATGTTTTGCAGCATATCCACAATAATGATTTGTCAGCATTGACTAATTGCTTCTGTCATGAATTAAATAACCCTGGTGCTCTTGTTAGCAATTCCTTGATAACATCTGTCGAACAGGAGGTTTCTAAGCAATGATAACGATCTACGGAGTTCAGCAAACAGCTTCCTCAGCCTGCTGCTGTGCTCAGAGCTGTCTCCTGAATTTTTATTTAAAGCAGGCTGAAACATGACCTGTCTCTTCCCATACCAAATAAAACTCAGGAAAGCTGGGATGCCTTGCAGAGCTGGGTTTAAAGTTTTTGAGTATACGGAGTATACCGAGTACACCGAGTATTGTTGAGTATACCATTTAAATGCTGGTAAAACTAGCATCAGCAAGTACTTTCTGGGAAAATGGCTCAGACTAGGGGAGCCACCAGCGATCTCTGCCATTAAGCAGAAAGCTGTGCTCTGGGGGCAGCAGGCAGCTGCTCAACGGTGGTCGAAGTCCTTCCCATGGCCACCTCCAACAGGCTGCAAACAAGCGAAGTGAGAACAGGCCATGGGGTTTGGAGATGTCCTTGGTAAGAGGATGTACGGCTTATGCACCTCTCCACCTAGGCAGAACGGACGCGATGGCGTAGGATTGAACATGGGTTTCAGGCTGGGAAGATTCAATTTTTAATTCTTGGTAGCACTCTTGGTCCATCTCTTAGCTTGCTTGCTTTGGCTTTCCTTGGTTTTGACCCCCGAGGGCTGCCGTGATCATCTGGCTGGAGGTCCCACATAGCATGTTTCATCAACCGATCTCGCGGTGGCTGAACACAGGAGACAACCTTCAGCAATTGATCTCTACCTGTGTTTTGACACGGGGTCAAATGTCCAGAACTGGAGCCAAAACCTGACATTTTACTGCCCATCCACCACAAGTAAAATTTTAACATCAATGTTATAATTCCCCTCATGTGCTTATCACCACAGCAAACTGGTGGCACATATGCCTACAATGGTCTAACAGCAGAGATACCAAATGCATGCAGAACATTTTAAAATAGAAAGTCTTCGGAGAGAGATCAGTCTGCAATGCTGTGCAGAACATGGATTCAACCAGTACAAAATTGTGTAATTGCAGGTATTTTCCCCTTTTTCCTTGACCAGTTTTGGTCCCTCTTTAAAAAGGCAAAGGTTGAAAAATAATTAATACTTGCAAGCATTTTAACTGGCTGTCTCTGCTAGTGTGAGGCTGCACATCTCTGCCTGAGCTTGAGGAGGATGGTGTCTGCAAATGTTTTAACTTCTCTGCTCTAAGAAATGCCACTGCCGTCCTTATTTGCTGTGTCACTTCATTGTGTTTGCAAAGCATCACCCCATCACCTGCCTGTGACAGTTTCTGTGCTGAATGAAAAACACTTGCAAAGAGGTCTGTCTTCAGCCCTCCACCCTGGCACCTTCCAGGGCTTTGCTATTTGTTTGCAGAACATCCTCTGAGATGCTCTGGAGGCAGAGTCCTCCTTAATCTGTCTGTGGGTATGCTCAGAAGATACAGATGCGCTCGGAGGAGTCATCAGACCTTTGAAAAACCTCTCAAAATGAGCCTAGGAGAAGGCTTGGCAAAGCAAACGCTTAGCGGGGGTTCTGCATTTTGGTGCATTCGGTGTCTGGATGTGGGCAATCACATGCACAGAGTGCCAGAAGATGTTCATGCCATGGACCTGGGGTACCAGCTCCTCTGTACCTCTGCCCGCCGCTGCCTGGAATCCAAACCTCATCCTTAGCCCTGTACTGAAGAAGGCTGGGACTCAAGTGAGAGGTTCAAGACCTTTACATGGGCTTTCAGAGAAATTGCAAGATGTTTCACACATTTCTGAGAGCAGGACACCATCTGTGTCAACCTGGACTTTCTGTCCTACACCTTCATGAACACCTCCAGACCCAGCAGGTTCGGGAACCAGGGCTGATTTCTCAGGGAAAAGTCCAATTTCAAGTCCGGGAGGAATGACCTTTGCTTTTGTCTGGCTGAACGCTCTCCACATAGAGGATGTTGATGGGGTTGGCCACGTGGTGAGGAAGACGCACAGCTTTCCAGGCTCTACTTGTCATGCAAACAAGCAAGAAAGCCCTTGGTTCCTGGGGCTGCCAACCCCACAGAAGAATTTTTTTGAAAGAACAGCAGTGAAAGCTTTTATTGAACAGTGTAAACCTGGCAAAACGTGTTGGCTGGCATCAGACAAGGCACATCAAAGAGGATAATATCCAAACTGGTAAAGCTGACAAATAATCAAAGCCAAAAATCACACACACCAGGAAGAAATTCTGTTTTCAGTGACACAGATATAACTTTCTCAAAACCAGTACATTTGCATCAGTGTTGTCAAAAACAACACTTTCAGCCCGTAAATGTCTACAGTGACTTCAATACTGTAGCAGCTTATATAGGTGTTTGATAAGAGTTAGACTGGATAATAAACATTTTCCTAACATTGCTAGTGAGAAATGTGAGTAAATAACCACAGCATACTTCTGTCTGTCTGTACAGCACTCCTTGCACTGCATCGTGAATTACGAATGCATAAATTAAACTTTGTGATACACATTGACTCGATTCTGTAAGAAAAGCAATTGTAAGGGTTTATGCAATTCCAGTGTCTGAGCTGGTGCTACGTATATAATACCTGCTTAGGAAACAGCAGTTTCTAATAGAAGCTTCTTAATTAAGAAAAGTTTTTAAAAGTATGGAGAGTAACAGAGTTGCAGACTGAGGCTTCTTGTATAAATGCCACCCAAGTGCCACAACATCACTGAACTGTCCCCCTCGACAGAAGCAACTGAAGGACCCAGGAAAGCCACAGAATGTCTGCTTTACCCCGAAACTGATAGTTTCCCCTCCCTTTGCCTTTCGAAACTTCAGCTAATCTTAATTCCAGACAGCCAGATCTCCAGAAGTAATTGCCAAGGAAACACAGGTCAAGCCCAAAGGGCACCGGACTCGACTCGCCCTGCAGCCAGCAGCTGCTCTGCAGGTTTGCTGGGCAGACCTGAAAAACAGCAGGCAAGCCACAGACACACCTGCTGCTAACGTCCCCAAAATCCTGTCCCCGGGGAGCAGGCAAAATGCTTTAAATTAAATTAAGACCTGAAAAGTGCGCAAAACTTGCCTCCTTAGCATGTCACAGCAGAAGCAGCCAGGCAGAGGGGCCAGCAGGTCCCCGGTCGATGGGAACTGCTGCTGCCAAGAGGTTTGTGTTTGCTCTTGTCTCCAGGAAACCCTGTGCCTGCTCCGAGGAGGAAGTGTGCTGAGGATTAGTAGCTAGTTTTCTCTTGCGTATCCCATCTAAATTGCCATGCTTGAGTCATGATCTCTTGTCCTCATCCAGGAAAGGCTGGTGGAGCTGAGGATCTGCTGCTCTCCCAGCCTGGCAGGAGAGGAGCCATGTGGGGTACCGTGGGTGATGAAGCCTCCACAGCAGCATCGCACCAGCTGCTCCATGGTGGGGGCTTGACCCCATCTCTGGAGATGTGTGGGTCCCTCTGCCTCCAGCTGAGAAGACCCCTTCAGCTCCATGTTCAACATCTACCCAGGAAAACGTCAGTGCAGTGGGTTGCCCTTGAAGTGAAATACATGATCCCAGGTGAACAAATTACAAGTGACTCAGGGAGCATGCTGGCAAGATTGCAGATCATTTGCCCAAGACAAGTTGGACAAGACCTCACAGGAACCTCTTCTGAAGACAGATGTCATTGCTGTTCATCTGGTAGTTGCGTTGTGAAAGCAGTGTCCAAGAACTTGCACAGTCAGGAAGACCTTGTTTGGCAGAAATACCCAACACTGTTCTTCATTTCCAGGTGGGCTGGAGAAATGTAAAGTCATAGCCAGTGTAAATTAGATTGATGTCCAAGAAATGGTAAATGCTGCTGTCTCCTTGCAAGGTCTGGCACACAGGACAGCCAGCAGTAAGCCATGAAGGCAAGATTGTGCATGTGTGCTGCACATCATCATCGGCATCTGGAGGCACAGAGATGGATCAGACAAGAACAGATCACAGTGTAAATGATCAGAGAATTGCATATGACATCCCTCTCCATATCAGTGAAATCTTCTAGTGTTTTGCTTGTGTTATGCAGCGTGGATACGCAGGGGACAACACAGTGCTGATCATGTCAAGATGCGGAACACAAAACGACAGTCCCTTCCTTTTTGTTGATGCTTCTGTAAATAGAAAACGACTGTGATTTTCTACAAACATATGTCAAAGGCAAGAGCTGAATATGTAAGAAAACTAAAAAGCCCTTAAGGAAATATCATCTCTGAACACAGGCAATATTTTAGCTTGAGAAAACCGCCTACAAATCAGTTAGATCCTTCTGTGGCACTGTAGAGATAAAGTGTCATATAGTGACAGCTGGATGGCTGCACGAGGGCAGCCGACACGCTCCACAGTCGAACATCTGGGCACCCCTCCTCAGCTCTGCTCCGGTGCAAATGACCTGTGAGACCATCCTAGAGTGGCATTTGGAAGTTCAGCAGTGCTGCATTCTGGAAGAGGTGAGAGTCCTGTCTCGTAGCACCCATTTTGGGCTAGATGATGTGAAAAGTAGCCTCCTGGCTGAAACAAACTCACCTTGTGACTCCTCTGGGGGTAACACAACCCCAGGCACTGTCACAGCGATTGTCTCTGCATGGAGGACAGGTGGCATTTTGCCATTAGCTTGTATAGAGGGGAGCCAAGTCGAAAATCCACCTCAATTGATTGCTTCAAATCTATCTCTGTGCCATATCTGATCCCCAAGGGTCTCTTTTCCTTCCTCTAAAATGTAACCTTCTAGGATGACCAGAAGACGAACTCTATGTACACTTTATCAGTTGTTGATGGAAAGGAATATCCTAGAAGTAAGGCTCTCGCCTAATTTACTAACCAAACTGAAGGTTAGCTATTATTAGAAACTCAGATCCATTGAACACCAAAGCTTGCAAGGAAAGTCTGTGAATTGAAAATATGATAAAAACCTGAATTAATCACCAATGTAAAAAAGAAGTCATGTTTTAAATAAGGAGTTAAAATTATTTATGTACATTATCCATGACTTATTTCATGATTCTCTGTGGACCTCTGCAGCTAACAGAAGGTTTAACCTACTTCTCAGACAGAAGGAAGACGTAGAGAGACACATATATGCTCCTTATATATATAAATATTCCTTTATGCTCCCTATGTATACAAGTTTCTTTCACAGTAACCACGCCCTGCAGAGGCATGACAAGCAATGCTCAGTTGTGGGATGATAAGATTAAGACAAAGCAGGCTCTGAGAGCGATTGTCTTGAAAATGAAGAGTCAGGGCAGAAGTTTTTCACGGGGAGTCCGATGCTCACACTTAGTTCCTTTCTTTGACTCTTGGAAAAGAAGGAAGTAGTTTTTTGGTTTTTGTTTCTGTTTCTCTACCCATGGAGTAAATCTGAGCTGTGTTCCCAGCCCTGAAGAACTATATTTTGGTGGCAAACAGAACTCAATAAAAAGTGCTGAACAGAGAACCTGAAATCTAGACAAAAAACAATGTGGTGTTGTTGAGGTGAATCCATAGAGAACACAGAGTAACTAAGAGTTGTTGTTAAATGTGGCAATAGCTGTGGTATTCTGACTTTTTATCAGGGAATGACCTTGAGAGGTGCTAGGTGAACCACACACATCTGCGTTTTCTGGAACATGTCCTCAGCTTGTCGCTGTCTTAATGGATTCCACTGGCTTTGGACAACATTTGCAACAAAACAGGGAAAAGCGATGATTGAGAAATCCTGACTGCTTGACCATAAGAAAAGCTTTAAGTAAATCATTATAATAATAAATTGCCTTATTTACAGAGCTGGCCTCTTTTTCATGCCAAATATTTTATTCCTCAGATCGAGTGGTGGAAGTTCTTTTCCCAAAGAGAAGAATGAAGAAAAAATTAATCAGAAACACATAAATATTAAACTGCAAACTGGGAAGCTGCATTGGAAAATGTAGCTACAAGTTTATCTCAAGATACTTCTAAGCAGCTGTAGTAAGAGCTCAAAGATATAATTTTTGTCACTTATTAGAATACATTGTGATTGACATACCATCTTTTAATGAAGAGGAAATATCCAGCCTTTTACAGCACTGCATAAGGGGGTGGGTTTTTATAGCCCCTCTCAGGAGGGGGAGGAATGTACCCTTAGCAAACAGTGCTATGAACTTACTTTAAATTTATTTGCACTGGAAAATATTTCATTGCTGAGGTGTCAACTGTCAATGTCTGGATATTAGGGTAAATATTAGTGAGAAAAGGTAGATCTATCCTAAAGCAGGGAGGACAGAAGACAACAGGGTAGAGCCACTCTTTTCTGAAGTTAGTGACTGAAACACCCGGGTCTTAGGCATTTGGTTGGTGGCATGGCACCCAAGATGCTGGTCTGGGTGGGCAGGTCCCATTCCTCTTTGCAGACCAGCTGCTAGCGTTGACATTTAAAAGATGTAATGAGAGGTCCCTCTTCACCCAGCAAGGGCCAGCACCTCCAGGCTGGCCCAGTAAAGTGTCTCAGTCCTCCGCCAGCACTTTCAGAATCTTCTTAAGATCTTGCCCCAACCCTTCATTGCATCTTGAGGCATTTCTGCTCATGCCTTTTCGGCCAGTGGGAAGGAGCAGAAGGGCATGCAGAAATACACCACTGCTAGTTTCGGCAAGGTCACACAACACTGCAGCCAGAGGATGGGTTTACCAGGGTCTGATCTGGGTTTGGGTTTGCTGTTGCCCCAGGGAGAGCACAAGCGATGGTCTCCCGCCATCCCACGCTGCCCAAGTAGACCCTCAGCTGCATTTTCCCCAGATGACAGTAAGAGGTGTTCATGGTGCCTGTGACAAGTCATGTTTTCAAACAGATGGGCTCCCACGTGTCTTCTACCTCAGAAAGCTCTCCAGGGACCTGGCAGATCTGCCGGATAACCATGTGCTTCTGAAGGCAGCCCCTGCACGGCATGCTCCAGCGCGCTATGTTTAGCGCAGGGATGAACAGATGGGCTGCTCGCACGGCGTGCGTGCAGGCTGGGTTCCCTCGGTGTGAAAATAACGCCCATCTCATCTAGACAGGGTTTAAATGGAGGCAGGGAGGATTCTCGTGGAAGAGCTGCTTGGCTTTTCCCATGTCGGGTTTTCAGTGATGGTGCACTTCCAACAGGAAGGTAGGCTGCTCCAAAATCAGGCTTCTTGGAAGTTGTCCGATTACTGCGACTTTCCTCAATCATATTCCTGTGTTCTGCAGAGACGGTACTGTTTACTCCTATGTGTGGAGTCCTGAGCTTGCATCTTTGTTTCTGCTCCTTCCAGTTATTGGGATTTTTTCTGGTACTTTATTCTTCAGTAATTATCAATGCAGATCAGTGCAATTCTTCTTCTGTAGATAGATAGTGCAATAAATCTCAAAGTCAGTAAGAGCAAAAATAAAAATACAAATTTTATTTGGAAATTAATTTCATTTAATTTTTTAATTTTATTTCTGTTGTGACCCATACAAATTTATCAGCTAAATACTTCCCACGTTATATTAAGAAAGCTTTTATTTATGACACTGGAAGATTTGAGTAGCCAAATGAGGAGCAGGCTGCCGTTTGTGTAATAGAAATCCAAGGTTCAGAAAAGCACACTGTGATTGAACCTTGTAAATACATCATGGCTAGCTCAGAGGTGGACCCCAGTTTTGTGCAAACTGTAATATAAACCAGAGATCATTGTGCAAAGGAAAAACCCATAAAAGACAAAAAAGCTTGACGGCTGATTCAATCTCAATGCTTTTTTAATGCAGCCATGTGCAGAAGCAGCTGGCGGGCAGGCAGGAGCAGAGGGAGAGGCAAGATGCTGTCGAAGGGCAGAGGGTCTGTCGGTGGGAGCCACGGAGTGGCTGGGTCCTGGGACCATGAACTTGTTCAGCCCCAAGATCCCAAAGCAGCAAGAGTCCATCAGCACCACCAGGTTCAGGATAGGGACCCTGGAGAAACCCTTGGGAGGAAAGATCAGAGGGAGGCCAAGTGCCAGGTCCTGCCCTTGGGTCACAACAACCCCACGCAACGCTCCAGGCTTGGGGAGGAGTGGCTGGAGAGCTGCCCAGCAGAAAAGGACCTGGGGGTGTTGGTCGACAGCCGGCTGAACATGAGCCAGCAGTGTGCCCAGGTGGCCAAGAAGGCCAACGGCATCCTGGCTTGGATCAGGAATGGTGTGGCCAGCAGGAGCAGGGAGGGG
>Ga0065711_1051020_pt1 | contig 10555 bp, 8 predicted proteins | sample Hoacrofraction12_FD_59098 | JGI IMG/M metagenome (GOLD analysis project Ga0065711, IMG submission 59098) | Hoatzin crop microbial communities from Cojedes, Venezuela - Epithelial fraction 12 v2 (version 2) | ecosystem: Host-associated > Birds > Digestive system > Esophagus > Crop | place...
GAGCTGTGGGAGCGGGGCCAGAGGAGGCCCCAGCAATGATGCGAGGGCTGGAACCCCTCTGCTGGGAGGAAAGGCTGGGAGAGCTGGGGCTGTTCAGCCTGGGGAGGAGAAGGCTGCGGGGAGACCTTAGAGCAGCTGCCAGTGCCTGGAGGGGGCTTGTAGGAAAGATGGGGACAGACTTTTTAGCAGGCCCTGTTGTGGTAGGATGAGGACTAATGGTTTTAAACTAAAAGAGAGAAGTTCATCCCTGTGAACTTTCAAGGCCAGGTTGGACGGGGCTCTGAGCAACCTGATCCAGTGGAAGATGTCCCTGCTCACTGCGGGGGGGTCAGACTAGATGGCCTTTAAAGGTCTCTTCCAACCCAAACCGTTCTATGATTCTATGACTTGAAAACTAATTACAAGTCTCTACGTCTTAGTAGTCAGGCAAGGATTGGAGAAACACAAGAAGAAAAAACGAGTCCTGTAGTCATACAATACACGATTACAAAGTTCCTCAGCCAGACATCTCACTGCGAAGATGTAGAAACAGCAAGCACCAGCAAGCAAAACTGAAGGTGATGGTAGGTCAGCATACTACTGCCTGGAGGTTTCTCACCCAGTAAATCAGAAGTCAGTCCAGCAAAATAATGTTGTTATAATGGTGTGAAGTGATGAAGAAGACAGACTATGATTCATCACTGCCCTACATATCATGTAAGCTTGTACAGCTCTGCAAAATGTACGTAAAACACTTTGAAATTACAACTAACTCCTTTGCATTCTGCTTTGTCCAGAGAACACAACAGACTAAAGCAGCGGGGAGTGTTTCTGCACACAAAACTATGATGCACACGAGTAAATGTTTTCTCTAAACCAACACACAAAATCACCCCAGCAACAATCTTTCATTTCCTCAGTAAATTTCTGGGTGTTCTAGTGCCAGAAAAGCAAAGCAGCAAAATAACAACAGGGCCGGAAGACCTGAATGGTGGAGAGCAGCAGCTGGTTCCTACCTTATGTATCCTGATGTTAGGTGGTGTGTAACACCCATTGCAAGGAGAGCCAGAATCAGCTCCAGGATGTTTGCCACTAGCACATGACGCCTGGTGCGTATTTAACACGGACCTGCATTTCCTACCGTCCTGGAGAAAGGTTTGCTAAGATTTCTCTGCCTAGAATGAGTTCAAATCCCAGGTAAGAACCAGGGCCGCCATTTTAGCAGAGCTGGCTCTGGATTAGACTTGTTTGATCTTAGCGCTGTCTGTGCAGTTTTACCAACTGAAATCAAAGATCTACTACCATTTCTCAGTGTTTGGCTATATCCAGTTGTTTCATTCTGGATAAATGGTTAGAGTGTCTTACTGGACATGTTTCCACTCACCACTTGGTCCTTCATTTCTGGTCACAGTAAAGAGCCAGTGTCTGTCTGGTACAGGTATAACAGTAATTTCAACCTGGTACTTTTTTTTTGATGCTTAAATCCCAGATCACAGAATCACAGAATGGTCGGGGTTGGAAGGGACCTCTGTGGGTCATCTAGTCCAACTCCCTGACAAAGCAGGGTCACCCAGAGCAGGCTGCACAGGACCTCGTTCAGGCGGGTCTTGAATATCTCCAGAGAAGGGTTACTTTCTTGTTGGTGAAATTACCCTGCAGTTGATTGAAAGCTCAGAGGAACCTTCATGCCATTCCAATTTTAAATCATCTCTTGCTGCTTCATTGAAGTTCTGGAATCTGGCAAAACCTCTGGTGATGAATACACTTCTACATTCCAGATCTCCTTTAGCCAGGAAATTGCACAGAGACAGCTAAGAGCGCTCAGTGCTTTGGTGAGCAGTCAGCAGTCAGGGTGAATACTGGGGAAGCCACAAGCGACTATTTGATTCTGGAAGACTCCCGTATCTCTGGAAGTCATAAAATACAGATGGGTAATGGCTTAACAATGAGGTCAGTCTTTGATTCATTAGCTAACAGCTGAATCTAAGCACTTACACCCCAGTTTTGAGGCATGCTGCTAATTCAAGATTTAAAAGATGAGGGGAATTCTACCCTGCACTGTAAGTTTCTGTGGAGCTGTATTGGATCCTGGTGTTGACTTAGATCTTGTTTTCTCAATGATCTAGAGAGTTTTGTTTCTTGAAAAAATATGAGTAGCCACTGGTAATCTTAAGTAAAAACCATATTCAAATGCCATAAGCATTTTTTTGGGGCGATAAGCTTTAAACACATTGGGTCAGCCACTGGAGCTATGCGAATTAACACCAGGATCTGTCCATTTACATTTTAATCCTACCTTGTGCAAGCATCTGCGGAGATGAGTGCCATAACAGAAAAGCCTGCTTTCGGATATTAAAAACAGCATTGACGTGCTCCAAAAGCAGGAATGAAACGAGAGTCAGAATCTCCTCTTTTAATCTCCCAACTACACTCAAAGAATCATAGAATTATAGAATGGTAAGGGTTGGAAGGGACATCTTCCACCAGACCAGGTTGCTCAGAGCTCCATCCAGCCTGGCCTTGAACACTGCCAGGGAGGGAGCAGCCACAGCTTCTCTGGACAACCTGTGCCAGTGTTTCACCACCCTCATGGGGAAGAATTTTTTCCTGATATCTAATCTAAATCTGCCCTCTTTTAGTTTAGATCGTTCCCCCTTGTCCTATCACCACACACCCTTGTGAAAAGCCCCTCTCCATCCTTCCTGGAGGCCCCTTCAGGTACTGGCAGCTGCTCTAAGGTCACATCGCAGCCTTCTCTTCTCCAGGCTGAACAGCCCCAACTCCCTCAGCCTGTCCTCATAGGAGAGGTGCTCCAGCCCTCTGACCATCTTCGTGGCCCTCCTCTGGTGCCACTCCAACACATCCATGTCCTTCCTATGTTGGGGGCTCCAGAGCTGGACGCAGGACTCCCCATGGGGTCTCAGGAGAGTGGAGTAAAGGGGCAGAATCCCCTCCCTCACCCTGATGGCCACGCTGCTCTTGCTGCAGCCCAGGACATGGTTGGCTTTCTGGGCTGCAAGCGCACATTGCTGGCTGATGTTGATCTTCTCATCCAGCAGTACGCCCAAGTCCTTCTCCTCAGGGCTGCTCTCAAGCCATCTCCACCCAGCCTGTGCTTGTCTTTCAGATTGCTGCAAGCCACCTGCAGGACCCTGCACTTGGCCTTGTTGAACTTCATGCCGTTCACGCTATACTATATTCAATCGTAGCTCTGCTTCGCTGCATCAGAACTTCCCTCTGCCTGCAGTCCAAAAAGCCCCTACCATCCCTGCCCCTGTTCTTCCCCTGATGTTTCTTGAAATATCTAGTCCTACTTCCTCCCATTTCCCCTTCCCTCCAGCCCCTCAGCCTTAATTAATCTTCCACCTCATTTTCAGGAGTCCCTTCCCTTCCCGATCCCACCCAGCCATCCTAAGGTGAGGACAGGCATACAGTCTAGAGGCTCCTTCAGTGATCAGTGCTCCGTCTTGACTGGAAATCGTGACAGCACCTCTGCCTTGTAAAACACAGACAGTATTTCACAGCAGGGCTGCAGACGAAGAACGAGGCACCCAGGGAGATGTAGAGGGGCACCGCTGAGAGGTCGGGGGGGTAAAGGGGGAGGTTGTAAATACTGCTTATTCACTTGGGCCTTTGGAGCATGAAGGAACTTGCTGACAGTGCAGGAAGCATGGCAAGTAGTACGCTAAAAGGCAGACAAACATCCCAAGCACATAAGAGTGTGTCTCCAGACTGGCAAAATACCTGCACAAATCACAGGACGAACTACGGTTGCTGCCTCTTGCCCAGCTGCCGGTACCAGCAAGTGGCCCTGGCCCACGGCGTTGGGTGGCAGAGTCTTCTCAGATCTGTTGGGCGGCAGAGTCTTCTCAGACTGTCCCGGCCTCATGTGTGAACAGGTTCTCCGGACTGTCCCAGAACCACAACTCTAATCTTCTCTCCTAAATACAAAGAATTCAGAAAAAAAATAAAACAACGTTGCCCAAAATGGAAATTTGCTCCCCAGATCAGTGCTTCCAACAGACAAGTCTGTGACAGGATTTTCTTCCAGGATTCAATTTACGGAGTTGCAATGGTTTTACAACACACACTCAGAATCACTTTTCTGTCCCATAATTTTCTATTAATTTAATTCTGTCTATTTTACTACAGACCTATGATGAGATCAACCCTTGTCTGTGAGCACGTGGAAGAACACAGTAGGAATGGATTTACACATAACTTGAGCTCAACACCTCTTGCTAAACTAGTAAGAAATACAGAATAACACTTCTGAAAGTGAAATCAACACAAATTATCCTGAACTATGCTATTTTTTTAAATGTCCTTTTACCTATAAGTGGGGAGAAATAAAAAACAAAAAAAGCTATAACAACAAGGCAACAAGGGAGACAACTCTGAAAGTGCGGTAAACCATTCTGCAGTAAACTTACCTTTCATTAGGGACTGCCCAAGTTTAATGGGCTATCTTATAAAGAAAGTAATAATAAAAATAATTTAAAAATCAATTAGCTTCTCCTCTCTTTATTGATTTTTTAAAGTATGCCTCTGGAGAGCTTCCACTTCCAGTATCAGGGTTGGTTTAAAAAAAAAACCAACTAGGGAATGCGAGAGACAGTCTGAATGAGACATCAGACAGGGACTACTAATCCAGGGCTGTTTATTACTCAAAACCTAACAAAAGCAGCTCATTTTTCAACACAGAAATTCTTGGCTGTACTGGAGGACACTGTAAACAGAGGAGGGTGAGCCCGAAAGAGATTGTAACAGTGTAATGGTATAAGAAAATGAGATTCTTGTGCTGGTTTTGCTGAGCTTACTCAAACTGAGTGACTCTGAGGACCCAATCCCGTTTTGACTGAAGCCAAAGAGAGATTTGCCACACATTTCAAACAGAACAAAACCAGCCCTTCAGTCATAGCACCTCTGCCAGATTTTGTTTCACACCCTGCCAAAATGTCATAGCTTGAATCACTTCAGTAGCTCGAGCCATTTAAAACTGGACTGAACAAAACCCCGGAGAAGAAACTGCAGAGAAAAACCTTCCCCTGTTCTTTCCCGTATCTCTGCTATTCTGCCTCGCTGGGTTACGTGAATAGCGACCCAAAACTGCAGAGCACTGACAGACACTCAGTCTCCAGGCATTTCAGGTGCTTGACAAGCAAGCTGTGAAAATATGAAATCACCATCCTTCATTTCTACCCATTTGCATTGTGTCCAAGATGCACTAAGTGGATCATAGAGTCGCTGACCTCAGATGTTTTGGAAAAACTACACTGAATTTGGGATATTTTGGAGCAGCTTTGAACATCAGTGCAGTTACATTCTATTAAAGTGCAAAGTAAAGGTCTTCAGCAACATAATCTCTACTGACCCAGAGCATGCAAAGTATCATAAAAACAGCAAGATAATTCCGATTATTAACCCATCAAAAAGCTGGAGAGATGGCAGACCCATTTTGCCAGGTAAAGAGCAGCTTCGATAGCTAATCCAATAGAGGGGGCTGTAAAAGCTCAGGGGCAATTAGGCTGAGGACAGTGACACGGGTAATTTGATTGTACTGGTTGGTCACACTAAACCCAGAGTTACACTGGAGATACAGATCGCTCCAGGCCTGCGGAGAGAGCTGGCCCTGCAGAATTCCTTTGATATGATGTACGTCTCAGCGCTCTCCAAATCGCTGATGAGTCACGGATTGTTCTGCAGGACACAGGAAATCTTAATAAATTAATTTCATTGTGCAATCCTTTCCAGTTGCTTCCTCGTATATACCTGCAGGAACTGCAAAATAACAACACAGAACCCCCCGAGCTTTTCCACTGGCTGCCTTAGAGTACTACGTACCTCTTCCAAAACTGCCAGGATAACACTGAAGCTTGGGAACACGCCATCCTCTAACTTTACATTCCTGTCAAGCTGCCTCTGGAGTCAGAGGAACGTCGTGTTGCACTAGTCATGGAAGGATAACTTCATCTAGGATCTTCAGTTTAGACGAAACGCCCCATTGTAACTGGCAATAATTTCTCTGCCGACGTTTCTGCTCTGAATCTCACCATCTTGTCTGCGTTTGTTAATTAGCAGTTTTAGGGCTGGCTATTTTGTTTTTCTTTTTGCTGCATTTCCTGGGATACGTAGAGATTCTCATCAAATTATTCAATTCTTACCAAATAATTAATTTCATCAGCGTGGATTAATCACCAAGCCACCCTATGAGCAGTAGTGCAGATGGGGAAAATGAGGTAAGAGCTCAACCAGTAGCCTCAGGCCGTGCAGCAAAGCTACTGCAATTATGTTTCCTGAATGCAGACCTTCCTGTCCCCCAGTTCTGTTCTCAGCCCGGATCAATCCTTTAAACGGCCTCTGAATGCTGCCAGTTACAGCAAACGCAAACCTAATGGAGCAGAGCTGACTCAGGGCAGTCGTACAGAGCACTGATCTTCAGCAGGCAGGTGAACTGTAGGGAAGAAACACTTAATATTGCCGTTTGCATCAGATTGGCAGCCTCTGTCCAAAGGCTTTGTGTCAGCAGGCAGCAGCCTTGCAGAAAAACACGATACTGAAACTCATTCCCCGTTGACAGCGGCCTCTGTCCCACCCAGGCAGAAAGATGTAAATGGCTGCATGGAGAAAAAGGGCCCAGAGGTGTCAGGTAAATCATTTTCAAAGAACAGCGCAGAAAGCGAGCCAACTGCTGATGTACGCGGACTCCGTTTGAAACAGTGTGGGAAAGCTACTTGCTCACGGGGAACTGGGGTTGGGAACATCTAAGTTCCACGATGAACAATGCTCGGTTGTGAAATCCATGTATGGAGGATTTAATATTTTTTGTACATCTGCTTAGATTTCTGGGAAGAGCACATTTAATAAAACCACATTTAAGAGGACTGTGCCGAAGTAATTGTTTTTCCCCTTTAATTTTTAAGTGGTTACAAAACAATGAAGCTCTCAGTTCTTTACACTTCACTGGGGAGAACGTACAAAGAGCTGCTTAATCCCTTTCAGTTCAGCTCTTTTATTCTCATGGGTATCCAGTTGCAAGGTATCCGTATCAGTCTCCGAATTCTCAGCCGATCTCCAAAGCAAAGTGCATCCAACTGTGAGCTCTTGTTTTAACATGCTGTTTCAGGACCGACCAGGTTTCAGCACGAGCATGTGAGGGCTGCTGTGCCTAAATCCGTTTGACGTTGGCAGAGGAGCAGTCTCACAAAATCCAGCAGTGCTCATCCTGATGATGAAATGCCGAGTAAGCGCTTTCACAATGCTAGGCTAATCTTAACACTGAGGTTTGCGATCTAGAAGGAAGCAAGCTATACAACTAAATGTATAGCTTGGAACAAGTTATACATACTAAATGTATAGCTTGACATAGGCATGTCACCAAGGAAGATCTGAATGCTTCCTGATTGATTTTCCAAATAATTATTTCATCTGCTTCTAACAGAGACTAGCTTGCAATTCAAGTATTATATGGTTTTCTCCATTGCAGACTGCAATTATGGAATCAGATGGCAGATATAAATCATATCACAGGATCAACTAGGAAAGAATGGTGAAACCAGACAACATTAGGGATTCAAATTAATTTTCTCCCATTATTGCCAGGCAGTCTCAAACGCGAAGAGGAAAAAAGGAACATAAATATATTTATAGTTAAGGTAATAAAATGAACACCTGAATGCCAAATTAATTTGTTAAATTTGCTAAATTAAAATGCTAAATTTGGCTCAGTCACTTAGCAACAGCTGCATCAGTTTAAGATGTTTCCATTCTGCAGCTGTTGGCTGTCACCTCGGGCTGGAGCTCCCATCCCGCTAGCAAAGTCAGCAGAAGGAAATGTGTGCCCACCTTTGCCTGCTCCTCTCCAAAATCCAACGTCTTAACTCCGGTGCATCTTTATCATCTACCTATGAGCTTGGCTTTGTCGTCAGGTAGAAGCCTGCGCACACGCTGATTCTGACAGCTCTGCCGTGAAGCAGTAACCCACACCCGAGGGGCAGAACAAGCAGTCACGTCTTAACCTGCCATAGCAATGCTCCCCAGAGCGTAGCCGTCAATGCCTGAAGTTAAGATGACAGCAGAACTGCGAATAAGCGTGAAAGTGCCCAAGGAAATAAGGACAAGAAAACTTCTACTGGATTTTTGTCACAGTGTAACAAACAATTTAGGAATTACTAGGCCAAAAAGAAGGAGGCTAAGGGTTAGAGCACACCCCAGGGGAAACGGAGCTCTAGTCTCGGTCCAAGCTCTCTTGACTACTTAATTGGAATAACCCTTGTTTATTTACTTGTTTCCTGATGTGACTGTGGGTGCTGTGATGTGCTCAGCTCCCCTGTGAGGCAGGTGTGCCTGGAGCACGGCTTCCAGACCACAGCCCTCGGTGGATGCAGACACAGGAATGTCTGCTCTGCGGATCCCGGGCAGGGCTGAGAGCAATGCGGGAGCTGAGCTGCTCGCCAAGGCAGCATCCAGCCTGATGGGCAGAAGGAAAATTCAGAGTGCAAGAAACTTTGCCAGCCAGAAACAAATCACTCGGCTGGCCATTTTGGAGGACCATGCTTGTGAACCTACACAGCTAAATTCCAATAGGATAATGTTCAAAATGGAATATTTTGATCCTTAGAAATTTCTGTCAGAAAACGTGGCTGGAACAAACATAAGTTACAGTCACAGAAAGAGAACCTCCGTGGGCTGGTGCTCACACTTTCTTGTTCAGGTGGATCAAAGAAACGGCTCTCTAGCAGCTGCAGCACCTCCACCTTCACTGAGTGCCCTTAGGCAGGGCAAAACGGCGTACCTAGAGCAACGGGGGAAGACGGTCTGCCAGGTATCGCTGTCTACTATTCAGCAGGCTGGAACTCCCTCAAACACCGTGGTGTTGTCTCCCATGCTGTCCTTTGACAGGAAGAACTGAACAAAAACCGTAAGAATAACGCTGCAGCCTCCTTCCCACCACAGTAAAACTTGGGCTAAGGATGGTGCCTTTGCACCGCTCAGCCACAAGGAAGCAGTCGGTATGCTGGAAATGCTGCGTATTTTACTAATCCTCATAATTTTTCATTGTGCCGTCTCTCTTCATGAGGGAAAAAAAAAGAAAGGAACCAACCTTTCTGCTATTACACTGTGTACGCACTGCACAGTCACAAGGGATGCCCCAGTCTCTGGCTGATGTATTTCAGATTTAAAAACTGCGCAGACAAAACGTGCACCCAGCCTAGGCCGTGCAGCCATGCAAATTCTGTGAAATGCACATACGGGAAAATCATACCCGAATCACAAGTATGATACAGACCAAGATCAAGGTTTGCATCCGGTGTTTTTAACTTCGAAGTTTTGATCACTACCCCAAATGGCAAGGCCATGGCTTGCAGGCACCCCCATAACACTAATTAAAAGTGATAACAGTTTGCCAAGCCCGAACTCACAGCTCCAACGGTAAATGCTACTACCTTCACACCACTGGCGAGTCCACTTAAGCTTTTGTTAGCCCATGTAGGAACTGCCTGTGGTTCCTTCCTACTACTGGAGCTAAGCTTCCTTCAGCAGACAGTCCTCATCCATACTAAGTAAACGTGGAACAGAATATTTGTGGGGAAACATGAAAAAGAAGTAAACAGGATGTTATTATTAAACAAATTCGGATCAGAGATTGCCAGTGGCTGTATCTTTTCCTGTAAGATAATGTGATGACTAAGATGATCACAAAACCAGCAGCAGGTTACAAGGCTCAATTAGTAAGGGAAAATAAATTTAAATGCGTAAACTGAAGTTACTTAAAAAAATACATCAACTCAGCAAGCAACCCCAGTCCTCAAAAACTGTATAGGAAGTTCTCCACTTCCAAAGTGTTCCTTCCGCCATCTTTAGCCTTCCAGGTGTGGGGGTTTTTTGACAGTACGGTTATGTGCAGGTGTTCGGGGTGAGCAAAAATGCTCCTTTGTGTGGTGTGAGAAATGCTGCTAGCAGATTCCAGCCACAGAACAAGTCTCCTGTCTGGCCAGTCACCGTCAAATGAAAGATTCTGCTGTTTTGTCTGACAAACTGTGTTGGACTGCTGCCAAAACTTCATTCTCTTTCCAGACTGACCCTTTCCCTTCCGACTCTCCCAGCCTACCTGTCCTATTTTTCGCACCTGCTCCAAATATTGTAAGAGAGCTCACCCAGTCCAACAAGGAACTTGGATTTTCTGCCTACTTCTCAGAGCATTTTTTCAAGCACATCTAGATACTGCTATACAATTCAGACAGACAAAACCAGGACTGACAGAGAGATTTCTCTCTTAGGTCCACTCTGCAAACCACTTCCCAAACAAGCTAATTAAGTCTTGGTGTCCTCCATATAATACTAGAATATTGCAGGGGGGTTGGACTAGATGACATTTAAAGGTCCCTTCCAACCCAAACTGTTCTATAATTCTATGAAGATTGACCTTTTGTAGACTTCCAGAGGGCTCTGGAGCCCTCAGCACAGGGCAGAGCTGGAGCTGTGGGAGCGGGGCCAGAGGAGGCCCCAGCAATGATGCGAGGGCTGGAACCCCTCTGCTGGGAGGAAAGGCTGGGAGAGCTGGGGCTGCTCAGCC
>Ga0065711_1051021_pt1 | contig 10555 bp, 9 predicted proteins | sample Hoacrofraction12_FD_59098 | JGI IMG/M metagenome (GOLD analysis project Ga0065711, IMG submission 59098) | Hoatzin crop microbial communities from Cojedes, Venezuela - Epithelial fraction 12 v2 (version 2) | ecosystem: Host-associated > Birds > Digestive system > Esophagus > Crop | place...
GGGCAGCCTGTTCCAGTGCTCCGTCACCCTCAGAGAGAAGAAGTTCCTCCTCATGTTCAGACGGAACTTCCTGTGCCTCAGTTTGTGCCCATTACCCCTTGTCCTGTCACTGGGCACCACTGAAAAGAGCCTGTCCTGTCACTGGGCACCACTGAAAAGACCATCATGCCGGTGCTGGGTGATGTACCCTTGCCGGAGCCAGCGATACATGGCGCAAGGGTGTCACTGAGCTGCGTGGAATGTCACTCCTCCGGTGACAGAGGTCTCCGGGCCAGTGATGGCCAGCACAGGCACAGAAAAAACTCAGCATCAACCTCCCCGGGTGCTGCTGCACCCATGCACTTCCCCCGCAGCTTTTCCAGCTGCGAGCCAGGCGCAGGAATGCCGGAGGATCCCCGCCGTGCCGCAGCCGCGCGCCGGGTCACCGGCTCTGGCCATGGGGACACGTTCCCAGCAGGCTGCACCAGCTGCCCCAGTCTGGTTAGCTCCGAGCAGAGAGCTCCTGCCTTGCCGCAAAATGCAAACAGGGCAGCTCTGCTTTATCTGACTCCTTATCGCTGTATTTAACTTGCTCGTTTTATCTGCACTTGAATAATAATTAATCTCCCGGAGCAGGCAGGCCTGGCCCCACGGAAATGCGCGTTGCGTGCGGAGCGTGTTCGGCTCATGGGACCTGCTGGAGCCGGGTGACTTTGCTGCTGCTCCCGTACCGTTCCCAGTGAAACTGGTGGTGCTGGTGTGGGTGCAAACGGCTGCTTGATCCCGCAAATCTCACCAGTGCTGCGGCGGCGCGCGCTGGGAGCGACGCACATCCCGTAGCAAAATCCCCCAGGCTTTGATCTGTGCGTTTCAGGATTCAGATAGTTCATCAGAACAGCTGTTTAGGCCAAAAAAACAAAAATAAAAAAAATCGCTTCCCATTTTTATGGGTAGCTCAGGGCACGAGTGATTTAGTGCTGCTTTGTCACCTCCCGTCTCCCCGCGATTTACTGCCCGGCGCGGGTACCTCAGCCCCCACGGGCAACGCTGGAGCCAAGGGCTCCGGTCGCCTCCCCGTTGTTCGTTAGCACAAATCACTAATTGCAGAGCTGCTCTGACACGCACCCGCCGCCCCTGCTCGCCGAGCCATCGCGGCGGCAGCTACCCGGAGCCGAGTCTCCAGCAAGACGTGCCCGTTCCCCGGGAGATGAGAAGCTCCCCGAGGTCTGGGAGCCGCGGCCGGCGCTCCGGCTCGGCTTCCCCACAACGAACCCCACCAGCGGGATGGGGAAACCCTTCCTGGCCGCTTCCCAGGGGCTGTAAATCAGAGCAGGGCTTGCAGGGTGACGGGCGAGGCTGGCGGGTGCTCTCCGGGGCTCGTCGCAGCCCCCGGCTGCGCAGCCCTGGGCACGGGGCAAATCCGGCTGCCTCGGCGGCGGAGCCGGCAGCGGGGCTGGGGGCAGCGGCCGTGTTTTGTGGTCGTTTCCCTGGTTGAGGGGCTCGGCATTCCCAGGGCGAGTGTCCAGACGTTGCCGAAAGCTCGAAGCTTTAAATAGCTGAGCGTAAATAAAGGTGGCAGCAGAAATAGTCTGCCCTGGGGTGATGCTGAGGACTGGGACAGGGTGATGCTGAGGATCAGGAGGATGGGGTGATGCTGAGGATCGGGAGGATGGGGTGATGCTGAGGACTGGGACAGGGTGATGCTGAGGACTGGGAGGACGGGGTGATGCTGAGGATCAGGAGGATGGGCTGATGCTGAGGACCAGGAGGACGAGGTGATTCTGAGGGCTGGGAGGACGGGGTGATGCTGAGGACTGGGAGGACGGGGTGATGCTGAGGATCGGGAGGATGGGATGATGCTGAGGACTGGGAGGATGGGGTGATGTTGAGGACCGGGAGGACGGGGTGATGCTGAGGATCGGGAGGATGGGGTGATGCTGAGGACTGGGACAGGGTGATGCTGAGGACCAGGAGGTTGGGGTGATGCTGAGAACAAGGAGGACGGGGTGATGCTGAGGACTGGGATGGGGTGATGCTGAGGACTGGGAGGACGGGGTGATGCTGAGGATCAGGAGGATGGGGTGATGCTGAGGACCAGGAGGATGGGGTGATGCTGAGGACTGGGAGGACGGGGTGATGCTGAGGACCAGGAGGACGAGGTGATTCTGAGTATCAGGAGGATGGGGTGATGCTGAGGACCAGGAGGATGGGGTGATGCTGAGGACTGGGAGGACAGGGTGATGATGAGAACAGGGAGGACGGGGCCAAAGCTATGAGCAGAGGGCAAAATCGAGAGGTGCTGCCACGGGGCTGGGGTGCAGCTCTGCCAAGTGCGGGGGTCCATCAGTGGCAGCTCGGGCCCCTCCAGCCCACCCCAAAATCCTCACCAGGCGTTTGCTGGGGGGGTTTTCCCAGCCTTTCCCCTGGGCCAGCAAGATCTACGAGGCCAATTTAAAGCCCCCCTCCACCTCCAGGCTCCTCCTAGGTTGTTTCGTAAATCAAATTGGGGATAAAATGGCATTCCAGGAACGCAGCGGGCCGGCCCCGGCGTTCTGTGGGAAAAGCAGCCAACGTGCAATGTCAGCACTGAATAAAGCTCTGGAGATGTCAGGGTGATTCTCTTTATAGCTCCAGGGCTGGCCTTTCCCACTGAGGACGGGGGACCCGCGCCGGCCGGCAGCTCCCGTGGGATTGCCCCGGCGTGCGGTGGAGCCGTGCCAGCCCGGTGCCACGGTGGGCGGCTGTCGGGGTTCGGGTGCCAGCGAGACCGGGGCGATGGGGGGACATGGAAGCGCGCGATGGCTCGGGCAGAGAGCTGCCCGCAGGGGTGTGATGCGGCCTCGGCGGGCAGGCACTGCGGGTTTGGGTTGAGCAGCCAGCTTCGCCGTGGAAGGATGGGATTTATATCCCCTGGATGAAAAAGCAGTCCCTGGTTTGGGTTAGATTTCCTGGTTGTGCTGCATGCCGTCCCGGCATCCTGCCCCATCCCCTGGCCGGCCGTGGAACGAGGAGCCGCCGAGCTCCCTCCTGCTCTCCCCAGGGACACGATCGATGGCAGGACCCCGTGTCCTCCCCTTTCGGACACGGCTTTGTGCTGGTTGATGAACAGAAGTTAATTCCGTGCCAGTTTGGGGCTAAGCTACAGACTCAGTATTGCTTCTCCAGTTACAGATGGGGATGCTAATCCCAAGCTTGTTTCATCACAAATCAGTGACGTGCTTGCAAACTGGGGTCACACCTTGCCAGCAACGCTCTCGTCTCTCACTCGCCCCGAAACGACGGGTGCAGGTCTCCAGAGCTGCTGGTTCAGCCTCTTTGCAAACTCAGGGCATTTGGTTGCCTCCGTGCCCGGCGTTCTGGGCTGTCGCTGTGGCAGACCTGGCACTAAAACCCAGCGCGGCTTCGGCGGACGAGATACGGAGCTGTGGGCATCGGGTTGGGGAAGCACCCGACGGAGCTCGGAGATGCCGAATCGCAGCATCAGACGATGACAGGACGAGAGGAAATGGCCTCAGGTTGCGTCAGGGGAGGTTTAGACTGGATATTGGGATAAATTTCTTCACTGAAAGAGTGGTCAGGCCTTGGACCAGGCTGCCCAGGGACGTGGTGGAGTCCCCATCCCTCGAGGGGTTCAAAAAATGTGAACATCAAACGGATGTGGCCCTTCAGGGTTTGGTAGGCAAGGTGGTGCTGGGCTGATGGTTGGACCTGATGATCTTGGAGGTCTTTTCCACCCTTAATGATTCTATGATTGAAGACGGCGAGATGCTCGAGGGCTGTTAAAAACCCCAGGGCCGTGCTGAAGAGGAACCGCAGGCAGACAGGGCAGCAAAATGCTGAAACCTGCTTCGCTACCCAACGGCGGGACGAGTTCCATGCCGGTGTTCCCATTACACCCCCTGTTCCGGCATCGTTTCCTGAAAATTAGTGGCGGGGTCTAGTGCGCTTGCACAGAAGAAACTCGAGAAGAAATGGCTGAGCTCTTTGTGTTACTGATGGGTGGGTTTGCTGGCAGATGGTTAGAGAAGAAATCTTTCATATTTATCATCTCTGTGGCTTACCAGGACAAGATAACAAATTGGTGTTGAAAATACGATTCTGGGGAAAATGGCTTTAAATTACTGCACTCTAAGCATGTTGTTTTATTCTTTAATGTAGCTACTTTATGTATTTCTTTTCCTCAAACTATATATATTTCCTTTTTATTGGCTAAGCCTTTCCTAATTTATATTTTCATTACTTTGATTAATACTACTTCCACAGTGACATTATTATTCCGACGCAGTTTTGCAAGTGCCTTACTGAAACACTTGGCGTTAAATAATCTTCGGATTTAGTCTGCATGATTTGTAATTTAATAAGCAGTTCCGCTGCTGCGGTTTATCTCCTAATTGGTCCAGAATTAGCAACTATTCTTGAATGAAGCGAGCTATCGTGTGCTTTTTTGTTTTTGAAAAGAGAGCAGCTATAGGTGTTATTTTAGCCGTGGTTGCTCAGCTGTAACCACAGCCGCCTTAGCCATTTTAGCGTCATCGACTGGATCGTAGCTTGAGCAGGAATACGCTGCCGTGGAAGTGATGCTTCTCATTTAGGAAGGAAGCTTTCAGTCTCCCGGGTAGTTGCAGTGGATACTCCTTTAATTATCATTTGATGAGCAAGATCTATCTTGTTCTCCCGGTATTTCCATACCCGCTTTGCTTCTCCCAATCCTTCCTGCAACACGGTTCCCAGATTTGCGTCTCTGCGGAGCTGTGAAGGCTTCAGATCTGACTCCAGCAAGGGCTTATCCCCAGCCCTCCGGGAAACGACCGCTTGCACCTCCCTTCGCAGAGATCTCTAAATCAGGAAGAGTTCGCGAGACGCTTGGCCTAGAAGCGGCAGAACTCACTTGGGAAAAGCAAGATTAAACGAAGTCCTCGGCTGCGGGGGGGTTTTCTGGCAGGGGGTTGCCAGTGATAGAGGGGATTGGGATCTTCGAATCACCGGGGCGATGCCGGGGAGGGCAGGCAGGGCTGCGGAGCTGCAAGGTGCGCGTCTGCCCAGCACGGGGGGCAAAGGGGCATTCGCTAACCCAAATCCAGCCCTAAACCCAACCCTAAACCCAACCCTAAACCCAACCCTAAACCCAACCCTAAACCCAACCCCGTGCCGAGCCCTAAGCCTAGCCCTACACCCAACCCTAAGCCTAGCCCTAAGCCTAACGCAGTCCATCACGCGTGGAGGTCAGCAGCCCTGTGCCAGCCGGTCTCGGCGCAGAGGATGGTCCCAGGAAGGTCTAATTTGTGGCCATGGACCAACCTAAGGAGGAAAACCAGACTCAGGGCCAGTTCTCCCTCCTGCTAACGCACCGCTGTGTCACAGCTCAGCCCGGCCGGGCTCACGTGATGGCTGCAGCCCCTTGGAAATGCTCACATTAAGGGGCTTTGCCTCACAGTGTCCTTTAGACCCACGGAGAAGACACCAACCATGGAGACACTGAATCATGGAGACACCAGATCAGCAGGACACCGAAACGGGGAGACCCTGAGACACAGCGACTTGGTGGCATCTGAAGGACCATGTCCACGAGATCCAGCACCAGCAAATGGAATTAGAGACCACTGCGGGTCTCACAGCGAGCAAAGTCAGGTGGGAGCCTGTGGAGACAGTGAGGAACCGGCAGGCAGCTGCAGGGGGTTTTAAGGAAGGATGAATGAGAGGAGAAGGGAAAACAATAGTTTTTTCCCAAAGGGCCATTTTAAGGCAGCATTTGCAACCCCTCCTTCGAGCCAGGAAGGGCTGGGACCTCCTCATTTCCTTAACTTTTCCTTCTTCCTTTTGCTTTTGAGTCTCTGATATTCACAGGGTCTAAACCATTATTTTCCCCAGTTATTCCCATCTATGATGTTTCTTTAAAGGGGAAAAAAAAAAAAAAAGCCTCAAGGACAAATTCTCAGGAGATGAACAGGATAAAATACCAGCCTGTTTCCAGCTCTCTGCAAACAAACAGGGCTACCCCCACCTCGGATGATTTTCCTCCTTTTGTTCCCAGATCCAGCCGCCATCCAGCCTTCCCACCTACGGCGCGCGGGGCGGAGGGAGGAGGAGGAAGGCGATCCCTCATCCGGTAAATCCGGCTGTTTCCCAGCTGTTGCTGTGACTTTGCAGGCAGGAGCAATAACCGGGAGAAAGGCTCCGCTCTGGGCAACCTGGCCACCAGGTGCTGGCGGTGGAGAACAGGGCCAAGGTCCAAATCTCTGCAAAATTCAGATGCCAGCTGGGGTTGTGCGCTGCTGTGGGCAGTGCCAACGAGCCGGGAAGCCCGTTTTGGGCCGAGAGGTGAAAAAAATATCAGTCGGTCGAGAAAAGCAAGCAGGCCAAATCTGAGCTGTCGAACAAGAAGGTTTCTGTTCGCATCTGAGGCGGTCTCTCCTCCTTTCCCTGTTTGCTCGTTTCCACCTCATCCGCCTTCGCCTGCCGGAGTTTTCCACCCCTCGGAGCAGGGCCACCCACGGTTGCTCGGGGTCGGGGTGTCCCGGGGTGGGGATGCCCTGGGATGGGGATGCCCCGGAGTGGGGATCTCTCCGGGTGGGGATGTCTCAGGGTGGGCAACAGCCGCTGCCGTGGGCTCCCGCTAATGCAGAGCAGCCGTAAACTGCTTGGAAAAGGTCTCTGCTGGCTGCAGAGGGGCTGGCAGCCATCCCTCCCCTGCCCGTGGCTCCAGCTCGCCCTGCCAGGACACGAAGCTGGATTTGACTCAGCCTCAGACCGCTCGCAGGGCAAAATGAACAGCTCTGCAGTCAGCTGGGCATCAAACCCCCCGGCTGCCCCCTTCTCCGGGGCTGTCGTGTCCCCACGTGCCTGGAGGACACAGCTCCCACCCGGTCCCGTGAGCTGTGATGGGAATCTTGCCCCGAAACGTGACCCAGAGCAGCCCACGGGGAAACGCGGAGCGAGCGCCGGGCGAGCTGCTCCAGCTCCTGCTCATTGTGTCTGCTCAGTGAATCTTTAATTAGGCCGTGTAAATTCCAGCAGCTTCTAATCAGCTTAATCCCGAGGCCAGCTTGAGGCTGCTGTTGCTTCCAACGTGTTGGTGATTGCCTGCCCCTCTGCTTGGCTGAGGATGCTCCAAATTTGCCTCATCCGAGAATGGGCCCCTTGCCCAAGAGTGATGCAGAGGCTCGGGGAATTGTGGAAACCACCTCCCCTCTAGCTTAGCATCCCAAAAAAGCTGTCGGTCAGCTGGACACTGTGCAGGACTCTTATCCAGTGGTTGCATTTGTCTCCCAGGCAAGGAAGGAGGATCTACAGACTGATCACCCCCAGGTTCCTCCATGCACGCTCGGCTTCTCGTTCCCTTCTGCAGATTTGGGGTTCGTTGCTCCGTGGATGGAGAGAATCCCATTTGCTGAGGGGGTGTTGGCGGGATGCGAATCCCGGTGGCACTGCCTTTCCACCCGGGAAGCAACGCGCTTTTGCACTGTGTCACCAAACTGATCGAAAAGCTGATTGCTGCCCCAGAGCAGACTCCTAAGGCATCGAGGCGGGCGCTCGTGGCGGCTGCCAGACCTGCCTTCGCGGTGCTGGCAGGGATTGAAGGTGCAATCGCTCCTTGGGCGCGATTCTCCTGAGCTGGCTGAGATCTTTCCCTCGGGACGGGGTGACTCACGCCCCGAAGTGCCCGTTTCTCCCACCGCCGGCTGGTCCAGGCACGCACGGCAGCAGCCTGCGAGGGTGAGCTCAGCCCCTCCCGGGTGCCCATCACAACCGGCATCGCCGCTCTCCTCCTGCTTTTGGTGAAAGGACGCACACGCCGCTCTCTTCTTCGTCGGTTTTGGGCCGGCGTCAGCCACAGCCCGACGTATTTCTGTGCTTTCATTCTGCTCCTGTGTCCTATCACGCACCCGAGCTGCTGCCTGCAGCCTTGAGCTGAGCTCCTCCACAGACCCATCCTCATCCCATCATCATCCTCCTCCTTGTCACCCATCTCAGCAACTCCCCGTGGTCTCCTCGCACCCACCCGTGCCTGGTGCAGAGCTGGGACGCGCTGACACAGACTTGGGTGCCTGGAGGGATCCGGCGGCCAATCTCCCACCGGTTTGTAGTCTCACCTGGTGGGTGGCTGTTCACGCAGGAGAGCCGTCTCCTTCCCATCAGCAAAGGTGAAGGAGCACAACAGAATGGATTTCTGTAGAAATCAGTGTACATTATATCCATGAGCCTCTTTATTCCACTTTCCAAAGCAGAATTTACTCTTTCCTGGTATTTACCCACTTCGATGTCCTGCTGTTTTCTGTGGGAACAGCCCAAGGTCTCCCGAACCCACCACACAGCCCAGAGAGATGTACCTACCTGTGGTCTCCAGGTCCCTCCCACAGCCTTTTAAAAGCCACACTGACCATCTCGGGCGTTGGTCTAAGTGCTAGACCAGCTCCCCAAAACCTGCTCCCCTTATTCTACCTCCCAGAATCCTTCTGGATGACTTGCTGTGGCCTGATCTTCCCTAAATGATCCATTTGAACCTTGATCACCTACAAAAAAAATAAAGGACTTTCTTGTTTCTGAGCAGGGCAGAGAGGTTTTCTGCCTGGAACAAATGATTCCGCAAAATCTTTTTTGTCTTTGGCACCAGCCGTGCGGGCAGAGTCAGCGCAGCTGGGATGACACTACAGGAGTCTTCTCCAAATTTCTGCTGGGTAATTGGCGGAAAGTGGGTGTGAGCAGAGCCTTGGCAGGGAGAAGGGAGACGGAGCTGATTTCACCTGTTTTGACACGGAATAGCTGACTGGCGTTTGCCGACGGCGCTCGTCGCGCTTTCAGCTCTGTGCACACAGCATCAGAATTCCTGCGCTGGCTGCAGGAGGTGTCGGGAAAGAGGGTTTTTTTCAGCTCTCAAGGCTTTTACGGTAAAAAAAACCATGAACAGAGTGTTCCTCCCCCAGCCAAAGGCACCCAGGACAAGCAGCCGTCCCTCCCAAGGGCACCCGATATTTTATTAATGCCACCGAGTCTTTGAGGCTGGTGCTCAGCCCTGGGGTGCGTCAGGCTGAAACTCGGCGTTGCTGAACTCGAACGAGCTGCAAGGTTATCCGTGTTTTCACCAGCGACCGTGACCGATGCCTGTTCAGCATCTCAGGCGTGAGGTGTGCACAGAATAACGTCCCACGGCGCGGTCCGAGAAGTGTCGTTTCTCCTCCGAGCCCTGCGGTGAGCTCCCCCCTGAATTTTTCCGATTCTTCAGCCAAGAATGCGATAAGGCTTCACGGGCTGGTCACACTGCATAAACATTTTCTCCGCTCTCAGATCCCATGACCTGTTCTTGAACTGGTGGAGCGGAATCACAGAATCACAGAATCACAGAATAGTAGGGGTTGGAAGGGACCTCTGTGGGTCATCTAGTCCAACCCTCAATCCACATCTCTCAGCCCCAATGAACATCAACCTTCGCAGACACCACACCAACTGTCCTCACCACCTCATCCTGCAAAAAACGAGGATCCTCTGCATCCTCCCCATGCTCTGATGGCTTGTCACTCATCCTCTTCCACTCATTGCATCACATCTGGATGCCGCGTCCAGTTTTGGGGCTACCACTGTGACATAGACATCAATGAACTGGCGTGAATTCGTTGGAGGGCCACCAAGATGGTTGGAGGCTGGAGCATGGTTGGAAGCTGGAACGTGGCTGGAAGCTGGAGCGTGGCTGGAAGCTGGAGTTGCTTCATGAGGAGAAGCTAAGGAAAAGGGCTTTCTTCAACCTAAAGATGAGAAAAGTCTTGGGGACACGTAACAGCAGCCTTCAGCATCTACAAGGAGGTTACTGAGAAGATGGAGCCAGGTTCTCCACGGTGGTTCACAGCAGGAGGTTGACATCAGAGAGGTTCACACGGGATATACAGAGAAATTCCATCCTTGGTGGTTTCCAAGGCCTGGCTGGATGAAGTGAAGGAGGGAAGGGGAAATGTTTCAGGGCTGTCTCAGGCTGAAAGGGAAGGAGGCTGCTGCCATCTAGAGCAGTGACTCCTCCGCCTGCAGCCACAGCAGCCAAGCTGCACTTTCCCAGGCCTGGAAAGATCATTTTGGTAGAAACTAAACCCGGAAAATTAAGGAAAACACATTAAGAGCTGGAACAGAACAAATAACGGCTTCCCAGGCTCTGGGCAAAGCATCTGTCCCTGCCGTCCTTGAGCAGTAGACGATGCGCCGCTTACATAAGTGCAATTAATAATTGATTTGAAATAGGTGGAAAAAGCCTTTTCTCATCTCCATCCCCGCTGGAAGTCTCTGCTCCTTGGGTTTAAGTGCAGCCAAACCCAGCTGGCAGCTCAGAAAATGATAAAATGGTTAATAAAAAAGGGAGGGGGAAGATAAAGAGAACGGAAGAGCCCGAAAACTATTCAAGAACTTTTATTAGGTGTCCCCAAAGCCACAATCCCACATCCGAGCAGGGTGCTGCTCGCTGAAGGAGGAAAACTCCCCGAGAGAGGAAGCGAAAGCCGCACGTCCCCAACCTCCCAGAGAACGTCCCCAACCCCACGTGCTCCCGAGTCCAAGTGTCCCTGCGTCCTCGTGCCCTCTGTGTCCCCCCAACCCCATG
>Ga0065711_1051022_pt1 | contig 10554 bp, 3 predicted proteins | sample Hoacrofraction12_FD_59098 | JGI IMG/M metagenome (GOLD analysis project Ga0065711, IMG submission 59098) | Hoatzin crop microbial communities from Cojedes, Venezuela - Epithelial fraction 12 v2 (version 2) | ecosystem: Host-associated > Birds > Digestive system > Esophagus > Crop | place...
GGATCATGATAGGAAGAGTACAAAAAAAAAAAAAAAAAGAGAAAGAGAAATTTAACTACTTAACCCCATACCTGCGCAATCCTAAATCAAGCTGAGCCTCATCATTGATGAGTTCTGCCTCACTTTGGGCAATTCTCATTGCAAGTTCATGATCACGACGCTCCTGTTCAAGCACTGCCTGGTGCTGGGTTTCCTCTTCTCGTTCTCTAGCTAGCTGAGCCTCAATTTCAGCCTGTTTTATAAAAACACACCTTTAGCCTTAGCCAATCAAAACCAAAATGCTACATAAGCAAATTATTAGAAAAATATGCCAAGTAGTATATTTATGGCTTTTGAAACACGCAAAATTTACAATTGAAAAAGTAACAGCACTAGTATTTAGTTCGACCCAAGAAAAACAAGAGAGCTATAAACTGTATCTTGGTTTTCACATAGTTTATCAAATCATTATTGTTCACTACTTGTATCACCTTTTAAAATTAAAGTGCCAATCAATTATTCCTTATTTAAAAAAACACATGAGGCTTTTTGTTAGCTATTATGAAAATTAGACTTCAAAAGTTTTCAGAATCATTAAAACTCAGATCATACAGAGCAATACGGTTACCCTTCCAGAGCACTAACACAATACTCCCTTGAAATTCTGCACCTGGCATTATAGGACTTGCAATAAGCATTACTTTGCATATAGGTCCATGGTTCATTCTGAAAAGGGATCAAGACAAACATTGGAATCCTCTGTAGACCTGATCTAGGTTTGAATTAAAGCAAACGGTAAAATTCTAACTTACTGCAACGCAGAAGCAATCCAGATATACTGCCTCTGTAGAGCACAACTAATTCCAGTTTACTGTCATTATTTAACAAAGGGTCTTGCACACACAGTAAGTAAAACACAATCATCCAATTCATACTTCTGAAAGTCATACACGCCAAGTCTTAGCAGTGACTTCCTCGTCAAACATCAAAGGAGACAAAGTCAGCTCCCACTCATCATCATGAATTTGCACCACTAAAGCAGTGCAGTGACATCAGTGACTTTACCCTATGAATCTCATTTTAGATTAGCTGATAGTAACAACCATCAGTAGGAGAGATAACGAGTAACTAACTGTAGTAGAAAGAAATACCCTACTGGATCACCTGTCTGCTTTGTATCCAAACGCAGTGTTACTAAGTATAAGTGTACATTATGAGGGTTCAGGGACGAAAGACACCTCAGAGTGAGAGTTCACGACAGGATCAGTAGGAAGTCAAGAGGCGTCAGGAATCAAGGGGGAGGGGTGCAGGAGCAGGGTTTGAATTACATGTATTTATTCTACATTAATGTAGCCAAAGGGGCTACCAGAGACAGTCCTGTATCCTCTTATTATTACCAAATTTCTGAAAGTGTTTACAGTTAAGCTAGTACATGACATAGCCCGAGTCCAGATGTGACTTCTAAAAGAGAGCCAAACTTGCCTGACATGGAACATCTGCTAAAATTTCAAAGGCTAGACTAGGATTCTTCAGTGTTCTGTATTTTTAACTTCACAATAACTTAAAAAACCCTTCAAAAATAAATGCACCTCTACTCAGAAGACCCGAACTTGCATGTGAACTAGAAATAGGTGATCTGCCTTGGGATGCCCTAACATGACTTTTGCCTGAGACACATTTATAAAATGAAGCCGATAGACTCAGTGAGGAACCTAAGCCATGAAAAAAATAAAAAAAAAAAAAACAAAACATTTCTAAAAAAATCCCAACAACAACAACAAACCCCACCCAGACTCCCCCTAGGCTAAAGTATTAACCTGAATACGCTTTTCTTCCTCTTCCCTCTTCTTCCTCTCTTCCTCTTCTTGTTTTCTCTTTGCCTCAATCTCAGATTTCCTATTACAAAAGAGGAGGAGGAAATGAAAACATATTATTACGATGCAAGTGAACAAGAGATATGAAAGCATCTTCCATAAAACTGAACAGTAATCCAGAAGTCAGTACAGTCCTGATGACAGGACACTACAGGTAAAGTCAAGAAACTTTCCAAGTCCATCTGTATTTTCAGCTGCATCATATAACCTCTTCCATACTCTATTCTGACTACATTTATCCTATAAATCACTGGGAAAGGAAACATTTCAACATTGCATAGGAGACCAGAAGTACAATCCAAGTGATAGTCTTTAAGCACAGGAGTATTAAAAACGACCTCATTAAAGCACCTTTCCTATTTTCTTCTCATTCTATAACTAGCAACTTATTCAAGACTCACAGACGTCTTTCCTCCTCTTCCTTCCTTCGCTTTTGTTCTTCCTCTTCACGTCTCTTTCTTTCCTTTTCCATTTCCTCCTGGATGCGTCGTAGCCTCTCTGCTTCCTCCTCTTGCTGTTTCTTCTTTTGCAGCGCACTCAGAAGCTGCTCTGAGCTTCTAACTAGAGCATCATATTCTTTCTGTATCTGTTCCCTAGTCATTATAGTGGTCTGCAAAATGAAATAGTGAGAGGGGGTTACATTCTTTGACATTTGTACTTCACTTTTTAAAAATATATATTGAAAAAAAATATTAAATGAAATGAGAGCACTGAGCAGTATAATTAAATTATATGTACACTTCAGGGTGGGGGAGCCTGAGCACATCCTTCCCTTTCTTCCTAAATTCCTGGGGATCCACTACTCTTCTCTCTCATATACAACCATACAAAGTAATATCCATTTTATCACTGAAAAACATAACTTCTCTTTAAAACATGCCTTCATTTTTTAAACCTTGCAGCTTTAAGCAAGAGAAATTAATTCCTACCACACTAAGATGAAAACCACAGGCCTCCTATGTGCATTTTGTGTCGTGTTCTTAGCTGCTATAGTGGTTATTTACAGCTCTGTCTTTTATGTCACAGCACAGAATATTTTTTCTTACTGTATGTGACAGCGCTCAGAAAAAGTACCGGACTATTCTGTGATTAACTTTTTTTAAAAAAGTATTAGTAGCAAATAACAGGTTGAAAATACTTAAAAAAATGTTTTATGTATGTTTTCAAACCTCACTGATAGCTACAATTTAATTTAATTTTACAATTCACATTGATGCATACTAATAAAGCTGCGTTATGGGGTGTTTGCTGACCTTTTCTGAGGGCGTATCATGATGATAAGAAATTACCTTATTTTTATTAGAAAAGAGAACTGTAAGTTGACAGGTTAACTCTACCAACTGTTCAGACATGATTTTCAATAGAAATACCTTAATACGGTACGCTAAGAAAGCTATAATATTGCATTAAACAAAAATTCAACACTTTTTTTTTCCTAAAATTAATAACTCGGTGTGCTCTCATTTTGTCTGTGCTTTTGTGTTAAGCAAGTGAGAACCACAGACCCTGAAGCATAATCAGCAAGCTGAATTCTCTTTATTACCAAGTCTGAAAAAAACTCGTAACTGGAATATAAATCTCTTCACTCCGTGATCGATGCTTGGATGTTTCAGCTCTGATTAATTTAAAACATTGCTAATATGCATTATTCCATTAATAAAAGCAACAAACAAATTACTAACAACACTTGTCTCACAGTATCAACATGCATTTTTGCTTTAAATTTTCCAGTGCCAATTTCAAAACACAGATAATAATACCCAAGTCTAGACATATGCACCCAGTTTCAAGATTCACTTCAGTTACATTCACAAATAATTTTAAACAGGATTTATCCAGTGTCTCTGAAAATTAAGACTACTATATTAAAATGTCTTTTCTCTTATGAAAAATACATTGGCATTCCACTTCAGATTAAGTTTTTAAAAGATTCCAGTAATAAGAAACTATTTCTCTGTTTATTATCATACCTTAATTTTGGTCATTAAAGCATCAATAGAATACTCCAGCTCCTTGACCCGCTTGCTTGTCTCCGCCTTCCCCTCCTTCAGAGCACTTACTACTTCATTAAATTTATCAAGTCTCTTCTTCAGTGTACGCACTTTTATCAGGCCATCAATGCTGTGAAGGCAGGACAGTTTATTTGTATCTTGAAGTGCTTTTACAAGGTGATATTTTTAAAACTACCACTAATCACTCACATTGAAGAGGCAGATAGGGGAGACAAGTTATGTCTTCTAATAAAATTCACCCTCTTTTTTTTGAAATTCAAACATTATCGCGTGAAGTAATTCAGCAATGGAGCCTTTTGCAAACAGTAATTAAAACTGATTAGCAGACTTCGACTCAAAACAAAATGCACTTTTATTTTGAGAATTAACGTGGGGGTTCGAGTTGTGCCACTTATTCAAACACCAATAATGGGACTTAATCTGATAAAACTTAACTACACAGCATTAACTACACAGTGGGGAACTCAGTCACTGGAGCTCAATGGAGGAAGAGTCCAGGAAAAGTTGGAACTTTTTAAAGAATCAATATGAAGGCCACACCTACAAGTTACAACTCTGCAGAGACAGACTTCCTAGAAAGAAATCACTGAACTGGGATTCAGAAACAACACACAAAAAGTAGAAACTTAATAAAATCATTAAAGGTGAGTACAGAACAGCTTAAAAATACACAGACATCCTCAGAAATGCCAAGCTACAAAATGAAACAATTATCAAAAAATGTAAAAGAGAACATTGTATAAAGAACCCCACTATTAAAGAACAGAGTTATCAAAGAACAAAAAAGTATCAGCAGATCTTAATGACCAAAGTGTTTTTTCCATCAGTATTCCGTGTAGCCAGATGAAAGCTAATGGAATTAGTTAATTTCAAGAGCAGACGAGACAGACAGAACACACAGTTATTTTTAAGATGAAAAAGAAAGGGGGCCTATAAAGGAAGGTGTGAATAAGTGAAGGACAAAAATTAATGACCTTACATTTCATTTAGAGAGACTTAACTAAGGATTTCTAATAACTAGGTTATCATTGAAGGATTTTATGAACAAAGAGCTAAACACATATTTGTAGGAAAGGTTCAAATTTAGTCTATTCATCCTTTGGAAAGAAAGCAGGAACACGGCACCTCTCAGTCTCTTTCAGTCGTACTTAGCATTCTTCTATGATTTCAGGTATGTTTAGCTAAGCATAGTAAATCTCTTTACATTCACAAGAACATAATAACAAAATCCCACTATCTTCAAACAAGGAATATCCTCTTACCGTGGTTTGTGCTTTCTCTTGCAAAGCCACATACGAACAGTCTTTTGTATTTTAATGCAGGCACTGGCTCGATATTGTATCTTATTTTTCACTGTAAACACACAGAAAATACCAAGTCTCATTGGGTTACACAGTTTAACACAACTCCTGTATTATTCCTGCATTTGATTGCTCAAAACTGTATGTAGACTACACGCACTTGAGAGCTAGGTCTACACTGGAATCACAACACTTAAGACACAACAGACAACAGAATTCACAATCCCGAGCCAGGCACAGAGGCTCCCACTCAACACAAAGAGGAAGAATTAAGCGCGCGCACACTTGCACGCGTGCACCATCCACCCCCTCCAGACCCACAGACGTCAGTGACCTCAGTGAAAAGTCAGCGGACCCAGCAGGCAGGAGATGCTCAGCTCCAAGCCTAAGTCTGGTGCTGAAGGGTAATCAAGCAGCCAATGTCTGCCAGAGATAAAAAAGTGTCTGCAACTTTGCTGAGCATTTCTTCGCAATACTGAAATAAAAGAACACAAAACAAAACCTCCACCTGTTCTTGTTCTAATACAGTCTTCATCTAAAGACTCAAATGACTGGGACCAGGAGGAGAGTTAAACAGAGAATGATGTCAAGGTACAGGCACAACCCTATGTGCGGAGTAGCTCAGACACACAACAATACATGCTGGTTTTATATAGGTATTAGAGGAAGCACAGACGCCGAAGCATCCCTGCTGCCTTCAGTCATCAGCTGAGCACATGGTTTGTGAACACAGGGATACTTAACTACTGAACTTAGGTGCACAAAAAGACGTACTCTACTTCTTGTCTACCTATTTCAGCTTTATTCTGGGGATAAAATTAGCTTCTAATTTCCCATAAAACACTAAAAAAAGAGTAAGGCACGTCAAACCAGCATATTATTTCCCTGGGTTTCTCTTTTTTGGATACAGTGACAGACTTTCTGTCCTATCTTTCTGAAAAACAGACCAAATGGCATAAATAAACCATGATGCTAGTGTTACAGTTTCTGATGTCTGAAACCTAGATGATAAGAACTCACAGATTCTATTTGTGCTAGTATAAACAGCAGCAAATAGCACCCAACCAACGACAAATGTAAATGTCATGACCGTGCTGGCCCAAATGCACAGCCATAAGGCATGAGGCCTTTCTGCTTTTCTTCCCCATTTAACGTATACTTTCCACCATCCATGTTTTTATAGATCACTGACATCCTGCATTAGACCTTTCCCCATCTCCCAGACATCTCTACTGAAGCACCCCACAAGCATCAATCGCTGTTCCACACTGCCTCATCCCTACCCTGCACAGTAAACTGAGCAGGCCAAGCACTTAGAAACTGCTTATCAATAGTGATAGGCACTTATTTGCTGATCAGCACCAATTGCTGGACTGGAGATGTTTGCCACATAATCCATGCCAGTGCTGTCAAAAACATGCATTTTCTGTCCAGAGAAGACAAGCTCTATGCAGGCACTTCCTGGAACTAAATGACTCCATGTTGTCAGCTGAAAGCTGACTGCTGTTCTTCCACACTGATGCAGAAGTCTCTCCTAGCTGATTGCTAGTTATTTCTGCGCAAAAATCTTCCCAGGCTTCAGTAAGCACCCAAACAGACTGGACAGAGCAGATTGGTGGTGGGCTATACAACCCACTTCAAAGAACCTCTGCTCTAAGCCCCCCTATATGTACCTAACATAAAGGATAAAAAATCCTCACCAATGTTGAAAGCAATTACTCACACTTTAGTATGCAACCATCTCCTATACATGTCCTTGGTCACATTTCAAGGTGATAATAATTGCTTTGCTAGATTTTCATCAAATATTTTCATTTCATAAAACATAAAATACATACATTTAATCACTGAGAGAGAACACCATTGAACTTTTTTCCAACGACTGCAGATAAGCCAGCGATTCACTCGTTTAACTAGCTCTGCTAAGTGATCCGGATCAGACTTCATTATCTGATCAAACTCTGCAAACTAAATATTAAAAAAAAAATTAAAAATTACAAATTAGGAGAACAGAGAGTGTTAGACATTACTATTTAAGAGCTTATTGAGTTAAAAAGGTAAAATATTTTTAATGTAAACTGTATGTCATCATTATATCAGCTTTCAATTAATTGAAGTGAGCAGGTATGTCTGGTATCACTTTATTCTTTAATGATAACAGAAATGACTACTGGGGTTTTTTGTTTGTCTGTTTAATCGCTGTGCAACACCTAGCATTTTGAATAATCCAACCATTTATTAATCACTAAAACTATTTATTGCCAAAATTTTTAAAAATTGCTTCTCTGCATCCTGAACACTTACTCTGGCCTTCCACAACTTCAAGACACCTCTAAGTCTGTATCTGGGAAAAAAATAAAGCCCTGAAAGCACTTCTCAATTTCTAACCTATGTATAAGAGTCCATCTAAGGCAATTTTGTCTGAAAATCCTGCACTTCTACTTTTCGGTAAGAACATTCTTCTGGAACTACAACAGTTTCCCTCTCTAGTCACAACAGCTCTCTACTTCACGTCCTTTCTCTGCATAGCAGCAGCAATGCTCAGAATCACAGAAAGAGACTTCAGCTATAAACAGATTTTACTAGAAAATATTTTTTCTTTGCTCTGACTTGATCTTCTTAATAGTCAACATAAGTCTTAAGTGACTGGCAGAATGTCTCAGAATACAAACATTACATTAGGAATACAGCAGCATTAGCAACAAGACTATGAAACCAATTATATCAGTATTAATACTGATTTTTTTCTTAGGAAATTAACAGTATTTACAAAAAACCCTGGGCAACCTTATTTAAATTGGTCACACTTTTAGCAATGTGTTGAACAATGTCACCTTCAGAGGTTCCTTCCAACTGAAATTATTCTAAGATTCACATTCACGAACTCCAAGAGAAACATTACCTTGCCAGGTCTAAAAAACACCTTAGTTAGCCCAAATTTGTAATCATTTTCATTCAGTCCCAAGGCTTTAAATAGTGCCTGAAACACAGAAAACAGGATTATACTCTGCCTCCTTCAAAAAAAAAGTTCAAAAAACACAAAAAAAAATCCCTCAATACCTTGCAGAAGAGCCTAGGATCCAGTCGAGCCAACTTATCAGGCAAGTATTTCTTGTACATATTATACAGTTCATGAAATGAAGCTCGTGAAGGGAAACCACCTTGCATCAAATCCAGAACTGACACCATTCCTAGATTCATAGAAACACATGCACAAAAGCTGGTATCAGTAAAATGCAAATGAAGCAGTGATTTTTTATGATAACCAGTAGTTTATGACATAAACCTTCAAGACATTTTTCAGACACTAAACCACAAAGTTCAGCTGGGACTTGACCCAGGCTCTTAACATTTCTCGATCACGTAATCATTCACAAAAAGTTAATACTGAACAGATGAGAAGAGCCCATACAATTTTCACTGTATGAGAAGTATGTTAACACCCAGTCACGCAGAGGATTTTTTTTCCTAAAATTTTTTCTACCTATTTTTTTCTTTTTAGTAAACTTGACATTTTAATTTTTAAATAAAAAACCCACCCCAACAAACAATGTCTGGCCAGGGTTTTATTTTCATTGTGTCAATGATATTTGTGAGACGTGGTACCTATGCAGCATCAAATACATATGCAGCACTAGAACATTCAGTGTACTTGCAGTACTAGGTGTCAGCTGCTAAGATGTAATCGTAATGTCCCGAATACTGTTACTACATTTTGGCTGCAACTAGGAATCAGTAAAGCACAGACGCAAAGTCAGTAAAACGTTCCAATTAGTTCAAGCAGCACCGGGCATGCCCGCTGCTTTACATAACCCTGTCAACAGATTTTGCATACAAGTTCTTAAGTTAGCCCTTACCTTGTGGTTGCTGTCTTTAAATTTAATCTTTTGCATCTTTGTTTTCAATGGAAAATTGATCTGTTTACACTAAGTCTTTTTCAAAAAAGATTCTGTAGCATTACATCTTTCTCTTATTACATGTAACAACTTTGTTTTACCAGATTAAGCTTTATTTACTGTTGCTAAAGTAAGCACAAGGGAGCTTGTAAGAGACCGCAACTGCTGGAGGGGGCGGGGCAGAGTTAATTTGTTATTCTTTTCCTCTCTGACATGCCAAATACTGTTAACCTGAAGAAACCTACTACTAATGATGTTAGTGGAATTCTAATTGCTGAAAAGTTGTTAAGCTTTTGTGATGATAACATGACATGTTAAACATGCGGGCTTGTCAAAACATCAGCTGCAGAACTTCAAAATACCTTGTCTTCAGAAAAAATTAAGCACAAGCTACTGAAAGTACAAAATACAGAAAAGGGAAAAAATAAATACTGAAGTACTCTGACGAACAAACACCCTATGAAGAACAACAATACTAGCACTCTAATTCCCAAGCAAGCATTTCCTTCTGCTGTTCAGTGAGCAAAATCTGCTAACATTCATTCTTTAAAATAAAGCTGTAAAATTGGAAAGCACCTAACATTTCAAGAAAAATGAAAATGCAGCACTGTAATCTGTAGTATATAAAGCAACAGGAAAGACTATGCTGAAATGCCCCTGTTGGAAGTTCAGATCCAAACCAAATTAAGAGTCAGATAAAGAACTTCCAAAAGAGTAAAAGACGACGATTCAACTCTACCATAGCATCTACAAAATCAAAAAAACCCAGGTGTGTTTCAATTATTAAGATATCTCAGCTAATGCTCACTGCCTCTAAATGCATACAGGAGTTTCTAACACTTCAATTGCCACAGCAATTTAAAAGAATTCTATTGTTCTGGACTGAACTGTTGCCCTATTAACACTGTGGGGAACAAACAGAGGTGGGATTCAGCTCCAGGTCAGGACATCTAAATTTATGTACCAATATATGGCTACATGGCTTCTTGCATATGCACCTGGTGTCTGAACTTTCATTATGATCAATGGAAAAACAGTCAACGGAAATTACATCAACTCTTTCTGCAAAGAAGACACCTTATGGCTGTTCACATGAATTATTTCTAGGGTTCTCTGACTAAAACAAGAGCAAAGTTACTAAGAATCTAAATAACTGCTCATAATGCATAAATAAGCTGCCTTCTAGAAAGCAACAGTTCAAACAAAGAAATATTAGTTGCATCTCACATATTTCAAATTTAGGTCAATCTATAATCTTTAATAGTAAACAGAGGGAAAAATATCAGAGGCATACGTTACCTGAACACTGAAGCTGAGAGAGGATCTGTCCTCCTTCAAAATTGTGGTTTGTCATCTTTAAATTAGGTTTGATACAGCGAATAAAGCTAGACCCCTATTACCAAAACAAGAAGTTAGCAGAATTTACACATTTTTAAACCTCCTGAAAAAACAGTTAGTCATTTAAGAATTACGCGGGGGGGGGGGGGGGACA
>Ga0065711_1051023_pt1 | contig 10554 bp, 7 predicted proteins | sample Hoacrofraction12_FD_59098 | JGI IMG/M metagenome (GOLD analysis project Ga0065711, IMG submission 59098) | Hoatzin crop microbial communities from Cojedes, Venezuela - Epithelial fraction 12 v2 (version 2) | ecosystem: Host-associated > Birds > Digestive system > Esophagus > Crop | place...
TTGATGAAGAAGTTAAACAAGGCTGGGCCCAGTACTGACCCCTGAGGGACACCACTTGTTACCGGCCTCCAACTAGACTCAGTGCCGCTGATGACAACCCTCTGAGCTCTGCCATTCAGCCAGTTCTCAATCCACCTCACTCACCACTCATCCAACCCACAAGTGTTTCATTTGATCCTTTCTGTAGTAAATATTGAGATTAATGTCCTTGGTTCTGGAAATCTTGCTGTTTTCCCATTCTTGTGTCCAACAAAATTTCCTAGATCAGCCCTTGTGCCCTTGTTTGCTGAATTCAATAGTAAAAAAAAAGTATCTAATGAGAATTTTTCTTACTTTATTTTAATCACTGCTTGTTAGACGTGACCTTATTAAGACACACTGGATTTTTTTATTTATTCCACCCTTGCACCCCCAAGGTAAATGGAGAGGTAAGTAAAGCACATGAGAGAAGCTAGAATACACCACGACGACAGAGAAGGGCAAGAACACCATATTTCTGAGAGAGTTCACTGGGTGTGCAAAAACTATATGACAGGAGGCAAGCCTTACATGTTCAGAATTTAGGGGGATAGCTCAAGGATTTTTTTGTCTTATAAACTATGACTGTGTTCATTTAATTTTCATTCATACCAGAAGTACACAGAATGTGCCATAGTAGATAAGCATATTTGAAGAATGTGAGCTTGAAGATAATTAAAGGTATATCTTGAAGCCAGAAATGTCAGAAATTGAGTTCTTATGGATTTCTCCAAAAGTAGGTTGGAGATGCATAACAAACAAACTTTGCTTGCAGTGAGTAAGTAAATAGTTGTAATTAAAGTTCAAGATACTGAAAGTGTTTTGGTGTATGAAAGGAGGGATCGCAACAATGTAAGAAAAAATATGACTGAGGAGATTTAACAAGAGGCTTCTCAGTCACCAAAGAAACTATTCTATAAAGGCAGGAATAAGTCAGTGAAGAATCATAGACTCATTTAAGGATTGTTTATAAGAAATCAAGTCTGGAACAAAAGGAAAAGGAAAAAAATAGAAACACCTGAAACAAAATTAGAGGAATGCTAATTGGGAAGAGTCAAAGAGGTGTGCAGGCACAGAGAATATATTTTACTTAGCAGATTATCTAGCTTTTTGTTTTATAAATCTCTGAGCTCACAAGTCCAAAGTTGAAACAAAAGCAACAAACTACAACCTGCATGCAAACTGGACAATTTTCTCTGGGTTTTAAATTAGTTGTTCTAACCAATCCAGCAGTATAAGTGGGTTACTCATATAACCTGGCTACACTCTGATTAATAAAACATGTTATGTCTTCCCATATGACTTATTTCTCATATCCTAGACACTAAGAACTAGAATAACTTTAGTGGGTCTAGCTGGGATGGAGTTGTTTTTCTTTACAGAAGCCCATACAGTGCTATGCTTTGCATTTGTGGCTAGAACAGTGGTGGTAACACACCAGTGTTTTGGCTATTGCTGAGCAGTTCCTGCACAGCATCAAGGCTTTCTGTCCAAATCACTCCTTTCCCCAAAGGCCAGTAGGCTGGAGGTGGGCAAGAGTTGGGATGGGACACAGCCAGGACAGCTGACCCCAGCTGACCAAAGGGACATTCCATACCTTACGATGTCATGTTCAGCAATGGAATCTGAAGGAAAGGAAGAGGATGCAGGGACATTTGTAGTAATGGCATTTGTCTTCCCACACAACCATTACATTAAGGCCCTGTTTTCCAAGAAGTGGATGGACGTCCATCTGCCCAAGGGAAGTAGTTTCTGCTTTACTTCTATGTGCGGTTTTTTTTTTCATTATTAAACTGCCTGTGTCTCAACCTACAAGTTTTTGCGCCTTACTTTCTCTGTCGGTCCTGTTGAGGACAGAGAGTGAGAGAGCAATTGGTTGGGGGCCTGGCAGCCAGTCAATGTCAACCCACCACCACAACATTCCCACTTTGATTCATGGAGAGAATAAAATAAGTTTATATAACAAGAAAATAAATACTGATTAGCAACTATGTTAAATAATAAGCAAGAAAAGGATCAAAATTAGTACTTTCAAATGCCTGAGAAAGTCTGTGACACAAATTAAGCCATGTAGTATGAAAGTATATACACAGCTAGCTAGTGCAGATGAAGAAATGTTTGCAAAATCTGAACTGGTAAAAATATATTCTAAAAAACAGATCATATTACAGTAATGAACCACCAATAATTACTCTTGATTACTTTAAACTGAAGGGATATCAAAATCAAAGACAGACATAATAAGCAAATCACTAAAAGAAAATGGCTGATTCTGGTAAACATTCTTATATAAAACAAGAATTGTTTGGGGTCGGTAAAAAATGTAATACCTATATTATTAAGTGCTTTCATGGTTAAAATATAAGTAGTATAGTAACTTATCATTATACTCCATTTTTAGAATCCCCTTCCTGCATCAGTTTCACAGTTATTTATTAGAAATAAAAGTGATTTGCTATAGTAAAAAAGAAACTACTCGTTACAGTGAGAGGTTATAATTATCACCACTTTGCGTTAAAGGTGACAATTTAATTCATGATTTGATGTTCAATGAGCTATTTAGTCAAGATGCAGTCATGAAAATAGTATACAACAACAGTAAAATAGTTCATTTGGGTTCCCCCCCCAAAAAAAAAATCGCAATCACCATATTTTCCTCTAAATTTTTAAAAGTACTACAGATGGCAATACCTACTAATATGTACAGTGAAATGAAAATCACTTGTAAAGAGAAAAGGAGTCCCTTCTGATAAAAACTCAAGAGATTCAATGTTTGTGAATTAATGTGGAAGCCAGAAGCTACCATTTTATCCTGCTGGAAAACTCCAGGAACAAAAAGAGTATAGTCATCATTCGTCATTTTAAGTTAAATATATAACCTCAGGGTAACAAGCAGGGATTACTGCTTGCCTGAGGAAAAAAATCTCAACCAAAATGTTAAATGATATCTCACCAGTCACAAGACAGTATTGAAAACATCTCTGCAAGCTGGAGAAGTTGTGGTTCTAGCTGTGGAATTTTAATGGGAGAGAAAAAGCAAATTCTTGTCCTGTTCTGTCAGTGCATCAGGGAGCAGTAGAAATAAAGCCCCAGAAGTAAAAGTTAGTGCATACAAGGAATTTGATTTCCAAAGAAAGATGTGAGAAGTTAAGTCTGAAAAAATCTTAGCACAAAGTGAAAAGAGGGAAACTGTGTTGTCAAAGAAATCAGAGTTACTAAGTGCAACAGATTTTTGCTTTATGTTTGTACAGTCTCTGCTGAAAACCACTAAAAAAAAATGCCTTCAGCTTTATTCAAGTGTTTACATTCAGGCTACTCAGAATTTACAGAAAACTTAAATCTTTCTTTGTTGCCATAAAGGCAATATGTAAATATACCAGCTTAAATTTGTCTTACTTTCTAACATGCGGTAATTTGCATGAAAGAACTCAGAAAGCAGTTTCTCAGAAGTGTTCTCAAGAAGACAGCAGCAAATTTGCACAGTGGAATGGAAGCATTACAAGTGAATAAAAAGATTGTGATTTGTCAGCCCTGCCACCTGCATCCACAAGGTCGAGTGTGTATGTCTACACGTATGAGGTTTTTATGTATATATGTATGGATATATAACTGTCTCTGAAAGATTTTCTGTCATGATCAATCACGTTCATATTCTGGGTGCATAAATATGAAGTTGGGGTGGTGGTTTTTTTTTTTGGCTTTGGCTTTGACTTTCCATGGAAGTTCTTCCCTTTCTGTTTTAGACTTACTTAGGTAAGTTGTTACAGGGAATCACCAGCTCAAAACTGCAGCAATGCACCCAACTAGATACCAGAGCTGTTGTGTCTGGAAGCTTCAGTACATTCCTGATTTAATGCACTGACTCTAGCAAACCATTAAACACAAGTGAGTCAGCATCACTGCCATTCTCAATGTCTCCAAAAAATCTACTTCATGTTAACAAAATCTTCCATGATTTTTAAAAATAATACCTAACTGTAGATGCAACAGGTTTTAGGTACACTACTATTCTACTAAAAGAACACTGCTCTTATTACATCTAGAAGTGCAAACAAAAATATAACTTATTATATTCTTTATATTATACTATACCCTTTGTAACATATTTCTGTACCTGGAAAGATGTACTGTGGATAAAGACAGGTAGTTTTCAGCAGAACTCCAAGGGTTAATTTGCTATGAGATTTATTAACACAGGCAATAAAACATTTTTAAAAATAAATTTTTTTCCTTGCTGAAGTAACTTTTTCAAATTAAGGTGTTTCTTCAAGGTCACAGAAGTAAAAGCTTGCTTTTTTTGAGCCTTCATATATCTAAAGAGAAAAATCTAAGAAATGCCCTAAAGGAAATAATTACTTTGATAAACAAACTTTATTGACTATAGTTGGAGGAGTATTTCTTCAGGGTACATTAAATTTGAGGTATTTTTCAATTGAATTAATTAAAGCCCTGTTCAAACCACTTTTCTTTATTTTCTAACCAAGGCATTTGCTGTCCAGCACAAAATCAAATTGAGTGTAAAAGAGAATCCATTTATCTGACAGTGAAATAATGAAAACTCATAATTAATTGAGAAACTTAAGTTTTCTTTGTCTTAAGTAAAGGATACCATGGGCATGATGTACTAAATAGGGTAGGTAGCACATTTCTGGAAACCTTGGCTCAGAGTTGAGCTAAATCATAATGAAAAAGGGGGTTTTAATATCCGTGGACGCTGTTCAGAAATATTTGTGTCCTTTTCTTGCATCCAGGGACAGAGCTATCACTGGTTTTGGGCACTGTTTGAAGAGTCAGATCTCTGCGTCCACATTACGTGTAGCTTACCTACAAGCAGTTGAAGGCCTCCACCATGGTAGACAAGAAAATTCACATAATTCTATGAAGAACCTGTCTCTGAATAACAGAGCTTTTCCAGCCTATGCAGTTTAGGACTTCATAGTCAGTGCAGTTCACTGTATAAGTGTGTATATACGTATATAGGTGTCCATATGTATGTATATGTGTGTATATATACGACATAGAACTTTAATTTAAATTAATATGTCATTTTAATTCATATATACCGATCTTAACAAAATATTAAGCATTATTTAAATATATTTATTTTCACCTGTTTTCAATTTAAATATAGAGAAACTGAGGATTAGATATAGTGATTAATATAACAATTAATAGATTAATTAGCAAATGTAAAAACAGACATTCCAAAATAGAGAAACTATTGACCTCTCTAAACATGTTGAAAGAATAAAATATCCAATGTAATTAGTGCATGCTAACATTGTCTATAAATACAGTCAAGACATGAACAACTGCTGACAATTTCTTTCCTGAAACTAGGGTATTAACAACTGTGGACCAAATATGGCCACATCGTAGTAGTCTTACTGTGATTTTGTTTGTGCTGGCATGAAACTCATATACTGGTCCCATACAATTTGATAATTTTTTTTTTTTTTTTGTGCACCAGAAGTCAGGAAGGATTGGCTAAAAGTCTTTTGATTTGTGCCTAAAAGGGTATACACAAGGACTTGCAATTAAATTGTAAAGACAAGTAAATACTAAAAGTCATAGCAGTAAGAAAGAGAAGAAAAAATAGTTTTCAAGGAAGCAAAAAAGTTCTGGGTAGAAATATTCAATGCAAACTCTTCCAATATGTGATTAAACAATAAAATCAACTTTGCTAAAGTAAAAAGTAGAATTGAAATAAATCTGAATCACTTTAGTTGCATCATGCAACAAATGTTCTAATCTCAAGCTCTAAAATTTTTGTTAGTTATATACAGAAATTATTTCTCCTACTAGCATGAAAACATTTGACATCTAGTTTTGTAAAATGTTTCTAGTCTCTGAATTGGAGGATTTTGATGAGGGTTAGAAGCAAGATGATGAGGAAAGAATATTGATGTGGCCACTCACGATAAAAACATATTACTTTTCTTGCTACTGTATCTTGTTTGCATATTACAGGTCAAAAAGCTGAGCCAGATGTGGGATGATGAATGAATTTTCCCCAGGTTAAGTTGTGAAGGCCCACATATTTTCCTCTGGAGCACAACACTGACCTTTCTTGTAAGACAGTTCATATTTCCCCAAGGGTCTTCTAGCAGGGAGATGAAGGGCTTTCCCACAATACGTAAATAATTAATAGGTATTAAAGTTTGGACCTGAAATTTAGAATCAAGAAAGAATCCCCTTGTCGTAGTAGCATATTTTGTAATTTTTTTGTCTTGGAGAATTCTGCCAAAACCTAGATAATTTAAATGTCTTTGAAAAATCCCTGCTCATCAGATGTGCTGGAAATTGACATTTTACATTTCAGCAACTGCAACCTCTTCAGAGTTACATATTTCACTCATGGTAAATTCCAGAATGGGATCTATTCAGTTCAGGACTTCTGGGGCTGTTTGAAGCATTTGGATTATAAACAAGGAGCTTATACTGTGGAAGCAGATAGCTGCTAAGGAATGAATCTGTTTCATTATCATAGGATAAGGAGACTGGGCAAGATATGGCAGACAAATTAGATAAGCACCCTCAGGAAGGATATGGGAACCATGGGGGAATATTAGCAAGCTCTACTAGGCAAAAGGAGTAAGAGGGATGGGTAAATACAGTGTGGACTTTGGGAAAAGAAACAAGGACTTGAAAGATATGAGAAAATCCTGGTTGGCAGAGAACACAGATGGGAAAGGGGAATGTCATTCCAGCATGGTAAAATGGTGTTTTCCAATAATCCTAGGATAAACAGCCTGAAGTTGGAAGTGTTCAAAGTCAGGTTGGATGGGCCTTTGAGCAACGTGTTCCAGTGGAAGTTGTCCTTGCCCATGGCAGGGGAGTTGAATGACCAGATGATCTTTAAGGTCCTTTCCAACCCAAATCATTCTGTAGTTCTATTCTACAAAGTGAGGGGTCTAGAACTGCTAAGGTGAGAAGATGGACAGGGTGAGAAAAATTAAGAGGAAACAGAAAACACATCTAGACAGCATCAGCCTGGAGAAGACTGGTGGGGAAAAAAAATTGAGTGAAGAGAAGCTGGTTTCTGCTTTTTTAAAAGTAAAATCTGTAGTTCCTGTGTCTGGCCCTTGTGTATAATAGGAAACTCACTAACATGTGTGCCTCTGGAACGTGTGTTGGATGTCATTAGTTCTTATCACGACTTTCATTGGGTATGGTATGAAGTCATGCGATACCATTTAATCCATTAGCTTCAGGGATCTAGAAGATCTAGAGACTGTGGTGATAGCTGTAAGAACTTAAGTGGTAGAATTTCAGTCTTTTCTTTTTTAAAGTTTTTCCCTAGCTAAGGGAGTTACAGCCACAGAAGCATGTACAGATGTATTTGCAATTATTGTATTCAAAATATTTGTAAAGTAGAACATTTTTAATATTTAAACGTCAAGCACTTGAAAATCGGAAAATATCTGACTGTGAGTTGCCTGTGCTTCGTATGACCTGACCTGCCTTCCACCTTTTTGGCAATGTGGTTTCCAATTAATCACAGTGACAGCCCAGGCAGGCTCTTGTGCTTTCACAGAAAGCTTGGGAGATATAAAAAATGAAAGCAACTATAACCTCAGATCCATTGCACGTACACTGTATATCAAAAGCATTGAAGTTAGTGCTATATAGAACAATACAGAATACCACAGGTGGATCAAGGGAGAAGAATTACAGGTTTAGAAAATGCAGTTGTTTTAATTAACGACACATAACAGTTAGTAACCTCTCTCCTCTGCAATGCTGCTACCAGCTTTGCATACCCGACTACAGTTTAAGAGCAGTTACCACAGCTTGGACGGCAAGGAAAGTGGCTATGGTGGTAATGACAGAGATCGCATTTAGTCCTTAGCAATAACTGAGGGCTATGTTCAGTAATGAATTTACTGTATTTCCATACCCATAGCTTTTGTTTCATTAAGGCTGTCAGAGTATAAACCTTTTGTGACCTGATGAGAGAAAAATGTTGGCTCTCATTTCAAGAAAATGTTTAATCATGCACTAATTTTGAGTATGTGGTGAAGTTCTCTGAATTTAAATTACTGCCCTGTGGCACTGAGTCTTAATAAGAGGACAAATGAGGGTGGAAGTACTTTTCCACACATTTCAAGGGCAATCAGACAACACAAATAGATCATATATAGGCAGGTTTCAAAGCAATCAATCATTCAAAGCAATAACATTTGCCAACATTTTAAAAAAAAAGGTCTGTTTCCTTACTTCTAGCGGAATTAACCTCTTTACATTTTAGATGTATAAAATCTAGGCATTTAGTGCATGCAACTCAGAAATACCTTTCTAGTCAGCAGAGAAAGACACCTCCAGGGAGAAACTGATCTGAAAAAAACATATAAATGACATCTTTGTCTCTCTGATGACTAAAAAGGAGCCCAGATTTTTGACCTTGATAAGACACCTAGACTTCAGACTGCTAAAATGAGGTGACATGAACTCCATCTTTGATGTCCAAAAAGAAACAGTTACCAAGGGTGGTCCTATACTCTACATGTAGGCTCTGTAAACTGACATCAAATCTGTAAACCTAGACGTCTAAATTTGATACATTGATGCTCAAAATGTTTGGCATAAATTCAGCTCAGCTCAAGAGGTACGCAGGATCACACAACCCTGAACTTTTACCTAGTAAACATTATCTGCATGGTAAGACTTGCTGTCTGACTGATAGTGAAATACAGATAAAATAATCCTGATTGCTGTAAGAGTTGCTGACTTTGGTCAACACATGCAGTGATGTGTGGCTTGTAATTCCTTCTGGCCACAGCTCAGTGATTTGTGGCACTGCAGAGAGGACTGTGCCAAAAATCTGACCACTTTTCTTTCAGGTTGTTGAATCAGAGTGAAATATACACAAGTTATGTAACTGTCTGAAAAAACTGTTTTAGCTCCTTGCAGCTTCCCTACATGTCACCTTTTTTTTCTTAATTTCTTTAATATCCTACACTACCTCATTATTGCATCAGTTTGGCTCACTGCCACCTCTAAGCAGAGTGTTACACCTTTACAAGAACCTGATAGTTAGTGCTTTGGTTACATGAAGCCAGTATCAGAAAATAGCGCTGAATAAACCATGAAAATGGCTCCCTAACCAGTTCCCAAAGTGAGCAGAGGGAGAAAGTGGGTATTTGCAGGTGAAAATTGGTAGTATGGAAATGCATGGGCAGTATAACTTTTTTTTGTTAAGTAGCTATAGGGGAGGGGGGGGGAAGATATCTATATGTCTACAGTGTAAATAAAAGAGTCACTGAAGACACAGATGGTCTGCAAGATCCAGATGTTCAAATCAGCCCTTTGTGCCTGTTCTTCTTCTTCTTGTAATAACATCAATTCATCAGTCATAATTAAATTTCACCATCTTTTATGTGAGTAGCATCATGAAACACACAAAGAGGGAAAACAATTTAAGCCAACAGATATGTGTTTAATATAGCTTTTAGATTTATTGCACTTATTTTATCACTTTGCCAATAAATGGCTACTAGAAAAAGAACAGAGTAAAAACCCGTATTCATAGAAAAGCAAACAAAAACAGCAAATGTATATCTGTGTGGATATAAATATATAATCATATTTGTAACCCTTAGTTTATTAGAGACAGGATTGAATAAACATTGTGCATAAAGTGCTTTGCAATTTTGGATTAGTTTTTACAAGTCAGGACTCTGGCATATTAAACACTTTATAGAGATATGTGAGGGCATAGCAGCTTTTATTGCAAATGGTTAATGATCCTGGTTTAATGTGAGAGAGAGCAGACAACATACAAAGTAGGGAAGAAAGTAGAATGTGATAATTGTTGCGGTAATAGTCACAGAGAGACAGAGAGAGTGGTTACCATCTACTACTACCTAGAAAGCCTGTTCAGAAGACCTAATTCTTTCATTAGTGCCAGTCATGAGAGATGGAAAATATTAGCTTAGTGTGGTATCTTTACACTAGCAAATATCAAAATCTTAAGAATATGCATATATACCTGCTTGCATTTCTGAATCCTTACTTCTTGGATATTTGAAAGAAAAGTGGTAAGTCCAAAGCCATTTCCCCTGAAAAACCCCTATTAGGTGAAGTTTCCTAATTAATTTCTCCTACTTTTTTTTTTTTTTAAAGTCACTTGTGTTTACCTCTCTGTAAAGCAATCATCTGAATTTCTTTTGATACGCAACTCTACAAATTTATTCAAGAATCCAAAAGATATCTATGAATGGTCTTCTGAAGAAAAAAATCTTCATTTCTGAAAACTTCTGTGAATCATAGAATCACAGAATCATAGACTGGTAAGGGTTGGAAGGGACCTTAAAGATCATCTGGTCCTAACCCACCTGCCATGAGCAGGGACATCTTCCACTAGACAGGGTTGCTCAGAGCTCCATCCAATTTGATCTTGAACTCTTCCAGGGAGGGGACATCCACAGCTTCTCTGGGCAACCTGTTCCAGTGTTTCACCACCCTCATGGTGAAGAATTTCTTCCTAATATCTAATCTAAATCTGCCCTCTTTTAGTTTACAGCCATTCCCCCT
>Ga0065711_1051025_pt1 | contig 10553 bp, 15 predicted proteins | sample Hoacrofraction12_FD_59098 | JGI IMG/M metagenome (GOLD analysis project Ga0065711, IMG submission 59098) | Hoatzin crop microbial communities from Cojedes, Venezuela - Epithelial fraction 12 v2 (version 2) | ecosystem: Host-associated > Birds > Digestive system > Esophagus > Crop | place...
CCCCCCCCTCCCACCTCCCCGAACTTGGGGGCAGTGTGCTGGTAAGCCTTGGCCACTGGGTGCTAGTTAGTCCAGCAAGCTGTGCCGTGCTGCCAAAATAACTCCGTCTTCAGTCGGGTGCTTGAAGTACACAACCCCCCCAGGCTCCCTCTCTCCCTCTAAAACGCCTTGTGGCACTTGTTGACTCTAGAGTCTGCTCCTGGCTCCCCACGTCCTGCCAGCCCGGTCCCCACCAAAACGGAGGAGGTCAGTAACCTGAAGACGATGCCCAAGGGCTTGTCTGCAAGTCTGCCAGACCTGGATTCAGAGACGTGGATTGAAGTGAAGAAGAGACCTCGGCCCTCCCCAGCCAGGCCCAAGGTAGGCGGTGATGTAGGAGCTATTGGGGTGGGGGCCCGCCAGTTGTCTGAGTGAATTGAATCGTAAGTAGACAGGTTTCAGATCAGATAGGTTCTGTTGGTCATGGGAGTGATGACCTAGTCTCTCCTGGCCCCATCTGACCTGCTTTGGAGCTGCTTCTCAGTGGTATAAATAAGGTGTTCTTCCCAGGTGGGCAGCTTCTGGCTATTGTAAGGAAAGAAGGGGCAATAGCTGGGTCTTCAAGCAGTAGGCTTGTATCACTATGCAGCCTTTACCCCGTGTCACCATTGTCCTCCTACCTGTAGAAACCAGAGGAGTCGAAGACACCGCAGCAGCAAAAGCAGAAGGACCAAGATGAACCTGAGGAGCTAGACTTCCTCTTTGACGAGGAGATGGAGCAGATGGATGGCCGCAAGAACACCTTCACCGACTGGTCAGATGAAGATTCAGATTATGAGATCGACGATCGGGATGTGAACAAGATCCTCATAGTGACGCAGACGCCTCCTTACCTGCGCCGCCATCCTGGTGGGGACCGGACTGGCAACCACACATCCAGGGCCAAAATGAGCTCAGAGCTGGCCAAGGTGATCAATGATGGGCTCTACTACTATGAGCAGGACCTGTGGACAGAGCAGTTCGAGCCAGAGTATTCACAGATCAAGGTGAGAGCAGCTGATCCAAGGAAGGGGGTGCGTGTGGGTGGGGGGGCCTCCTCATGAGGAGCTTCGTGCGCAGCAGACTGGCCACCTTGGTGGTGTGGGGTGAAAAGGCTGGTACAGCAGGTTACAGCCCACTCATGAGGTAGAGCTAAACTGGGATTAGTCCTCCTGGGGTTCCTGGCTCCCAGGGTCATGCTCTGCTGTGTCAAGGATAAACACAGCTCTGTAATGTGACGTAAGGCTGCAGCCAGGTAAACAAAGGGCTGGTAATGCGGTGACCTGGAACATGGCGTCCATTGCCTATGGAGGGAACCGGGTGTCTCTGCATTGTCCATAGTGCCCAGCACTCCATGGTGTGGTTCCTTGGAGACCGCACTTATTGATTCATGACAGCTGGGCTGCACTTGGCCTGTGCTCTTCTACACTTTGCTACCAGTTTACATTGACTTCGGCTTTTTCTAGACAGCCCATCTGCTGCTTTGAAACATTTGAGTCCCACCTTGGTGGCTCTCATGGTCAGGGACTTGCCTAGGCTCATTCAGCAACAAAAGTTATTTTAGCTGCAAGGTGGGTTGGCCCATTGGAGCTATCAGCTGGGCTCAGTGCTCCCACATCCGCTACCCAGCACATTGCTGAAGCAGTGCGGCTCTGAGGTGGCAGAAGCCGAGGGTGTGGGGAGAGCAGGTGGCAGAGGGAGAGTGTGTGCTGGGGGTATGAGTCCTTCAGGTGCCTGGGAGCGTTGTGCCCCGCTGCTGGTGCGGTGGGGAGGATGCAGGGAGGAGGCTTTGGGGACGGTGGCAGGGGCGGTGGGGTCCTGGCCAAGCTTTCCTGCACCTTGCTGCACAGGTGCTGGTGCAGGCGGGTTAAAGCCTGAAAGAAGCAAGTAGCGGTTGGTGGAACTGCCTTGTAGGACCCCTGAAAGCTTGGGAGCAGCAAGTGGCTCAGATCTGGCCCATGCAGGGCCCTGTTTTCTGTCTGCTCCATCTCCACTTCCTACCTCTGCACAGCATGTCACCCCTCTGTGCACCCGGGCCCCGTGGCTGCACTTGGTGCCCAGAGTTGTGGTTGTTGCACAAGCACAGCAGTGGTCATGATGGGTTGGTGGAACAAGGATAGAAGAGGGCAATTGGTTGCTTCATTATCTTCCTCTTCCAATACAGCAAGAAGTGGAGAACTTCAAGAAGGTGAATATGATCAGCAGGGAGCAGTTTGACACCTTGACCCCAGAGCCCCCTGTGGATCCAAACCAGGAAGTCCCTCCTGGTCCCCCCAGGTTCCAGCAAGGTAAGAGACAGGGGGCATGAATGGGTGGGACTGAATTTGTCCCGATTCCTTCTGGTAAGAGGTCCTCAGAGGTTGGGCAGCAGCTGGGGAGAAGGAACTGGCGCCACAGACACATGGGATTATCTCTCCCAGAGCAATGCTCTTTTCCTACTTGAATGTTTTGGGGCTCCAGAAGAGAAGGCCCAGAAGCAGGGATGTCCCAGTTGAGTGAGGAAGCTTTGGCAGACTTCGGTGTAGCTCCCTGGATGTGACTTTGCCCCTTGAACCTTCTCTGAGTACCTGGAAGGCAGCTGCCTGCTGGGCCTTGCTTGCCTGCGCGTGGCATCTGGTGCCTGTCTTTCTCTTGGGGATGGGGCATTTGTTGCTGCTGTTAGCTGCTGGGAAGCAGATACCTTGTGGGATCCCTGGAAGCCCAGTTCTTGGACCTGCTGCTGGGCTTTGGGCTGTCTGGCCAGTCTGGTGACGTGCTGGATTTGAAACTGCTTGTCTTGGAGGGCTGGGATGCGTCCTTGCGTTCCTGCCCTGGCTGCTTCCCATCTGCCGGATGGGTGTTCCTTGGCTGTAAGGGTGCTCCCGTGTTTAGAGCTCAGCTTGACCCAGGGTGGGGGGGTTTCTCTCTGCAGTACCTACAGACGCTTTGGCCAACAAGTTGTTTGGAGTCCCTGAGCCTTCAACCATCGCCCGGTCTTTGCCTACAACTGTACCAGAATCACCCAACTACCGTAACGCCAGGACCCCCCGGACCCCTCGCACGCCTCAGCTGAAGGACCCGACGCAGACGCCCCGCTTCTACCCGGTGGTGAAAGAGGGCAGGACGATAGATGCCAAGGTGGGACCAGGGTTGGGGTGCGGGATGGGAGCTGGGGGTTCCCAGCTGAGGCCTGGGGAGGAAGGGGACGTGTCCCTGATGTCTTGCACCATGTCTTGCAGACTCCGCGGAAGAGGAAGACGAGGCACAGTTCGAACCCCCCGATGGAGTGCCACGTGGGCTGGGTGATGGACTCTCGGGAACACAGGCCTCGAACTGCCTCCATCAGGTACCGGAGACAGGCGTGTGTGATCACAGAGGAGGCAAAAACGGAAAAGGGAGTGAGTGTGGGAAGGAAGGGGAAAGGCAGCGTCTGGTCTTGCAGGGGAGGTCTCCTGTTAGGTGGCTGTAGGGAGGGCTGGGACCCAACTTGTCACTCCTGGAAGGAGCTGAGGAAAGTCTGAAGTCTTGGAATAACGAGATGATATCTGATTGGGAACACTGGTTCCCTTCCTAGTAGGATACCCCATGGCTCAGGTTCCAAACCCAGAGCAGACAGTCACAGGGAGTTGGTGGGACCAACAGACAAGTGCCATGGGGTGGCGTGTGACCCCGCTCTACTGCCAGCTGGGTGATGCCAAGGAATGGGGTTGATGGGAGTCTCTTGTGCTCAGCTCCAGCCCTTCAGAGGGGACTCCGGCTGTCGGAAGCTACGGCTGCACCCCACAGTCCCTGCCCAAGTTTCAGCATCCTTCGCACGAGCTGCTCAAGGAGAACGGCTTCACACAACATGTCTACCACAAGTACCGTCGGCGCTGCCTTAACGGTAGGGACACGCACACCGCGGGGCGTGGGGCCGGGTGTCTGCTCTGCTGCGTCGGGGGGCAGGGCACGGCGGCAGGGCGTGCGTGTGGAGATAAGCAGGGTCCTACAGGACAACCTTGCTGGTGGCTGATGTTTCCCCACAGTCTGTGGCAAGCATGAGCTGTGGCTCAGGGTGCCCAGCACTGAGGATGGGTCAAGTCCCAAGGTCCTCCTGTGTATCTGCTGTGTAATCACCCCCTCTTCCCAAAACAGAGCGGAAACGACTGGGCATCGGTCAGTCCCAGGAGATGAACACGCTTTTCCGGTTCTGGTCCTTCTTCCTCCGAGATCACTTCAACAAGAAAATGTATGAGGAGTTCAAGCAACTGGCTGTGGAGGACGGGAAGGAGGGATACAGGTAGGAGAGGAGGGGCAGAGCGACCTTTGCTGGGAAGGGAGTGAGAGAAGGGCTCAGCCTTTTGCAGGGCTCACGGCAAAACAAAGGCAGCGCCTCTGCCTTGCTCGAAGGTGGGACTGGGGTTGTCCTCAGACAGATCCTGCTGCTGGTGCGCAGCCGGGCTCTTGACTCAAGAGCCTCTCTGCACCGGTGTCTGAGCACCACGTGCTGCTCTGTTCCAGGTACGGTCTGGAGTGCCTTTTCAGATACTACAGCTATGGGCTGGAGAAGAAATTCCGGCCAGACATATTTAAGGACTTTCAAGAAGAGACCATCAAGGATTATGAAGCTGGTAGGTGTCTCCTTTGATCCCCCCCTGTGGGGCTGGCAGCTGGGCATGGCTGCCCCTGGGCCTCTTCTCCTGACTTTGGGGAAGTCACGTCATGCTGTACCTCAGCGTGTGCGACGGGGATGTCCTGTTACTGCCTTCAAAGGAGAGGGCTGAGAGGATGCTCACCGGCCTGAAGACTGCTGGGGGGATAAAGGGGGCGATGGGAGGCTGTAGCTCTCCCCGAAACATTTATGTAGAGGCACCAGTTCCTCCAGGATTTCTTAAGGCCCTGCAGTGGCTGAGCCTTGTCACCACAGAGTCAGCCGTGCCTGGGGACATCCCCGGTCAAGAGGGCTGCTCAGGACTGATACAGGTTGCTTGCGTCCAGGTTTTCTGTCTTGCCTCAGTTGTGCCCAGCAATGGGACAGGAGGGTCCGTGGAGCAAGCGGTGGGGAAGCCTGGAGGAAAGAGTTCTGATGTCTGGTTTCATTTTTGTTGTGTTGACATCTGGTTTGGTTTTCTCCCACTCCAGGACAGCTCTATGGGCTGGAAAAGTTCTGGGCCTTCTTAAAATATTCCAAAGCCAAAAATCTGGACATTAACAGCAAACTGCAAGAATACCTCAGCAAGTTCAAGCGCCTCGAGGACTTCCGAGTGGATGTGAGTAGACACAGTGCCTGTGCCACACAATGCCCCTGCAAACGCCCCTTGGCCCCCTCCACAGACAGAAGGTTTGGGGGGCTGGTCCCCAAGCAGTGCCAGGCAGGGGAAGTCAGTGATGCCTAGTTTTATGCCCTGCCATTGCAGCTGGGTCAGGAGCAAGCTGCGGGGTTTGAATACTGCAAATCCGCCTCAGAGCAGCTCTCTGGGGGGCTGCCTGAGCCCATCTTCCCTGATGAGCTGAGGAGGGAGGAGGAAAGTGAGCTTTGGTGGCTGGAGTGGAGCCAGCATTGCATGGAGCTTTGGCTTCTGGGCTGTGGCCCTGTGTGGCAAGGAGGTGCCTAAGAGCAAGGTGTCAGCCTTGTGCTTGACTAGAAGTCTGTCTGTCTGTCTGTCAGCAAATCGGGCAGCAGTAGAGTTTTGGGGAGGAGGGCAGCGGTGTGCTCGGGGTGAGTATGCATGTTCCTGGCGGGTCAGGGAGAGAAGCTGCAGCTGGAGGGTTGTGGGAAGGTTGTGCTCTGATCCAGGGGGAGGGCATCCCGGGGAGGTGGCTGAGTCACCATCCCTGGAGGTGTTTAAAAAATGTGTAGATGTGGCACTAGGGGTTATGGTTTAGTAGGCATGGTGATGTTGGGCAGATGGTTGGACTGGATGATCTTAGAGGTCTTTTCCAACCTGTGATTCTGTGATCTGTATTTGGAGGAGGCTGTGCTGATACTGGGATGCTTCTCTTCCAGCCACCCATGGGGGAGGAAGGTGGACACAAGAGATACCCTACGACGTCAGGGGGAGATGGCAGGAAGCGCTACCCATCCCAGTCTTCCAGCAAAACGGTCAACCAGTGCCCATCCAGCCAAGCCCACGCCTCACCCAGCCAGCCTGCACAAGAGGATGCCAAAAACCTGAGCCAGCAATCCCCCGCCTCGTCGGCTGCAGAATCGCAGATGGTGGGGAAGTAGCGAGGCTGCAGCGTCTGCTTCCCGCTGGGGGATGGGGTGGGTTGGTGGGGGGCTGGCTTGGAGAAGGGGAGACGTGAGGGGGTAGGACAGGAAGGGAGCTGGAAGGCGGGTGCCCAGGAATAGGCTGCTCGGGAGAAACTTCAACGCACACGATTTTTTTTCTCTTGTGGCTGGAAAGCAAAGACGATCTGCATCTAAACCACCATTTTGCTATTGCGACCCTGACCAGAGCCAGACCCGCTCCCAGCAGGGCCCACGCTGTGCTTTCCCTTGCCTCCCCTCCTGTGCACACACTCACGTCTTAGCATCTCTTCTAAAAAAAAAAAAAAATGTTCTGGCTGGGTTGGAAAGGGGAGATTTTTTTTATTATTATATATATATATCAAGTTTTAAATTATTGCTAGAAGTTCGTCTGGATTTACCAAAACAAGTCTGCTCTGTGCAGCCCCAACGACTCCCCTCTGTCCCCCGCCTCGGATCGCAGGGCAGCCGGCTCGGGAAGCTTGGAGGAGCGAGGTTCCCCGATGGGGGACTGAAGCTGCAGCGTGTGGCGATGCTGCAGAGCCTCTGATCTCCGTGACCTGGCTGATGTCTCCCATTCCACGTACGGCGATGCCTCTCCGACACTGACCGCTGTGACAGGAGCATCGCCCTGTTCGTCCTCCCCGTCCCTTCTCCCCAGCGTATTCACCTCCAACCTTCCCGAGGGTCTGGCTCTCCCTCCGCCCGCCTCTCCCTTCTTCACGGACAATTTGGAAGTCAACCAAAGGACCTTTGCCAAGGACAGGCTTACTCTGACTCCTTCCTGCGAGGATGGCTGGTGGGAGGCCGGCAGGCGCCTGGACTTGAGCCTGCGTGGACGGTGCACCCACTGCGCCAGGAATGCCCATCGCATGCAAAGACAGGACTTTGCCCAAGGAGGTTTTCTCTTCCTTTTTCCTTGGAAAAATGAAGCAGCAAAAACCACAAACCTTCTAAAACAACAGAAACTCTTTAAAAAGACACATCTCCCTTTTGCTTTCTTCGTTGGAAATATTATTGAAGAAAAAAACAAAAAAACAACAAAAAAAAAACACAACAAAAAAAAGACCACACAAAAAAAAGTTGCCTTACGGTGGAGCTGGACCGGGGAGGCTCGCTGGCTTCCTGGGGCCTGGGGCGCGCTGGGCTCTCGGCCCCCCTGCCCAGAGACTCCTCACGGCATTGCTGCTGAGCTGATCTTCCCCGCGGCCTTTCCTCTGCCCCTGCAGCTCGCTCGGGTGCCTCCCCCCACCGCAGAGACCTCCTGCCAGCCCCGATTCTCGCGGGGGAAGATGCCGAGGGCAGTCAGATCCAAGACTTGTGCTCGCGAAGTAGCTGAGGCCGCTACGTTGTGTATAGACCGTGGTAGCATCCTCCCCGTGCTGGGGACCTGGCTCGGCTCCGCTGTGCTCTCCATGGGCAGGCTGGGGCGGGGGGTTCGCTCTGCACCTCCAGCGAGGTCGGGGGGTGAGCAGGGAGATCCGTCACAGCAGCTGGAGGGACTGGTCCTTGCTGTGAGCGATGGGGAGGGCTGGTGTGTCCCTGGTGCCACTTCATGCTGTAGCCTGAGCAGGGAGCGACGCAGCCCCGCGGAGCTCCGTCTGCTGCGGCCGTCGCTGGCCCAGGGCTGCTGGTGGGACTTGCGCTGGGTGCGAGCAGGAGGCCTGCCTGGCACAGGAGGGCTCTCGCCTGGTTTTCTGTGTGTCTTGGTGGGTGGCTGCTGCCGTCTCCTGCTCGGGGCAGCGTCTCTGTGCGTCTCCCAGGGCTGGGATACTACTGCGCTGCTCCTTGCCCAGCTCAGAGGTGGGGGGGGCTGCAGAGCTGCTGTGGCATGGCCCCACTCCTCTGCTTTGGCAGGCAGACCCCCCCCCAGGCTCTGTGCCACCTTCCCTCGCAGCCATGCGCGGGGGCACGCGTCGCAGGGGTGAGACCGGCTCCCGGGGCCCAGGAGTAGCTGTGGGAAGCCACGCTCCCACCGTAAGGGTGGAAGCTCCTCTGCAGCCAGAGCTGCTCGCCGTGCTGCGTGGGGACACCCGCTTTGCGGCCCCAGCACCCCGTGCTTGTGAGGGGCGAAGCGTGGTGGGGAGCGGGCGCTGCGGAGGGGCAGCTGATCGCGTTACCCTCGCTGCAAAATCACGGACCGGTAACGAACGGTGTTTTCCCAGAGCCCCCAGCTGATCCGGTGCTGCGGCTGGGAGGAGGCGGTGTCTCTGCGGGGCTGTCCCCGTGCGGGGCTGGTGGATGGGAGCAGCCAGGAGCTGAGAGGGTGAGCTCGGGCACGCCGTCGAGCGGCAGCGGCTGTGGGTGCTGGCGGGGCCCTGGCTGAAGCGATCGCCTTCCCGGACTGACACTGCGCCGAAGGTGCTGCTCTGGGGACGGGCGGTGCGAGGGGAAGGCGGGCTGGTCCGCGCGGAGCAGCTTTGTGAACTGCTGCTAGAATGGAAAGTACGGCTGGGTTTGAGCGAGGCCGGGTGGCTGCCAGTTCGCCGCGTTCCTGGTGGGGTGATCCTGCCCTGGCCCACCCGCCCCTGCGGCACCGTCCTGCGGCTCGGCACCGCTGGCAGCCCCGGTGGGACCGCGCCGGCCTGTCTGTGCCCGGGGCTTGCTCCGTTACAGCGGCTCTGCTCCGGGGTCGCGGCGCGGTACCCCGGCAAGGTGGGCGACTGACGCGCGTGCGGTGCTGCGGCCGGGACTGTTGGCGCTGGGTTTCCCCTGTCTCGTGAGCCGGAGTCAGCTCTGGGGTTACGGATGCGGCCGGGGTTGCCCTGGATTTGGGAAGGAGGAGGCTGGAGGTGGGGCTCGGTCAAGGACACCGGGGGTGCGGTGCTGGCCGGTTGCAAGGGGAAGCGGAGCGGGTCGGGGCGTGCCGTGGGAGGTCCCCACTGCTGCGTCCCTGTGCTCCTCGTGTCGTGCGTGGTCTCTCTCAAAGCCAAGTGTCTGCGTTGTAGCAACAAAAGAAATAGGAAACGAGGAGGAACGAGCTCCTGCCGTGGGGTTGCTGCTGGTGGAGCAGACTGTGGAATTGCTTGGGTGGTAGAAGAGGTAAGAAGTTTTCCAGAGAATCTCCTAAAATCGGAATTGATTTCAAATTTATTTTTTTAATTTCTAAGGTTGAGACTCTAGCCTTGGCACTGAAAAGTTCCCCGCCCTCTTTGCTGACACAGCGGTGTGTCACCTCAGCGTGGCGGAGGGCCCGCTGTGCCCCGCCGTGCCCCGCCGCTCTCCTGGGGACGGTGGGGTCGGAGGACCCGTCCCCGCGGTGCCGCGTTGCGCTGGCTGTGGGTCGGCAGCGCAGCCCGGGACCGACGGGAAGGCGGACGCGGCACCCGAGGCAGCCGCCGCTCGCTCCCGCCGCTCTTCCTCCTGCGCTCGGCCGGGACGGGAACGCGAGCGGCTCCGGTGCCCTGGTCACCCTGCGACGGTGGCCGCGGATGCGTGGTCGCTGCCGGGCTGGGGAAGGGCTGCCCGCAGCAGGGCTTTCCCGGTTCGCCAGCTCGCGCCGGGCCCCGCTCCGCCGGGACACTCGGCCTCGTGCCGCCTGCAGAAGCCATCGCCTGGGCTCGCCCCGCCGCCGGGCAGAGGACAGCAGCCCAAGGAGGGGTCGTGCTTCTGAGGACGCTCTTATCTTCCTGCTGAGGAGGGAGTTTGGCCTTGCTTTTAGCTTGGACGCTTCACCACCATCATGTTTTGTGCTTTTTTTTTCATTTTGTTTAATTTTAGTGGTTTGAGCGGCTGGGCGTGCGTATTCCTGTGAGCAGCGATCTGTCCCACAGCTTGCGACGCTGGTGCCCAGGCAGCGGCATGGCCACGGGGAGCCCCGGCTGACGTGGAGGGACCCTCCCCATTGCACCCCTCTCCTCGGGATGCCCGCGGGCCGCTGCAGCCGGGGCCCCTCGCCCACGTCCCGCGTGTCAGCCCCGCGCCGGCGGGCGCAGCAGGCACAGAGCGGTGGTGGGGGTCGGGAGCGGAGCTGGGCGCTGTGCTTCAGAGGAGGCTGGGGGGCTTTGCCATGCGCTTTGGGGGGGGGAAGTAAAATGAAAACCAGTAATAACCCTGCTGCTGCGTTGGCCTGTCCGTCCCTCCTCCTGCTGCCCCTCTCGCGCCCCGGCAGCGGCTTCGCGCCGTGGCCCTTGGGGTCCCGGGGTGTCGGGGACCGCTCACCCTGTGTGGGACCGGCCGGCTGCGCCGTCACAGAGCGACGCGCTGACCTCGGTGCCCGGCCGCGGGGCCGCACGCCTTCCGCAGGGCCGCGCAGAGGGGGCCTTCCAGCTCCTGATGCCTTTCCAGTTATTTTACCAAAAGGAGAAAAAAAAAAAAAAAAAAAAAA
>Ga0065711_1009777_pt1 | contig 10552 bp, 5 predicted proteins | sample Hoacrofraction12_FD_59098 | JGI IMG/M metagenome (GOLD analysis project Ga0065711, IMG submission 59098) | Hoatzin crop microbial communities from Cojedes, Venezuela - Epithelial fraction 12 v2 (version 2) | ecosystem: Host-associated > Birds > Digestive system > Esophagus > Crop | place...
AAAAAAAAAAAAAAAAAAAAAAAAAGAGGCTGCCACTGAAAAGCAAGAAAATCCCAATTACAAAGTCCCCAAGTTCCTAAACACATATCGTGAAAGTATGTGCAGCTCTGCAGCATATGGCAAATCAATTACTAGTTTAAATTTTAAAACAAAAACATGGTAAATGTGTTGCAGAAATAATCAAGAACAACGGTTTGGTTTAGATTACAGCGGCCACTAGAGTTTTGAATACAATTAATCATCATTCCAGGCAATGGGAAGCCATATTGACACTTATTCCTAATTTGAATATTTAATTAGGGTGAAGTTCTTCATCAAATTATCACAGAAGTGGGAGGAAAGCCTAAAAGATTTAAACAATTACTACTTTAACCCTTCACCAACTGCTCACCTGTGAGCAGAAGAATCTTTCCCCAGTTCTGCCGAGCGAGCAGGTGCTCAGGCAGGACAGACAGACAGACAGTCCCTCAACCACACGACAAACGTCCTGGCAAGGCAGGCGGCCGCCCGGCACCCCGCAGGGCTCCTTCCGCGACGCCGGGCTGGCGCAGGCTGCTGACTACCCACGCTCCTCGACCTTTATCAGAGCTAAGCTTTCAGGCCAGATCTCCATTTCAGCATCAAGTATGGTTCCTGCTAGGGCTTTTGTGTTTTGGTTTGGTTTTTTGTTGGGTTTCCTTGTTCGTGTTTTTTGTTTTGTTTTATTGTTTTTTTTTTAAACTGAAGAGCCTGCCCAGAACCACCAGCCAGGTTCACGTGCCGAGGGACAAAGCCCTTTTCCGAGAACACCCGAAACGCAGCCGCCCGGTCCTGCCTGTCCTGCACGGGAGGTTTCCCAGCCCTGCACCAGAGCTCACGGGATGGGGCTGGACCCCGATGCAGCTCCGGACCCACTGCACCCCCCGCCCCACCGGGGACATCCTCCCTCTGCACCGCTCTGCCCCAGATCGCTCAAACATCCCTTTACGTGCTGTATTAATCCACATAAGAAAATCTCTTTTAATGAGGAGTGATATAGTTATGAACTCTCTGGAGCCATAATTAGAGCAAACTAATTGAAGTTGTGTTTTGACACACTTTCCAAATTCACGGGTACTGCATGACATATTCACAACACTACTGCTGCACAGCCATGGCGACAGCAAAATCATTAGGCTAATAACGCTTATTTGCATTCTTATCATGCCAGCAGCATGCCGTTAAATACTGCTTCAACCAGTGCTCATTTACTCTGAAAGTTTCCACTGAAAGATATTAACAGTAATTATTAGTACTTTAGTGGAATCTCTAACGTTAAGGAATGGCAACTCACATTAACTATCCCCATGCCAATTATTTTCCTTTCCAGCTGTCACAAAGCAGCTCTCCTCCTCCCCGCGGAATGCCAGCAACCCGGCGGCCTTGGTGCCGCGGGGACGGAGCGGAGGACAGACNGACGCCTGCCCCAGCCAGGCCAGCCGTCAGGGCTCCAGCCCGCTCCCTCCAGTGCTGGTCAAAACCACACTGCTCCGCACAGGTTAAATACAAAAAATATTTTTCCCCAGCATACNATAATTNGCAGGCAATTTAGGACGGAACAACTGCAACAGCACAGTTCAGGACAGGGTAGATTTAATCACTCTCTTAACTCCAGTTTTTCTTTTAGTCATTAAATCTACGGAACAAGCCTACGTGTGACAGCAACAGAAGCAGCATGTGATGAGAGAGATCCTTCACGTGTTAGCAAAGGCGGTTTGAGGTCTGCGCGCATTATGGCCACTTTTTGAATGTTTTTGGAGAGAAACTTGNATAAAACATGCCCNGGAACGCCCGACAGTTCCAAATCGGTTATTAATAACTGTCTGCAGGAAGGTGATGAACTGCTTTTGAAGTTAGGGGGCAAGTACTCATAAAAAGTAACCGAGGATCGTAAGGGGAAATGCCAGATATCAAAGGATGCTTCATAATTCATATAAAAATATCAACAATGCACAGCAAAAGAACAATGGTGAGTTTTTGCTTTCCAACTGGATTGGATGAGCGTGGTAGAGAAGTCAGGCAAAACTTTTAAGAACTGCCCCATGTTATCAAACAGATTACAAATTATACTGCAGGCTGCAGACTGGAGTTGTCCTGTTCTTTGATGTACCACTGTCATGACCACAATTTGTTTTAAACAAACTTAAGAATAGTGCTGCAAAAACTGCAGTCTCACAGGAATACCTTCAAATACAACGAGTCGTACCTTCCATAATCAATGGATTATGCAAAGATCATGCCTCGTGAAAAACTGAGGACAGAACAATTACATTCCAAGCTGCAGAAAGCTGAAAACACACCTACAAGACTTTAGAATCAGGCTGTAGCTCTCAAGAAACATAATCCAACTTGAAAGCTTTGCCTATGGAGGGAGGAAAAAGTCCACTTCTAGGAAACGAGCTGCTGGAGTTTCACTGACAGACATCAGAGGACCTCTCGGCAATCGCTCGCTCTAGCAGAATGCATTTTCCAAACTGCAGCTTACAGACCTCGCCATAGCAGGTATCTATGGCTCAGCGGTCTCCAGAATCCCATCTACAGCATTTATTCACAGTCCTTAACTTTTACTGTGCTCAGGCACCGCGATGCCAGAACACCTACCTCATACTCCAAAGAACTGCAATGAAAAACAAAACTGTGAGGCAACAATCACCTCGGGTAACGGACTTCATTCCAGACAATCTATTCTAATCGTGTAAACCAAATATTTAAATACTTTCTAAAACCTTTCTGACCCTTTGCCTAAAACAAGCAACATATGGGCTTTGCAAGCATTTCATCTCATTCCAAGCTACTAAAATATCCTGTTTCCCAAAAATCAATGAGAGCTGGTGGTGCCAGATTCAGATTTTATAAAAGCCCAAATGCACGAGAGAATGAAAAAGGGAGTGAGCGATTCTTTCCACTTTCAGATTTACCCTTTTAATTTTCCCAGCTGTAGAAGGGGAAAAGGCCTGTCTGCAGCACACGTACTCTGCGCACTGCATACAGCGAGCCGCTGCGCGTCCCCCTCCCGAAACGACCCTGCCTCGAGGACCGGGGAAATGATGTTGTGCTGTTCTGTCGAAACTAAAACAACCAGCAGCTGAACAGAACGAACCCCGATGGTGCTAACAAGGGAGCATGATCTGCTGCAGGCCAGCAACCCAAAATGTAAGGCTTAATGCAGACTGAAGCTCCTGCAGATTCCTCTGTACAGGGATTAATCTAGATCAGAGGACTTCAGTAACCAGGATAGCACAGCTGCCAAACAGCAGAAGAAACCCAACAAGTTTAATTTACGCTGCTTGAAAGTCTGAGCTGTAGCCCATTAAACTGTTATAGGCAGAGGACTGCATCAAAGAACGAAGACCTCATACTGCAAGCATGGAGTGCTTATGAAGTGGTTGTCTGAGAGGAGCGGCGCAGCGTCTCGGGAGGCTGCAACGGGAAGAGCGCAGCTTTCCACATCCTTCACCAGCTACTCTCCAGAGTCAGGGGTTTTCAGATAATGAAGCAGTAGGGAAAAATTGCCAACCAGCAGAAATACTCCAAAAAGATAAATTACACACGGTGTAAGCTTCCTTAGTTAGGATTTAAAATTCTGTCAAATTAATCAGCGCAACAAAGCCCAGGCTCACGCGTCGGACGAGAAGCGTCTCTCCGGGGCGAGCCCCTTGCGGGGCCGGGCGCGGGGGGCTGCTGGCCAGGAGCTCCCCGCAGCACTCGAAACCTCCCCGATATCGGATCGGGACAGGCTGCTGCAGGCACGGCCCAGCCGCGGGGACCCGCGACACCTCCCCTGCAAACCTCCTAAACAAATACCCCGCATAAAGACTCACTGGGGAAGAGCACGTTGTCAGCACTTTGCCAGTAATAAATAATGACAGTCCAAACACTTTACTAAAAGCAATAAACTCAAGAAGTGTTTTGGAAAATGGTGAAAGTGATTGATTTAAAGAAGGAAATATCTGAACACAACCACATGCACTTCAGGGTGAAAGCATGGATTACAAATCAACAGTGGCAGAGATCATATTAAACAGCAGACAACACACAAGTTTTAGGGAAAAAACACTCAATTCCCCTGCAGGGCTTATTTAACAACTGAGTATATAGCTCCCTTGAATGAATACCTTCAGTTTGTACTTAATGACCCTCCACTATACCCTAAAGAAAATACGCCTCCAGGAATATTACTATACCAGGAACAAGGCTCTATAAAGAAAAATGACTCTAAGGATATCGAACCCTCTTCACTCAGAGCACTCCCCAAATTTTTCAATGCATCCTCAAAACCAGCTAAATCAAACTTCTAACTACAGTTAACATCTCTCTCTCTGCTGCAAGGGATTCTTGTGCCTGGAAACCACTCGTATTGTTTAAACATTTTTTCCTAATCATCATTTTCTAGCACTAAAACACACTGCACGGTGACCAATTTTTGCACGTCTTCATCCAGCTGAGTTGGATGCAAGCCATACGTATGGTCAGTGCAGTTTCATAACAAATTCCTTATGGGAAACAGACTCTGGGTAAATGCATGCCAGCACCCCTGACACTCTCAAACCAACCATCATGTTCAGATTTGCACAGTGTACACGCATCACGGACATTTCATCCTTCAACTCTGCTTCTTACCAGACCCACTGGAAAGGGTCTATGGAAACACTTCCTCCAAGCTTCAACTTATTGTTTCAATCTCATTGCTTTTTTTATCCATAGCTACTGTGATGGGAACTCAGTCCTTGTACCACCCTTGGCCTCTTGTAGCGTACACATTTTAAAAACTAGGTATGTTGTGCTGTATTTCATGACACAAGAGATTTGGGCATTCAAGCCAAATAATATGTTTTATTAGTTGTAAGTCAGAAGGCAGTTTTACTTTAGAGCTCTTTTGATGAAACAGATTAGAAAACACAACTCCATCAAGAAGAAAGCACTTTGTAGAAAGGATCAGACTGTCGGAGATCCCACTGGCAACGTTTCTCAGAGCAGTTTCCAGCCAAATCAGAAACATCTATACTGAGGTACTCCTTATCTGGTACAATTTGGTTCAGATGAGGGACTAAGGTAGATCCCCACCACTCTGCAAAAGCATCCTGGCTGTCAGGCTACCAGGTGTCTGCCTCTGGTCCACGGCAGCTTTCTGAAGTCTTGGCTTTGTTTCCCAGCAGAGCAGAAAAGCAATGAAACCCTGGAACCTGTTCCTCTACAGACTCTCCATTAAATCAATTTGAAATGTCTTAAAAAATCAAAGACAGTTATTTCTAACTAATACTGTTGCTACTTAAAAAATAGGGAAGGTAAGAGGCTTCCCCCTTGCCTTCAATTAACCCACTGCACAGAGCAAGACTGGTTTATCACCAGAGCGAGCCCAGGTCTCCACCACACAGGCTTGCCCGTGCTGCTTTATTAGCTGCTGCCTATTGCACATCGTCAGCCTCCAGCAGAAAGCCACACACTGATCACTCCCAAGCTTACACGACAAAGTTCAAACACCACTAATAAATCAATTTGAAAAATCAGACTTCTCTGCCTAGAAAGGAAACCCTTACATTCCCTAACATCAAACTCCACTGGGAGCAGAGGAACAGGAGCAAATAATTTCCCTTTCCTAAGGAGGGGTAGCTTAACTATTTAAAAGGCAATTGGGAGCACGGGAGGAAAATTTACACCTCCTGCTCTTATTTCAGGGGTTTAAGTAGGGTAGCTTTTACCTTCTTATCCAAACCAGAGCAGCGCTTCCCCGGTGCAATACTCCTGGCAGATCAGTGTGTGGAAAGCTGAGCGCCCAGTGGCACCGGCCGGCTGTGCTCGGAGCAGGCACGTGGGCAGGGAGGGAGCGAGGGCTGGCAGCCAGGCTGCAGACCCGCAGCTGCGACGGGTGGGAGCTGCATGCAGCGCCAGCGAGCTGGTTCTGCACCTCGCCAGCCATGCGGGTCAGGCAGGAGGTACAAGCACAACAGCCGTGTGCTGGGACCCAGCTCCGGCACGGCGCGCAGCCCCTCTCTGCCTGCAGAAGCCCGGGCGCCTGGGGAGGAGGCAGGCAGCAGGGAGAGGCACACACGCTGCTCGGTTCCTGGGCATCACTGCCGGGCTGGGGCAGAGCACAGCGGGGCCAGCACGGGGTCTGGGGCTCTGCTGCTGCCGCAGGGGCCGGCAGCCCCTCCGGCCGGGCCTCACCTCCAGCATCAGCACTGGGTGCCTTGCCTGCCGCAGCGGACACTCCGCACCGCCCGGGGAGGCCTTGCCTGGCTCCCCGCACCGCAGTGGGCTGCCACACTCCAGCTCACCCCACACTCGCTGCCCGCAGACTCAGGCCAGCCCGGCCGCGTCGCCTCACTAACCCGGAGAGAGCCGTGCCCTCTCGATCCGGCTGGCTCGTGCCAGCCTCGGCTGGCCCCACCGCTGTGCGCGCCGGCAGCGTGCCGCTCTTGGGGAAGCGGCCACCCCTCTGCCGACCCCCTCTCCGTCTGGCTCCGCAGACTGGTGTCTCCTTCTGCCAGTCCCCACGATGGCTCACGCCTGGCTGCACCAGGAGCCCCACGTGCGAGAAGCCCAACGGAGCTGCTCGGCGTTCCCAGGACAGCAGCTTCCTCGCCGATGGCCTCCCCGGGCCGGGCGTCCCACCGGCTCAGCCACCTCTCCTGGTCTCCAGGCACGCTTCGAGGCGCGGCACGCACGGCCAACACTGCCCTGCTCACCCACGTGCCTTCCTGGTCAGCCTGGATCACGAGCAAGCAACTCGTGGCTCTGCCTCTGGGATGGCAGCGGGCATCGAGAGCCTGACCGAGAGCTTCAGCTCGAGCTTACACCCGCCCCAGGACTGGCCTGCCCCGTCCCCTGCCCTGCCTCTGCGGTTCTCCATCAGAACATCCCCAGAGACCTGCCACAGGCACCCCAGGAGGCAGCTGGAGGAGTTCTGCCCTTCCTAACCGAAACGCTGAGTGCCCAGCCACGCTGACGCATGATATGCGTACAAGCGGGTTGCAGCAAGATCCTCCTTCTCCCCGGTAAGCCATTAACCTTCCAGATGACAGCCCTGCAAACTAAATGACTGAACGATTCCCAGGGTCAGCACGAATCTACATTTTCAAAACCTGACATCAACAAGTAAAAGTTGTGACTGAATCCCAGTCTCTCCGAGAGGAAGATTAAACGCCTGTGACACATCATCTGCAATCAGAGTGCTCCATTTCCCAAAGTATCCGTCACAGATTGATAACATCCACGCAAAAAGTTAAGCGCAATTATGTCTGTCACTGTAAAACACACTTCAGCAGCACTGACTGACATCTTGCTTGCAGCTGACAAATTGAGAGGGCTGTTGGGACGACAGTGCTGGCGACTCCTGCAGCACCTCGGGAAGGGATGTGATGGAACCACAGCAGCCACACGGGCTCACAGGGTACCACGGCTGTGACGGAGCCAGGGCGTAGGCAGCCACAAGACAAAATGGTTCCAGGTTGGCCCTGCGTGCATTCACTGAAGTCAGAGACTTGCTCCCAGAAGGCTGGAAGTGGACTTGAAGAGGAGAACGTCACACAGACCCTGCTCTAGCCTACTCCAGAGAGCTCGAGGCATGGAGGGGATGAGCCCCACGACACTGCTCAAATGCCCGCAACGTGTACTTTTCTCCAGGTCCCCAGCCCGTGCACTGGCAATCGCTGATCCACCGGCTGGGTGAAGCAAAGGTCTGCAAAGGGCCAGGTGAGATACCTATTCCTAGCACCTTTCGGGGGAGAATTAGCGATGTCACCACCCAGCACCAGAGAGTGCAGGCCTGGAACACAGAGCAGAGGTGCTGAGGAAAGCCACGTTAAACCCCCACTGGTGACGACGCCAACAAAAGCGGTTCTGTTGTAGCAGCCTTCTAGGATGGGAAACTGCGAGCGCATTTCTCCAGGCTGCCATTAGTGCCAAGAAGCTGTCGCAGAATTTGGAGAGAAAAGACAGTAAAGCGGCGTGATGCCTTGCACAATGGCACGGCTGTGCTCCACAGCACAGCACGCCAGCCTCACCGGGATGCGCGAGGGCTGCCGCTAGAGACCATTAAGCCAGATGCCTGCAGTAGGAAACACCAAGGAGAAGAAATGGCTGAAAAATAACATATGCAGTCCAGCATGAATATCAAACAAAGCCTCCCCTTGTGCAGTTCTGACTGCGAGCTGTAACCCCGCAACGCGAGCAGCAGAAGCGGCACTGCAAGCTGCGCAGGGTCAAACTTCTGACACATGACAAAACCCTGGTGTGCTGCCATCCACTGCCACCAGTAGCTTACGTCACGGATGAGAGCAGGAAATGTGGCTGGTGCAGAAATAAACATCTCCCACAGTAAAAAGTCCTTCCATTTATGAAGGTTTGGCTGTGCAGAAGGTCACTGGTGTGTTTTACTGTTTTAGTTTATATCCAGTGTTAGCAATTGTTCCGAAGCACCCAAGCACAGCCTCTTGATTTAAAATTATTTTATAATGCTAGACAGCAACCGAAGAGAATAGCTTAAATATCTGACCAGCCTAATGGCAGAATCTCCACAGCACTCTATTCCGCACTGCCCGCTGATTTTCTCTTAGCGCTCACAGCAACATCAGAGTAACTCGCTGCTGTTCCTGTCAGGATGTATCCACATGGAATAAAACAGCAGACTGGCTACCAGTGTAATCTCATCTCTCTACGGTGACGTAAAAATAAGAGGTTACTTGTGACTACAATCTTCCACAAACATTAAGTGTTGAGTAACTTACCACATTGCTGATAAAGTATTAGAAAAGGCTTTCAAGTAGTATGTGTTCCCTCTAATAATGAAATATTTGCAGGATGCACCTTTATATACATTTCTAGTTCTTAAAAAATATATTGGATAATAAATAATCAGAGTGAAAAAACAGACATGAAAGATGCTTTGAATGATCAGGCTGGTGGTGTAAAAGTTACCTGTAAATCACGCACGGGGCATGAGAGTGGAGCTGGCTACAGACAGGTGGTTTTTACTAGGAGGCATTAATGTAACATTCAATTATTCCACTGCATACTGGCTGTTTTAACTCAGCCAAATTAGAATACATTTTATATTGACTATTTTGACATTTGCTTTATTTGGCAAGTAAAACAAAACTGATCCAATTTCCTTGCAGCCATTGTAAACCATAAACTGTACAACAAGAGGTTATAAAATATATAAGCCTTGTAAACACTTCTTTTCAGACCGTCGCTGATGCTCTGAGCTCTAATTCTGGCCCTGTTCCCAACAGCTCTGACGCCGCTCTGCAGCCTTCCCTGCTCAGCCGTAAAGTGACCCTTCCACACTTAGTGATTAAGGACCATCCTTGACATTATCTTGCTATGATAATTTTTTCTCTTTATTGTGCAAATCTGCCCAGGCAGGAATTTCTTGCAGACAGAAAATGAAGATCTGTGCTCTAAAAATCAAGACATCTTTTTCTCTGATCTTGTGTGGCCTGTGCTAGCATGTAGCTTATGTCCAGTGGAGCTTCAAAACAACATCTCAGCTCCCAGTGGGACAGGCTGAAATCTCCAGAAGACTGCTGGCTTTTCATGTCTTTTGTCTCCGTCTCTGTTTGAGAAGCAGGACAGCATCTCTGCCTGCAGCACACCTGACAGTACAGGACAGCAAGCACTGTGCCACAGCATGGCAGGCAACCGAGCTGATTTGAGACAGCCAGCATGGCTTCACCAAGTGCAAGTCCTGCCTGACCAGCCTTCTATGATGGAGTGACTACATTAGTGGACAAGGGAAGAGCTACGGATGTCATCTATCAGGACTTCTGTAAGGCGTTTGATACAGTCCCCCACAAAATCCTTCTCTCTAAACTGGAGAGCTACAGATTTGACGTGTGGACTGTTCGGTGGATAGGGAACTGGTTGGATGGTTGCATCCAGAGAGTAGTGGTCAACAGCTCAATGTTCAGGTGGAGAATGGTGAGAAATGGTGTCCCTCAGGGGTCTGTACTGGGACCAGTACTGTTTAACATCTTCATCAATGACATAGAGGGATCGAGTGCACCCTCAGTAAGCTCGCAGATGACACCAAGCTGAGTGGTGCGGTCGACACACCTGAGGGACGGGATGCCATCCAGAGGGACCTGGGTGAGCTGGAGAGGTGGGCCCATGGGAACCTCATGAGGTTCAACAAGGCCAAGTGCAAGATTCCTGCACCTGGGCTGGGGCAACGCCGGTATCACTATAGTCTGGGGAATGAAGGGATGGAGAGCAGCCCTGCCCAGAAGGACCTGAGGGTACTGCTGGATGAAAAGCTGGACATGACCTGGCAATGAGCGCTGGCAGCCATACCCTTGGCTGCATCCCCAGCAGAGCGGGCAGCAGGGTGAGGGAGGGGATTCTGCCCCTCTGCCCCGCTCTGCTGAGACCCCCCGGGAGCCCTGCGTCCAGCTCTGGAGCCCTCAGTACAGGGCAGACCTGGAGCTGTGGGAGCGGGGCCAGAGGAGGCCCCAGCAATGATCCGAGGGCTGGAGCCCCTCTGCTGGGAGGAAAGGCTGGGAGAGCTGGGGCTGCTCAGCCTGGGGAAGGGAAG